>ERZ802822.159-NODE-159-length-51429-cov-8.611739_pt1 | contig 51429 bp, 38 predicted proteins | sample MGYA00345649_ERZ802822 | MGnify/ENA primary metagenome ERZ802822 (study PRJEB30503, sample SAMEA104212359) | marine metagenome | biome: Westerlies Biome; feature: [SRF] surface water layer (ENVO:00010504) within the epipelagic zone...; material: water... | reverse complement strand
CCCGCAAGTAGTTCTGGAAACTGGTCTAATACCATGTTCGTCAAGTCACCACCGTCATCTAGAATCATATTTAAAGGTTCACGATCCTCACCAAAGAATAATGTTTGCTCGATACACCAATTGAATTCTTCTTCATTCATTCCTTTCCAGGCATAAACCGGAATTCCGGCAGCAGCAATGGCAGCAGCAGCATGGTCTTGAGTTGAGAATATGTTACATGAACTCCAGGTCACATCGGCACCTAATTCTACCAATGTTTCGATCAGTACAGCCGTTTGAATGGTCATGTGTAAACAACCAGCAATACGAGCACCCTTTAAAGGTTTTGAGTTTCCGTATTCCTCGCGTAAAGCCATAAGCCCTGGCATTTCTGCCTCAGCTAGCTCAATTTCTTTTCTTCCCCAATCGGCTAAAGCGATGTCTTTAACTTTAAAGGGTACGTATGTTGTGGTGTTGGTAGTAATCATGATGTAAGGTTGAATAGTGTTTTAAAGGTTTCTACTAGATCTAACTTTTCCCACGTAAATAACTCGACTTCTTTTTGAACCTGGCCGTTATAAGGAGATTCAAAGTGTTTTGTAACCGTTTGAGGTGTTCTTCCCATGTGTCCGTATGCTGCTGTTTCCAAATAAATAGGATTTCGCAACTTCAGACGCTGTTCTATCTGATATGGGGTTAATGATAAATGCTCTTTAATCGTTCGTGCAATTTCGCTATCACTTAAATTGATTTTAGACGACCCATAAGTGTCTACAAATAATGAGGTGGGTTCCGCTACACCAATGGCGTAGGATATTTGAACCAATGCTTGATCACACACGCCGGCAGCGACTAAGTTTTTTGCAATGTGCCGAGTAGCGTAGGCGGCAGATCGATCGACTTTAGAAGGATCTTTACCAGAGAATGCTCCTCCTCCATGTGCTCCTTTTCCTCCGTATGTGTCCACGATAATTTTACGACCGGTTAACCCTGTGTCACCATGTGGCCCCCCAATGACAAACTTGCCTGTTGGATTCACATGGTAGGTAATGTCGCTATCAAAGAGTTTTTGCACATATTCTGGGTAGTGTGCTTTTACCCGGGGTATAATGTGAGCTATTATATCCGATTTAATTTGAGCGAGCATGGTTGCATCATCCTGATCAAAAGCATCATGCTGCGTGGATACGACGATGGTATCGATTTTAATAGGTACATGATCGTCGCTGTATTCAATAGTAACCTGGGATTTGGCGTCGGGGCGTAGATAAGGGATACCTCCCTCTTTTCTGCGCTCTTCCGCTAACTCTTGAAGAATTTTATGGGAAATATCGAGCGCCAGCGGCATATAATTATCGGTTTCGTTAGTAGCATACCCGAACATCATGCCTTGATCACCAGCCCCCTGCTCTTCTGGTTTTGAACGATCAACCCCTTGATTGATATCCTGAGATTGCTCATGTATCAAAGATATTACGCCACAAGAATCACCATTGAATTGATATTCGGCTTTGGTGTACCCAATTTTGTTGACAACATCTCGGGCAACCTGTTGAAGATCAACGTAGGTGTCGCTTTTCACTTCGCCAGCCAGTACAATTTGACCGGTGGTTACTAAGGTTTCGCATGCTACTTTAGATGAGGGATCAAAAGCTAAAAAATTGTCTAAAAGCGCATCACTGATTTGGTCGGATACTTTATCTGGGTGGCCTTCACTCACAGACTCCGAGGTGAAATAATAGGACATATACCATAATTATTTAGAATTATAAGCTCTAAATATAAGGCTTCTTTGGCAATTTTACCCTCACAATATCTTTACTAGGCTTCCTTACTTAAACAGAAACATAGCTCTACTTCATTTAAAGTTAGATTTTACCTGTATTTTGTTTTTTTAGCTTTTTTTTGGAGGATAAAAAAGGCATTTCCTACGCTATTTTGTATATTCCCAATAGTGCAACTAAGCAGTCCTAAAAAGGGGCTTTTTAATTCAGAAAAGCGGTTTTCTTGAACGGAACACAACAGACAGAGCTATGAAAATTTTCGTGAGTGTTAAGATGGTGCCGGACGTGTCGGCCCCTATGCAAATTAAGAATGGCGAACTGATTATGGATGCTGATCGGGCGGTCCTAAATGCCTATGATGCCTCGGGAGTTGAGGAGGCGTTAGTGCTCAAGGAAGCGCATGGCGGAGAGGTCATCGTGGTGAGTGTGGGCCCAGCCAAAGCGGCCGAAACCTTGAGGAAGGCTCTGGCCATGGGCGCCGATTCGGCGGTGCATATTACAACCGAGGGCTTGGACGGCGTTGAATCGTTGGATTCCTATAGCTACGCTCGGATTTTAGCCGCTTATTATGCGGATCAGGAGTATGATGCCCTCTTTTTTGGCAAGCAATCTCAGGACACCGACGCCGGACTTACCGGTAGCATGGTGGCCGAATTATTAGGGGTGCCCTACGTATCGAATGCGGTAGGCATTACCCGCGAGGCTGATGGCGGGTTTTTAGTGAAACGGCAAGGCGACAGCGGCCAAGAAATGGTGGGCGCCGAGGCCGGATGCTTAATCACCTGTTCCAACGACATGAACGAACCACGCATTCCGAAGCTCAAAGGCATTATGGCCTCAAAGAAAAAGCCATTAGAAACATTGATTCTGGGTGATGTTGGACTGAATGCGGTCGATGTGCAACCCAAAACCCATGTCACCGCCTATGGTGAAATCCCCGCTCGACAGGCTGGGCAGAAATTTAGCGAAGGCGCGGTGGAAGATGCGGGCCGAGTAGCCGAACTCCTTGAACAAAACGATTTACTCTCATGATATTTCTACATCTACTTACGGTTCAAAACGGTGGAATTAAGCGCTCTTCGCTCGAAGTGTTATCGCGAGGCCGGGAATTGGTGGACAGCATTAGTCAAAGCAATGAGCAAAGCGCCGGAAACCAGGCCGAGTTACATGCGGTGGTCTGTTCCCCCGAAGTGGCCGGTTGGGACGAGGCTAAATGGGCCGCTGAATTAGGTGCCTACGGCGTGGATACGGTATGGTCGGCGACCGATGAAGCGTTTAAAGAGCATAACAACCAAGCTTTGCTATCTGCGGTGCAGTCGGCTCATGCCCAAGCTACCGACCAAGGCGCTAAACCCAGCGCGGTGGCGATGGCCTCTACCGAAGGCGTGAAGGATATTTTGGGGGCTTTATCGATGCGATTGGGCGCAAGTGTGGTTGCCGATGTGTCGGAGTTTGGAGTGGTTGCAGAGGGTGATGGGGTGCTCTTAACCGCCACTCGCCCGGTCATGGCTTCGAAGGCGAACACGCATGTTCAGGCTCAAGCCCAGCACGTGATGGTGTCGGTGCGCTCGGGTTCGTATGGGATTTTGGAGAACGGAGTTTTGGAGAACGGAGAAAACCAGAACGCGAAGCCGCTTAACCATCAACCCGTGAGAATAGTACCCTTAAAAATAGAACGTGCCGATTCGAAGTTGCAGACGCAGATTCGAGAAATCATTACCGCGGCGGCGGATACCATTGACCTGAACGAGGCCGAGGCTATCGTAGCGGCAGGTCGCGGGGTTAAAGACGAGGCGGCTAAGGCCTTGATTGCGGAGTTGGCCGGGGTATTGAACGCGGGAATTGGAGCTTCCAGAGCATTGACGGAGGCGGGGATATATGATCCGAGCGTGCAGATTGGGCAGACGGGGAAGGTCGTTTCGCCGCAGCTGTATATCGCGGTGGGCATTTCAGGAGCGATTCAGCATGTAGCAGGGATTACCAACTCGAAGGTGATCGTGGCGGTAAATAAAGACGCGGATGCGCCCATTTTTGAGGTGGCGGATTACGGGATTGTGGGGGATTTGTATGAGGTGTTGCCGGCTTTGATTGCCGAAATTAAACGCGTAAAGGGCTAGCATGGAAGACGAACGCTTCGACGCAATAGTGATTGGTGGTGGAGTGGCCGGTTTGTCGGCGGCCATGACCTTGGCGCGGGCGAATGCGAAGTTTTTGCTGGTGGAACGTGGGGAGTTTGCAGGAGCGAAGAATGTGTCGGGCGGAGTGTTATGGGGGAGCGATTTGGCGAAGCTGGTGCCTGAGTACTGGGAGGAGGAGGACGGCGGCTGGGAGCGTTTTGTGAATCATCGCCGGCTTAGTTTGATGGATGAGCAGTCGGCTTTTACCCTGGATTTTAAGTCGAGTCATTGGAACCAGCCTCCCTACACGGGCGTCGTGGTGCTTCGGGCGCGTTTTGATAATTGGCTGGCGGGGAAAGTGCAGGAGGCCATTGACGCGAGTGACTATGCCGAGGAGTCCTTTATTGCTACCGATATTAAAGTGGATCAGGTCATCATGGAGGGTGGTCGCGCGGTAGGGATTAAAACCGGGGATGAGGAGTTTCATGCGCAGGTGGTCATTATTGCTGAGGGCGTGAATAATTTGTTGACGCGGCAAGTGGGGCTTCAAACCGACTATGTCCCCGCCGATCATATGCTCACGGGCATTAAGGAGATTATCCGCTTTGATCAGCAGCGCTTGGAAGATCGGTTTCAGCTGCGCGGGCGATCGGGCATGAGCAATGAGTTTGTGGGCTGGGCGACCGATGGCGTGGAAGGGGGCGGCTTTTTGTACACCAACAAGGATACCCTTTCGGTGGGATTGGTACTGAGCATAGCCGATTTGCGGGCGCAGAAAAAATCGCCGCACGATATTTTGAGTCATTTTAAATCGCATCCGGTCGTCGCTGATGCTATCGATGGTGGCGAGGTGGTAGAATATTCCGCCCATGTGGTTTCCTCGGGAGACAAACGGGCCATGCCGCGTGAGGTGTACGCCGACGGGGTGTTGATTGCGGGCGAAGCTGCCAATTTGTTGTTGAACGCAGGCAAGGCCATTCAAGGGATGGATTATGCGATGCGGTCGGGGATTTTAGCGGCGGAAACAGTGATGGAGGCTAAAGCTGCGAGTGATTTTTCGGTTGGAAAGCTGGCGGAGTATCGAAAAAAACTGGACGCGAGCTACATTATGAAGGACATTAATGGGTTTCAGGATGCGGTGCACGTGTTGCACGATCCTATTATGCAGCATAAAGTCCCGAATATTTTATGCGATTTTGGACGGTCGTTTTTCAGCATCGATAACCAGCCTACGGCTAAGTCGAAGGATATGCTGTTGTCTGCGGTTCGGGAACATTCGAGTCTTTGGGAAATGGCGAAATTTGGTTTTAAAGCAGGGAGGGCATTATGAGTCAGGAAGGAGCGCAAATCGACAAAATGAGTCAGGAAGGAATGCGAGCTAGTGAGAATGCTGAAAACGTGGCATTAGGAAAACCAGCTACAAAAAAACCGGGCCTTTCACTGGCCGAACGCTTGGGCTTAGTGGGTTACCGAAACCAAAGCCGCAGCGAAATAAAACCGCATATTGTGGTAGATACCGATATTTGCAACAGCACCTGTCCTCATAAGTGCACCACCTGGGTCTGCCCGGCCAATTGCTACACAATGGACGAGGATCAAAAGGTGCATTTTCAGGTGGAGGATTGCATTGAGTGCGGAACCTGCATGTACGCCTGCGATCAGGGTGCGGTGGATTGGAATTTTCCAGACCCGGAGATTGGTCGCGGGGTGAACTGGAATTTTGGGTAGTTTTCTTGTGAGAATTCTAAAACCAAAAAGCCCAAGAGGTCGCGAAAAAAAGATTGATCAGGTTAACCCGAGCTGACCTATCCTTCTAATCGCTTCCACATTGTTTGGGTCATGTCTTCAATTTCTTTGTCCAAATCTTTGTCTCCAGTGCGCAGTTTTTCCGTCATTTCCTTTATGATGCGCGCTTTCTGAGCTTTTTCGGAATCCGCTCCTACTTCTTTTTCAAGTAGCCTGGTGAATAGCTGTTTTAGGGTTATCCCCTCTTTGACGGCGTGTATTTTAGCCTTTTTCATTAAATCGTCCGATATATCTATCGTCGTTCTCATGCGTAACCTCGTCGTAATTGTGTTTTTATTCCCTAATCTGTTAAGCGTTTGATTCCTCGGAATAGCTTATCGGCAACCGCTAACCTAGCTTTTTAGCAATCATTATCCTAGTCTATTAAGCCTTCGTTGTGAATCCGCTTTTATTGTGTGGTAATAAACTCGTGAAATCACACAAAAAATGGAAATGTTATTTATTCTTTTATGTCTATACACATTATCGCCACTAAAATTTGAGACTTAACTGCTCAACCATAAAAGCATATTTCCGGCCCCAAATATTTTGCCCTGTTGACCCATTTTTTCCCTTCTTTTTTGCTACATTTCAATAAATAGAAACACGCATATATCCCGACAAACTCGGCCCAAAACCAACGATACTATGTCTAAGAGCTTATTTAACATTGATGATGCCTTTCTGTTCGAGTCCGAATTAGGCGAAGAGGATCGCCTGATCATGGAAACGGCTCGAGACTACGCTCAAACCTCTCTCGAACCGCGTGCATTAAAAGGCAATACCGAAGAATTTTTCGACATGTCAATTGCCCAAGAAATGGGTGAAATGGGGCTACTCGGAGTAAATATTCCCGAAGAATATGGGGGTGCTGGCGCGTCGTATACGGCTTATGGCTTGGTAGCTCGAGAAGTAGAGCGCGTGGATTCAGGCTATCGTTCGTTCATGAGCGTGCAATCATCGCTGGTCATGTATCCGATTTCTATTTTTGGCACGGAACAACAGAAGCATAAATACATTCCTCGCCTAGCTAGCGGCGAAATAATCGGCTGTTTTGGGCTCACCGAACCCGATCACGGCTCCGACCCAGGCGGAATGGTGACCACGGCCATGAAAACAGACGGTGGATGGATCATCAACGGGGCCAAAATGTGGATTACCAATTCCCCGATCGCCGATGTGGCCGTTGTATGGGCCAAAGCTAAAGAACATAAGGATGACCCCGGCGTAATTCGAGGTTTTATTCTCGAAAAGGAAATGAAAGGCTACAGCGCACCGCATACCAAATTCAAGATGAGTTTACGAGCCAGCGAAACCGGCGAGCTGGTGTTTGACGACGTATTTGTGCCCGACGAAAATATGTTTCCTGATGTTACCGGCCTTAAAGGTCCGTTCATGTGCCTGAACTCCGCGCGCTACGGAATTGCCTGGGGAACCGTTGGAGCCGCTGAATTTTGTTATCAACGTGCACGGCAGTACGTACTGGATCGCAAGCAATTTGGCCATCCTTTGGCAGCCAATCAGCTCATCCAGACCAAATTGGCCAACATGCTCACCGATATTACTTCTATGCAACTCTTGGCGCTTCGCCTGGGTGAATTAAAGGATTCGGAGCGACATCATCCCGGGATGACCTCTTTAGCCAAACGTCATAACTGCGGAAAAGCCTTGGAGATTGCCCGCATTGCCCGGGATATGCACGGCGGAAACGGAATTACGGGCGATTACCGGGTCATTCATCACATGGTGAATCTGGAATCGGTGAATACCTATGAGGGAACTTACGATATCCACGGCCTTATCCTTGGGCGTGAAATCACCGGAATTCAGGCCTTCACTCCAAAAGGAAACTAGGTTAGGCTAGTAATAATCAGCTTTGAATCGCCTTTTTCACTACATATCGCACTCTTTATTAGGTTATATACTTGCCCTTGTATCAATCCTGACCATTGGAATGTTGTTTACTCCAAACATCGGACTCCAGGCTCAACAGCGCCAAGACGTATGGTTTCAGTCGAGTAATGTACTCAGTCGGCAGTTGGCCTTAGAAGACACAACCCTGCGCCCCCGCCAAGCCGAGCGTAAATACGAGGATACGATCTACGAACTGCATGGGGAATTGGTTTGGCCGCAACACTCTGTTGAATTTAATGGCAAATCTAACGGCCTAACCACCCTCGACGAAAACACCCAACTCCACCCCGCCATCGTATTTTTAGTTGGCAGCGGACCCAATTCCACTCATACCGGTTTATACGCCCATTTTGTTCGCGAAAATCTGGAGCAGCTATTCTTGCAGCACGGCGTAGCTCTACTATATTTTGACAAACGCGGCGTAGGCTTGTCCGAAGGGCGTTGGCATCGCACAGACTTATACGAACGGGCCGATGATGCCCGATCCGCGGTACAGTTTTTACGCCAACAACCTGGTATTGACCCAGATCGCATTGGGGTGGTAGGACATTCTCAAGGCGGGAGTGTTGCGCAAATCTTGGGTCATCTTTACGGGGATTCACTAGCTTTTATCGCTTCCCTAGCCGCCCCGACGTACGACACCCAGCACCGGCTCACCCACGAGTATTACAACATGTATCACTGCTCGGGAGAACCTCAGGATATTGCTCTGGACAAGGCCCAAAAGAAAGCCATTTCTGATTTGAATTGGGTGAATGCCTTTCCGTTGACCAAAACCTGGCGTCATCTAAGCGAACTAAGTGACTTTAATCCCGCCCCGCAACTGACCCAACTTCAGTTGCCGGCCTATTTCGCTTTTCCAGAGCTTGATTATTTTGTTTCGGCTGAATGGGGAGTGGAAGCCCTTGAAGAAGCAACAAACACCTCCAGGCCAACCATTCAGGTGTTCCCAGGGCTAGACCATGATTTCAAACCAACACCAGATGTTTGTACCGGCGCTGTGACTGAGTCAGAACAATCCGATGTACTCAACCCAAAAAAGCCTGCGTATTCACAAGAATTTCAGCAGAATTTTCAACAGTGGGTGCTGAGCCATTTAGGCCTAGGTGTGATTTAACTAGGAGTGCTTTAACTAGGAGTGATTTAAAAACCCCGCTATGGCAGCGTGCGAGACTCGTAATTACAAGAGTTCCAGTATTACAAAAACCCCGCCTCTAAAGCTCGCGAATCCAAATATTTCGAAACTGCACTGGATCCCCATGATCTTGCAGAGCCAACGGCATTTTTTCGGGATGCGGCGTATAGTGCGAAGCGCCAATATAGGTAATCGGGCCCATTAGCTCCACGTTGTTTTGCACCAACACACCATTGTGAAACACCGTGATTCTAGCGGGCGAAACCAAACTCCCCTTCTCCGAAAAACGCGGTGCCATGAAAATAATGTCATAGCTTTGCCACTCACCCGGAGCCCTAGACGCATTAACCAACGGAATGTGCTGCTTATACACCGAGCTGGCCTGTCCGTTATTATAGGTCTCATTTTCATAGGAATTCAAAATCTGCACTTCATACAGCCCCATAAAAAACACCCCCGAATTCGAATATCCTTGCCCTGATTTTCCCTCGGCCACTGGCGCATTCCACTCTACATGCAACTGCACATCGCCAAAAGCCCGCTTAGTTTCAATCGCTCCCGTGCCTGGGGCCACCGTCATAACCCCACCGGCCACCTCCCACTGCGCTGGCTCAGTCGCCCTCCCCGGCACATAATCAGCTACACTTTCTACCATGCCCGGCATGTCCCCTGCTATACGAAGCTGCATCGCTTGCCACCCCGCCAAATCCGTCCCATCGAAAAGCACTATAGCATCCGACGGAGCCTCCTGAGGCGTCAAACCTGGCCTCACCTGCTCCAAATCCACATATAACTCTGTGGATTCAGGCGTAATGGCCGCCCCCTCCTGCGCCTGTACGGACCAACTTATTCCAATAATAATGCACGAAAAAAGAGTTGTTATCCGCCCAAAACGCGAGCAAATGCACTCAACACTGCGAGAAGTAGGTGAAATCAATGACATAATAGCTTGGTTAATTCAGAGTTTTGCAGACTCGCCCCCCAATGAAGCGGGCTTTAGTACCGACTCTGCCAACATAATGAAATTATAAGAGCATTTCGGGTTGATTTTTACACATATATTACACATTATGTATGATATACGTGCAAAGTACACTTTGAGTTTTGTTTTTAAGCTAAATTATTAGACTTTTGATAAAACTTTTCACGCCCGAATTACCTCAATTAAAGCTTTATATCATGGACTTAGTACATTTGACCCGAAAACAACGAGAATTTTTTGACTACATCGTCGAGTATAAGAAGGAAAATGATATTTGGCCTACCTACCGAGAAATTGCCGATCACTTCGGCTTTAGATCCCCCAATAGTGTCACCCAAAATATACAGGCCCTTCTAAAAAAAGGATACCTGATCAAGGGAGATGAGGAAGAGTACGACTTATCGCCCGATAAAAAAGAATTACTTGGTAGTGTCAATGGTGCCGGAATTCCTATACGAGGACTCATCGCTGCAGGGTATTTGCAAGAAGCGGTAGAAGCCGATTTAGGACAGCTAACCATGAACACGCTGTTCCCAAACCTAGACAAGTTATTTGCGCTACGAGTGTCCGGATTCAGTATGAAAGACGCTGATATATATGATGGGGATTTTGTACTCTTAATGGATACAGAGTTAAATAGTGGGGATATTGGTGCAGTTTTATACAATGGCGAAACGACCTTAAAACGCATTTTTTGGGATGACCAGGGTCTCCGACTAGAGGCCGCCAACGAAGAATACGACGACATCTACGTCGCTCCCGATGTGTTTGAAGAAGTGCGCATCATCGGAAAGTATATTGGCCACGTAAACCGTCAAGGCTTTCAGCGTGCCCCTGCCAAGGTAGCTTAGCGTATCAAAGAGTACTTTTAATTATAAAAGGTCTTTTTTTTATAAGAGGATTCTCTTATCTTATCAAGCTCTAAAATAATTGCATAATTAAATTATCCGCATCATGTACGCGATTGTAGAAATAGGTGGACATCAATACAAAGTAGCCGAAAACGACACATTGTTCGTTGACAAGCAGAACGTAGAAGGGAATAAACTCAGCTTCGATCGGGTACTGTTAGTTAAAGAAGACAACGGTGTAAAAATAGGTACCCCTGTTGTGGAAGGCGCAGAAATCACTGCAACCTTGCTCGATACTGTAAAAGCCGACAAAGTTTTGGTCTTCAAAAAGAAAAGACGAAAAGGATATCAGAAATTAAATGGTCACCGACAGGTAATGTCGCAGATTCAAATCGACAGCATCACGCTCGGTGGAGCCAAGAAAAGCAAAGCTAAAGCAGCTCCGGCCACTGAAACAGCAGCAGATGCAACTCCAACCCAAGCAGAAGCTCCTAGCAGCGACCTTTCTTCAATGAAAGTGGCTGAGTTAAAAGCTTTGGCAAAGGAAAGAGGTATCGATGGATACACGAGCATGAAAAAAGCTGAGCTCATCGAAGCATTAAGTTAATAGAATTTAGTTAATAGTAACCGACTCAAAAGAATACGACAATGGCACATAAGAAAGGTCAAGGTTCAACCAGAAACGGACGCGACTCAAACTCGAAACGACTAGGTATTAAACGATTTGGTGGAGAATTTGTACGCTCTGGCGGAATCATTGTTCGTCAGCGTGGAACTAAATTTCACCCAGGTATCAACGTAATGCGTGGTGGAGACGACACTCTATTTGCTGTCTCAGAAGGAACGGTAAGTTTCTCCAAATCAAAAGGCGGACGACGTTTCGTACACGTAGACGCATTAGCTAGCTAATCCGAAGCTAAATAAACTTAGCACATGGCTAATTTTCTTTTGCCGTAGCTGAATCTAGCTACCATCATTTTACAAGCTCTGTTTCCATTTAGGAATCAGGGCTTTTTTTATAATCTCGATTATTATGTCCAAGATTATCCGACGATTCGTATTTTAGAACCATGAATAGCAACGAATTTCACCCAACTTGGCCACGACTCTCTGGCCTACAAACCCCAGATGGTAACGAGCTCTTAGCGGGCACCATTTACTGCATAGGGCGTAACTTCGCTGACCATGCTGCGGAAATGCACGCTCCGATTCCTTCCGAACCTCTGGTCTTCACCAAACCCATTGGGTCATTACTGGTGGGTGCGGAAGCCACCGTACACCTCCCTGCTCAAAGCCAAGATGTACATCATGAAGTAGAGTGGGTAGTTGCCTTATCCAGGGGCGGAAAACATATTTCAAAGGAGCAGGCTTGGAGCCATGTGGCAGGCTGGGCGGTAGGCATTGACTTTACTGCGCGCGACCTACAAGCCGCAGCCAAAAAAGCCGGCAAGCCTTGGACTGTCTCTAAAGGGTTCGATGGATTTGCTCCGGTGAGCCCCTTCATTCCAGTATCCATAGGAAAAAAACCTACCCATCAGAACGCTACCCATCAGAAAACAGCAGATCAACACCCTGAATCTTACAAGCAGCTTCAACTAACGTTGCAGGTAAATGGGCAACTACGCCAGCAGGACCTGTTATCGAATATGCTATTCGACCTTCCAACGCTCATTAGTCACCTCTCCGACTTATTTAGCTTGCGCGCCGGAGATATTATTTTTACAGGCACCCCATCGGGAGTATCGCAGGTTCAGGCAGGTGATCATTGTTCGGCTTGCATACACCAGCCAAATGGCGAGTCCCTTGCCCAGCTCGATGTGTACCTCGAGGCTGCGTCATAATCCCTCAACTATGTTAGATCATCCGCGCTTTGTTCGTGAACACACTCTTTATAAATTCTCATTTTATAAATACTCTCTATTCGAGTTCGCCCTGTCTTGCTTGCTCTGCCTAGTCATCAGTACGACAGCGCTCTTTAGTATGCCCACTCAAGTAGCGAAAGATACAACTTTTGTGCCCGACTACCGATGGCCGGTTGATGTGTCTCGTCACCTTTCGGGCACCTTTGGTGAGACTCGATCGGCTCATTTTCATAGTGGACTGGACATTAAAACCTGGGGCAGAGAAGGCTATCCTGTCTTTGCCACCGAGAAAGGCTACATCAGCCGAATGGCCATTAGTGCCAGAGGTTATGGCAAGGTGCTCTATGTGACCCACCCAAATGGTTATACCAGCGTTTATGCCCATTTGCAACGATTTTCTCCCGAGCTACAAGCTTATATCGACTCCATTCGAGTGGCTCAAGGGTACCGATTTGAAATAGACATTGACTTAGGGTATGCTGCCAACACCCACCAGGGCAGTCGCTCGAATCCACGATTTCCTATACAACGTGGCCAGCGCATCGCCTACACCGGATCCACCGGAATAGGCCCACCGCATCTCCACTTTGAACTCCGCAACCCTCAGGAACGCGCGTTAAACGCCCTCGAATTTGGCATACAGGTCAAAGACCGAGTCCCCCCTACCATTCGCTCCCTTATGGTCGTACCTTTAGCTGCCAACAGCCGGGTTCATGGACAAACCCAGCGAAACGTATTCCAGGCCATTGCTAAGGGCGAAACGGATAATGCATCCGTCAACTTTGGCCGTATTGCGGTGCAAGGCCCCATCGGTGTTGCTTTTGATATCTTTGATGGAGCGGATGAGGTCAACAACAAATACGCTTTTTACCAAGCTTGGCTAATCGATCATGGCCCAGAAAATAATGACGAAACCCACGCCACCTCACCTGACACTTCACCCGACAATCTGCCTGACACTTCAACTAAAACCTCACCTGACACCCTAGTACACCAACGCATAGACGCACTTGATTTTGATGATGGAGGAGCGATGTTTTTTGATCGCCTAGCCGCCCCAAATTCAAAACGTCGTAGTTTTCAGGCTTTTTTCCCTCAAGATGGTCCTATAATTCCCTTTTATAAAATCATGAAAGCTGGCCCAGGCGTGGGACTGGCCTTGGATGCATCAACCAGTAGTGCCCGGCGATATGAGCTTATTGTGCAGGACTATGCCGGTAACGAGTCACGCGCAAGTTATTTGCTAGAGGTGGACGCTGAACATCATGCTCAAGATGAAACCGTCCACGACTATGCCACAAAAATTCACCCAAGCGATTGGACGTGGAAGACCAATTGGGTGGCAGTGAACGACTCGTTGAGTTGGTCCTTGGATCCTAGTCATACCGAATGGCCACAAGCTCCATTTATCCAGGCTAATGATCACCGGTCTAATCAAGTCCAGTCCAGTAAAGGTCATTGGTTTCAAGATGGGGTTCTGCATACCATTACGCGGCTCCTACCCGATTCAAATCAGCGAATAAAAACCGAGGACCGGCGCATCCATTGGTTTGCCCAAGAAGGTAGTTTTCCAGATACCCTTAGCCTAGGGATGTTTCATGACCAGATTCAACCGCCCGACAGTGCAGGTCATCCTATACCCTTATTAGGTATTCTCCCGCTTCCGTTGCCCCAACAAAAATCTATCACCGTGGAATGGTTCGTGGGTGATTATTTAAAGGGGTATAAAAACAAGGATGGACAGCTGCCAAGCCAGCTGGGACTTTTCCGATTCAATCCCGAAGACCAAAGCTATTCACGGGTGGCATCCACCTTGCATGGTGGCATGATCAGAGCCCATATATCGGGTAGTGGTCTCTTTACTCTTTGGGCGGACAGCCTCCCCCCACGAGCGTTTAACGTGGCCATACAACCGACCGTCTTTGGAACTACTGGGGTTAGCTTGCGTTTTGAGGAGGAGCATTCCGGCATTGAAACTTCCCAAACAACCATCTTAGTTAATGGGCAGAGAGGCATCATCGAATTCGATTACGAGGACGATTCCATGCTTTATTACCGGCCCAACTGGACAGCCAACAAGGGAGATACTCTCGAGATTGAATACCAGCTGGTAGATGGCTCTGGCAATCGCATTCAAGAGCGAATTACCCGAGTTCTCCGCTAAATTTCACGGCCTACATCGTACTCCTTCCTCTTACGAACGGATTAATGCGTGATCAAATACAATCTTTCGGTATCTACGATCTAACTCGCTTCGTCTAACCTGAACGAATTCTACTTTTAACTTAGCATTTATATGGTCTAATAATTTTTTTCGCGAAGTGGAATACTGAGATTCATTCGATAAAGTAGGCAAGACTTGTTGGTCGAACTCTTTAAGATCACACGACTGAATGCCTTGGGCGGATAACTCATGCACATATTCCCAAAAACTATAATCCAGTTCTTCCGAAAACACCACTCGTCGACCTTGGCAATGCACCACTACTTGGCCGGTCTGTAGCTCAATAAACCCGGTGGATGGCACGGGGAATTCCTGGCGTTTTCTTAGCCTTTGCACCCCCCATAAGACTACTAAAACAAAGCCTGAGACCACTAAAAACAACACGAATACATAGGTATTGGTCGGAGATCGTTCCGTTTTTGGTTCTATAACCGTATAATTGCGGGGTGTTCCATCGGGAAGGTCTAGTGAAAAGGGTAAAAGTGAAAGTAAAGTACCTTCACCTTTCAAATCCGCTAAGCCAACCCACCTATTTTCAACAGAATCATATGCGACCTGCCTTAAATTTTCGACCGTGGTAAACTCTCCCTCTCGAAGCTCATACTTTCGCACGGTGTTCGTTTGGGAATCATAAAAATATTCCCAGTAAATATGCATTAAACCCGTGACAGGGTCAAAGCGATTAATGCCACTAAACCGGTCCAAATGAAAAACGTCAGAGCTTACTTCAAACACCCCTAACTTCGTCCATTTCCAATCGATGGTACTTAGTTCATAGGTCACTACTTCTTGTTCTTGGTACTGAACAAATAGCATGACCTCACGCTCAGAGTCAAACTCAAAATCACCGTAGTAATAGCTGGTGGGGACGTCCCCAAAAATGGGTATGTCCACCCATTCTTGGTTGGTCTGATTATAATAAATGAGGATGTTTTTGCAAGTGAATTCACCATACCCTCCATAGGCATAAATGCGGTAATCATCTGGAAAAACCAGATCGGCATGTCCGTAGAATGCTCTAAAACTATAGGAGTTATCAAGTCTATCTAACCGCCGAGTCTCCAAGTCATAGCGAAAGACTCGACCTCCCCCAGCATCCCACATCAACAAAGCGGATTCCCCGTCTATAAAGTACAGGTTAGTTAGCAAAAGCCCCGAATTACTTAAAGTATCCAAGACCAAGCCCTCTCTACTTCCAAAATTATGTTGAACCAATAAACTATTCTCAGGAAAATAGTAGTAGGTTCTCAGATTTCTAGCATCTACGGTCATACGGTAGGCTGTATTGTGAGGTTTAGTAAACTCCTGCTCAGTTAGAACCCAGAGATACGAATCGCTACCATTCTCTTCCCCTAATGTTGACGGTGTACGACTGGTTGATGTTGTTGTGGGCGTTGATGAGGCTAAGGGCGTATAAAATGTACTGTTTTCACCATATCCAAAGGACTTACCTGCTGGAAACATGACGACCGCTAGGAATCCACTAAGTATCCATAACCTATTTATTTTACCCATAATACCTACCTGAGCTAATTATCTACTCACTACCAACACTACCTATTCGACCAACCCTTCTGCCTATTTGTTTGGCTGTTTCATTGATTGGCTGTTTCATCATAAAGCTATGCCAAAATAATACCTACCCCATTGAACTCCAAACAATCCTAACCGCGTACTATACCGAAGCGATACAGCTTATCTCAACCAATACATTCTTGGGCAAGGTCTGAACCGCCACGGTTTCCCGCGCAGGAGGGTTTTCGGTAAAAAATGCCCCATACACCTCATTAACCACTCCAAAATCATCCATACTGTCCAAAAATATGGAACATTTGATCACCTTAGAGAAATCAGATCCCGCTGCACTCAACACTTCTCCCAGGTTGTTCATCACCTGCTTGGCCTGAGTTTCGGCATCTTCCCCAACAATCTCCATGGTGACCGGATCCAAGGCAATCTGACCGGAACAATACACCAACCCACCGTAAATCACCGCTTGACTGTATGGGCCAATGGCAGCCGGAGCCTGATCCGTTGACACAATTTTTTTGGTTTCATTTTTGCTTTGATCGGGTAAAGAAGTGGTCATAACTAGTTAATTAAGTGAATATTAAAGAATTAGAATGCTTTCGCCTTATTATTGCACAAAGTACTATATATACTTACTTTATAAAACAGCAAAGAATTCAATTTTTTATCACAAGTTTTAATACCATGAAAACCCTTTTCTCACGACTGTTTTTTCTAACGCTGGCGGTATACGTTTTTGCCAGTTGTACCGGTGATCCACTCGTTAAACCTATTAAAGATGGCATCGATGCCCAGAACTACGAAGCGGCCATTGTAGCTGCTGACTCTGCTCTTTTGGCTGATCCAACCAACGCCATGGCCCTGTACTATCGCGGCTTTGCATTGAATATGAAGGCCGGAGCCACCGACGACATTGCTGCTCGCGAAGCCATGTACCGCGAAATGCGATCCAATCTGGTTGATGCGCGCGCCGCCTTTGCCGCCATGGAAAAAGCTCCTGCAGAATCCGGGCAGGTGACCAATATAATTTTGAATGCATGGGGCCGTGAGCACAACGAAGCGATTGCATATGCCCTAGACGATTCGGTAATGGCTACCGTACAAAACCCACTAGATTACTCTATTCAGCATTTGGTGAACGCCACTACAGCTAATCCAGACTCTACTCTTTCCTACGATGTACTTGCTCAGGTATATTACATGAACAGCGATTACGAAGGAGCTGCAACGGCTATGGCACGAGTAATAGAACTAAAAAATCCAGGCGAAGCGTCTGAATATGATCGATTGGCTTCGTACAACTTCTTAATGGGAAAGCCAGATGTAGCCGTTAACGCCCTAGAAGAAGGCCTAGCTATATATCCAGACAGCACCTCACTCATCCAGAAAATGGCCGATGGTCTTTTCCAAACCGGTGACACCGATCGTGCTCTTGAACTGGTAGAAGGCCTCGTAGAAAATGACCCAACCAACGCGCAATACCGCTTGGTTATTGGAACACAAATTTATCAGCGTGTAATGACCCTATCGGATTCGGTGAGTGCAAATAGCGATGTGATCTACGAAATTCGCGACGAGGACGAAGCGCGAGTGAACGAGCTTAATGCCATTAACGAGGAACTCCGCGAGCAAATTGACATGCTTACCAAGCGCGCTGAAGAGGCATTAGTTGCTGCCGCCGAGATTGAGCCAAACAATCCAATGATCTTTAACACCCTTGGTGTGGTGTACCAGAACAAAGCAGCTGCTTTATTCGACCTGCGAAACAATACGGTGGACAATGATGAAGCTATGAGTTTAGACGAATTAGCCAAAGCCGAAGCCACGCTTGCAATGGAAAATTATGAGCGCGCCGCCGAATTAGATCCAGAAAACCCCAGTTACTGGGAATCCTTGTTCCGCATCTATACCTCGCTTGGAATGCTTGAAGAAGCGGAAGCAGCGATGGAAAAAGCGGGCATGTAATGCCGGCCCTCGAGCCCATGACCTATTCGCTGTGATTTTTTTATCACAGCAACCCATAAATCTCTCTTTATGAAGATGATATCTCTCACCCGATGGGCAGCATTCGTTGCTCTCGGGTTTTTTTTAGGATGCTCTAACACGCTCAAAACCGTAGAGTCCTTGGTGCAAGAACAGGCCTATTTTCAAGCATTAAAAGAGCTGGAAGAAGGCTTGGAAAAACGTCCCGAAAACGAGCTACTCTGGCTTGAACAAGGGCGCATTCACTTGATTTACTCTGAAACAGACGAGCCCATTCAGCGAACCTTCCACTACCAAACGGCCTACTTCTCATTCGAAGAAGCTCGTCGCTTAGGCGTTGATTCCACTCAAAATGCCGAAATAGACAACCTACTCCAGCGTTATTGGGCTCAGGAGCATAATGCAGGTATCCGCGCACTCGAAAGTGGCGAATATGACGACCGATTACGCGACGCCTCTTCCCATTTGCGAAATGCGGTTGCATTAAAACCCAACGAAATCTCTTCTTACATCGCACTCTCCAACGCATATTACTCCGCGGCAAAAATGAAACTAGCCGTCAAGACATTGCGAGATGCCGAGGGAAATCTGGATGCTCCAAATGCTCAGATTTACGAAAAACTAGGCTTCCTATCCCTCGAACAAGGGGATATTGAAGAGTCGATCACATTTTACCAACGTTCCATCGAAATAGCCGATAACAAAAATGCCGCTTTTGGATTGGTGAACGCCTATATCTTGGCTGGTGAATCCCTAATGTCCGTAGAACTCCTCTCCAGTTTGCTGGAGCGCTATCCCAATGACACCGAAATTAACCATGTCTATGGCGTTCAGCTCAACATTGTACTCGATGGCTATCTAACGCAAATACACCAGGCCTATGAAGACGATCATTCCGAGGAGGTTGAGCGTCTTCGTGAAGCCATCGACCTTATGATGGAAGGCGCTGAAGGTCAACTAACCCAAGCCTATCAAAATGATATCTCCAACACCGCTTTTGTGGAGAGTCTGGCCATTTTCTACAACAATCTAACCTCGAAGTATCTCGAAATGTTAGAAGTGGCTTACACCGAGCATGTAGATCCCATGAGTGATTCTGCGGCGGAATATTTGGACAAAGCCATCACCTACTACAAGCGAATGCAACAACTCCGGCCCAACGATCCTGAATACTCGCAAAAAGCCGAGAGTTTAGGTGAACTTCGCATTGTCCTTTTTACCTACTAAACCATGAAATTCAACACCAAAGCCATTCACGCTGGCCAGCATCCCGAGCCCACTTCCGGCGCGGTCATGCCCCCGATTTTCCAAACATCCACCTACGCACAAGCCGGCCCCAATGACCACCAAGGTTATGACTATGCCCGGGTAGGTAATCCAACTCGGACCGCACTAGAAAAACTCATTGCCGGCCTCGAAGGCGCCGACGAATGCGCTTGCTTTGCCAGCGGGGTAGCTGCCATGGACGCCCTGATCAAAATGCTCCGCCCCGGCGACCATGTTATTGCCAGCAACGATCTTTATGGGGGGTCGTACCGCCTTTTTACCCAAGTCTTCCAGCCCTATGGCATCGATTTCTCCTTCGTGGATATGACCGATCTTTCCCTGGTTCAACAGGCCTTGCGCCCATCCACCAAAATGATCTGGATCGAGACCCCTACCAATCCCCTACTCCGTATTGTGGACATTCAGGCGCTTAGCACCATGGCACGTGACCACGGAGCGCTCTCGGTGGTGGACAACACGTTTGCATCACCCTATCTCCAACGCCCACTCGAACTGGGTGCGGATGCGGTGCTACATTCGGCCACCAAATATCTAGCCGGTCACTCCGACGTCATTCATGGCGCAGTCGCCAGCTCCAACACGACCATTATGGAGCAACTCCGTTTTCAGGTCAAGTCCACCGGCGCCGTCCCAGGCCCAATGGACTGTTATCTAACTCTAAGAGGCATTAAAACACTCGCTGTCCGGGTAGATCGATCTGTCTCCAACGCTAAAATTATTGCCCAGTGGTTAGACGAGCACCCCAAAGTCGGCCACGTAAATTATCCCGGCCTCCCGCATCACCCTCAGCACCAACTAGCCAGCGAACAAATGGATGATTTCGGTGCCATGCTTTCCTTCACCTTGTCCGATGACACTCAAGAAGCGGCAGCGGCCTTCATGGCTCGCACCCGATATTTCACCTTGGCTGAAAGTCTAGGCGGGGTCGAATCCTTGATTTCTCATCCCGCCTCGATGACTCACGGGTCTATTCCCAAAGAAATTCGCGAAGCTGCCGGATTAAAGGATTCACTCATCCGAATTTCCGTTGGAATTGAAGATGTTGAAGACTTACTGGCCGATTTAGACGCCGCCTTTGCCTAAGTCTTTTGCTTGGTTGTAAGCAATTTAGTGGAATTTAATTCTATACCATCAATCGACCACCCCGTTTTGTTATCTCCTATACGCCGAAGCAGTTGCCAACGTTCGCAAACTCCATTCCACCTTTGACCGTCCCGTTTTGTTGACATCGTTATTGCCTTGAAATGGCCTTTTTTGTAGGTTTGAGCTACTCGCTTATCGTTTGAATCATTGTTTTTAAGCCCTTATCCGCCATTATTCTTCCAAAAAGCACCCTAAAGCATCCTATTGGTACTTGTCTGGATAGTATAGCTAAGGCGGACACTACCAACTAACCATCGCAGGAATTACCATGAACAACGTTGTCATTGTCGCCGCCAAACGAACCCCCATCGGCACTTTTGGAGGCGGCCTCGCCTCTCTCACCGCTCCTGAATTAGGTGCCACCGCCCTATTAGAAGTCATAAAATCCGCCAACATTCCAATGGATCTGGTTGATGAAGTGGTCATGGGCAATGTGCTAAGTGCAGGCGTTGGACAAGCGCCGGCTAGGCAGGCAGCCCTGAAAGCGGGCTTGAGCGAGCGAACGCCCGCCACCACCGTCAACAAAGTCTGCTCCTCCGGCCTCAAAGCCGTGATGATGGGCTTCGACCAAATCCGACTCGGGGACGCCGAGGTGGTGGCTGCCGGCGGCATGGAGAGCATGAGCAACGTGCCCTACTACCTGCCAAAGCAGCGGTTTGGGAGTAAATATGGGCACGTTGAGGCTCAGGATGGTATCGTTAGGGATGGGCTTTGGGATGTGTATAACGGGTATATGATGGGGGATGCCGCCGAGCATTGCGCACGGGAGTGCGCAATTGGGCGTGAGTCTCAGGATCAATACGCCATATCGTCCTATAAGCGGGCTTTAGAGGCGTACGAGATGGATTATTTTCGGGATGAGCTCATTAAGATTCATGTTAAAGGCCGACGAGGTGAAACCATTGAAATTACCCGGGACGAAGAGCTGGATCGGGTGAATTTTGATAAGATACCAGGGCTAAAACCGGTGTTTCAGGCCGACGGAACCGTAACGGCTGCCAATGCCTCTAGTATTAACGATGGCGCAGCGGCTGTGCTGTTGATGAGTGAAGATAAGGCAGCTGAATTGGGTATGCGCCCACTTGCTCGCATCATTAGTCATGCCAACGCCGCCTTAAAACCTGAATGGTTTACCACGGCTCCCTCGGAGGCTATGCCAAAAGCAATTGCAAAAGCCGGTCTAAGTATTCAAGACATGGATCTTTTTGAAATCAACGAAGCCTTTTCTGTGGTGGCACTGGTCAACGAACAAAAGCTCGAATTAGACCCAGCTAAGGTTAATATTCGTGGGGGCGCGGTGAGTATGGGGCATCCTATTGGGTGTTCGGGTGCGCGTATTTTAGTGACCTTAGTGCATGCACTCCAGCAAACCGGTGGTCGTTATGGCTGCGCGGGTATTTGTAATGGCGGTGGTGGGGCCTCTGCTATGGTTATTGAGCGGCTTTAATAGACAGGAAGCTGGGCGACATCAACCAGAATGGTAGGAAGCTGGGCAACATCAACCTGAATAAAATGAATCAGAATGGTTCTGAAACAGACGAATGCGGGAATTATATTAGGTGCTACGTCGTAACTTTTTCATATTTGAACTCTACTCGTGCATAAGGTGCTTTTTAAGCGCTAAGTTTTCGTCTTTTAGTTGACTTTAAGCTGGCAGGAAGCTAATTTTCCATTCGTTTTGTACGTAAGAATACTTTTGCTTGAACCCTGTTCGGATGCAAACAGATAACTGCATTGAGCGCAAGCATGGATCTTCAGAATTAACCAATTATACGTCTATACCGCACCGCTACAATATTCCACACATTATTTGTGTTCGCCCTAGGGCTTATTTATGGATGGAAGGTTTTGCTTTCCAAAACTCATTGATAGACGACAAAACGTATGCCTAAACAACATCGAGAAGACAGAAAGTCTGGGAATCAGACTCGAGCTGCTTGGTTATTGCCTGTAAAAAAGGGAGTGACGGGATGGCTTTGTCTTGCGGTTAGCGTGGTGATATTGGGAGCTGCAGGGGGCAAGGTTTGGGCACAGAATACGAGTGTTCAATTGGTTAAGGTGGCCGAAACCGCCACGCATATCGAGTACCGAATTTCGAACCCTGGATTAGAGATTTTACCCCCCTTTGAATTACCAGTAGCTGTAAGTCAGGGACGCGCCGATATACAGATTTTGCAGCAACAGGTTCGAACAATTCCCACACCTATTGACTCGGTTCAAGCCAAAGCATGGGCGCTAAAGAGTACGCAAGTACCTGTGGTGGAAACGGGGTTTGTTGGCTCGTTTCGGGGGCAAGATATTGCTTCGGTGGTGCTTCACATGGCACGATTTTCGCAAAATTCGCCAAACTCAGCCAATTCGGCAAACCCGCAAAATTCGACAAATTCGCCAAATACAGCCAGGGGCTCAAACGCGAATCAGTCAAACTCGTCCAATACAGCCAGGGCCTCGGATGCATTAGCCCGAGGGGCTACCCAGACCGAAGTGACTCGGGAGTTGCATATTCGAGTGGGAAAAACAGCTATGTCGCCTGATATAGACCGGTGGGACAGTCCACAACAACCTCAACGAACTCAGCAACCTCAACGAGCTCGGCAGACTCAACAAGCTCAGCAACCACAATCTTGGGCAAATAACGCCGCCAATGCCGGACAAGTAGGGGCAAAGTGGAAGCAGCTGGAGAGCACTCCACTGGCCAGCGGTGAGTGGTATAAAATTCCGGTTTCTCGGGAGGGTATTCATGGATTAAGTGCGGATTATCTCGAGGAATTAGGCTTGGATGTACGTCGCGTTGATCCACGTAATCTGCAGATATGGGGCACCGATGGGAAGGTTCTACCGGAACGTAACAATACAGCACGGCCAGATTTTGCACAGATTCCTGTGCTGGTTCAGGGCGAGGCCGATGGGGCCTTTGATGCCGGTGATGTGCTGCTGTTTTATGGAATTTCACCCGATCAGGAGTTTCGTAATTTGGGGGAGTTTTCGCATAGCATTCATCCCTACTCGGATTCTACTTTTGTTTTTTTAACCGTGGGGGAGCAGCCGGGGCTTCGCATGAAAAGCGAGACTGATTTTTGTGCCCCTTGTACCAACCAAGTGCAGTTCGAGGATTTCAACTGGATGGAACAGGAGCTAAATAAGTCGGAAACGCGTCAAAAGACCGGGCGCTTTTTTCTTGGCCAGCGCATCCCCGCTACCGCACAAGGACAGAATGTGTCTATATATAAGGACACCTTGGTTCAGGTGAATCCAAACGAGCCACTGTTGCTCTCTGGGCGAATGTATGTCCGCTCTGAAAGCCGCCCCACCCTCCAGCTCAAGGCCAACGGTGAAGTACTGAATACCTTTTCGGTGAATTCGCTTACCTCAGGGTATAATTCCTATGAATTTGAGTCGGCAAGGGCGTATAGTTTTAGCCAAATACCCTTCAGCCTGAATAGTTCGGACTTTATTAACTCCGGTGATGCCGTTATTGAGCTTAGCGTAACCATGAGTAATGGGGATGCAGGGACCGAGGCTTTTGTGGATTATGTGCGCGTAGCAAGTACCCGGGCTCAATATGCCGATAACGGAGAACTATCCATGTTCGCGCCCACCGATTCCGACGGGCAAACGGTGCGATCGTTTACCGTTTCTGGGTTTACGGCTCAGCCGCAAGTCTTGGAAGTTTCCAACCCGGTCCAGCCGGTCACGGTGCCGGTTACCAATAGCTTTGGGACTGGAATCACCGCGACGCATACCTTTCAACATGGCATTGAACCATCGGACCGCTATTGGGTGCAGACTGGTTACTATACGCCGGTCATGGGACGAAAGGTACCCAATCAGAATCTTCGTGGGCTTAGCGGATATCCCAATTATATCGTAGTAACGGCTCCTACCTTTTTGTCTTACGCCCAAGAACTTGCCCAATACCGTTCTCAGCAAGGGCTCGAGGCAATGGTAGTTACGCAAGAGCAGATTTTTAATGAGTTTTCTGGGGGAGTCACCGACCCTTCCGCCATTCGAGATTTTCTAAAATATCTATGGGATCGAGCGTTGGCTCAAGACCAGCAACTGCCCGAACACCTTCTGCTGTTTGGTGATGCTACCTTCGATACGAAAAATATTAAACGCGGCTTTACTAATTATGTGATTACCTACCAAAGCAGTGAATCCATTCATCGGACCAATAGTTACGGCACCGACGATTATTTTGCTTACATGGACGACGGGGAAGGTATTTTTGGCTCGTCGGACCGGGTAGATATAGGGGTAGGACGTATTTCGGCACAGTCTCGAACCGAGGCGCGCATAGCTTTGGACAAGATTTACCGCTATGAAGACCCCGCCAATGCTGGGGATTGGCAGAATCTGTTTACTTTTGCTGGAGATGATGATTTCCCGGAACCGGATCGTAACCGAGATTTGCATGTACTCAACGCCGATGGAACCGCCATCCGAATGAACTTGAATGAACCAGGTGCCCGCCTAAAGAAAATCTATCTGTTTGCCTACCCCGAGGAAATTACCGCCGCCGGTCGGCAACTCCCCGCCGCCACTCAGGATCTGATCGATACCTTTAACCGGGGCATGCTCGTGTTTAATTATTCGGGTCATGGGAACGCCCAAACCCTCACCGATGAGGAGTTGTTTCTCTCGGATTATATCCCTCAACTCAACAACCGAAACAAGTTGGCACTCGTGGTTACCGCCACCTGCCAGTTCGGTCGTTACGATGACATTGATGCCCAGTCTGGAGCCGAAAAACTGGTACTGGCCGAAAACGGAGGAGCCATTGCCAGCTTCACTACCACCCGCGTGGTATACACTTCTTCAAGTACTTCCGCATTGAATTTCGGGTTAAACATTGCCCTCTCCCAGAAAATGTTGGAGCGCGATACCGATGGACGCCCCCTCCGACTGGGTGATATTTTTGTGCGCACCAAAAATACTTCTATTGGCAATGAGATCAATGCGCGCAAGTTTATCCTACTGGGTGATCCGGCTCTTCGATTGGCCCTACCTGACAAAAAAGGGACGTTCACACACATCAACCAGGTGAAACTGGATACCCTAAGTGATCCATTGAGTCTTCGGGCGCTGGACACCGTAGAGTTGGAAGGCGAAATTCAGCTAGCCAACGGGCAGCGTCACAGCAGTTTTAACGGCGAGGCGGTGTTCACCCTATTCGACGCCAAACGCCGCGTGAGCATTCCTCAGGATAGAGAATGGGTATCGACTTATGGCTGTTATTTGAATCGCGGAACGGCCTTGGAATGTACTTATGAGGTCGAGAGTGATGTATTATTTCGTGGGAAAGCGGAGGTTCAGAATGGGCGTTTTTCTACCCGTTTCATTTTGCCTAAGGACATGAGTTTTTCTCCGGATCTCTCTCGCATGATTGTCTTTGCCAAGAGTTCAGAGGAAACCGCCGGTGGTTCGTTTACTAGTGTGCGTTTTGCCGGGGTCAATCCCGATGCCGTTAACGACGGACAGGGCCCACAAATGGATGTGTATTTGAATGACCCGTCGTTTTTTAATGGCAGTTTGATGAATTCGAGTCCCACCGTTTTTGTCGAACTCAGCGACAGTTCGGGCATTAATACCACGGGAACGGGTATTGGCCACGAGATTATCGCAACCTTAGATACCCAACCCCCTCGTGAGTTTGTGTTAAACGATTTTTATGAAGGAGCGCTGAACGATTTTACCCAAGGTCGAATCGAATATCCACTACAGGACGTGCCTGAGGGGGCCTATACCCTAAAGGTTCGGGCGTGGGATGTGCACAATAATCCGTCTGAGCAAAGTGTAGCCTTTGAGGTGCAATCTGAGGAGGATTTGGTGGTGCGTGATGTGTACAACTACCCCAATCCGATGAATAATTTTACGCAGTTCGTTTTCGAACACAACCAACCAGGGAGTCCTTTAGACGTGAGCATTCGCATTTACACGCTAACCGGAGTTCCTGTACAACAAATCCAAGAAACCATAATAGGAAATAGTTCATATGCCAGTATTCCATGGGATGGCCGTGACCGGGATTTTGATCGCCTGGGCAACGGTACTTATGTTTATGTGCTCAGGGTTACAACAGACACTCCCGAAGGCCGAAAGACAACCGAACAAATTGAAAAACTAGTAGTCATTCGCTAAATGCTACGACGCTAATTGCGGTGATTCACCTAAAAAAACATAATTAATGAACCAGACTCTTTATATTCCTGCAGAATATTCCTGCTCAGAATGTTTTGAGAATTATACACACTATGAAAAAATCTTTGTTTTCAGCACGTTTTAACCCATTTATCCTAAGTCTAACCCTACTTCTTGGGGTCTCGTTTTCTACCCAAGCGCAGGTGGCCATTACCGCCGTGCCGTTTTTACAGATTGAGCCCGATTCTAGGGGTGCCGCCATGGGAAATACCGGTGTGGCTATTGCCGATAACGCATCCGCCATGTTTTGGAATCCTGCTGGCTTAGCGTTTCAGCGAGGCAATCAGGTAAGCATTACACACTCGAACTGGTTGGCTAACTTTAATGTGGATGATTTGTTCTATGATTATCTGGTGGGTAAGTACTATGTGGAAGGCATTGGTACTATTGGCGCCCATCTCACCTATTTGAACCTAGGCGAGCAAATCCAAACCAACGAGGATAGCCCCGATATTATCTCGAAATTCAATTCCTATGAATTGGCTTTGGGCCTTTCCTACGGCTTTGAGGTGAACAAGAATTTAGCCCTTGGTACCAGTTTGCGTCTTATTTATTCCTCACTGGCGTCTGGAACTACGGTAAGTCAGCAGAAAGTAAATCCAGGAAGTAGTGTAGGAGTGGATCTGGCCTTGTTGTACAAAACCGATCCCTTTGTTTTAGGTCAAAACAATGCTCGATTTTCTGCGGGCTTTAACCTTTCCAATGTAGGCCCTGGGATGCAGTACACCGATAATGCCCAAAAGGACCCGTTGCCAACTACCCTGCGCGCCGGCTTTGCCATTGAATACGATTTAGATCCCGAAGGCTACAACAGCATTACCCTGGCCACTGATGTTTCTAAAATTATGGCCCGCAAAAAAGAACTCATTTCTACCCAAGCCGGCGTTTCGGATACCTCTTATGTGGCAGCCGGCCCTATCGAAGCCTTGTTTAGCTCTTGGGATACCTTCCAGCGATTCGATGGTCAGGAATACGTCGATGTGAGTCTATTCCAACAGCTTATGTTTGGCGCCGGTCTGGAATACTGGTACAACGACCTTTTTGCTTTGCGCAGTGGATTCTATTATGAAGACCCAAACAACGGCGACAGAAAATACATTACTTTTGGCGCAGGCTTACGCTACAACGCCTTTGGTATCGACTTTAGTTATATCAAGACCCTTGAATCGGATCACCCCTTGGCGAATACTCTCCGCTTTAGCGTGCTCCTGAACTTTTAACCTCCATGCTGCGCATCCGCTGGCCTTTTTCGAGTAGCTTGTCCGGTTGTTCCGGCCTCGTCGTACTCTGGTTCTTGCTAGGCCTAGAAATCCTGGGCGCTCATGGACTCGCTGCGCAGGTCATTCGACCCGCTGTCGGACAGGTTGATGTGATTGCGGTTCGCGTAGAGTTTTTGGCTGATACCACGGAGCTAACCTCTGGCACGGGGGTGTTTGGCCCGGACGGTTTCGGCGGTTTGGATTATCTAGCCCGTGAGCAGGATACTCGCATTGACCCTCTGCCCCATAACCAACCGTATTTTGAGGCCCATCTCGAATTTGCACGTAATTATTACCTCAAAGCCTCCGATGGGCAGTTAGAATTAGACTACCAGGTACTTCCAGAAGTGGTGCAATTGGATCATCCCATGTCGTTTTATTCGCCCATTGGCGAAGAATTCACCTTGGAAAAGTTGGCGGTTTTACTGGAACATGTGTGGGCCAAAGTAGATGAATCCGGACAGTTCGATGCCACCGGTTTGGACCCTGAAACAACCGCTTTTGTTATTTTTCATGCGGGTGTTGGACGCGATATTGAGCTAACCGGCACCAGCCTTGACATTACCCCGTATGATCTCCCTTCAATCTACCTCAAAGAAGATCAACTCGCTGGGTTATTGGGCGATCCCACCTTTGAAGGTTTTGCGATTAATGATGGGGCTTTTCATGTAAAAAGCTCAATGATAATTCCGCGAACACAAAGCCGGCGAGGAGAAGACATTGGAGGAAACGAAGTGGTGTTTCCACTTTCGATCAATGGACTGCTTTGCGCCTCCATAGGAAGTCATTTAGGCCTGCCCGATCTATTTAATACCGCCGATGGCTCGCCTGCTATCGGGAGGTTTGGACTTATGGACGGGGCCGGTTTTTTTTCCTACAACGGCCTCATTCCGCCAGAACCCTCGGCTTGGGAGAAGGTCGCTTTAGGCTGGGTTGAACCGGTAAACATTACCGAGGCTGCAGGGGCGTTGGAAAACCAAGGGAGCATCGGCCCTTTCACCCTGGCTCCTGCTTCTATGGATAGGAATGCCGATGACCCACAACTCTACCGGTGGGATATATCCAGCAACGAATATTTTTTAATCGAATACCGGAACCGCGATGTGAATACTAGCGGAGTTGAGCTAACCATACGTGAACCAGACGGGGCCAGAGTGCGCCAACAATTCACCAACAGCGATACCGATTTTATCTATCAATATGCCGGATTTGATACCTTATTGGCCGCCGGAACCCTATTGAATGTGAGTAATTTTGATTGGAGCTTGCCAGGTGGATTGGACCTTGGTCCGGATGAAAAAGAAGGCACTGAGGACGATCGAGAGCTCAATGGAGGCCTACTCATTTGGCACATTGACGAAGGGGTGATCCAACGGGCTTTTGATGTCCAAGCTCAAGGGGGCGACCGTGGAGTCAACGAAGATCCGTATTATCGCGGGGTAGATCTAGAGGAGGCTGATGGAGCCCAAGATATCGGCTTAGATGCTGGGCTGTTGGATAATTCTCCCAGCTTTGGCTATGCGTATGACTTTTGGTGGGAAGACAACAACTACCGCGTAATCACCGAAAATGGGAGTATTGACTTGAATCCCGACAATGTGTTTGGTCCCCAGACCTATCCAAACAATGCCAGTAACGCAGGTGCACGTCAATATTTTGAACTATTTGATATTCACGCCACCGGATCGACTGCTCAGTTTTCTATCCGCTATGCCGCCCCGGATGCTCGCGCACCAACCTTAGCGGCGAACATTCAAGATTTTCTTCCTAATGGGTTGCTTCCGGTTGACTCGTATTATCAATCATATCCCTTATCGGTTGGACGAGTCATTGTTGGCCCACAAGGTGTGGCTGTTTTAGGCGGTCAGGCAGGAACTCCTTCAGACACCCTAATTGTGGTGCAAGCGGAGCATTCACTGCATCTAATATCACTGAATAAACTCAAATCCAAGCAGACGGTTACCACGGAGGATTGGATCGAGCTTCCAGAAATGGACGCTCCTCTGCAGCCGGTGTTAGAAGATCGGATAATTACTGCCGAACGACGGGTCAATGATTCTCAGTTACGAATTCGATCTTGGAATTATATCCCGGGCGATGACAGCTTAGTGCAACGCTGGGAACAAACCATCGCCTCTGAATTAGGGAGCACCGGTTTAGGGGAGCAGTTGGGGTATCTGAGCAGTGCGGGTGATGTTGGTGGATCGGGTGATATTGATGGTGTGGAAAGCTCGATTTTGGTAGAAAACCTGGGTCTGCAGCTGGATAAGACAGGGCAGATTTTGGCCAGTGACTGGCAGCTCGAGACGGCTTTGATCGCGTTTCAGGAGAACGGAGACCATTTGGCTGGCTCGTTTCAGGCGCGGTGGAACGAGGAACAGATTCAGGTGGATGGATGGAGCGCCGATGAACTTTCTGCCTTAGAACAAAGTGGTTTGCTAGGCAGCACAGAACGCTCGCAATGGATTCCTATAGCTCAAGGGAGTACGGTGCGACTTGTCCGGGTTAGTGACACCGAAGTAGGGGTATTTGACCCCAACGCATCCGATGTCTATACCTTAATATATAGTACCCAGTCCAGCGAAATGCTTGCTCAATGGCCGGCTATCTCGAAAACAGGGCAACTTTTTCGGGTCAATAGCACCGAAAACACCATTGAAGGATACTATGTAAGCGGAGCCATGTTGGATTATTTCCCCTTCCCAGCCCCTGATTCGGTGCGATGGGCGGGCAGTCCCCTGCTCGCCGATTTGAATGGGGATGAGGAACAAGAGCTGCTTTTGGTTGGACAAAATCCATACGCCACCTTACTCTACGCATACACCCTCCAAGGGGAGCCTTTATTGGGCTTTCCGCTGTCAGTCGGAGCCGGTGGGTTTGATTCGGGTGATTTGGGTGGTTTGGGTGGTTCGGGTTCGGATCAAAGCTCGGATGGTTCGGGTTCGAGTCAAAGCTCGGACGTGGTTCAAGGCTCGCGGATACAGGTTCCCGGGATAGTCGGATCTTTTGTAACGGCCATAGCGCCTTCCGGAGAATTATCGATTTGGGAATTCCCGAATATGGGGAATGCGGACTGGCCTTCGCGCATGGGGCCCTGGGGTTGGAATCGGGCGGTTCAGGTTGGGGAAGATTCGGGCTTGTCTGGAGGTGGGGACAATGAAGCAGTGTTGGTTACCACGGAAACTTATAACTGGCCTAATCCGGCTAAAGACCATACCAATGTGCGCTTTCAGACCTCGGGTGCTGGGCAGGTACAGATTCACATCATTGACCTTAGTGGTCAGTTGATTTATGAGCAGCAGATTCAGAGTCGAGGTGGTAGCCCAGAAGAAATTACAATTGATACCTCACAATGGCCCTCGGGTGCGTATATTGCACTAGTCAAGGCCACCGTTGCAGGTAAAACAGGCAGTAAACTGGTCAAAATGGCCATTGCCAAATAAGGAGTTTAATCTATAAGTGAAGACATTATCCTCTCATATCGCCAGCCTCTTTGTACTCTTGTTGAGTAGCTTATTTTTGGGTAGTTCGTACGGGGATAATGCGCTCTTATTCGCTCAAACTAACCCTATGTACTACGATTATTCCTATAATCATCTGGATTGGTACACTATGGAAAGCGAGCATTTTATGGTGCATTTTCAGGAGGGTAATGATCGCAGTGCGCAAGTGGTTTCCCGAATAGCCGAAGAGATTTATGGGCCTATCACCGAGTTGTATGAGCACGAGCCCGATGAAAAAGTGAGTATTGTATTGAAGGATCGAGAAGATTATTCCAATGGCGCCGCCTACTTTTTTGACAACAAAATCGACATTTGGGTACCAGCTTTGGACGCTCCCCTTCGTGGCACACACAGTTGGATGCGCAACGTAATCACCCACGAATTTACCCACATTATTCAGATCCAAGTTGGTCTTAAGCGCGAGCGACGTACTCCAGCTACCTATCTGCAGTGGTTATCCTATGAAAAAGTGCGCCGCCCCGATGTATTGTACGGATTTCCCAATGGCATTGCCTCTTTGCCTTTTGCCTCGCTTAACATCCCAGCTTGGTTGGCGGAGGGAACCGCTCAGTTTCAGCGCAAGGAATTAAGCTACGATAAATGGGATGCTCACCGAGATATGATTTTGCGTAATCGGGTGCTATCCGATAGTTATTTTAGCCTCCCGGAAATGGGCACTTTTGCCTCCAAAACCTCTATTGAGCGCGAAACGGTGTACAATCAGGGCTTTGCCTTTACCAGGTATATGGCCGATCGCTTCGGAGAAGTGGTCTTAAAGGATGTCTCCTTGGCCTTGGGGCAAGACCAGGTATTCGATGTGGCAGAAGCCATCGAAATAGCCACCGGTATTCCGGGGGAACAGGTTTTTGAGGAATGGATTTACAGTTTAAAAGAAGAATATTCGATTGTAGAAGCCCAGATAAATCATTCGCCGTGGGCTGTGGACAGCGCAAAGGTATCGGCGATAGAAAGAGAAGGGTTCTATAATTTTTACCCACGAATTCACCCCGAATCTGGAACCATCGCCTATGTGTCTAACCGCGAGCGGGCAACATCTCGCGTATCGCTGTACACCCGCGAGCTGAATGCGATGGCTCAGGACGAAGATGCCAAGGGTAACACGGATATGAATTCGGGTTTGGGTGCGAATTCGGGTTTGGGTGCCGGATCTAGTTCGGGTGCGGGTTGGAATTTAGGTTCCTCAACTCCGATTGTGGAGGATCTACAAGCACCCGCCTATCGCCCAGCGGTTACCGGTCATGCGCACATGCACGAACTAGAACCCCAAGTCAAATTCATCAACAGTTCATTCGATTGGAGTCCGTCAGGTAAACAGCTCGTATATGCCGTAAACAAGCACAACCGGTATGGCGAGGATTACAAAGATCTGTTTATCCACGACCTTGCTAGCAACAAAGACATTCGTTTAAGCCAGTCCGCCCGACTGGAATCTCCGGCTTGGCATCCACAGGGTCTTGGATTAGTGGCCGTTCAGCAATCCAAAGGCACTCAAAATCTTGTTTGGTCAGCCCTTCCCGATTCTCAAAGTTGGACCGAACAAGTAACCAATGCAATCGAAGATAAAAAGCCAGAAATACTACTGGATGAATGGGAAAATTGGACCAGCTTCGAAGACGGCCGAACGATATTCAGCCCTATTTGGCATCCCAATGGTCAACAACTCTACGGAGCTTATGCCTATTTGGGCGAACGTCAACTCTTTAGCTTGGACCCTGAGGAGGGCACCTTCACCCCCTTAACAGCTGCTAATGTTGATCTCCGTGACCCTTTTGTCGATTCCTCTGGTTCCTACCTGTATTTCAGCGCTGCTCCAAACGGTCGTTTCAATATTTATAGGGTGGCCTTAAATTCTAAAGGGCTTCCTATTCCAGGCCGTATGGAACAGCTCACCGATGTAGTTGGTGGTGCTTTCATGCCGGTTGAGTACGATAACCGACTCTATTACTCCGAATACATTGCCAATGGCTATACGATCCGGTCTCGACCCATTCGCGCCATTTCAGTCTCCGAAAATGAGCTCGGCTTTGAGTGGCTCGTGCTTGATATGAGCAGGCAACAACATACTGCTCATACTGCTAACACTGCGCAACCTAATACTGAACTCGTTCCATCTTCGACGGCCCAACTAAGCCAAATGAACCCGTCTCCTATTGCCGCTCTAAACTATTTCGACGATTCTGACCTAACTACCATGCCAGAAGTAGCTTGGGCCTATGCCGACACCGGTTCTTATTCCTTTGACCTACCCACCATAGGGCAGCCTGATGAACGGTCCCTGCGCCGCTACACCGATACCTACACACAAACTTCTTTCTTCCCTCTCATTCGCTTCGATAACTATACCCAACGCAACGGCCGCAACGGGCAGCTCCTAAAAGCCGGACAATTCGGTGATATCGGGCAGAACTTATGGCGAGATATGAAGCCGGGGGTGTATATGGCTTCTCGTGATGTTATTGATCGACTGTCGATTTTTGGCGGGATTATGGTGGGTTTAGGCTCCAAAAGTGCCGGCACCATTGGCGAGTTTTTTCAGCCGAGTCGACTTACCGAGTTGGACAGGGATATCTTTTTTCAGGCAGAATATCGTGGACTTCCCTTTATTCAGCGCAGCTGGTCTCCTACGATATCCGTGGAAATTTTCAACTTACACCGAAATGTAGATGATGGTCTGTCCATCACCGAATACCCATGCACCTCATGCCTTCCCGATACCGCTCGCGTTGACATAGGCTATGAAATTTGGCAGGCTGATGTATATTTTCGGTCAAAATTATCTCGTTTTAGCCTCCTAGAACTTGGAGTCGGCTACTCTCCATACCGGGTTAGCACGGACAATTTTTATTCACGTGAGCTTAAAGCATTTATTACGGGTTCCTCCTCTGAATATTTCAAGGGCACAACCCTCTCGGCCGCCTATATGTTTAACTACTACCAGTACACCACCGATTCCGATATTGCTCCCTTAGGCTTCAAAGGGTACCTGCGATACCAATATCAGCCGTCTAAATTATTGGAGGAGTATGAAATTAAAGAGGGCTCACTGGTACCCATTTTCAAAAATTCGCGCAATCACTCCACCGAACTTCACCTTCGCTACGGTTTTCGAACCTTTGGGCAACAAGCTTTTCAAGCGCGCGTGCGAGGTTTTAGCTATTTCAACAACCCGAAAGATTCTTTCTACACCGACTACGTGGGCGGGTTCTTAGGCCTGCGAAGCTACCCATTTTTTGCCATCGGCGGAAGCACCACTGCCATGACTTCTCTTAGCTGGTTTGTGCCTATCCGCAAGAAAATGAACAGCCAAATTGGTCCTTATACCTTAGACAAAATGTATGCCCGGCTCTTTTTTGAAACGGGCAACGGATGGTATATAGGGGATTCAAAGACGGTCCCCGACAAAATTGACAGCGGCCCCAGCCTTAAAAGCGGTATTGGCGCCGAACTCCGAATTGCGACTTCCGCCTATTATTTGTTCCCCATCAAGTTCTTTGTGAGTGGAGCCTATGGCTTCGACCGGTTTTCTGTGGAGCTTCCAGACGATTTTGTCACCCCTGCAACTGGGAACCGGGTCAATTATGGAGGTGAAATATTGTTTCATTTTGGCTTAACCTTTGATTTCGAATTATTGTGATCCGTACATTCATCCAAACCATAGCGCCGGCACGAGCCAGACTTCGGGTCGCCAAGCAGCTTGGCATGAGTCTTATTGTGGCTATTTTTTTTGGGCTATTTGCGGTTACATCAACCCGGGTGGGAGCCCAATCTAATGAGCTGACGAGCAGCTTGGAAAAGGAATTCCAACTGGTTCATGCAACCAGGCCTTCTTTATTGCCCGCGCGGAGTCTGCGTGAATCCGATGAAAGGTTGAGGTCTAAAGATTTTTTACAGGCACAGCTGTCCAGCCCTTCGCCTACAGAATGGCAACAGACACCCCTGCTCAATGCGTCTCGAAGCACCTCAGCTGGGCTTGCTTTTTGGTCTTCGGCCTTGGTGCCCGGGAGTGGTCAGGCACTGCAGGGAAACTGGGGTCGAACGGCTATTTTTGCGACCGCGGAGATCGCGGCCTGGGTGTTTTATACGAAGAGGCAGCAGCTGGCCAAGGATAATGAAGCCGCTTATGAGCGTTATGGTAACACCTATTGGAGCCCTGTGGCGTATGCGCAATGGTTGGTCGATTATTCCAAAGCCAATAATTTAGTGAATGGCTACGAGGCCTTGGACGCGATGGTGGGGGGATTAACGCCGGCTTTTGGGGAAACGACTCAGGATTGGGGGAAAATTACGGAAGAAGCGGTGCGCGCAGTGGAAGTTCGCACACGATTTATTTTCAACATCCCGGAAGGGTGTGGAAGTTTGGAGCCTCCCTCTTGCGTGACTAGGTCGGAATTTTCGCATGTACTTCAGGATTTTGGTTCGCAGCAGTATTACGAGCTCATGAGTAAGTATTATCAGTTTCAGCCGGGCTGGCAGGACTTTCATGAGCAGCGTTTGGCTCAAGGGGCTAATCATGTGTACCAATATTCATGGGATGCCACGATGCTCAGCGAACGTTTTATTGAAGGCCGTGACCGGGCAGAGGAGTTCAACAATCAATACCGAGATGCGGGTAATGTGTTAAAACTGCTGCTGGTCAATCACATGATTTCTGCTTTTGATGCTTATTTTAGCGCCAAACTAGCCCAGTCCAGACTGCAAATGGAAACAGGCTCGGTGCTATCGGAAAGAGCAGTGGCCCTGGTTTGGCATTTTTAGACTGAGTGATTTATTTGTGGCTAAATCGCCGTATTTTGTGATTGAACTGAAGAACTGTTTATTTAACTCATTCTGATCCCCACTTAATCGATATGATTCGTAGTCTGCTTACCAACAAATACGTTTATCTACTTAGCCTCGGGGTTATTCTCGTGGGCGCCCTAGGTTTGTTGGTCTTCGATAAAGTGTTGATGCCTCGGTACACCCAATACAACCAAGGCGTAACGGTTCCCGATCTTACAAGAGTTTCTTTGGAGGAAGCGGTGGCCACCATTAGTTCCCTTGGGCTTCGGTATGAGATCTCTGACCGCCGGTCCAATGCGGCCTTTCCTGCAAATTATGTACTGGATCAGGCACCTGGGGCAAATACCATTGTGAAACCAAATCGTAAGGTCTATCTAACGGTAAATGCCGCCGTACGCCCTACCGTTGTTGTTCCTAATGTCACCAACTTATCGCTTCGAAATGCGCAGGTACAGTTGCAGAATTATGGTCTCGAAGTGGGTACCATAAGTTATGAGAGCTCTCGTTTTAAAAATGTGGTGCTCCAACAGTCCCTTCCCGCAGGTGGCACGGTGGATAAAGGAGCGGTAATAAACTTGATTGTAAGCGATGGTCTGGGTGATAAAGTGGTGGTAGTGCCCAATATTGTGGGGCTTTTATTGCCTAACGCCCAGCTGAAGCTTCGCGAGGTAGGGCTTCGAGTAGGTGAAATACGGTTTCAACCTACCGAGGGACAAATTCCAAATACCGTGCTTGATTTCAGCCCAAAAGTGAACGAACTTGTAGAGGGCGAATCATTAAATTTAGTGGTTTCTGAGCGCTTTAATGCCGTAGAAGAGAGTGAAGGTGGAGCGGTGTTTACCGATTCTAGCGACGTTGAAAATGGCCTACCCGACAATGATTTTTAATGGTGCCTCTTTTGTCATGTTGTTGAAGTGTTTGTTGAACGTTGTTGAAATTTTTGTTGAATCCCAATACTTCGGCAGCACGAATGTACTCCCTAGCAATTTATTTCTATTAACCCATGAGATCTTACCTATATGAATTTTGACCTACCTATATTAGCTCCTTCCATCTTAGCTGCTGACAAAGCGCAGCTAGGTGCCCAAGTCCAGGCCACGCTAGACGGCGGGGCTCAATGGATCCACTGCGACATTATGGATGGCCACTTTGTCCCTAATATTAGTTTTGGGCCCAATGTGGTCGCATCGGTTGCCCGAATTTCGGACGAAGCATTTATGGATGTACACTTGATGATTGAGAACCCAGATCAGTACATAGAAGCTTTTTGCGATGCGGGAGCCGATCTCATCTCGGTGCACGTAGAAGCCTGTGTCCATTTACACCGGACTATTCAATTTATCCGCTCTCACGGAGCCATGACCGGGGTCGTGATTAATCCAGCCACTCCAGTTTCGGCGATCGAACCTATGTTAGCAGAAGTCGATTTGGTACTTTTGATGAGCGTGAATCCTGGTTTTGGAGGCCAACAGTTTATCCCGGCCACCTTAACGAAAGTGGAACAGCTGGTTGCTTTACGCGAGAAACATGAACTCTCCTTCCTCATTGAAATTGATGGAGGCGTAAATTCTAAGAATATTGTTGAGATTGCCGAAGCAGGTGTCGATGTATTAGTTGCTGGTAACGCTGTTTTTTCCGCGGATAATATTACCGCAAAAGTTACGGAACTACAGAGCACCCTTTCGAATTTAAGGAGTGAATGAACGAAGAAACCAGCTCATATTCCGAACACCTCATTTCAACCGAAGGCGTAAACCACATTCAGCTTTTCGGGTTAAACGATGAGAACCTGCGCCTACTCGATCAGGCGTTCCCAGAAACAAGATTCAACGCCCGAGGCGAACGGGTTAAACTGAGTGGCCCAGATGCTCAGGTAGCCCAGGCGCGACTCATTATAAAAGGTATGGTCGAAGTAGCTACACGGGGCAAAGATGTACGTGAAGGGGATGTAAAAACCCTTATACGACTTAATGGAAAGCCTATAGAAGCCCTAAGCGTCGATCCATTTACTGGCAAGGGTGATGTGATTTTGTACACTCACCGTGGAGAACCCGTTCGAGCCAAGACTCCCGGACAAGTTCAGATGGTGAAATCTTCGGCGAAAAACGACATTGTATTCGCCATTGGTCCTGCTGGAACCGGTAAAACCTATACCTCGGTTGCTTTGGCGGTGAAAGCCTTAAAGGAACGAAAGGTTCAGAAAATTATATTAGCCCGACCGGCCGTAGAAGCGGGCGAGACCTTAGGCTTTTTACCGGGAGATTTACGTGAAAAAATCGATCCTTACTTGCGCCCTCTGTACGATGCTTTAGAGGATATGCTGGATCAGGAAAAACTGAATCTCAACCTCCAAAAAAACATCATCGAGATAGCACCTCTTGCGTACATGCGTGGGCGAACCTTGAACAATGCCTTCGTGATTTTGGATGAGGCGCAAAATGCCACCAACATCCAAATGAAAATGTTCCTCACTCGAATTGGTTTTAATTCTCGAGCCATCATCACCGGGGACGTAACGCAGACCGATCTCCCGAGAAAACAAGAATCGGGACTCATTTCGATACCCCGTATCTTAAGCGATGTAGATGGCATCGATTTTGTTTATCTGGATGATGGTGACGTGGTCCGGCATAAATTGGTCAAAGATATAATCAACGCTTACGACCGGTATATTCCTGAAGAGGCAAGTCCGGTAAGCGTGAAACGACGCTCCTCAAAAAAGAGCAGCGATTAGACCCTAATTCCCATGAAAAGTTGGTGCACGCCTTTATATGAAGGAACCTTTTCGGTAGGATTGGATAAAAAGTTTTTTTCCATCCCCAGAGATGGGAATGCCGCCAAAGGTGCATTGAAAATTTCCTTGAATCCTTTTTTGGTGGTCAATGAAAAGCGCGTAATCCTTATTGATACGGGCATTGGTTCATTTGGAGAGGATACTGGGGTTGAGCGGTTGTTTGAGAACTTAGAACGCCATGGGATTTCCGACTATGAGGTCACCGATATTTTTATGAGCCACTTACACTACGATCACATGGGTGGGTTGGCGCATCAGAATTCGGGATTCTGGGAACTCAGTTTCCCCGAGGCCAAGTTGTGGGTCAGCAAAGATGACTGGGCCCGGGTGATGGCCAAAGAAGAATTCTACGACGCCGAAAAAACCGAGTTTGTGGCTTTTCTAGATGCCCGGGCTAACCTGCACTTTTTGGAAGCGGAGGATCAACCCTACCCAGAAATTCGGGTCGAGCATATTGGTGGCCATACTCAGTATCATCAAGCTATCTGGTATAAGGATGAGGATGTAAACCTTCTGATGGCAGGGGACGTTATCGCCACACGGGGACAGGTAAACCGGATATTCGCAGCCAAATACGATTACGACCCTGAACAAAGTAAGCGCCAGCGAATTCGATTGGCCCGCGAAGCCTATGAGGTTGGGGCGACAATTTTGGCCTATCATGATGAGGAATGCTCGATGTTTCGGATTGTGGATCATGATGCCCGGCGCGGATATGTGACCGAACCGGTGAGTGGAGGGCGACCATGAGTGGTGGGTTGGGTAATGGTTTGGGTCGTGGGTTGGATAGCGATTTTCGTGGAGATTTGGGTGCTGAAATGGGTGCTGAAATGGGTAGCGATTATGCTGAAAATTTGACTAAAAAAATGGGTGAAATTCTCGACTATTTACGGTCACAAGGCTGTCCAAAGCAGATTCATGCCGCCGTCATTTTAGGCTCTGGGCTCGGAGAATACACCGAAGCACTTGAGCTAAGCCATTCCATTCCCTATTCTGAAATCCCTTCCTTCCCACAGTCCACGGTTGAAGGGCATTCCGGGGCGCTCATTTTTGGCGAACTTCAAGGACATACGATCATGGCCTTTTCGGGCCGTTTTCATTTTTATGAAGGGTACGGAATTGACGAAACAGTGATTCCCGTGCGCTTGACCCATGCGCTGGGAGCGAGCAAGCTGTTAATATCCAATGCCGCCGGCGGAATTAATTTGTCGTATAAGGTGGGTGACCTCATGGTCATTGATCATATTATTCGCCCACATCGCCGTATGATGCAACAATCAACAAGATGGCACTGGAATATGAAAAATTATGCCGATCTGGCTTTTTCTGTAGCCACTGAATTGAGTTTATCCGTTCACCGCGGGAATTACCTGTATGTATTTGGACCCAACTACGAAACCAAAGCCGAAATTCATGCGTACCGGGCTATGGGCGGTGACGCCGTTGGAATGAGTACGGCCGCGGAGTTGATGGAAGCCGCTCGCTTGGGTCTGCCCGCAGTGGGAGTGTCACTCATCACCAATGCCGCAGCTGGGATTACAGGGCAGGCCTTAAACCACGACGAGGTGAAGGAAGCGGCCAATGCGCGCAAAGAAGATTTCGCCCGTTTGGTTAGCCGCTTGATTCTGGAGGATCGGGTTTAAGTTTGGTTGTTGATGGCTTGATTCTTGAGGATTGGGATTAAGCTTGGTTGTTGATGGCTAAATCAGTGCTGAAAACTAAGCCAATAACCAAAAAGCATAACTATTGGTCGTTACGATATTAAATGGTATCTTTTTATGCATATGATCCTTAGAACTCTTGAACATACCATCAAAGAAAAAATTGACCGAGGCAAAGCTATTGTTATCGTTGGTGCTCGGCAGGTAGGAAAAACTACATTAGTAAAAGAAATTCTTAAAAAAAAAGAATACCTATTTCTTGATGCTGATGATCCAGCCACAAGAAGCCTATTTCAGAACCCAACAACCGAACAAATTCGAGGTATTATAGGCAACTACCGCTATATATTCTTGGATGAAGCACAAAGAATTCCAGGCATAGGCATGACCCTAAAAATTATTACGGATCAATTTAAAGATGTTCAATTATTGGTCAGTGGTTCTTCGTCTTTTGATTTGGGGAATGAACTCAATGAGCCCCTAACGGGTAGAAAATGGGAATATGAATTATTTCCTATCTCCTGGGATGAATATGAGCATTCAATAGGGCTTGTTAAATCAGAGCAACAAATAGAAAACAGGCTACTTTATGGATGTTATCCTGAGGTTATTAATGATCCTGGAAATGAAATCGACGTTCTAAAAAATCTCACTAACAGCTATATATATAGAGATATTCTAGCTTTTTCGGATATAAGAAAGCCTGAAGTATTGGAAAAATTAGTTCAGGCTTTAGCGCTGCAAATAGGTAGCGAAGTAAATTATAATGAGCTTTCACAACTCATTGGTATTAATAAACTAACGATTCAAAAATACATAGCGATTCTAGAAAAGGGATATGTTGTATTCAGACTAGGTAGCTTTAGCCGAAATATTCGAAATGAAATAAAAAAGAGCCGGAAAATTTATTTCTACGATAACGGCATACGAAATATGCTTATTAGCAATTTCAATCAACTAGATTTACGTGCCGATAAAGGTGCCTTATGGGAGAATTTTTTGGTTGCAGAACGAAGGAAGCAGCACGTATACAAAAACACGTTAACAAAGATGTATTTTTGGCGCACCAAACAACAACAAGAAATCGATTTGATCGAAGAATGCAATGGAGAATTAACAGGCTTTGAGTTTAAATGGGGCACGCAAGAAGTACGTTTCCCAAAAACATTTATGAATTCTTATGATGCTAAAAGCCGCGTTGTGAATAGGAATAATTTCAGAGAATTTGTGACCATAAAGAATTGGTAAGAATCGAGTATTTGTAACGAAAAATACCGTACATCACCCACCCCTACTGCGTCGCCGCCACCCGTGGAATGGTTAAAATCGACTTCTGACGACCGTCCAAATACCACACCCCACGCTCATCGAAATAGGCATCTTCCTCTAACATGATTCGAATCTCTTTGCCCCATTCTTCAATATAGCTGGCCGCATTCAATTCAATGGAATACGCCGTATTTAGATGTAAAGGGTGTTCTCCGGTCCCTGAAACTCCACCCTGTGAATCCCACATACCTAGGGTCGTTCCCGCAGCGTGCCCATGATAACCAATCGGATGGGTATAGATGGATGGTTTAATCCCTTCCTCTATCGCCTGAGCTCGGGACATGGCTAGCACCTCGTTCCCGGTACGTCCTTCTACAAAATTGTTGGTGAAAATATCCTGTAGTCTATTTCCGCGGTCAAATGCATCAACCAGATAGGCAGGAACTTCGGTTTCGCCTGGTTTTAGCACATAAAAATGCTGTTGAGTGTCAGTATTTAGGCGAAGATAGGTAATGCCAAAGTCCACATGTAGCAAATCACCGGGCATAATAATGTCTTCTGAGGGGCGAGAATCGAAGGTGCGCAGGTGATCAAACGATTCAGGGTCGGCCCGCTGAATCGATACGCTCGGATGAAACCAAGTGATGAGATTCAGATCCCGAACCCGCTCTCGCAGCCACCAAATCACATCTTCGGTGCTGGTGATCCCCGGGTGAATCACCCGCTCAGAGAAGGCCTCCTCAAGAATGCCATGGGCAATGCGCACAATATGAGGATAGAGATCACGCTCTTTCGACGATCGAGTTTCTAACCATTCCACGGCCACTTTTTCCGCCGACACTACTCGAGAGGCATATTTTTCGCCCAAATTTTCTAGTAAATGCTCGTAATCCGTCGCCACTATTCCATCTGCCAAGCCCCAATGTTCCGAGCGATTAATTCCTATTCGCTCCGGATCACGCTCTTCGACGATTTCGCGCACCCGCTTCCACTGATCAGGCTCCAATTCCTTGTCCCAAGCCTTTTTGAACACCTCACCCACATCGTACCGCGCCACCGCCAAAGTCTCCAAACCCTGCTCAGGCCCTCGATCATAGATCACCAAAATGGTTCTTCGCCTCGCCGCCAACCACGTCGCAGGCAACATGGTCTCGATCACCGGGTCCTCGTTGTATTCCCGCGAAATAATGATCCACATATCCAGCCCTTCCCGCCGCATAATATCCGGTAGTACGGTTTCCATCCGATCGGCCAGCACATCGTCAATCACCTTGGCCCGCTCCTTCATCGACAAAATAGCCGATTCCGACACCTGATCCCCGGTTTGCCCAAAGCTCTGAGCCGGCAGCAGCATTCCAATGACCCCGAACATCAAGGCATAGACCGCAATGATAAGCGGTTTATAGCTGTCATACTTTCTGGTTGATGTTGCTGCTGAAGCTTTTTTTGAAGCTGTTTTTGAAGCTTGTGATGTTACCTTCATGATTGATTGATTTCGTTGTACTGTTTGCCTTATTGCGCTATTATGTTATTGCCTTTTTGTGTTATTGCCTTACAGGGATCCATTCTCCAAATGCGACCGCCTCTGCTCTAGATAACCTCCGAACTCGCTCGGTCTTCATTCTTGGGTTTGCCTTCAATTGAACACTGACACGTTTTGTCATACCCCATCGGGTAAATGTGATTTCCACCTGTTGCCCTACCCGTTTGCCCTGAATAATGGATGCTGGGCTTCGGTTAGATTCCACACGCAGCCCATCCACCGACATAATGCGATCTCCAAGACGCAGGCCAGCTTCATAAGCGGGACTACCCATCTGCGGGGCCGAGCTAATTTCATAGACTCTATCCGCTTCACTCCACCGAGTTGATGGTCCAAGATAAGGCTCATTCTCTTTTTCTAAGCTTAGTTCCACACCTACACGGCCGAGCAATTGCTGCATATCCGGCATCTCGCTGCTATAGATATGCCGCGCAAAAAATGCCCGAGCCAACGAATCACCAGCAAGTATAGCCAGTGTAGATTTCAGATCTTTTATGGTATATGGTTGCTCATTACTCCCATACTGCTGCCACAAAGTCCGCATATATTCATCCAGGTTAGCCTCGGTTTCGGTGCGCAAAGTCAGATCCAAGGCTAAGCCCAACAGACTTCCATAGGAATAGTAGGAAATAAAAATATTAGCATTGTTATCTGGATCTATGGCCGTAGCTGCATCCACAAATGGGGCTCTGTAACTCATCTCGATGGGGTTGAAAAACTGACTACCCGGAGAAAGCATTACATAATTCAGCGTTCGAGCAAGACCTTCCACATACTCATCCGGCGTTATCACTCCAGCGCGTGCGAGGATTACATTGGTGTAATACGACGTAAAGCCCTCCGCAAACCACAAGGCTCCACTCATATTGGCTTCTTCAAAATCGAAGGGTTCAAGGGAAACAGGACGCAACCGTTCCACGCTCCATGCATGAAAAAATTCGTGCGAAATAGTAGATATCGACGTATTTCCAAGAGGCTCCTCCATGGGTTTTGCATTGGTCACAATGGTCGAATTCCGATGCTCCATCCCGTCCCCACTGGCCTGTGGCATATAACAACTCAGAAAGGTGTACCTTCCAAAATCAAACTCGGGTAATTCGCCAAAAACGTCTCTTTGAGCCTCAACTATGGCCATTACCTTGGCAAAATAATCGTTGACTTCTCGATCCGAAGCGGGTGTATGAAGCGCCAATTGAATGAGTTGCCCATCCACCATTCGCTCACGTAAATGATAGTCGCTTATTTCTATGGGGCTGTCCATGAAATAGTAAAAATCTGGGGCATAAAATAATGTGGGATTAAGTTGCTTTAGCTGGGTGGCCACTTTCCATCCCGAATCCTTAGGAAGCTCAACGGCGAGTTCAATAGGCCGCTGTGGGTAATTTCGCGCATAGACAAAAGTCGCCGGTATGTTCAAATGAGCGTGCGTTTCATCAATTTGAGAATAGGTACCATCCCCCCTATTAGCAAACAAGGTGTACTCAAAACGTACAAATCCGTCATGGCCTATGACGTTCCATTGCTGAGGATTTGGCCTGATGATCTGTAGTTGGTTGCCTTGCTCGTCGTAAGCCTGAACGTCGTACACATTTTTCGCAAAGTTGTGAATCGCATAACGGCCCGGCGAAGTCCTAGACATCCGTACCTGCAGTGGCTGCTCGTCAATGTTGGGAAATTCCACCGAAATCCTTGCCTGATGCTGCATCGCCTGGTCAAATGATATAGCATAGCGGTGCACACTTTGCGCCTGAACCGCCGACTGTACGGTTAATTGGCCCACAAAAACTATGGCAAGCCCCATTAACCAGATTGGAAATCCTTTTACTTTCATATTTAGTGACTTATGGATGATAACTTTTGCTTGGTTTGTTTTTCTTCTGGATGATGTAAGCTTGTTTGCATCAACCAGGGAGCCAACAGCTTTCTAAGGCCTGCTTAAGGTGAACCATCTCTTCCTCCAAACCCACCGTTATGCGAATTCCATTGGAAATGCCGAAAGGTGAGAGTTGGCGCACGATTACCCCCAAATGAAGCAACGATTCGGTTATGCGAAGGGCCTGAGCCTCATCGGGAGCCAATAACATAACAAAATTAGCCGACGATGGAACATAAGGAATCTGGTGATGGGCTAAAAATGCCTCCAAGTCTTGTCGTGCTTCGCGGGTTCGCTGTACGGAATTAATTAAAAAATGATCGTCTTCGAGCGCGGAAATAGCGGCAGCTTCACTGATTCCCGAGGGCTCAAAGGTATTTTTGGTCTTCCACAGCGCTTGAATTAATTCCGCTGGGCCAAGTGCATAGCCCACTCGAAAGGAAGCTAGCCCGTACGCCTTCGAAAAGGTGCGCAAAATGAGTGTGTTCGGGTGTATCGAGGTGTTCGCCTGGGTAATAATGGGCAGGGAATCGGGGTATAGCGGATTTTCGCGCGCAAATTCAACATAGGCTTCGTCGAGAATCAACATCACCTGTTCGGGCAACGAGCTCATGAGCATTGCCAATTCCTGCTTGGTAATAATAGTCCCGGTAGGGTTATTTGGATTGGCAATGTACACCGCTCGGGTTCGTTCATTCACACTGGCTGCGATAGCCCCAACATCGAAGCGATAATCAGGGGTAAGTGGGACCTGGATGACGGGTATTTGATGGATATGAGCTTGAATATTAAGCCCAACAAAAGTGGCCGATGCCGTTACAATTTCGTCTTCAGGTCCAAAAAATGTACGGCAAAGTAGACCTAACAAACTCTCTGAGCCAGCCCCAATAACCAACTGTTCCTGCGTACAGGATAGTTTGGTCGACAAACTAGCCCGTAAAGTGTTGGCCAGTGCTGAAGGGTAATTATTGGCGACTTGCATGGCCCTGCCTACTGCTTCAGAAACACCCGGCGAAAAGCCCCATCTGTTTTCATTGGAAGCAAGCTTCGAAATTCTATCCGGTTGATAGGTCGCTACCACTTCTTCTATAGTTTTCCCTGGAACATAGCCTTTCAGCCCTCGAATGTGGGGTGGGATTCGTTCCAAAATATCGCGCTCGAATGACATATAATTAGGTTTTCAGTTAAATACCTATACCTAAGATAATAGCCTAGCTTTTCTTTTACTAGCACCATAAGAAGTTGTATTTTACTGGCATGAATAATTCTGACTACAAAAAAAATATCGTCGTTACTGGGGCCAGCCGAGGAATTGGTTTAGCAACGGTAAAGTATTTACTCTCCTCCGGACACCGGGTCTTTGGACTAAGCAGGCAGAATCTACACGCTGAATTAGCTACTTTTTCCGCTGATCAGCCGGGTGAACTACACTGGTACACCACGGACACAGATCTCGCGCTCGTTTCCCAAGCCGTTTCAGGGGTTTTATCGGAGAATGAACAACTCGATGGGCTTATCCACAATGCTGGACTCCTCATTAATAAACCATTTTCTGAAACAACCGAAGATGACTGGGTCATGCAGTTCGAGGTTAACGTATTTATGGTTTTTCGATGCACGCGTGCCCTTGAATCATTGATGGGGCCCGGAAGTCATGTGGTGCACATAACCAGCATGGGAGGAGTGCAGGGTAGTTCTAAATTTCCTGGGCTCAGTTTATACAGTGCTGCTAAGGGGGCGGTTAGTATTTTCACCGAAAGTTTAAGCACCGAATGGGTTGATAGAGGAATAGCGGTAAACGCATTGGCCTTGGGGGCCGTGCAGACCGAAATGTTGGATGAAGCTTTCCCCGGGCTGGAAGCCCCAGTTCAACCAGCTGAGATGGGTGGATATGTTGCTGACTTTTGCTTGAAGGGTCACCGGTTATTCAATGGTAAAATCCTTCAGGTTGCCATGCAAAATCCTGCCTGAAATTTTGTATTATCTTCACATAGTAATGTTGCACAGGTTTAATGTGCTACTTCTTTATGTGCATCTACGCTCATTTTAATAGTTACAATTACATTATGGTTTTGAAAAAAATGTTTATATGGATAATTGCTGCAGCGATTATTCTTGTTTTGTCCTGGGTCTTTCAGCCAAATAAAGTGGCCGCCCAAACCATCAATACCTTGGGTGAAAACACACTAAATGGGGCACTGACTGGGACACTTCTAGGCGGGGCTAGTATGGCTTTGACGAATGATACCGATTTTTATCCGCTACAGGTGGGGCTGGGATTGGGGACATTATACGGCCTTGGCGTAGGCGCGTACGATTTACTCAAAACGGGAGGTAATCCTACCGTTGTTTCAGGGATATTCAACGATGGAAACAACTCTACCATCATTGTACTATTGGATACCTTTTATGGAGCGGCAGCAGGTGCGGTTGTTGCAACTTCTGTCATGCTTGTGGCTAATGAACCGCTAGTACAAGGACTTCAATACGGCGCAGGAACTGGTGCTATCGCTGGTTTTGGCTTTGGTCTGTTCGACACTTTTGTACTGGCTGATCGATCTACTGCCCTAGCGTTTATGCAGCCTGCAACGTATGAAATTCCTGTTCAGGATAATGGATTATGGCAGTTAAAACAACAGCCAGGAATTGATTTCGTCCGGTTTTCGGTGAACTTTTAAGCTTCTTCGTCCATTATATTAGCAAACCCTTTTTGGTCTATCTCGACTAAAGTTTTAATCACCTCTCTTACCGTTTGCATATGACCTGTCAAAGAGTGGTGTAATCCATCGGGAATATAGTGCCAAGCTTGGGGGCCATTTTCACCCATTCGTTCTGCTTTGGGATCAACAATACCGCCTATTTTTCCCGTTACCACATCCTGAACGGCCGTTAAATCTTCTGGTTGGATACAAAAATCGTAGAGCGCATGCTCAGTAAGTAAATCCGTAATAACAGCCGCAGGACTAACCCATAAAGGCGGATGTTCTAAGGTTTGGTCCAAAATATCTTGAATAGCTTGAATATTTTCCCATGTCTCCGAAAGTGGGATTAAGGTTCTATCCGGATAGATGGCTAAACGCTGCGCATCAAACGTACCAAGCGCAATGATTACCCAATCTGGATTATGTACTAATACATCGCGATCTAAACGGCGTAAAGCGTCCGTAGTTGTATCGTATGCTTGGCTGGCATTAATCCATCGAATATTTATTTGTTCTTTTCCAATGTCGAGTAAATGACCCAAAATGTACACCCAACCTTGAGCATCTAAACTGATTGAATCACCCAGTATAGCGATACATTCTTCGCCGTCAAATGGTAGGGCATCGAGTTGATCTACTATATCATCTTCTCTAAGTAGTTCTAGAGCAGCTTGCCTAGCATTTTCTTGGAGATTAGCTCTAGCCTGTTCTAATTCTTGCTCTGTCCACCCTAGAAGAGCTGCTTCGGTAATGGCAGAATTCTTTCCTGGATATAACGGAAATTGTGATGATACATTAAGAAAGGGTAGCATATACTGCTCTAAAACACCTCTTTCCTCACTATTTTGACTAGTGTTAGCGCTGGGTTTCATGAAGTAAAAAAGAAGGTTATCGGCTTAGTGTGCAAGTTGCTTTTGCAAGGTAAACCATGAACTGTTATCATGGTACGCATCGACAACATCTGAGAGTTTAGTATTTGAAAACTGACTCATAATAGCCTTAACCTCTTCTTGAACATTGGTAATAGCATGATCAATTAACTCTTTATTGAAGCCTTGTTGACCTAAATTGATAGTAAACTCCATTGAAATTATCCTTCCTAAAGCTCTTCCTAAATCAACCAGTTTACGTTGAGACATCTTGGTATCGATCTCAAAATTTAACACATCTTTGAAATAGTCCGAAGACTGAATGGTTAGATCATATCCTTTTAAGAAATCATATAAATTGGTACTCTTCACCTTTCGCATCGCCTTCATTATAGACTCACTTATCTGTTGATACAAAATATCGTTGGATCCTTCGAAGATTTGAAAAGGTCGGCTATCGACTGTACTTCTACCAGCAATGTGATCTAATCTATACCCTTTAGCACCGGTTAATTGTAAAAGAGATTGTGAAGCCTTTTGCATATAGTCAGTTAAAACCGACTTGATTGCATTAGCCTCTACATCCATTTTAGCAGTATTTTTTGTGAGAGGCACATTGGTAGCTGTAAAATTACACATTGCCGAGCATACCGTAAAATAGGATTGGATTTGGGATACTCTTGAACGAACCTGATCATAATTTAATAAACTCACCCCACCAACTAGGCGTTCTCTACAATGTTGAACAGCCTCGTCCATCATTCTTCTAAGGAAACCCATACCCATACCAGGGAATTGTAACCTACTTCTGTGCAACAGATCTAACATTAAGGTAATACCTGTACCTTTTGGAGTTAGTTTATGAGATGCGGGTACATTTATGTCAACCTTATTTCTACCATAAGGAAGCATATATAACCCAAGATTATTGTAGTATTCTTTTACTTCAATACCACCATTTCTGGAATCATGTACAAAAAAGGATACATCTCGTCCAAGTTCACCTTGTGAATTTTTCTCACGAGCAGTCATGATCCAATAATCTGCCATTCCAGTTAGACCGGCCCAATGCTTAGTGCCTTTAACTGAATAGTGTTGATTGGATACATTATACTCCACACTCGTTTGCATTTTGAGTGCCTCTGAACCGTAATCTGGTTCGGTGATCATAAGACCACCCATCTTACCTTTATTAATAACTCTACCGAAGACATCGTTCTTGGCCTCCTCAGTACCATAATTAGCTATTGGTTGCAAAAATAAGGCACCATTAATACCCATCATAAGAGACAGCGGTAATGATTCATAGGAACTGGCTTCTAACATGCTTAAGGCTTCTGCTGTATGCCCACCAAATCCACCATGCTCTGAAGGAATAAATGACGCTAAAGGTGTAGATTTAAGTATTTCAGTTAAATTATCCTGTGATATACCTCGTTCCAATGCATCACCATTGGTCTCATTTTCCTTTTTGAAAATATGAGCTAATTTATTCTTGTACTCTGATAAAAATGAATCGAAATCGATCATATACTATTCCTAGTTGGTTGTTTTCCGCAAGTTATATTGCTGCTCGTAACTTGATTTTAGAGCCGATTAGTCTCTAAATATACGATTTATTTTCCATGAAGTAAGTCATAAAAAAAGCCTCTCAGAGCGGAGCTCGGAGAGGCTTATAAAAGGAGGAGGCGGCGACCTACTCTACCGCAATGCAGTACCATCGGCGCTACAGGGCTTAACGGCCGTGTTCGGGATGGGAACGGGTGGAACCCCTGTGCCATAGCCACCTCACAAAATCAAAGTGCGGAAGAATTCTTGGACATAATGCCCCTGGGAAGGGGACGCGCAGAGCGCGCAAGTAGTAGCGGTGTAAAACGCTCAATGGTGTCTAATTAATGGCTGGGCCGCACCCGAGGCAAAGCCACAGGTGCAAGCCCTATAAATAAAGCCAGTGGCCTGATTAGTACGGCTCAGCTAAACATGTTACCATGCGTACACTTACCGCCTATCAACCTGGTCGTCTTCCAGGAGGCTCATAGGGAATACTTATCTTGGAGCGTGCTTCGCGCTTAGATGCCTTCAGCGGCTTATCACTTCCGCACATAGCTACCCTGCGATGCATGCGACCACACAACAGGTGCACTAGCGGTGCGTCCACTCCGGTCCTCTCGTACTAGGAGCAGCCCTCCTCAATATTCCTACGCCCACAGCAGATAGAGACCGAACTGTCTCACGACGTTCTGAACCCAGCTCGCGTACCGCTTTAATTGGCGAACAGCCAAACCCTTGGGACCTTCTCCAGCCCCAGGATGCGATGAGCCGACATCGAGGTGCCAAACCTCCCCGTCGATATGAACTCTTGGGGGAGATAAGCCTGTT
>ERZ802822.157-NODE-157-length-51557-cov-35.535761_pt1 | contig 51557 bp, 48 predicted proteins | sample MGYA00345649_ERZ802822 | MGnify/ENA primary metagenome ERZ802822 (study PRJEB30503, sample SAMEA104212359) | marine metagenome | biome: Westerlies Biome; feature: [SRF] surface water layer (ENVO:00010504) within the epipelagic zone...; material: water... | reverse complement strand
AAAATCGCCAATTTTTCGGCGAGACTTGGCATAGCGTCACTGGCGATAGCCGCCTGATGCGGGAACTGTTGCGGCCGACGCGTATACTGCTGGCATACCAACATATCAGGCGCCAGTTCAGCAATCATGGCGATACTGGACTTGATCGACTTCGAGGTCTGCCCCGGGAGTCCGAACACGAGGTCCATATTCACACTGTCAAATTTCATATCACGAGCAATACTGAATACATCTTCCAGCAAGCTGAACGACTGAGTCCGACCCAATTCATTCTGCACCCTAGAATCGACGTCCCGGACCTCAAGGTGTAAATGTCGAACACCCAGTCCCTGCAGTAAATCTAACTGTGATCGTGACGTGCGACGAGGATTGATCTCCATAGAAATCTCAGCATCACACGTCACTGCGAATGCACTATGCACTGACGCCATTAGGCCTGCGAGCTGGACATCATCCAAGTAGTTGGGCGATCCACCACCAATATGAATACGGTTGATACAGATTGCTTTGCCCGCTTTCGCTGACATCAACGCTAATTCGTCATGCAGTGTCTTTAAGTAACGATCCATCGCCTTTTGGTCGTGCTCGACGATCGTAAGATGGTCACAACTTAAGCATCTGCTCGGGCAAAATGGGATATGTATGTAAAGAGCAGATGTTGCCTGCGACATCGCAGTAAGGGCGGCAGACAGTGTCTCGTGCGCGTTGCTATCGACAACCGCAAGCGCGTCCCCCGCTATGGCATGAGGACTGTCAAACCGATCAAAGATGTCATCCAAGCCTGGAGGCTTTTGATTCGACCAAGTCATGTTCACTGCATCCCGCTCAATACCGCGTTAATCGCTGGCTGGGTTCGCCGGTATTTCGTCGACCGAAGACCGCGTACGGAAGCGCTACAGGAGCACCAGTCAGTTCCGGGTGCACGATAGCCCCCGATAGCCCTACCCTATGCCTCGAAATCTGAGCCGTCAAGGATACTTGACGTAAAAAAGATCCAAAAAGGGCGTTCATACGTCATCATGCTCCAATCGAACCGCCCTTGGTGGCGGCACGTCGGACCGCGCCCATCGCCACAGCGCTGCCTCATTTACCGGAAACATTAGAAAAAGATGCTCAACTGACGCCAAAAGCATCAAACTTGCGATCAAATAGAGTGACAGTTGACTGGTCAGATCAGGAACGGCAGCAGCACTCGTAAAGATAATATAGGTCACATAAAAACCTGCGCAGGTCGACAGGGGTAAAAATAGGCTGAGCCGATCCGTTTTAAGGTAGGAACTCAAATAATTGAGATGCTCCGGTAACCAGCGATCATTAAATGCGCGAACGCCGAAGAACAGATTTAATTTGGCGCTCCAACGCATTAACCAAAGCACACTGAGCGTATAAAAGGTGGTGGGGTTGGGTTCGTTAACGCTGACAATAGCTAGCAAGGCAACTGACGCAACCACGCAAGCCTCATGATAAATAGTCGTTGAAACGGCCCCTTTAAAACGCTCCCACATGGTGGCATTCGCAGCGCAGGGGGCGTGGTTGGGACCATTGACGTAACCCAATAAATAACTGACTTCCAACCAACCCCAGATGATGAGTCCGAGAATAAAACCGATAGCGGCTGACATCGGCGTGTCGGCACTGGCATTAAATGGCGTCACAAGCCAGGCCGTTAATGCAAGTACTGACAGCATCATAAAGCCTCGATGCGCTCGCTTATCCGACTGGTGAACTAGTACTAAGGCAAGCCCGGTGAGGAGCCACCACGCGGATACAGCAGTCACAAAGGCGGGCCAAAACATGTTCTACGAGAGCTCAGCGCGAGCGGAGCTCGAGGCACGAGCTCTGTCAAAAATAAGTCTGAATTCTTGGTAGTTGTCTGGGCCAAACGCCTCAATTGCAATCCAGTAACCGGTCAACTCGTCGATTAAGATCAGTCCTCCCGCGGAGGTAAGCTCGAGGACAAATTCAGCTTTACTGTCCATTGAACGTGCGACCCGCTCGCGAACCAAGGTGCGCATGACGCCCCTAAAAAAACTGCCTTCTCCCGCCTGATATTTGCGAATAGGTTCTGTTTGACCGGTGGGGAAAATCATCACCGCACCGGCATCACCATCGACCACCGAGAGCGCTACTCGAGCTAAAATTTCAACTTCTGGCTTTTGCGGCGGTCCCTGGTGTCCCTCATTGTTTACCGCTACCAGAGACCAAGCTAGGCCTAAAGCCGCCAAAATCAAAAAGATGGGGTGCCGAAGCACCCCGAATAACAACCCGGGCAAACCCACATTAACCCCCAGCTAGTGTCGTACTAGCATCTTCTATGCCGTAGCGATCTGTGCCGCTTCGTGCTCACTTGGCGCATCGCGCATTTCTTCTATGACATTGACCAGCAATCGAGCCACGACATCGGGATCCTCTATACCCCTCAGCAGTGGTTGTACTCGGCGGAAACTGAACGGCCTAATGTGCGGCCAAAGCATCAACCAATATACCTTTGTGCCCTCGACCGGCAAGAACGTAATATCACCACTGCCATCGCTCAAACGCCTCAGTCCCGCAGACTCCACTTTGGTAAGCGGCAAATTGACAATCATTGGTAGTGCCACACCAGACCGAATGACCAAACGCCGATTCGTGATGGTGTATAGGGTACTGCCCGCATATAGCTTGGCCATAACGGCCAGAATCCCTACCACTGTCAACGCCAAGCCGCCTTGCCAAGCAAGGGTGCCTGTTAGCACTGAAACTGCGGCACCATCCATTATTCGATAGACCAGGTGCCCAGCGATGAGCAGCATAAAATACAGCGATGCGCTGTAAACTTGGAACACCCGTTTCGCGATAGACTCCCAACTTGGCGAGCCCTGCCAAAGAACATGTTCGCCCTCAGGCAACTCCGATGGCAGGCCGTTTATTGGCTCGTTTCCATACTCATTCACAGCCAGGGCTCCTGTCTGTCAGGCATCGCGTACATTGTGCCGCCACCATAGAAGCCCACAATTTTGTCCTCTTCTTGTAGCGTTACCTGATCGGGATTAGCCAGCCCTGGAACCTGCTTGAACTGATCGCCTCGAATAGACTTAACGTGCACACTCCCATCTTTCTTTACACGCGCAAAGTTCATAGGAAGCAGGACCCTGCGGTCACCTACGTCGAGCTCCGCGTAACGAAAATGCGGCTCAGCGCGGTCAACCCAAAGATCGACGACTGTAGCGCCTTGCTCACCGTCGCAGCCGTAAACTGCCTTCCCTCGGGGATCCGGATCGTTCCGGTGCACCTTGTGATCACTGTCGACGCGTAATGGCACAATCCGTGGAGCACCATCAATCGTGAGATCGGGCCGCTCTGGACGAATCGCGTAGGCCGCAGGTCCAACACCGTCGACCATCGGATCACCCGTTGGCTCCAATGGAGCACCCGGATGTGGGCGAGTCGGTGTCGCTTTTAATTCATATTGCTCTGGCATAGGGCCGGGGACTGTGCGCTCCCCTTGACCATGCGCCATCTTATAGGTCTTGGGGTCAGGGAGACCGCCAACACCATCGCCAAATGAGTCAACGCGACCATCGTGACGAATTGGAAAGCCCTCTCGCTTACCTTCTTTGTGAAGGTAGAGCACAAGGAAAACGAACGCGCCGCAAAATACGGTAAACGTTATCGCTGCAAAGTCTAAATAAATTTCTCCAGTACCCATGGTGTGTCCTCCTGGTAGTGGTTTTTAACTTGGGAATTCGGCAAGTTGCATTGTGAGTGGGTGGTTCTTGTCATTGCCTAACCGTCGCACCAATGGACCCAGTGCAACGAGAGAGGCGAATAGGATGATTATTTCAAGGTGATACACAGCACCGTATGGTGTCGCAGGACCCGCTAACTGCGCACTTAGCACGCCGCTGCTGATCAATGTCTCGGTGACATCTTTTAAGGCGCCGCCAAGAAAAACCGCACACCCTAGTGCGGTAGCTTGTACGGCACCCCAGGTACCGATGACCAATCCTGCAGGTGCGCTACCGGCCAACAACATGGCAGCAGTTAGTGTCCCAACGGCAAAGAGACCATTGCCGACGCCAATGAGTAAGGTGCCAATCGCGAACAGCAAGAGGGACTCCATGGCACCCGCCATGATGACCGCAGCAAAGGCGAAAACACCGACAACAGCGCCATAGGCTGCGAGTCGAATGGGCTCTCCGGAACGGCCCAGATATCGCGCTGACAAAGCCATTGCAAGCAGCATACCTATCGCAAATGCGGCCGTTAACCGAGTCGTCTGGCTCACAGACATCGCCAGAACCTCCGCTCCGTAGGGCTCGAGCAAAATTTCTTGCATGCTAAATCCCAAGGTGCCAAGGGCCACGGCAATCAGCAGTCGATGTGCACCAGGATTAGCGGATAAGGTGCGCCAAGACTCACTAAAGGTGGGACGCGATAGGTCAAAGCTTGTGAGGTCCGGCCGTCGCGGCTCCATCTGCCACATGGCTACAATATTGAGTGCCGCTACAACCAAGGCCGAACCCTGAATCACTTGTATCAACCGAAAATAACTAAACGGCTCGAGTAATAGAGAGAAGCCTAGAGCGCCGATAAGCATTCCTACGAGGAGCATCAGATAGAGCATCGTTACCACTTGATGCCGCGTTTTCTCAGTCGCCAAGTCAGTGGCCAGCGCAAGACCGGCAGTTTGTGTCGTGTGCATGCCCGCACCGACTAGCAGTAGTGCGCCGAGAGACATGGCAAACCCAGTCCAAGACGCGCTTGGGTCGGGGGATGTCATGAGAATCAAGACAAATGGCATCAATGCCAAACCACCAAACTGACCTAATGTACCCATCCATAAATAGGGTAAGCGTCGATATCCCAAAAATGACTGATGATTGTCAGATCGATACCCAATCAATACTCGCGCGGGCGCTAATAGCAGAGGCAAGGCGAGCATGGCGGATACGATCCAAGCGGCGCGCCCTAACTCAACGACCATGATCCGATTCAAAGTGCCGTTGAGCAGAACAAAACAGATCCCCACGGAGACCTGAAAAAGTGACAATCGTGCGAGTTTTGACAGTGTTAAATCACCCTGAACGACATTGAGCCATGGCAAATACCGCTCGTTTACTCGAGCGGTTAGCGCCATAAACTGCTCACGAGTCATCAGCATGGTCCAATCAACTCCAGTGCCTGAGAGGTGTAAAAGCCAGTCGATACCCTATGTTCCCTACCCACCTGCCATGCACTGAGCGCAGTCGAACCAGTCAGAGACCGTAAAAGTGCACTCGGGGCAATCGGCTCAATCGCCGGCGCTCTGTCCGCACGCGGAAAGAACTTTCCGACGGCATGCATAGCGGCCAAGGGCAGTGTTTTCGGCGCAAAGGTGAAGACCATTGACGCGTCCACATTGGCAGCTAATGTCTCAAGCGTTTTTATGCCATCTCTTGCCGCGTAATGAATAATCGAATCCATGGCTAAGACGTGGTCAAAACGCTCCCCTTCGATCTGTCGCATGTCGCCAACGACAAACTCAATCTGTCGATATTCCGCCAAGCTCGAGTAGCGCTGATTAGCAAGATCGATGAGCGACTCAGAAAGGTCTACTGCAACAACCTCAGCACCGCGCCGTGCCAGCTCTATCGAGATAACACCGGTACCGCAGCCCGCATCTAACACACGTTTTCCTGATAGATCATCGGGAAGCCAACTGAGCAACAGATTGCGCATCGACTCGCGACCTGCACGCACGGTCTCGCGAATGCCGCTAACTGGCTCGTCTGACGTCAGTCGCGCCCAAACGTCCGCAGCGGTTCGATCAAAATAATGTTCGATCTGCTGCCGGCGCTCCTGATAGTTAGCCTGTGCCATCAATCAAACCCCAGAAAATCAAATAGATCGCGATCTTTCATCGGCTTCACATCGTAGGATTTTGATCCGTAGTACAAACCCTCAGCCAACTGCAGATACTCGTCTTGCACGGCTTTTAATTCCGGCGTCTCCGGCAGCTCAAATAAAGTGGACTTCTTTAGTCGACTGCGGCGAATCACATCGAGGTCTTTGAAGTGCGCAACGCGGCCCAGACCCACCTCCGCGTTAAAGCGGTCAATCTCGTCGGTCTCTGCACTTCGGTTGGCAATAACACCACCCAAACGGACACCATAATTCTTGGATTTGGCTTCTATCGCGGCCGCGATCCGGTTCATCGCAAAAATCGAATCAAAATCGTTGGCTGTAACCACTAAAGCGCGCTCAGCGTGCTGAAGTGGCGATGCAAATCCACCGCAGACCACGTCACCCAAAACGTCAAAAATCACCACATCAGCATCATCGAGTAAGTGATGCTGCTTCAACAGTTTGACCGTCTGACCAACGACATAACCACCGCAGCCGGTGCCTGCCGGCGGACCGCCCGCCTCGACACACATAACACCGTTGTAGCCGATTTGAACGTAGTCCTCTGTTTGCAGCTCTTCCGCATGGAACTCCACGGATTCGAGCACATCGATGACCGTCGGTATCAGTGATTTTGTCAGCGTAAATGTCGAGTCATGTTTGGGATCACAGCCTATCTGAATGACGCGCTTGCCCAATTTAGAAAAAGCGACAGAGAGATTCGAAGAGGTCGTGCTCTTACCAATCCCGCCTTTACCGTAAACCGCAAACACCTTGGCTTTTGCCGCATCTATTTGCTCGTCGAGATGGACCTGAACACTGCCCTCGCCATCACCGCGACCCACGTCTTTTACTGGAATAAATTGATTTGGTGAATTCATGCTGCCACTTCCCCCGTGATACCCTCGAGAAGGTCTTCCAAGTCTTCGCCCGCGCGCCTAAGCGCCTCGAGTTGTTCCTCGTCAGCTCCCCAATAGTCTCTTTCTTGTGCCTCAATGAGCCGGTTCGCGACACGAGATGCTGCCACAGGATTGAGTTCCGCCAACCTGCGTCGCATATCTTCATCAAGAATGAATGTTTCTGATGCTTGCTTGTAAACCCATGGCGCCACACCACCTGCTGTGGCTGACCAACCCATGGTATTGGTTAAGTGTGCCTCGATTTGACGCACACCTTCGTACCCGTGATCGAGCATTGATTCATACCACTTTGGATTGAGCAGACGTGTTCGCGCCTCTAGAGCCACTTGTTCATCCAAGGTGCGAACTTTCCCGTCACCGCTGCCCGTGTGGTCAGCAATGTACACAGGCACCGAATCACCTTTTGCTCGCTGTACCGCACTACTTATGCCACCTAGGGTATCGAAATAGTGATCGACTGTTGTAATGCCAAGCTCGACAGAGTCAAGGTTCTGATAGGCGAGATCAACATTGCCTAAGACTTCATTTAACAGCTCGGTCTGCTGAGATACCGCTCCGGCTCTGCCGTAGGCGAATCCCTTTCGATTTGTGTAGGTATCAGCGAACTCCGATTCATCATCCCACCGTCCAGAGTCGACTAGCATATTCACATTCGAGCCGTAAGCGCCCTCTGAGTTACTAAAAACGCGCAGAGCGGCGGTATCGAGATCACACCCATGTTTTTCTTGGTAAGCCAACGCACTGCGCCGAATGGGATTCAGCTCGAGAGGCTCGTCCGCGTCCGCTGCCAGAAAAGCCGCCTCGGCGAGTAATCGTGTCTGCATCGGTAACAGATCTCTGAAAATACCCGACAGCGTCATCAATACGTCTATTCGGGCACGGCCCAACTCGCTCAGCGAAATGAGCTCAGCGCCGCACAGTCGACCGTAGCTATCAAACCTCGGTCGTGCACCGATCAAGGACAGCGCCTGACCGATAGCGACACCCTCGCTCTTTAAATTATCGGTGCCCCATAACACCAAGGCCACTGACGTAGGAAGTAATCCCGAATCTGCCACATGTCTCGCTATCAGCTGCTTTGCCTGACGCTCACCCTCGATAACCGCAAAGGCGCTGGGCAGCCGAAACGGGTCAAAGCCGTGAAGATTTCGCCCGGTAGGCAAACTTTCGGGGTTACGAATGAGGTCTCCCCCCGAAACAGGCGGGATGAAGTTTGCGTCCAGAGCGTCAATTAAGGCAGGTAACTCGCATTCTTTAGCAAGGTTTTCGAAGGCATCGCACAGACGATCCGCCAATTCTGGCGCTTTATCAGCGGCGACAGCACTCTCGGTCAGCATTGCCTGTAGTGCGCCCTTATCATGTGATGCAAGAAGCCTATCGAGACGAAGCGGATCTACCTCTTTAGCACCACCGGCTTCGGCAATGGCTGACATAGTCTCTGCACGCTCATCCGACGACATGGGTGCGCCAACCACATGCATACCGAAGGGAATCAAGGCCGTTTCAATTTCATCCAGTTGCGTCCTCAGCTCGCCCACCCATGGCTCGGCATCCACGATGCGCTCAGGTGTAGCCGAATGACTCAATTCACAGCGCTCGGCTTGAGCCGAAATAGCTTCTAACAATGGCATGAGCTGCGTGTCATGCGCCCTAGGATCGCGAGTGCGCCAACGATCAATCATGGAGCGAAGCTCCGCAAACTGCTTGTGAAGATCTGCGCGCGTTACAGGCGGCGTTAAATAACTGATCAATGTCGCAGCCGAACGACGCTTCGCAATGAGACCCTCGGACGGATTATTAGCGGCGTACAAGTAAAAATTCGGAAGATCCGCAATAAGGCGATCTGGCCAGCACTTATCTGATAAGCCCACTTGCTTACCGGGCATGAATTCCAACGCACCATGCGTTCCAAAATGCAGAACTGCGTCAGCCGCATAATCTTCTCGTAGCCATCGATAATAAGCAGAAAAAATGTGTGTTGGTGCTAGCCCACCCTCGAACAAAAGACGCATGGGATCGCCTTCGTAACCCATAGCGGGTTGCACACCGATAAAGACATTGCCAAATGTCTTGCCCAACACGAACAGCTGACGACCGTCGGTCCAGTGCTTGCCAGGGGCAGGGCCCCACTGCGCTTCAATTTCCTCTAAATAGGGCTCCCGCGCGACGTGGTCATCAACCGAAATGGTTGCATGGACATTGGCTTCAGCACCGTAGCGTTCTGAATTACCGACCAATAAGGCTTCTCGGAGCGCCTCGACACTGGGGGGCACATCAACAACATAGCCCGCTTTTTTTAAGGCGGTCAGCGTATTGAGCACCGAGCGAAATACATTGAGATGGGCCGCTGACCCCATAGCCCCACTATTTGGGGGGAAATTAAAGATCGTGATGCCAATTTTTCGGTCAGATCGCGGCATGCGGCGCAACGTAACAAGCTTTCGAATACGATCAGCCAATCGATCGATACGCTCCATCTCTGGGCTCATATCAAATGATCGTTTGGGGTCGTCACGATTACGCCCGCTAAAGACCATGGGGCCGGTAGCACCATCGAGCTCTGGAATGGCCACCATCATGGTTGCTTCCACGGGCATCAAGCCCATGGGAGAGTCCCGCCACTGGTTGATGCTTTGAAACTCCAGCGCTTGCACAGCGAGATAGGGCACATTCAACTCTGACAACATCTCTTGGGCGGCATCAGTATCGTTGTAGGCCGGGCCTCCCACCAATGAGAACCCTGTCAAGGAGACAACAGCATCGACTACTGACTCTCCCTCCTGCATAAAGAAGCGTTTCACGGCCGGTCTCGCATCGAGTCCTGCTGCAAATGCCGGTATCACTTTGATACCTCGACTTTCCAACGCCTGAATCACGGCATCATAGTGCCGTGTATTACCCGCGAGCGCGTAGGAGCGCATCAATAGTAAGCCTACTGTCCCTGAGTGCTCCTCAGGTTCAGCAATTCCATCGGCAGAGTCGACGATTCGCTGACGGCCTTCCATCTGATAAATGCCAACATCGGGATACTCAATCGGCGGTTGTTCGCGCGCTATTTGTCGCAATACGGCTCTGGGACCAGCCGCGTAGCGATGAACCAGTAAGTTAACCATGCGAGCCAGATTGTCCTCAGAGCCGGCCAACCAGTACTGTAGTGTCAAGAAATAGGTGCGAACGTCTTGTGCAGTACCTGGAATGAACCGGAGAATACGCGGTAGACGTCGCAGCATCGCCAACTGGCGCTCGCCCGTAGCAGCGGGCTTGCCGTCTTTCGGGGTTCCTCGCAGACGCTTGAGCAGTGCTATCGGACCTGAGGGCTCGCTATCCATCGTAAAGCGGCCCATACGAGTGTATTGCATCACTTCAGGGGCCGACATGCAGCAGACTAAGGCATCACAGTGGTCGCGCCTCGCCGCCAGCGCGTCGGATACAGCATTGATGTGTGGCTCCATGAACAGCATGGTGACGATGATAATATCGCCTTCGGCAATGGCCTCACGACACTCTATGAGTGACTTTTCATCACCCTCCCACTCTGTGGCGGCGAAGCTACGAAAATGAATCCCCGGTAAGTCATGCACCAAGCGTTTTTCAGCACGCACGATTGCACCATTGACATGGTTATCGAGCGTGACGAGAACGACGTTTATAGGCGTCGACGCGTCAGTTGCTGAAGTGTGCTTTTGCGTCATACAAAGTGTCTACTTCAATGGTCGAGAGGCCCTGCTCTTCGGCGAATCTCTCGGTATTTCGCCGCGCTTTACCTCTCACGAAAAAAGGTATCTTTTTCAGTTCTTTTTCGGCGTCAAATGCCCAGACAAGGGTTTTATCACCGTCGGGTTGCCCGCCAGCTGACTGACCCGTTGACCGGGCTCCCTCGCCCTCACTACCAAGATGCGATGGGCCAACACTGTCATTAAATTCAAAGTCGTCACGGAACATGTGAAGCAAGTGCTCCTCCAGCCCCATAATCAACGGGTGAACCCAGGTATCGAAGAGGACGTTTGCTCCCTCAAAACCCATTTGTGGAGAATAGCGGGCCGGGTAATCCTGAACATGTGCGGGCGTTGAAATAACGGCGCAGGGAATACCCAGACGCTTCGCAATATGTCGCTCCATCTGGGTACCCAGAACCATCTCAGGTTGAAGCTCCTGAACTCGCGCCTCCACCTCCAAGTAGTTGTCGGTGATCAAGGCCTCGAGACCGTACTCCTTGGCTGCTGCACGCACATCTCTGGCGCGCTCTCTACTGTAGGTTCCGAGGCCTACTACCTCAAAACCCATCTCGTCCCGAGCAACACGCGCCGCGGCGACAGCATGGCTGCCATCTGCGAAAACAAAGACCCGTTTACCCGTCAGATATGTCGAGTCGATTGATCGGGAATACCATGGCAAACGCGACTCACCGACCGCATCCACATCGATGTTGAGACCCAGTACCGACGCAACCTCAGTAATAAAATCTCGAGTCGCACCCCAGCCCATCGGTATCGTAGTGATGGTTGGCATGCCAAACGTACGCGCGAGCCAACTGCAGGTCAGATCCGAAACCTCGGGGCATAAATTCACGTTGGCATCGGCCTTGGGGATTAACTGAAGATCGCGGGGAGAGGCCCCCAGCGGTGCAACGACATTGACATCGACGCCCATGGACGTCAGAAGTCGCTCTATTTCAACAACGTCATCGCGGCAGCGAAATCCCAGCTTGGTGGGGCCGAGCAGATTGACGCTCGGCCTTACATCAGCGGCTCGACTCGGACGCTCAGAACCCGGCGGCGGCGCCTGACGCGATAACAAGCCTCGCACCAATTGGTAAAAGGTCTCCGCCGCGCCCCAGTTCTCCTTTCGTGTATAGGCTGCCATCTCCAATGAGATAACGGGAACGGGCAAATTTGCGCCAAGCGCCAATGCGCCGGGCTGGTCTTGAATCAGTTCAGCCGTACAAGAGTCAGCTACCATCAGCACCTGTGGTTTAAATCGCTCTGCGGCTTCTCGAAGCGAGTGCAATACCATCTCAGCAGTGGACGAGCCCAAGTCTCGCGCCTGAAATGTCGTGTAAGTCACGGGCGGTCGCTTACCATCGCGCTCAATCATCGTGAACAGCAAATCAGCGTAGGTATCGCCTTGGGGCGAGTGCAGCATGAGGTGAACGTCGCGCATTGATGCGGCGACGCGAATCGCGCCTACATGTGGCGGCCCCTCATACGTCCACAGCGTTAACTCCATGACCCAACCTCGAGTATGTCTTGACGAACCAGTGGCTTTGCAAACAACGCCGCGAGGTCACCTGCTTGATCAAAGCCTTGAACTGGGGAGAAAACGAGCTCAATAGACCACTTTGTTCTCAATCCCTCGGACTCGAGCGCATTGGCAATACCCATTCCACAGACTGTTAAATCGGGACGGGACTCACGCACTCGCGCCAACGCTGGATCCAAATCTTGCCCTTCAACAATCGACACATCTTTTGCAAGCCGAGCTAACTCTCCCTGCATGACGAGCTGATCGTGAAATGGCGTGCCAATCTCGCTCACTTCGAGCCCACACTCCTCCGACAAAAAGCGCGCCATCGGAATTTCGAGCTGCGAATCAGGCAGGAAGTGCACACGCTTGCCCTCAAGCTTTGCGCGATGAGGCGCTAATGCGCGTTTTGCGCGCTGATACGGTAGCTCCAAGATTTGCTGTACCCGTTCCTGCGGCACGTCATAGACACTCGCAACCGCCTCGAACCATGATTTACTGCCCTCGGCACCCAGTGGAAATGGCGCTGAAATCAAGTCAGCACCGCGATCGATTAGCGCGCGAGCCGTCTCGCCAACAAAGGGTTGTGCGGCTATGACACGGGTGCCTTTTCCAACAGCGGGTAAGTCGCCTGCCTTGCGCCCCGGATAAAAACTCACGTTGCCTATGCCGAGGTCATCAAAAAGCCGGCGGAACTGATCCTCAACGATATCGGAGACAGTACCCAGTACGATGAGGTTCTGCTCGCCACTGGCGAGCGAGGGCAGTTCAGCAACGGTACTTTTTAGACACTGATCCTCACCCTGAGTAAATGTTGTCTCAATACCACTGCCGCTAAAAGCAGAAATCCGGACCCTATTTTCGTGCTTAACTTGAAGCTTGGCGGCCGCCGTTTCGAGATCCAATTTAATGACTTCAGAGGGACAGGACCCTACGAGAAATAATCGATTGATGCCGCCACGTCGCGAAATTAGCTCCCCGACAACCCGATCTAGTTCTTCATGGCAATCAGCCATGCCCGCCAGATCTCGCTCACTCAGAATTGCAGTAGCAAAACGCGGCTCAGCGAAGATCATAACGCCCGCTGCCGACTGAATAAGGTGGGCACAGGTTCGCGAACCAACTACGAGGAAAAAGGCATCCTGAATACGTCGATGCAGCCAAATTATCGACGTGAGACCACAAAACACAGCGCGTTGTCCGCGTTCTTGCGTCTGAGGACCCGGGTGGTGCTCCTCGACAGAACTCGCAATCACCGAACTCATGAGCTAACACTCACTGCCATCTCCGCATCTACAGCGGTCGAAAGCGGCTTGGTTGAACTGGTCCGCGCTTTTTGAAATTTCAATAGAAACTGAATGGCGTTGACGACATAGGCGCTGTAAGCCGCCAGGGCCACCCACATTTGATCCTGAGGTGTACCAAAACCCGAGAGCCACATGAGGAGATACAGAGAATGCAAAGCGATCACGCCCATACTGACGAGGTCTTCCCAAAAGAAAGCAGGTGCGAATAGATAGCGTCCAAAAACCACCTTCTCCCAGATCGCTCCCGTCACCATGATCGTATATAAAATAGCCGTTTTAACCACGACAGAAATGGTTGCGGCCAGCAAGCCCGTTTCATTCAACAAAAAGTTGACGACAAACACGGTGCTGACAGCAAATACCAAAAACTGTAAGGGTGCTAAGATTCCCTGAACAAGCGTCCACACCGTCTCATCTCGGCGTAACTTTTGCTCAGGCGTGTATAACCCAGCGCCTGTCAGTTCGTTATTTTTATCATTCACACTACTCACCCCACTGTGTGTGCAGCACGCACATTGAGCGTCATGTTATTCATTCGAAGAGTAGTGTTCGGTCATATAAGTGTCAATATAATATTACAGTGATCCTGAACTAAAAACTTGACGTATTCAGGTGAAGACCAAGGAAGTGTAAACATGATGATGACGCCGGCAGTAACGCTGTGTACCATTCGCGTTTTTGAGACAACAGCATCGTCACGGCCGTGTTTACGTGTTAGGTAGTACCGGAGTAGCCCCCGCAGTGAATACCCTATCAGCGCCCTCTTCTGAGCTTCTGCTTCAGCATCTTGCCAATATCCAGCTCACAGTGAACGAAAACGATATCGTGCTGACTGCGCACGTCAACGGCCCTTCAAGCGCCTTGCTCGCTGACGATATGATCGGTCGATCACTACACGACCTAGTTGAGGCTCAAAATCACGCGACATTACAAAGCCGTTTAGTAGAAGCACGAACCCATGCGGACACAGCTGTCCGATGCGACCTATCTGTCAAACCGCGCGGTGGAAGCGGCGTCCCAGTGCTTTGCTGGATGTGCGCGGATGCGGCATCTCAGGAGGTGAGGATAGCGGCCATTGACCTGCTGCCCGAAGCGAGCCTTCGTCACCAACTGATCAATGCGCAACATGCCATGGAGCGTGACTACTGGTCCAAGCGTCGCCTAGAAGCTCGCTATCGGCGCTTGTTAGATATGGTCTCCGAGGGCTTTATTGTTGTCGATGACGCCAGCGGACGAATACTGGAAGCCAATCCGGTCGCCGCCTCACTTTTAATCGGAGCAAGCGCCAACTTAGTCGGCAAAGCGTTTCCGGCCGGCCTTGGCGATGACGCGCGCAGTACACTCGACAGACTGACCCGCGAGGCGAGATCCGTCACGACAACCGTGGATGGCATGGTACGCAATGAGGCGGGCTTAGAGCTCAATATCGCCATTACCTACCTCAGACAGTCCGGTGAGGGCCGACTTCTTATCCGACTGCGCGACGACAGTGAGCGACAACTGACGGGAGAGGAGTACCAATGTTTCTTCAGAGATGCGCCTGATGGCATTCTCGAAGTGGACGAGCAAGGCATTGTGCTGACTGCAAACGCAGCCTTTATCGAAATGGCGGGCATCGCCTCACCTGAACTCATTGAGGGACGACGGGCAGATCGCTGGATTGGTCGATCAGCCGTTGATTTGAATATTGTGCTCGATCATTCAAAACAAGAAGGTACAGTAAGGCTTTATTCGACAACGCTGCGCACTGAAACCGAATCCTCTGTTGACATCGAAATGTCCGTGGCTCGGATTAGGGAAAATGGATCTTCCAGAGTGATGATCTACGTGCGGGACATCGGCCGGCGTATCACCCCCGATCAATCAGTAGACGATCACTTGCCGCGCTCAATCGAGCAGATTACGGGTCGGGTTGGCCGTGTTCCACTAAAAGAACTGGTGAGAGAATCCACCGATGTCATTGAAGCGTTATGCATCGAAGCGGCGCTTAAACTGACTAGCGGCAACCGTGCCTCAGCAGCTGAATTACTCGGCCTTAGCCGCCAAAGTCTGTACACAAAACTGCGACGCTTTGATTTAGGCGATGCCGAAGTGGCAGGTGACAGCGATGCACTGTAAATAAATAAGTACGTTTTAATTGTCATGAATTGTTGACTGTTTGTTCCAGCATGTACACCATGCTGGAATGAGCAATTCATCGACTATTAACCCGGGGGCAACATCGGGCGGTTCGCTCGCTGACTATATTCAGCTCCTCAAACCCATTACATGGTTTCCACCTATGTGGGCACTGATGTGCGGTTTGGTGTCTGCTGGCGCAAGTCCACTATCCAATCCTTTATTTTTTTGTGCGGGAATACTGCTGACCGGGCCACTGGTATGTGGCGCCAGTCAAATCATCAACGACTGGCATGACCGGGAGGTCGATGCGCTAAATGAGCCTGACAGACCTATCCCCTCTGGCAGAGTTTCGGAGTCAAACGCACTCCGCTTCGCCTTTGGGTGGAGCCTGCTTGCACAGGCTTGGAGTTTCACGCTGGGACCTTGGGTAGCAGGGGCTACTGCACTAGGTTTGTTCCTAGCGTGGGCCTACAGCGCCCCTCCGCTGCGGTTAAAACAAAATGGATGGTGGGGCAATCTCGCCGTGGGCGTCAGTTACGAGGGATTGGCCTGGATTACAGGCGCAGCGATAGTGCTAGGGGGAGCGTTACCCGGGTGGTCGATACTCCTAGTAGCCGCCCTCTATAGCATAGGTGCACATGGCATCATGACACTTAACGATTTCAAGGCGATCGATGGCGATATAACCATCGGCATCCGCACCCTACCGGTACAACTCGGTCCACAACCCGCAGCGCGCTTAGCCTGCTTCGTGATGATCGCACCGCAACTAGTCGTGCTCTATTGCCTAGCCATGTGGAATCACAGTACCGCGATGCTGTTAATCACAATGCTAGTCATCGGGCAGCTATTCGCCATGGCTCGCTTCCTGCGAGACCCGCGCGCACTGGCCCCTTGGTACAACGGCGTTGGCGTTACCCAATATGTCGCCGGCATGATGGTGACCGCAATGGCCATGGGAGGTCACCTTGGCTGATTTGAAAACCCTCTCTTGGCTCGCCATTTTCCGCCTGGGTCTAATACAGACCTGCCTAGGCGCATTAATATTTTTACCTACCAACACACTCAATCGCATCATGGTTGTCGAGTATGCCCTCGCCGCCTCCATCCCGGGCTTCTTAATCACGCTACATCATGTGGTTCAACTGGCGCGCCCTTACATTGGCTACGGCAGCGATAGGGGTGGTCGACGGACACCTTGGATCGTCGGCGGCATGATCATCCTGGCGACCGGCAGTGTGACTGCCGCTTTTGGCGCAACACTCGCCGCGCAGCTTGGTTGGATCGGGCATGTTGTTGCAGCCATAGGCTACCTCCTAATCGGGGTTGGCTCTGGCGCAGCCGGTACGTCATTGCTTGTTCTCCTCGCCAAGCAAGTGAGCGACCAACGCAAGCCCGCTGCCGCGTCACTGGTGTGGTTCATGATGATCATGGGCTTTGCTGTCACCGGGGGCATTACCGGCCAATTACTCGACCCCTTCTCTGAAGCGCGACTTCTAGCCGTTGTCGGCGGCACCGCGATTATCGCCTTGCTCGTCACCTTCATAGCGATCATCGGTATCGAGAAACCTGATGTACCCGCAGCAGTGTCGACAGTAAAACCACAACTTCCCGACACCGCGACTAAGCCACCCTTTTTTGAGGCTATTCGAGAAGTCTGGGCGGAAGATCACGCGCGGCGCTTCACCATATTTGTATTTGCTTCGATGCTTGCCTACAGCGCACAAGATCTTATTTTGGAACCGTTTGTCGGATTGGTATTTGGCTGGACGGTCGGCCAGACCACGGCACTGGCAGGCATGCAACACGCCGGCATGCTCTTAGGCATGTTGGCGATGGCGGTCTCTACTTATGCGTTTAAGTCGCGCACGCGCCACGTCTTACACCTCTGGATTCGCGGCGGGTGTATTGTCTCGGCCATCGCACTCGTTATGTTGGCCTTTGGCGGTATGAGCGGTGCCGACTGGCCTATCAATCTCAACGTATTCGTTCTAGGCGTGGCCAATGGTAGCTTCGCTGTAGCCGCCATTGGCGGCATGATGATGCTCGCCGGGCAAGGCTTAAAACAGCGTGATGGACTGCGCATGGGACTGTGGGGTGCCGCCCAAGCCATATCATTCGCCATGGGTGGCTTTTTAGGCACTGTTGCTGTCGATCTCATGGGTCTATGGCTCAACAACCCTGCCGCCTCCTATGGCATCGTTTTCCTCGCAGAGGCCGCTCTTTTCGTATGGGCCGCCAGCCTGATTTTTAATATCGACCACCAGATCAAGGACACGTCAGCGCCTAACCTCGGCGAGCCAGAGGGCGTCCACCTAAAAACCCAACTTGGGGGAATAAATCCATGAGCGATAACAGAACAGACTTCGACGTCATTATCATCGGTGGCGGACCCTCCGGCGCAACTGCAGCTCATGAGATTGCAATCGCCGGTCATCGGGTACTGCTGCTCGAGCGCGCCTTCCGAATCAAGCCCTGTGGCGGTGCAATTCCGCCGTGCTTGCTGGGTGAATTCGACATACCGCGATCGCTGCTGAAAGCAGAAATTCAATCGGCGCGAATGATCTCACCGAAAGAACAAAAGGTAGATATGCCGATCGATGGTACGTTTGTAGGCATGGTGGATCGCGATGAGTTCGACCCCTGGCTTAGACAGCGAGCGCAACACGCAGGGGCTGAGCTTGAGATCGCGGCCTTTAAAAAGCTCGAGTACCTTGATAGCAGTACAATTGAAGTCACATACATCACAAAAGATGCTGACACGGAGACCAAAACTGCCACCGCTCGCTGTGTCCTAGGAGCCGATGGCGCTCGGTCAAGGGTGGCCAAACAAGGCATTCCAAAGTACGCCGAAATACCGTGGGTGCTTGCATATCACGAAATCGTTGAGGCACCAGAAACGGCCACCGGTGACTACGATCCCGAGCGATGCGAAGTGTGGTACCAAGGTAAACTGTCACCTGACTTTTACGCATGGGTATTCCCCCACGGTAAGTCGGCAAGTATCGGTGTGGGGAGTGCGTTTAAAGACTTTTCAGCAAAGGACTCGGTCAACGAACTCAGAGCCATCTCAGGTCTCGACAAAGCACGCACCATCCGTAAAGAGGGAGCCCCCATCCCCATGAAACCGATGAAACGATGGGACGATGGAAAGGGCATCCTCGTCTCCGGCGACGCAGCGGGCGTTGTAGCGCCCGCGTCGGGAGAGGGGATTTACTACGCCATGCTCTGCGGCCGCTTGAGTGCCGACGCCATCAAAGACTTCCTAGTGAGCGGCAAAGCGTCCGCATTGCGAGCACCTCGTAAGCGCTTTATGAAACTGCACGGCCGAACGTTCTGGGCCTTGGGACTGCTTCAGTATTTCTGGTACCACAGCGATAAACGGCGTGAGCAATTTGTTGAAATGTGTAAAGACGAGGATGTGCAAACACTCACCTGGCAGTCTTACACTCAGAAGAAGCTTGTTAAGAAAAAGGGCAAGGAACACCTTCGTGTTGTCCTCAAAGACATTGCACAGCTTCTGGGCTTATCAAAAAGCACCGCGTGACCCGTGGATAGGTTACTGCAGTCCGGCTTCCTCATCGGCGGCATCGTATTGCTTATTGTCCTTGAAACCTGCCTACTATGGCTCCGATGGCGTCAGCGACAGCAGGGAACACCGCCCCTTCGTTTTATCCCAAATCTCCTGGCCGGCGTCTTTTTGATGACAGGAATTCAAATCGCCATTTGGGATGTACCAGTAGGCGCGCTATTGGTTTGCCTGAGCGCAGCGGGGCTCTGCCATCTGCTCGAGTTCAAAGGCTATTGGCGGGATGCCTAGACAGTCCCGCCACAGTCTTACCAGGCTGGCTGCATAGCCACATTTTTCGGCATCTGGTTGGGTACCGTAGGTAGCAAAAACAGGCGCAAAATAGTGGCGCCGATGCCGACCTGTAATGACAAGCGCTTCACCTTGGCACCGATCCCGGAGACACCCTCGAGCGCATCGACTCGGATGTTCAAGTCCAGTAAGCGCTCTAGCCCGCGCTGAAACTTCGGATCTCGGGTATTCAGCGTCAGCGGAAAGACCTGCTTTGAGATTTCGGTTGTAATGTCGAAGACCGTATGATCAAACTCAGTAACATCCATGCCAAACGCCTCATACAGTTTCGGCCTTGAATGATCGCGAACGTACATGGTGGTATAGACAAGCACCAAGAACATGCGAATGAAGAGCTTGTTATAACCCGTGAGTAGCTTAGGGTTTGCACGCATTAATAGTGCGAAGCCTTCTCCGTGCGCAAATTCATCGTTACACCACTCCAGAAACCACTTAAATATGGGGTGGAACCGTCGATCCGGATTGCGTTCTAGATGTCGGTAAATGGTTATATAGCGTGCGTAACCAATTTTTTCGGAGAGATAGGTCGCGTAAAAAATAAATTTGGGGCGAAAAAACGTGTATTCCTTTTGTTGCTTCAACACACTGAGGTCAACTGCGACACCCAGTTTCTTTAGTGCTCTATTGATGAAGCCTGCATGACGTGACTCGTCACGCGCCATATAGCGAAACAGCTTGGCTATCTCGGGATTATCCACCTTGCTCTCAATTTCTTGATATAAGACACAGCCCGAGTATTCGGCAGTGATCGAGCTGACGAGCAGATCAAGAAATTCAGCCTTGAGCTCGGGATCAGCATCGAGCTCCGCTGGGTCGAAGTCATAGTTTTGTTTGAAGTGCTCCCGATTTTTATCGAGCTCAAATGCAGCCATTATGACATCCCATTCGTCACGCACTGGCTCGATGTCATACTGGCCAATTTCTTCGCAGTTTGTCGTGTAGAAGCGCGGCGCAAGCGCACGACTTTCAAGAGCTTGCTTGGTACTGTCGTTCACCGCGGTTGCAGTTGAATCTTGTGCCATGTTTCCCCCGTATAGACTCTAAGCCTATCTATAACGAACTCGCCGTCTAACTTTATTTATCTTTGATTCGTAAACTTTATTTTACATTGGTCGATCAATCAAGTTAGAAGCGAAAGATGCCGCAAAGAGAGGGGTATCCATGTCCGAAAATGACACACAGCGTCTGTTCCATCTTGGCTACGTCAGTACAGAGACAGGTGATCTGGGCGCTGACGGTATGATTGAGTTACTGACCGAGGCGCGTAAATCAAATTCTTCTCGCGGGATCACCGGTCTTCTTTTGCATCGCGAACGCTCCTTTTACCAAGTTCTCGAGGGCACCGAGGCGGAGGTGAAGCATACCTTCGAGGCCATTGAAAAAGATAAGCGACACGACGGCATCGATATATTATTTCAAGGTGAAGTCGAGCAACGCGAATTTGCCGACTGGCAGATGGGCTTTCTAAGTCTGGATGGCGCTGATGTGAGTGAACTGCTGGGCTACTCGGATTTTCTATCGCGAGAGGATAACGCCAAGGAATTCCTTGAAAACCTCAGTCGTGGGAAGCGGTTGGCTCTGATGTTCCGATCGATGGAATGAAGACATAAAAAGTGCGAAGCACATGATCGCGATCTACACTTGAATCTATGGGCATTTGCCCCCATTTACTTAGTCAAGTGATAAAGGGAGAACCGCATTATGGAGTTTTTATCTTTTGGTCTTGTGAGCTCTGTGGCCGTTGCAATCGTGCTGATTGTAATTCTCACGAAAGCAGTAAAATTCGTCCCCCAAAATCGTGCCTTTGTTGTCGAGCGATTTGGCAAGTACACCCGCTCGCTAGAGGCGGGTCTCAACTTTCTCAATCCGTTTTTCGATCGAGTTGCATACAACCGAACTCTAAAAGAGCAGGCCTTTGACGTACCATCGCAAGCGGCTATTACCCGAGACAATATCTCGCTTGTCGTCGATGGTGTGTTGTACCTCAAGGTGCTGGACCCTTATAAGGCATCTTATGGCGTCGATGATTATGTCTACGCAGTTACGCAGCTAGCGCAAACCACCATGCGTAGCGAAATCGGTAAAATAGAGCTAGATAAAACATTTGAAGAACGTGAAGCGCTAAATAACAACATCGTATCGCAGATTAATGAGGCCGCCGGCCCCTGGGGTGTAATGGTGCTTCGATACGAAATTAAAGATATCGAGCCACCGCGAACCGTTCTTGACGCCATGGAACGACAGATGAAGGCTGAGCGAGAAAAACGTGCGTCTATTCTCGAGTCAGAAGGTGAGCGCCAATCATCAATCAATGTGGCCGAAGGTGAAAAGCAAGCCCGAGTCCTCGCCGCCGAGGCTGAAAAATCAGAACAAATATTGAAGGCGGAGGGCGAGGCGAATGCGATTATTGCAGTTGCAAACGCGAAGGCTGAGGCGCTTGAAAAAGTGGGTGCTGCTGCCAACACTCAAGACGGCCAAAAAGCTGTTCAACTCGATCTGGCAGAGCAAGCTATCGCAGCCAAGCAAGCCATTGCGAGAGACTCGTCTGTCGTCCTCTTGAGCGACTCACAGACCAACGCATCAAATGTGGTTGCCGAGGCTATGACCATCGTAAACCGGCTCAACGATGTGCAGGTAAAGAATGACGCTCCTTGACTACTTCGCACAAAACCTAGCGAATTTCTGGTTCGCTCTAGGGGCCTTGTCATTAGTGATCGAACTTGTAGTGCTCGGCATGAGCACCATTGTGCTTTTTTTAGTGGGTCTCGGCTCCCTTTTGACGGCACTGTTGATCTATCTAGGCATCGTGCCCAATGACTGGCTGGCCAGTTTTGCGGTTATGGGGGTGGTCTCATTCCTGCTCGGTGTGGCGCTATGGAAGCCCCTGAAACAATACCAATCGGCCACGCCACCGCGTTCGGGTCAAAGCTCTGACTTTGTGGGCTATGAATTTACGCTTGAGAGTCTGCTCGATAGAGAGACCCATTCGAGCCACCAGTTTTCAGGTGTTACATGGCGTGTGGAATTGGCGCGCGAAGAGGGAGACAAGTCACTGGCGCCCGGAGATCGTGTGTGTGTTGTTGCACTGCATCCGGGGATCCTGGTAGTGACTCAGGCGAGCTAAATTGTGCGCTACGCGGCAGAAACGATAGCGAAATTACCGTCAGCCGTCCCCACGAGTTTTTCACCAACGTAAAGCTCGCCATGAAGATTGGCAAAGCGCCGGCCTCGGTTAACCACATGTACCTGACACTCGACCACGCCGCTGACGACAGGTTTAAGATAATTCATGGAAATCTGAATAGTGGCGCAGATATCGCCCTCATCTAGACACGACATCAGCGCCGCGCCCATTGCGGTGTCGATCAGGGTAAATAAAACACCGCCGTGAACCACACCATTTGGATTGAGATGCCGGTCTTGAATAGTCAAACGGCCGTTGCCAACACCGCTGCCGTCGGTGGAGACATCGAAACCAACTAGCTCGGCGAATCCAGGATGCGTTGAGGCACTCATAATATTCCAACTAAAACAGTGAACCCCGGATCATAACAGCTAAGCACTTATAACCCAGCTAGGCCCCATCGTTACGAGGTGGGCAACTGCTTATTTCGCAACCCCAAAGACTCGGAAAATGCCGCCGGTAACGGCTCTAGATCGGACTGCATGGTGTCGCTCCAGCGATTTAGAAATCCAAATAGAGAAATAACACTCACGATCTCAACAATATCCCGTTCAGAGTAATGTGCCTTCAACGCCATGAAGTCATCATCGGAGGAGGCATTGGGTTGAAGTGCCGCGTGCCATGCCAGCCTCAATGCAGCACGTTCTGCATCGGAAAATAAATCGGAAGATTCAAACTCGAACACAGCTTCGATTTTTTCGCGGGAAACACCAAGGTTATGTGCAGAGTGCGAGGTATGCGCCTGGCAGTAATGACAACCATTCGCAGTACTTGCCACCATTGCGACGAGTTGTTTGAGGCCGCGATCTACCCGACCCTGCTGTAAGATCGTCGCACCTATACCCCCAAACGCTTTTAGCAGCTCTGGCCAATGGGCCATCGACAGCATGTTATTGGGTAAATACCCCATGGTTTCTTCAAGGAGCTGAAACATGGGTTCAAATTCAGGTAGCTGCTCTCTTGATACGTTTGCTATTCGTGCCATGTTCGTTCTCCGTAGTGGGTGACCACCCAAAAAATGATCTCCAAGGCGCTCTGTGTTTCACTAAATGGCCATCGTCAATCCAACGCACTAAACCACTGATTTTTCTGACTACCGCAATTTACACAGTTGCTGACACAGCGTTGGCGAGCATCTGCATCATGTAGGGTTTTGTAAGGCACTCAAGCTCCCGGCCTCATTAGCGGATGTGGGACTCAATAAACGCTGCCTGGCGTCGGTAGTAAAACAAGCGATTGGACAGTTTTCTCCACCCGTGCCCCTCATCGGGAATTCTTATGAACGGCGCGTCAATCCCGTTGTCCCGTAAGGTTCTCACCATGACCTCAGTCTCGTAAATATCAATACGAGGATCCTGCTCGCCGTGCGAGTAGAGCACAGGAACGCGAATCTGGTCCGCCTGGCGAATTGGCGAGTTGATGGTATAAAAGGCCCGCCACTCAGGGTCGCGAATATCGCCATACTCGATGAGATCAGATGCCTTGAGCGCAGGCGAAGCCACTTCCAGTGCCGTCACCCAGTCCGCAACACCATATCGGGACACACCCGCCTTAAACGCGCTGGGGTAGTTTGCGAGGACTGCGTTCACCATGTACCCACCGTAAGAGCCACCTGACACTACCGCCCTACTCGCATCCACTCGCCCGTCTCGCTCAAAAAAGGCCAACATATCGACAAGATCACGCACACTATCGAGGCGCTGTCGCTGGTCATCCAGCGTCACATAGGTCCGACCAAAGCCCGTTGATCCACGCACATTGGGTTTAAACACGGCCACACCGCGGGCAACGTGATACTGCGTTACCGGATCGAAGGTCGCTCGCGATTGCCCAGTAGGGCCACCGTGCACCTCAAAAATGACGGACGGCGGTTTGTCCGAGCCACCGACGGTGGGTAAATACAAAAGCCCTTGCAGTTCGACGCCATCGCGAGCAGGCATTCGCACACTCACGGGACGTACTAATGTTTCGGAAGCAATACCGGCGAGATTCGAGCTAACGAGGCGCTCTCGCGTTTTGGAGACCAAATCCACTGCATAAAGATCTCCCGGCGTCCGCCAACCGTTGACGCCGACTATCAGAGCAGAGGTTTGACGGGAACAGCTGAGGCTGTAAACACCCTCAGGCAAGGATGGGAATTCGATGGGTTCGCCACTACTAAGTTGACGCCCGCGCAGCACATCAAAGCCATCTCTATTTTCAGTCCACACTAAATAGTCGTCGGCCGGCCCACAGAGATTGACAGCGCTGAGGTCATACTCAGATTCCGCTAGTGATTCAAACTCACGCGTGTCGATATCGTAGGCAACCACCGCGGTAAATTCCCGATCAACATTGGTTCCAAGGAACAAGGTCTTGCCGTCAGAGGACCAGACAAATCCACTGTCACCGTGGTTTGCTCGCGATTCAGGTTGCGAGACGATCTTGAGCTCATTGGTTTCAATATCGAGGAGATAGAGAAAATCCGAGTCCTCACCCACCGTTTCCGTTACTACGAGATAGCGTCCATCTGGCGATAAGGCTTGAGCAAAATTGCCGTAGTTACCTTCATAAATTAGCTCGGCTTCGCCAGTTTCAATCGACGCGCGATAAATGTCGTAGTGAAGTCCCGTCCGCTCGGTGGAAGAAAAAAACAGCGTGTCGCTGTCAGCTGCAATATCGCCAAGAGCGCGAAATCCACCCTGACTTGCAGCAAAAATCTCACGCTCATATTGGCCATAACGATCGATATAGAGATAAGCCTCTTGCTCATCCCCATCATTATCAGCGCCGTAGATCAAACCCGTGCTATCCGGCATCCAGCGGAAAAAAGTGATGCCGTTCCCAAAAGTCATCTGCCTCGGCGCTCCACCCGCAAGGGGGAGAGTCCATAATTGCGGGACCCCTGTGACGGAAGAGCGATAAACGACTTGCTTGCCATCGGGCGATAGCTTTGCCCCTGATACGCCACTGGCTAGTAAATAGCGAGATACGTCAGCCGGAGACTGACCCGCCAGACCCACAGAGAGCGTCTCCTGCGTCGGAAACACCGCAGCAAGTTCTGTCGTTGTTTGATCTGAGCACGCCGACACACCCAAACCAAAAAGAAGACCTATGACCGGCCACCTAATCGCTCTCTGCTTTCCCAACTTATATTACTCCTCAGCAATTACTATCTTACGGCAGGCTCGCGCAGGCTTAGGACACCTTTATCTGCATCCATCTCAGCTCGAGCACCTACCGGCACCGTGCTCTGCTGATCCACATGTCCAATCATAGCGCCAAAATAGCAGGGAACCTGCAATGGCTCACAGTGCTGCCTGAGAATATCCATCAGGGAAAAGTTACCCAAACCCGGATTGGGTTTTACGCCGGTGAAATGACCAAATACGATCCCGCTGACACGATCAAGCAGACCGCTAAGTCTCAGCTGAGTCATCATGCGATCCACCCGGTAAATGGCTTCGCCAACATCCTCCAAGAACAGGATGGCACCATCGGCAGACGGTAAATAGGGCGTGCCCACTAGCGCTGACATCAACGTCAAATTGCCACCTATGAGCTGTCCCTCCGCCTTTCCTGAATTAATTGTCTGAATACGGTGGTCGCGCACCACCAAATCATCATCGATCACAAGAGGGTTTTGATACTGGGCTGCCTTCGCCTCAAAAATGACATCGCGCATGCCCTGATAGGTGAAAGGATTCCAGCGGGACATCACATTTGGACCGTGAAATGTGATGAGTCCCGTCTTTGCGTAAATAGCGTTCAGCAAACTGGTAATATCACTGTAACCGAGGAAGACTTTAGGGTTGTCCCTGATTAGCGCAAAATCGAGATAAGGCAAGATACGACTGGCCCCCCAGCCGCCCCGAAGCGCAAATACGGCGTCGACCTGTTGATCAGCAAACGCGGCGTTAATGTCGTCAGCCCGATCTGCGTCCGTGCCCGCCAGATAGCCAAAACGATCCATGACATGCGGGCCTATCTTTACAACGAGACCCATTGCCTCTAATCGCTCAACCGCGAGCTGCAACTGTAGCGACTCGTAGGTCACCGAGGCCGGTGCCACCAGACCGACGGTATCGCCCGTCCTCAACCGCCTGGGTCGACTCGGTCGACTCGTGCCACTCGCCAAACTATAGGTAGGGAGCGTCCCCGCCAGCGCTCCGGCAAGCCCTAATTGAAGCAGTGATCGTCGATGCATCCCCTACCCTTTTGCTGATTACTAGTAACAACGGCGAAAAAATTCGTCGAGATGAGCTTGGCAGAGGCCTGCGCTCGCGGCAAGCTAAGACCCTGTAACTTCAGGTAATGTGCCTTGCGACTGACGCCAGTACTACTGTTATTCATTTCCGAGCTAATTCAAGCGCATCCTATTGAGCTTGAAAATGCGGCGACAGCAATCCAAGGCCTACTCACTGATATCCGATATGCTGGTAACGACAATTTTCTTGGTAGACCCGTCGACGGTTACCAAGCGCCCGCCTGCCTGCTCAGCCGTGATTCGCTACAGGCCCTTACTCAGGCACAAGAGCACGCCCAGAAAATCGGATTAACGCTGCTGGTTTACGACTGCTACCGACCACAGCGCGCAGTGGACGATTTTATCAGGTGGATTCAATCTGACGTCCCGCAGACGATGAAAGAAAGGTATTACCCCAACGTCAAAAAAGAAGATCTGATTGCTCAAGGTTATATCGCAAGCCAGTCGGGTCATTCGCGGGGCAGCGCTATCGACCTGACGCTAGCAGACGCAAGAACGGGCGAACCCATCGACATGGGCACATCTTGGGATTTTTTTGATCCCAGCTCTCATACCGACAGCGTCGCTGTAAGCAATGATGCGAGACAAAACCGTCGAGCACTAAAAGGTATGATGGAGGCGGCGGGCTTTCGAGCTTACTATGCGGAGTGGTGGCACTTTACACTCATAGACGAACCCAATCCCAACATCTATTTCAATAGGGTGATTAAATGACGCTGTGGCGTGCTTCAAATCAGGGCGCTGCTCCCAACCAGAGTGCAGCTGCCATTGGGGCCACCACGACCAAACTTGATCACGGACGATAAGGAAAACCCATGCGATCACCTCTGTTAGCTCTATTCGTCTGTGTCAACGTGATGCTGGTCGGCTGCTCGAGCAAGTCGATAACTGAAGCCGCTGACTTAGTGTTTCAAGGTGGCGCCGTATTCACCTCAGATCCAGAAAATCCAACAGCATCGGCTGTTGCTATCCGTGGCGATCGAATTGTCTATGTGGGTAACGAGAGCGGCGTTGCCTCATTTATTGGAGACAATACCCGGCAAATCACCATCGGTGATGGCTTGCTGATCTCGGGCTTTATGGACTCGCACACCCATGTTTTCAATGGATCATTCTCCGACGTCGGCGTCAATTTAAGTCTTGCTGATACCCGAGAGAAGCTGCAGAGCGCGCTAGAGGCGATTCGAGACGCGAATCCCGGTAACGGACCTATCTACGCACGTGGCTGGCAAAATCACCTGTTCCCCAAGACAGGTCCGTTAGCACGAGAGCTCGATACTATTTTTGGCGATCGAGTCGTCATTCTCGGCTCGGTTGACGGACACTCTCGATGGTTCTCAAGCAGAGCATTAAGAGAGGGGGGTGTTGATGCGGGCTATCCCGATCCTCAGCCGGGTATCAGTTTCTTTGAGCGCGACCCATTGTCCAACGAACCTCTCGGTACTGGACGAGAGAAAGCCGGTCAACACATTCAAGCCGCGTTTGTTCCAGGAGATAAAATGGCTTACGAAAGGCGCTTTTCAGACTGGCTACCCCGCGCGGCAGCGGCAGGCCTCACCGGGGTCTTCGACGCCTGGGCCGGCGCTCCAACTGAGCAGGACGCTTATGCAATTTGGCAAGCCTTGGGCGAATCAGGCGAGCTAACGCTTCGTATTTTTGGTTCGGTACGCGAGGTGGATTCGGCTGATGTCATCGCATCGCGATTTAAAGCGTTTAGTGAAACGTACGCGAGTGACATGGTGCGCCCGGAAGCTATTAAGCTCGCGGCCGATGGTGTCCCGGAGGGCCACACCGCATTTTTACTCACGCCCTATGTCGACTCTACAAACGAAGACTTTGGTCAACCCATGATCTCCAAAGCTGACCTGACCGCCAATATCACAACTTACTTCAGTCACAATATACCGGTCCATATCCACGCGATTGGGGGTGCAGCTGTCAGGATGTCACTCGATGCCATTGAGGCTGCAAGAAACGAGACTGGCAACCAAGCTGTACGTGCGACGATCGCACACATGGACTTCGTGCATCCAGACGACATACCTCGCTTCGCAGCCCTCAATGTTACGGCACAGACATCAATCCAATGGGCGGCACGCGATCCGTCCTACTTCAATATCGGGTCTTTTGTCGGCATGGATAAGGTAGAGAATGCCTATCCGGTGAGATCGATTATGCAGTCAGGCGCCAATCAAAGTTTCGGCGCAGACTGGCCCGCGTCAGCGTATCTTTCGACGTATAAACCGCTAGAACTGATTGAAGCGGCGGTAACACGACGGCTACCGGGCGAACTGGCTATGCCGGTTAGAAATGCCGATCAAGCCGTTTCGGTCGGTGAGGCTATTATTGCTATGACACGTAACACAGCCATTCAAGTAGGAGAGCTTGATACTCTGGGGTCTATTTCGGTGGGTAAATTGGCGGACGTGGTGCTGCTAGAAAGCAATCTATTTGATATTCCAGCAGACAACATCCATTCGACAACGATCACCATGACGGTAGTCAATGGCGACATCGTGCATGGTCAGTAAGAGGCAAAGGCCAATAGCCTAGGGTCGAATGACATCGATCAAGCGCTCTCAGCCATGCTTTACTGTTCTCGACAGTTTCCGACCACTCTCGACGTTACAGACAGTAATTACGCGCGCGCCATGACTCGCTTAAAGACCCGGTCAAACGTTTGCAGGTCCTCTAAGCGTCCCATACTAATTCGAATATAGTGAGGGTAACCCTCGTAACCTGCATTGATTAAAACACCCTCGTCAGCCATCGCTTTCCGCACGACCATGCCGTCTCTACCCGAGTCGACAAATACAAAATTTGCATCTGAGGCGACGGGGTTCAAGCCGACATCAGCGAGTGTCTTTTCCACCATAGCTCTACCCTCAAGTACCTTGTTGCGTGAAAACGCAATGAACTCTTTATCGATGTAGCTGTGGTAGGCGGCGGTTAGTCCAATGCCATTGGGCCATGCCATTATGTACTTGAATGTCTTTGCGATGATGTCAGGGCGACCAAGGCCATACCCGACCCGCATACCTGCCATACCGAAGATCTTCGAGAACGTGCGAGTAACGAGGATGTTTTGCCCGTCGCGAACGAGGTCAATCAGCGTGTCCCGCGCCGGGTTCTCTGCCAATTCGTTATACGCCTCATCGACAATGACCAGCGCCTTTGGACCTACTTTGCGACAAAAATCGCGCAATCTACCCGAATCCATCGGAAGACCTGTCGGATTGTTCGGATTGGCTAGGTACACAACCTTCACCGATTCATCGACCATTGCTTCCATCGCGTCAAGATCAACCTGTAGATCGTCGCGCAAAGGCACTCGCACCACCGATACGCCAAGGCCCTCCGCGTATCCGAGGTGGGCGTCATAGGTCAGAGAGGGTGTCAGTACTTTACCCTCCGAGCCAAACGCTAGCAGAGCCGCCTGTAAGCCCTCATTTGATCCCGAAGAGATGAATAGATTGTCATGGCTGAGTCCGTGATCAGCCGCTATGACATCCATCAAGTCGTCTCTTATCGGGTAGTCATAGGGCGAGTCGGGGTAATAGGCACTCAACGACAGCACTTTTCGGACTTCGGCAAGGGCCCTCGGACTCGGTCCGTACGGGTTTTCATTGAAAACCAATCTTACTTGTCCCTCGGGAATAAGATACTGGCCGAGGGCTGGCAACACAGACCCCGCACATGCCGTGGTGCCCAAAGCCGCTAAAAAGTGACGTCTGTTCATATCTCCCACTCCGTTCTTGATAAGTATCTATCTGCGAAACCACATGTCGCACCTCATTAAACTTACCTTAAGCTATATCTACTGTAAGCACTTTGCGCTGCGTTTGGCAGATCTATTCGCTCGTCCAATATAAGCATTCACAGAACGGTCAATGCAGGCAGAGCAACAATCGCCTCTTGATACTCTTCGGGCGAGTTAAAATTCAAACAAGGCTCCCAGTCATCCGGTGCAACCGCGACCTGCCACGTATGGGCCTTTACAAAGTCCATCACCGATCGCCCCCCTGACGCAACATACTGCACCATATCTCTCCCAAGCTGAGCCGAAAATAGCCCGTGTAACGGATGCAAGCGTTGACTTGTGAGTAGGGTAATAGACGCTGCAGATTGCGACGACGTCAAGACCTTCAATATCTGGGTTGGCAAAATCAGCGAGTCTATTGGAATGACAAATAAGGACCCCGCGTCCTCATCGTCCATTGCGACTGTGCTTAGCGCCTGCCCTAGCCCAGACAACGGCCCCGCCGACTCAAGGGTGTCATGAATATAATCAACCGAATAAGCTTCCAGCTCAGGATAGTCCCTGCTACCAGAGCAAATAAAAATACGTAGCTCGGGGAACATCGCTCTGAGCTCTTCAACCTGCCGCTCTATCAGTGAGGTTGCGCCATTCACAAGCGATGCCTTATCGACACCCATTCGACGACTCTCGCCTCCGCATAAAATGGCTGCGGCGTGAATGTGGCTACGGCCCTCGTTCGCTAGGATCACCGGATCTCAGACCAGGGAAATACGGAGACAACGACATCGCTACCGGCCGGTAGATGTCCGACTTCAGCTGGGATTTGAATCGTGCAGTTCGCCAACGCCAAGCCCATGACACGGTGCGAATCTTGACTACCAAGGGCTCGTACCTGCCACACGGGCCGATGTTTACCATCGAGTGCGCTTTGCAGCACACCGCGCTGAAACTCCAACCTACCCGGGCGTCGATTAAGATCCTCGGTCAAGATAGCGCGCACGTACCCATGAGTTCCTTCCTTATCGCCACTCATTAAATATGTGATCGCTGGCAGATAAAGTTCGGTCAACACAACAAACGACGACACGGCATTACCGGGCAAACCGAAGAAAAGCGCTTGTCCACCTGAGTCTTGGTCGAGCCGTCCGAAGCAAACGGGCTTTCCAGGCTTCATGGCCACTTTATAATCGGTCACCTGCCCCATGGCGGCAACACAGTCACGCACGTAGTCGTAATCGCCTACTGAGACGCCACCACTACTGATCACAATATCAGCACCGTTAGCGGCGCGTTGCAACGCGTCAGTAATGGCTTGGGGCGTATCGTCTATGACACCCAGATTGATGAGATCTAAAGGATAGTTCTCAAGAACCGCCTGAATGGAAGCCAAGTTACTCTCGTAAATATCGCCCTCGCCTAAGACGTCGCCAGGTCGCTTTAGCTCATCACCCGTCGCAAAAAAAGCCACTCGCAACCTGGGGCGAACTGATACGTGGGGAATGCCCTGACTGGCCAACAATGGAATCATGTTAGGGGTGACGCGCTGGCCTGTCTTTGCAATGGTTGCGCCCAAGGCAATCTCTTCACCGCGACGTCGAATATTGGCGCCGAACGCCGTCTGTTCGACGATACGAATCGTCTCCGCCTCACGATCGACATTTTCTTGGATGACGACGGTGTCAGCCGACTCGGGCACCACGGCACCGGTAAAAATACGGACACACTCGCCGTTTTCGAGCGGACTACCGCTGTAAGGCTGGCCTGCGCGGGACTCGCCGCGCACAACATAACAGGGGCCATTCACTGCGCTTACATCCTGCGCTTCCTCATTGCTCAGATCGGTGGGCGGTAGCGTGGCAATAGCATAGCCGTCCATGGCTGATACATCCGCTACCGGGAGATCCAGCGTCGCGCTGACATCTTCCGACAGGTACCGACCGGGTGAACTTGCCAACGAGATGGACTCTGGCTGTATCATCTGCTGGTCACGCCAGGCTGCGCACAACGTGTGTAAATTGTCCTGTGCTTGAGCAAACGTGATCATTCGATAAGTCCGACATTAATTCAACCATTGTGCTGCCGGACCACGAACTGAGCAAGACACTGATTATCCGAGCCGGAAATTACTTGCGTCGGCGAGAAAAAACCTCTTTTACCATGGGTTCAAAATACGACAGCGGTCGTGTCGGGTAATCGGGATCGAACGAAGCTTGATCCCAGGCCTCACAAAAGTGCACACACTGCTCGTAAAAGGGATGATCTTTGTATCTGTCGCGGGCGTGACGATCACCACCCACATGATGCGCATAGTAGTAAGCCTGAAAGAGACCGTGCTTTTCAATGACCCAAACAATTTCGTCGCTGACAAACGGCTTGAGCACTGCCGCTGCAAATTCTGAGTGACTCAACGGTGCTAAATCATCACCGATATCGTGCACCAGAGCGGCTACCACCCAGTCGATACTGGCACCCTCATCCTCAGCGCGCGTCGCGGTTTGCAATGAGTGCTGGAGACGGTCAATTTTATAGCCCGCCAATCCACTAGAGAGTGACGACAAGGCGCTCATAATGCGATGAGGTAAACCGTGAATATGATCGTTCTCAAGCTTTTCCAGCATGATGTAGTCAGCTTGCGTACCGTCTTTCATCTGCGTGAAGGAAACGTCAGTCATGAGTCCTCTCTAATACAGTCAGCATGTTTCGAACGTTATCATGCTCGAAGTACGCATCCTGCAAGTGCCGGAAACCGGCGTCCTCAATAGCCTCTCGCCCGTGAAGAATTCGATGGCTGGCTACCACTAAAATCTCCCCGCCATGAAGTCGAAATCGACGATTGAAAGGCGACGTGATAAGTCGACGGCTCAGCTTGTAGTATGCGTCGTAGAAAGCCGCTGTGTCCGGATTTAAAGGATCCATAACCTGCATCAACTGGTTGGAGTAACGAAAAACACCCATCTCACCATTTGGATTTAAACGAATAATCGGCTCGCAGGCGAACGTCTCATTGCCGTCATCAAATTCCCGAAAGGGTACGGCGACCCGACAGAGGACATCAAATGCTGCGGGATCCTCTTGTCTGAAGGCTTGCAGTACAGCCCAACCGTCGTAAATCGTGGAGCGCCCCCCTGTAGCCTCGTTTGCCAGCATGTGTAACGCTTGGACACTCGGCGGCCACGAGTAACTTGCAAAGTCGTTGTGTGGGGGCAAGGGAAGGCTTGTGTGGGCGACGTTGTACCCTTTTGGGTCCACTTTGACATTGTGTATCCGGTCAAACAGCACTTCGCGGATTGGGCCCAGTCTCGCAGCAAGCCGCTCAAGCGTAAGCTCTTCGGTTGGCGAATTTGTCAGCACCAAGACGCCGGCCTCAAGAAACTCCTCGATGGCCCTTATCGCGTACACCCTGTCAGACAGGAACGTCGTAAAGTCAAAGTACCCCGGCGAGTAGTCATCGCTCCAGGGACGCCATTTCGGCTGATCGCGTACATGATTAGCCTCTAAAAATGATCTCGGGTAGACGCTGTTATGTCCCTCTGACCATGTCACTTTGAGGCCTTCAGCATCCGCGCAGAGAGACGCCACGCTTACCGACTCTAAGGCGGCGAGATGAAAGCGTTTTTCTTGAGTCTGTTCGATTCGGCAGTCGGGACAAGGACAAACATCCCGAAGCCACAATGTTGGCAACATCATCGAGCCGCCATCGGGCCAATTTACCCGCACGTTTGCCGGCATTTCGGCACTCATCAGGCCATATCTCGCATAGGCTGTCCTCGACATTATTTGATCTTATTTTTGTCGTATAGGAAACCAGAAATTCGACGAAATCAAGGCAAATTTTTCAGCCTGAGAGAGGGCCCGCAATGCCAAAAAGAACTCAGCTAGGCATCAGAATTTTCAGTAAGTCGACAGCCTCTAATTGCTACGAATAACGCCTTGCAATTCATCATCCTATCAACAGATCCGACAACATGGATAACCATGACTCCAGTGCCCTATGCGCTAAATATTACCGATTAGGCCGCCAGCTACCATGGAATCCATAGGGGACTCGGTGATCTAAACGTGCAGTGGCTACTGGGCCATCGCTAACGGCTTGGGCATCTAATATGACTAACGATGATATCGCTGTTTTTGCGGTGTAAATCGTCGCCAGTAGCCAGCCATCGCCCTCTGGTGAATTGGGCCCTTTCTCTACAAAAACAGGTTCTGAAACACCGTTCCCGACACCGGCATCCCATGTCTGAACTTTGCCGCTGTCGTAATCGACATGTGTAATCTCGTTAAATAAACCCCCATCGCCTTTGGCTCGCTGCGAAGCCGACGCAATGAAGCCGTGCCTGTGTCGTGCTGCGGCAAATCGGTCATCAATACGCGGGAATTCCGATGCGACATCTAGGGTCCGATCCCGATCGATACGCCCGGAATTCACGTCCACTGTCCAACGCGTCAATTTCCCTTGCGCATCTGCGTGTGCGGGATTGCTACCGTCTGCACTGGGGAAATTCGGGGCTACCGGAAAATCAATGGCGTCGAAGGTGACTTTTGGACCGTCGTTCCAGGCATTGAGGTAGTGAAATACGAAGCACACAGGCGCAGCTAGCCAGCGAATCTGTGATACCGGCGCATCGCGTTTGAGAACGCCGATGTAAGCCCCTACCGACCGATCGAATGCAAAGGGAAACCCGATTGTCGCGATGCGACTCATATCGCAGGTCAATGGAAAAATAGGGAACAGAACGTAGTCGCGCGTCATCACAAAGTCGTGAATCATCGCTGCATAAGGCGCCTCAAATACATCAGATCGCAGCGTGCGCCCACTGCGATCAATGACGTGGTAGGTCATGGTTTTGCTACCAAAGTGGTCAGTCATGTACCCAAAGCCATGAAGCTCACCTGTCTCGGGATCAATCTTTGGATGAGCGGTCATCGCACCGTTGATACCATCACCGTAGTGGCCGTAACCCTTTGATGTGAGCGATTGCGGATCCATACTAAAGGGGTGACTCCCCTCCTCTAGCGCAATCAAATGATCACCGTGGGTCAGAATGTGGGTATTGGCCACGCCATTTCGGCGGTTACTCTCAAGCTGACCCGTGTCTTTGTTGATATTAATGTCTAAGTTGAGCCCGTGGCCTAGCGCTATCTCCTGCTCTAATTTTGGGGTCCGCACCCATCGGTTGCGATAATCGACACGTCCATTGTCGATGTGAAAGGCATGCACCATGCCGGCACCGAAGAACCAGTGGTAAGTACCCTCGACGAACTTTGGATTGGGTCCTATGCGATAGAGCGAGCCCGATATACCCTCTGGAACGCTGCCATCGATGACCAGATCATCATAAGACGCCTCAAAATTAATGGGCCCGTAGTTGCCGCGAAGCTGCGGATGGTTTGGGAGGGGTGCTGCCATGACGAAAACGCCTTTTTAGCGGAGATTCGTAAACCATACTCAACTTGCCGCGCCGCGAATAGCGTCTTTACTTCAAATATCGACTTTCATGGCTGATGTCCATGGTGGCTGGCTAAAACGCTTATTAGTGGTAGCCTCAGTTGGGATTATCAGAAATTGCGAAGGCCTAAAATGGCAAACCACCCGTTTGATTGGAATACTTGGGGGCGCATGGATGCGACCTCCTTAGCACTTACCATTAGGGACAAAGATGTGACCCTGCCGGAAGTCATGTCACAGTTCGCCGAGGCCGTAGCATTGCAAAATCCTCGTCTTAACGCCGTGGTAGAACTATTTGATGATGCGGTGGCAGAACCACATAAAAGTGGTGCTAATCCGGATGGTCCCTTTTTTGGCGTGCCCATCCTCATCAAGGATATGGGATCGCGGGTGGCAGGCAGGAACCAGCAGATTGGTCTTGGCTTTAAGACAATGGACTTAGCGCAAGAAGATGATCCACTCATAGAAAACTTTCGAGAGGCGGGTTTTATTGTCTGCGGTAGAACTGCCGTACCGGAGAACGGCATGACACTTATTACGCACAGTCTTCCCCAAGGCGATACGCGGAGCCCTTTTAATCTCGAGCATACCCCGGGAGGATCTTCTGGCGGCTCGTCTGCCGCCGTGTCTGGTGGTATTACGCCCATCTGTTCGGCATCCGATGGCGCCGGGTCCATTCGCTTTCCCGCAGCCTGGACAGGCCTTGTTGGGTTAAAAGTGACCCGCGGCATGAACCCCTTACCACGAGGGCTTAATGAATCAATTTTGGCTGGTGCGGTTGAGGGAGCTCTCGTAAGAAGCGTGCGAGACTGCGCGGCCGTCTCCGAGGTATTAGCTGTACATCGCCATTTGGGTGGCAGTTTCATGCCACCACACCCGCCACCCGTTCTTCAGCGAGAACTTCGGTCACGACCGAGAAAATTTCGGGTGGGCGTTAGTTTAGACACTTGGGGGACGTCTCTAAAAGCAGACTCCGACATAATTAGAGCTGTCGAACACACCTGCGACAACCTCAGCGCGCTCGGCCATACCATCGTCGACATTCGTGCAGACCAAATATGTGACTTCGATGCCTTGAGAACGTCATTTTCGGTAGCCGAGTGGCTTCTTCCCATCAGTCGAGAGCTCATGCACCAAGTCAGTCAAGCCGACAGTGAGTTAACCGATGAAAATTCGTCTTGGCAGCTCCGCAACCATTTGGCACTTGCTGATCGCTATAGTGTGGATGATCTCTTTGACGCCCAGCTGACCACCGAGGGCTTAATGCGGCGCTGGGGTGATTTCTGGCAAAGCGGTCCTTGCGATTTGCTACTCTCGCCCGTTACACCGATTACATGTCCTCGGTTAGATTCGTCTTATCGAATGGACTCAGAGCAAGCTTTCGACAGCTGGTTTGACGACCTGTTTGATGCAGCCTGCTACACGATACCGGCTAATCACATGGGGTTACCCGCCTTGTCGCTTCCCGCAGGTATAGATCGAAACGACTGCCCCATCGGCATCCAACTCATGGCACCCTGGCGTCACGAATCCGATTTAATCCATATTGCAGCGCAACTCGAGTCGGCTCATCCAGAGGTCTTCCAATCGCCTACAGCAAGCGGTTTACCAAGCTAGGCTGATGCAACCATCCGCGTCGTATTCAGAGCGAGATACCCAGAAACATCTTCTGGGTTGCTGGGCTTTGGCTGTTCTGGGCGCAATGCCCTTTGCCATCCAACCCTTTTTTCTGGGGGCGCTAGGCAGTGAATTTAGCCTCAAACCAGATCAGCTAGGACTTCTTGCAGCCGCGGATATTTTAGGCATTGTCATTGCCAGTTTTTCAGGCGTTTGGTGGGCGAAGCGTTTTGCCTTTGCACGCCTGGTAAAAATCGCGGCAATCACGATGACGATGGGGTATCTCGCCCTCATTTTTGCCGATAATTTTCTTGAGGTATTTTGGATTAGGGTCGTATCCGGATTGCTTGGTCATGGCATAGCGTTCTCGCTAGGCACCGCTTTCTTGTGTCGAACGCGCTACCCAGATCGCGCCATCGCAATCAGTGTGATTACGCAAATAAGCTTTAGCGCAGCACTTTTATGGTTTTTGCCAAAAATCCTAGCAGCGACCGATATTCCAACGGTTTTATTCTGTCTAAGTGTCGTAATCCTTTGTGTACTGCCGTTGATCTTGCTGATCGAACCCTCTGCGACGCCAAGATCGCCCTCGGGGAAGGCTCACTCCTATGCACTCCTCGGCTGGTTACTGATCGCGCTTGTTTGTTATCAACTCGGGCTCTCAGCCATCTGGGCCTTCATCGAGGCCATAGGCAGTGCCCGTCTTTTCTCCCTCGAAGAAACCGGACTTATGCTCGCTATTATTCTGCCACTCAGTATGACGGGTTCGCTGCTCGCCGGGACCCTCAATCTGCGCTGGGGAAGAACCTTGCCTGTCGTGCTTGCGACTGTAGCCGCGACTGCAAGCCTCCTTGCTTTGGTGCAGTCCCAGGCGCCGATCTTTTTTGCCTTGGCCTTTCTGATGCACCAAATCGCATGGAACTTCGGAATAGGCTACGTTTACGGTGCTGTTGCCGAAATTAGTGATGGTAGTGGAGCAGAAATTCTAGCGCCCGGCAGTCAGTCGGTCGGTACCGCGCTCGGTCCAATTCTCGCCGGCATACTAGCAGTCAATCTTTCGATGGACGCGGTGATCTGGGTATCAATTTCGGGCATGATTGTGGGCTCAACTATTTTATTTTTTACGCGAGCCGCTCACTCACCCCGCAGTTGACCAAACGCGTATGCACGCTCGTTTGGCACTTGCTGAATTTCAATCACATTTCCAAATGGATCTCTGCCGTAGGTCATCAGATAGCCATCACCTGCGTCGATTGGGTTCGTGTGCCACTCGACACCATGTGCTTTAAGCGCCTCAAACGAGACCTGCACATCGTCCACCTCAAATGAAAGATGCGTGATGCCATAATCACACATGCGCCGATCGATGAGCGCCGGGTTGGGGCTGTGGAACTCAAACAGTTCAATGAACAGATTGCCCGCGTGCAGCATCGCAACCGTACAGTCCACATCCTTCATGCGTGTAACTCGGTCCCCGGCGTCGCTAGGTCCCAAATGTTCGTGATCCACGATCTGGAACCCAAAGGCTGCGCGGTAGAATGCTATCGCGTCCGCCAAGCTAGGTACCGACATTGCGATATGATGAACGCCGCGTATCTTTACTGGTGCGAGTGATGACATGTGCGAGTTCCTCCTGTGAGTGCCAACCTGTTAAATGATGTCACGCGCAAACACGTCCTCAACTGTTTCATGACGCTTAATCAACTTTACTTCCCCCTGATCGATAAGAACTGAGCCAGGCCTTGGCAGAGCATTGAAATTGGCCGCCATAGGCTCCAAATAGGCCCCGGTTGGATAAATAGCCAATACATCATCAACAGTGAGCGCCGGTAGAAGTGTATCGAGTGACAGCATCTCTGCATTACAGGTCAGACCGACAACGTCATAACACTCAAGCGACCCTGCCGTTTTTTTGCTGACACAACTAAACTGTAGAGGACAGTCGTCTGGCACACCGTGGAGGTCCAAGAAGACCTCCGACGTGTCGACCTCTGCCCATTGACGTGTTTGGCCTATCGTTTCTCTTTTTACATTTCTCACCGTGGTTAATTGCAAGCCGGCATCACTGTGCAGGCCGCGCCCTGGTTCTAACTCCAAAATCCAATCTGACCAGTGTCGCGACGATGATGCTAAGCCACTGCGTAGCGCCTGACCGAGCGTCTTTGCTAATTCAGTTAAAGGTGGCGTATCGCCACTGCGGTTTACTACATCCAGATCTGCATCCAACTGACTGGCAAATCCGCCACCGACATTAATCACAGGATTTTTGATATCCGCCAACAAGCTCTCCAGGGTCATCACTTTCGCGCTGACTGCCGCCGCCCAAGCCATCCATAAGTCTAGCTGCTTACTATGACGTCCGATATGCGAGTGAAATCCGATTAATCTCAACGCTGTGAGAGACGGCCACAACCCAACAATATCCTCCAATTCACTATTGGGAATGCCGTACTTTATGCGCTGACTCAGCTCCGCGATGAGCACATCAGGAGCAAAGTCCGAAGTCGCAGAAAAATCCCCCAGATCCGGTTTCAGACGAAGTAAGACATCTACCGTCTTAGACATTGTCATTGCGATATCGTTGATCAGCGATGCCTCACGAGGGCTATCAATAACGATCCTAGCCCCAATCTCGATCGCTTTTCTAATAATCGACTCGTCTTTAATCGACCCATTTACAGATATACGATCGGGCGGTACACCAGCCCGTAGCGCACCCTCAAACTCTCCGGGCCCAAACACATCACAACCGCAACCCAACTCCGTTAACAGCGCCCGAACACCTAAAATGGGACAGGCTTTAAGCGACGGCATCAGTTCAAAGTGTCGCCATTCAGCTTCAAATGCCGATCTAAAATCCTCAACCCGCTGCCGAATTGCATCCCCCGAAAATACGAATACTGGCGTACCAAACTCTCGAGCTACGGCCTCTAGCTCAATCCCTCCGATACGAGCACATCCATTGTCGTCAGCAACAATCATTGTCTACACCGCCTTTATTCGGACCAAGGGAGAAGCTCCCACTTAACCGCATGTGTGGCATCGCTATTCAATCCTCTCGACAGACCAACTTTGCTTGAACTTCACCAACCACGGCCAGATTCATTTTCGCTCGCCCCTCCATACCACCCTGAACCTCGCAGGCTTGAAGCGTATCGCGCACGATATTTTTTACCACGTCTGAAAACTGCTCGGTATCCAGGTCACTGAGTTTTTTCGGATTGCGCGTTTGCGGCGGCTCGCCAGCGGGATCCCGGTACTGCGTTGACCAGGATGAAATCCACCACCGATCGTCCTTAAAGTACAGCGAGATACTATTGATTCCGCTGCTGTAGGGGTCGTCGTCCGGCGATGCTCGCATTTCAAATTCGCTCCAAACATGAGCGATGCTGCCATAGCGCTCGACGCGTCGTCCTACCTCATATTCAAAGAACGACTGCTCATAGGGTACAGTGATTGTCGCTTGCTCTGTCTTGAGATCGTGACGTTGAAAGCGACCATCGGGGAAAACCTTGGTGATCAGCGCATCTTCCGCATGCAGTGCAGCGTCGCGCTCAGAATCATAAACAAAGCCCTCAGGGCCGGAGACAACGTCATAGTATGCCGCAACGATTGCGTCAATCGATGCGGTATCGTCAGCGTAGACTGGCAGTGCGATTAACAAACTCGTTATCAGTAGTGTTCGCATGGGTGGGTTCCTAGCGGGTAAGGCGCAAAAAAAACGATGGACTCATCAAACCATAGATTACCGCTGATACACATGACTACAGGCCACATTTAGACCTGCCAGCGCAGCTGACTGCTCTGGGTGTATCAGGAGGGTCGTCGCACGCCCAACGGATCTTCACTGAAAACACGTGGTCTGACATAAACAATAGCTGTAAAAATTAGCACTGAAAACGCACACATTAGTTCACAGAGCATCGCGTCCGAGTGCATCAGCACGTATCATTTCAATGATAAGGAAAGGAGAGAACGGACATGAGTGCAGCAGATACAGTGGCATTGGCAGAGGAAGTGACTGAAGTCACTGCACTGATCGAGCGAGCTAGGGTGGCTCAAGCCAGTATCGCCAACTACACACAGGATCAGGTCGACGAACTCATAAGGGCAATGGTGTGGTCTTGCGCCCAACCAGGCGTCGCCGAAGAACTGGCCCAGCAAACGCTAGACGAAACCCAACTTGGTGATTACAACGGCAAATTTGCGAAGATATCGGTGAAGACCCGAGCGGCACTAATGGACATTCTTCCCGATAAATCGGTGGGTGTTATAGAGGAAGATGTCGAACGCAATATTGTGAAAATTTGTAAACCAATCGGTGTTATAGGTGCCCTGTCACCCTCTACAAATCCCGAGGCAACGCCCGTCATCAAAGCCATCAATGCAGTAAAAGGAAGAAACGCCATCATCATAGCGCCGCACCCGCGCGCCAAGTTCATTAACATGACAATTGTTAACAAGATGCGCGATTCACTCGTAAAAATGGGTGCCCCTGCGGACCTAGTACAGACCATGGCTCAGCCATCGCTTGGGAAAACGGAAGAGCTCATGAAGCAGTGTGACTTCATTCTCGCCACCGGCGGTCCAGGGATGGTCAAGGCTGCTTATTCGAGTGGAACGCCAGCACTGGGCGTCGGTGCCGGCAACGCAGTCATCACTGTTGACGAGACTGCAGATCTGATTGACGCCGCACAGAAAATTAAGCTTTCAAAAACACTCGACCTAGCCGCATCATGCTCAGCCGATAATGCAGTCATCGTTGTTGAGAGTGTTTACAACGCATTACTTGATCATCTTGTCGCTGAGGGTGGCCACATCGCCTCCAAAGACGAGGCTGACAAGATTGCTGCCGTACTGTGGCAGGACGGCGCCTTGAATACGGCCGCGGTTGTAAAACAACCGCAAGTGCTGGCTAGCATGGCAGGATTTTCTATTCCCGAGGACCGGGCATTTATCATTGTGCCTTACGATGGTGTCGGGCCGGACTATCCGTTCTCAGGTGAAAAGCTCTCAGCGGTTATGGCGTTTTACAAAGTCACCGACATTAACGAGGCAGTGGCGCTGACCAATGCCATTCAAGAGTACCAAGGGATGGGACACTCTTGCGGCATCTATTCAACCAGCGATGACAATATTATTACCTTAGCCAGCGGTACCAAGACCTCTCGAGTCATGGTGAATCAACCGCAAGCTCCTTCAAACAGCGGGAATCTGTGGAACGGCATGCGCCAAACATTCTCCCTGGGGTGCGGTAGTTGGGGAGGAAACTCAACGAACGAAAATATCAATTGGAAACACCTGGTCAACATCACCTGGGTATCAAAACCGCTTGCACAAGCAAAGACGCTGCCCAGCGATGAAGATCTATTCGGCGCTGTTATCGCAAAGCTTGGCTAAGTGTCCCCTGATTATGGCGCGGCCACGTGTTTCGATGTGTTTTCTGACGTACGACAGCCGGACCGAACAAACTGATAAATCACGTCTGCTGCCTTCCTTCCACTGTAACGCCGAATGACAAGGTCATCGGCGTTTTCATACCTCTGATCAGGTACACCCTATCGCGTCACGGCACGATCACGCACTGTGAGGAGGTCAACCACAGCTCTAAAGCATCACCGGGTTCTGAGTCATCCAGTCGTTTCTAAAAAAGGAATACAATGACGCAATAGACTCCTGGCAAATTGACGGATAACACGCTGTCTACTATCCACTCGTAAAGATAACCAGAGTCAAAAAAGGGGGCCGTTGCCCCCGCTTTGAACGACCCAAAATAGCATTAGCGTGTGATACTGAAACCGCTTTGTTCCAACATAAATCGGTCCTCGCGCAAATTGGCAATCGCTGCCACTTTCCCGTCGTCGTTGAAGAGGAAGCGCGTCACGACGTGCGTTTCAACAGGTAGGCCTGTTGTATCATCGGTATTCATGATCTCCGTCCAAACATAAACAACGTTGCCATCGCCAACGGCCTCGTGCAATGTGAACTTCTCATCGCCCCAGTCGTCACCGTCAGCACCCTCCATCCACTCGACCATGTCGGCTTTAGAGATTGTGTAGCTAATCTTTCCTCGAGCCAGTGATATAGGCATCTCTTTATCGCCGCGCTTTATCACTGCATCAATCTTCTCGCCGGGCTTACCGCGAAAACTCAACCGATCCATATTATCGGCCGTGACGGCCACACCTTTTACAGATATAAACTGGTCGCCCACTTCCAGCGTGCCATCAGCGGGACTGCCCTCAATCACCTCATTTACGATCATAGAGCCTGTCTGGTAGCCATCGTGAGTAAAGCCCAGACCGACATAGCGGGGTCGAAAAACCACCCCATCCTCGGCCATGTGCTCTTTTAGCATCTTCAATGATGCTTCCTTACCACCATTTTGACCTGCGCTCATCCAAGCCTTGGCGATGTCCGTGTGGGACATGCTATGTCCATGCCCATCGGCGTGCACGCTCATCGATGCCGCAACTAATGTCAGTCCTGCTGCGAATGCCGTCACATATCGAGTCAACATATTTTCCCCTTTTTTAACTATCGGATTGTCAAACGTCGTTCCACCATTATGAGAAACGCCATCTAAAACATAGCACCTACTCCTCACTCTTCTATTTTTTTTACACGTCGAAACCGATTACTGAGTGAATGAGGCGTATATAAGGTTCATCAACAGCTGTTTCGATGCAGCGTAGGGTCTAAATGCCCCGGTTGAATAAACGGAATCGCACTTATGTAATAAAGCCAATACCGGCAAAGCTAATACCCATCGATTTTAAGATATGAAAAGTCTGCTAACAGAGACGAGATAGCACCGCTCAATGAGCGAAGTAAAAGGCGAGCAAGACACCACTGACATCGGCTGTGCGGGCAGAGGACGGCAGAAAAAGAATCTTCAAGAAGGTCTGCTAGATCACCGCAGACATGGGTATTTAGATTACTTCGCTACCAGACATTCAACAGACGAAAACGGAGCTGCCAAATAACACCTCGGGCACTCTTTACTGCAGGGCAGAGACTTAGACAGATCACATGTCGTCGCAACAGAAGCACCTGGTTCTCGCCAGAGTACGTGACCAGAACCAGGTGCCCGTAAGATCAATCCATCACTTTTATGAGCAAGTCATCAGAGTGTGTCCGAATGCCTAGCGCCGCATCGTATAACTTCGCCTGAAAGAGCGGCATCAACTTTTTGACCGACTTACTGAAGGCGGCATAATTATCAAAGCCGCATGTGATGTAAAAAGCCATCTCGGGACCCCAAGCATGCTCGTAACGGTTACAACGAGCGAAAGCCTCTTCGTAAACGCCGTAGTATAGATCTGCACTTTTGACCATCTCGGAATAGGTCATAGTCGGCGAGAATGTCGTTGTAGCAAACAAGATGTGCTTGGGCCGCTCCGTCATGCCACGCGATGTCATGCTAACGATATGATCTGAGTGTGCGCCAAATAACTGTGTGTCATCCTCGGCAACAACGGGCTGTGGCCCGCCATCGACGATTTCAGCAAAGTGATCGAGGTCCTTAAACACACACGATGTATAGAACCCGCGTTGTGCACCGAACTGATGCTGGTACATCGTACAGTCGTCGTAGCCCGCCGCTTCCTCTGCCTTTAGATACTCAGTCAATGCGGCCTGAATGGCGGACGGAGAACCACCTCCGGGAATTTCATACGTCGAGAAAATAGCCATCGGTAGTGGCGCCTGACTTTTCTCTGCATGATTATCAGCGTTTACCACTAGGGGTGTGAGGGCTGTCAGTAAAAAAAGCGTGATGCGTTTCATAATAACTTCTCCGGTGAATGGTTTTTTGAGATGGGTAACAGACTTTTTAGAGGCAGGTTAAAGAGACTCCCGCACGTCGCATGCAGGAGCCATCTATCCTTACTCGTCGCCCCATTTGGCCAATAGAAAGATATAAATTGTCACGACCAAATTAATGATGACTTGAATCACGGAAAGAATGGTCATCCACCCGGGTTGAGATACGGGATCACCGACGGGAAGCCCAACGCTGTTCATGAAGGAAGTCGCCACCTCGGAGCCATTCCCGGCCATTTCACTCATGGTAGTCGCTGAGGCATAAAATACTGTTTGGGTGCCGGTAGCAAAGAACGTTACCAATAAGATACTGATGACAGACCCCACCATAGCCGCCGCTTTTACTACGGTGGGTAATGTTCTAAACATATAAGCCACATAGACAATCACTGCTGCCATCAATGTCTGTACCAATACATAGTTGACGAAGATGGCTCGATTAGACTGCATGGACGTTAATAATTCGATTTCTGACATGACCTACTCCTAGTTATTTAAATTGGGTTGTCCTAACAACCAGTTTAGACAGAGGCGCCGATTCTGCTAAAAAAATTACGCAGCCTTCTTCTAAGTCTTTAGCAAGTTACCCGCTCCATCTATCAAGTAAGATCACTCAATGGCTGCACCGCTGAATGTCTGCTGTTATCAGTCAGTGCCATTGCGCGGACTTAGTCACTTTACTCAACGCGCGACACCCATTAACGTCGCTCTGTAACTAGCCACGTATTCGTGACGCCGTAAACATCGCAGGAGGGAGCAATATGGCCGAATTAGTAGTGTTAAATTTTAAAGCCGCAGAAGGACAATTTGGGGCATTGGGCGATATGTTCAGAGCGGTACTGGGAGACACGCGCGCGTTTGATGGCTGCATCAAGGTGGATACCTACGAAGATGAGGAAAACTCAACTATCACCTTAGTTGAAGAGTGGGAAACTCTTGCGCATCAACAGACGTATCTCGCCTGGCGGGTTGAAACAGGTATTCACGAGGCAACGAAAGACATCCTCGAGGGTGGGTTTGATAACGGCGTGACCGTCCACATCTGGGGCAAGAAAACGGATATTTAAAGTCAGAAGTTACTGCTTATGGGGATTGTCGTATTTCTAACGCTGGCAAGCGGCACGGTCGGTTGTGCACTCGGATTAATCGTTAAGCGCCCACGGATGGGGGCTTTACTAGGGCTCCTGTTGGGTCCGATTGGCTGGGTAGCGCTCTTTTTAATGCCCAGACATTCCCAACCCTCTGATAGGTCGCCAAGGCGCTAGAACGCTGTCCATAGGGGAGCGTGCGGACTAAGCGCCCGTCGTTATCAAATCGACATCACGGGGTTAACGGTCTTCTTCGTCAGAAACCCTCAAAGTCTGTCACGAGATTCGGCTTGTAGTTGGGTGTAAACACCTCAACCATATGCAATTCTCCTTCACCGGCATTATGAATTCGTACTTTTGTGTTCCTGGGAATAAAGAAGCCGTCATTCGCGTCGAACTTCAAGGTTTCATTTTCAAACTCAAGACCTAACGTCCCACTGATAATGATTCCCCGGATATCGAATCCGATTGATCTGACAGGCTCGGTCCAACCAATGGGAGCGACCATCTTGACGATACCCAGCTCATCGTTAGGCGAATAATTGAGCATCGTACGCTCGACATTATCTTGTATCTTTAAAACCTCGGGTACGACCCGCTTATCCACTGTCGATACCGAACTCGATGCCTCCTCGTCACGCTCAATACCGATAGATATGACGCACCCTGTAAGCGACACCAGCAGAAAACAAAGCAAGGTGAATACATTAGGCATCAAAACCACACTCCCCAAGTCATTACGATACGTTGTTAAATAATGTACTGCCTCGCGTATCGAGCCAAGCATTAAGAAAAATTCGCGGAGTCTCGGTTTGTGTATTAGCTTGAGGGTGCGCATAGCGCAGTTACCAAAACACTAACCGAAATAACACTACTGACTGAATAACACTAATAACTGGAGGTAATGATGACTGAGTATGAAGCATGGACATTAATGGCCGCATTCTTCACCAGCAACGCAATCTACTTTTTAGGCGGCATAGTCGCGGTATGGCTTGGTTTCAGGATGTCTAACAACATCTTTGAAGCGGGCAATGCACCGATAATTGCTAAGATACTGACATCTGCATATTGCCTATGTGTGGCGTTCTATTTGTTCGGCACACTATCGCAGCAGATTTCACTTCTCAGCGATTTTTCGATGGGCTTCTCAGAGGCAGCCAAGACTATTGAAATATCCGAAGCGGCTCAGCGGATTGCCGACTTCGACGCAACGGTGCCAAACATCGTCAACCTCGTATTCGTTCTGTCTATAATCATCTTCCAAATGGCAGGTGTTTGGATGAAAAAATCTGATTGATCACATCTAAACAGCACAGTTATGCAAGCGCCACACGTGGCGCTTTTTTTATCGCAACTAAATAATTAAGTAGTTTGCCCCGCGCTTACGCTTTGTCCCAAGTTTGAGCTAACACATTCTTGCTAATCAATACTTAACGTCACCAGTCCAGAGACTGGGTCCGTTACACCTAGCCCATTCCCCAAGTCTTCCAAGCAATGACGAACACTATCTAGATTGCTAATCATTTCATCACGCGCTTCCACCAAAGCCTGCTCAGAATCCCAAACGCCGACCCAACAAAACGTACGGTTACCTGTATTTACTAAATACGACTTCGACTGGCCCACGCCCTTCTTAAAGTCTTGGTTCAAGGCTACAAACTGGTCCACTTGATCGTCTTTGACCCTGACTCTGACACAATTTATGAATTCCACGGTCGTTCTCCCTGTCAAAAACTATTGATAGCAGCTTAGAACAGAACGACAGTGCTGCAATTTTTTTTACGACACGTCGTCATCAAGGAGTCATACAGTGGGAATTAGGATGGGCGGCGGGTAATTAAACATTTCTATCGATACATGACCTTTCACCGAATACCCGAAGCAATGAAACAACTTAAAAACGTAGGGGACTAAAATGAAATACGTAGCACAAGCAATATTACTTAGCCTTTCAGTACTCACACTCTCCACTCACGCCAGTGAACCAAATTGGTCGAAGTTTCAGGCAAATTTCTATTTTACCTGTTCGGTTGAACCCGACTGCGTTCGGGCATACGACAACCTGATGTCTGCACCCGAAATAGCCGAGAAGAAATTCGAGGCCGCGCTCTACTCAATGGCACACAACGGTTGGGATGAAGCCACTCATGTTATGCGTTTTTACTTTAAAGACGCCGCTGAATACGTGAAGGCAGGACAAACGTTTGCCACCTCGCCAGCTATGGCTGAGTTTTTAGCGTCGGGTAGAGAGGCAGGAAACGAGCCTCAGTACCAAACATTGACAACGCACACCATCGCGAAAGGTGACCCTCGGGGCACCAGAGTATCACTGCGATACAGCATAAACGTGAGCGACCCTGCTACCTTCGTTCCCGCGTGGACGAAGATGGCGGCAGAACTGGCCGACAAACCATGGGGCGGGAAAGCATACGGACTGCAAACATACTACCTGGGCAATCTTGGAACCATGACTCACGAAATTTGGGTTGCTTTCGACTCGCCCGTCGAGGCACTAACGTTCTTGGATGAATTCCCTAAGACATCGGAGTGGCAAGCTTACAGCGCCGAAGTAGCTGATGCAGTCAGCATTGTGCGCTCGTACATGGAAATAACCGCCATCAGCCTCAACGAAGACTAGCGTTTTCTATTTTAGCAGCGCGGCAGATTCATAGTTTTGAACTGTTGCGCCAAACCCTGAAAAGGAGAAAAAAATGAACGTGAAAAACTCAATAGCGTCGCTGTTTCTTGGATCCATCGCTTCCACTTACGCTCTCGCAAATCCAGTCGTGAACGTCATCAATGTTCAAACTGACGACCCCACGGGTTACACCGAGTATCTCGCCAATAATCCCCAAATATTCGAGTCATTTGGTGCCGTATCAGGTGGCACCTGCGTCACATTGACGGGCCATAAATATCCCAACCAAGCCTTTGCATTTACCATCTACGATACCCCTGCCGACGCCTATAAATCAGCTGCAGCTTTTGCCATGGGCCCACCAAATCCAGAGATGGATAGTATGCGCAGTATCGTATCGGCTGAGATGTACGCGATATTGAAACCGTTTACCTTGCCTTCGGGATTCGAGCGTCGATTTCAGTTAGTTGTCAATGACGTGCCAAAGTACATCGAGGCAGCTACAGAGCTAGAGAAGGGCTGGCAGGCTAATGGACACAACGTTGAAATTGGCGTGTTTCTTCCTCTTGGAAAAGGAGAAACTTCAGCCAACCTCTTAGATGTGCGTATTTTTGGTGTCACTGCCGAAGCGGCAGGAAAGTTGAGTTTGGAATTAATGGGGCAGCCGTCTTGGAACCAAGCGGCCGCGGCAAAACTAGCAAGCACCGTCGAGTCTGTTGAAATGGACACCTTCGAGATGTGCAAGCAGGTATATCCAGCCAGCTAAGCTCACACCTATGGGCGCGCAAGCGCCCTTCTTCAACGGCTGTGCCGACACCCCCCTACTTAACCAAGCCTGTGGCAGATTGATGTGGAAAGGAGGAAGGGACTTCATCGGTTAACCGCAAATTCACTCAACTCTAGCTTCCTGGGCTCATCCCGCCTGATGCATAGACGTATAAACGTGATCCTTAGGTAGTAAAACTATGGAACAGACTATGACAACTCAGGAAATTTAGGAGTACAACTTTAGGCTGGAGTCACCTCACACCATGACGACATGTCAGTCGTAAATGACTTAGGTAAGATAATGTGAGTATCGAGAGATAGCTTACACAATATACCGGAGACATGGTTTACACATTAAGGCATTTGGAGGAGGACTCCCGATGCCGTGGAAGGAGTGTAAACCGATGGATGAACGACTTAGATTCGTAGCTCGTCTTCTCGACGGCGAGCAGATGTCAGCCCTTTGCAAAGAGTTTGGGATCTCCAGACCCACGGGCTACAAGATCTACAATCGATACAAAGAGCTGGGCCCCAAGGGCCTTGAGGATCGCAGCCGCAGGCCCTATAGGCATGCCAATAAACTGCCGTTTCAGATCGAGCGAGCGATTCTCGCGATCAAGCGAGAGTACCCGTCCTGGGGTGCCCCCAAGATCCGAGAGAAGCTAATCAAGCAATTTCCCATGGTGAACCCACCGGCCAAGAGCACGGTGCACGCCATTCTCGATCGCAATGGTTTGGTAACGCGTCAGAAGCGCCGGCGCCGTAAAGCGCAAGGCACAGCGCTGAGTGAAGCTACTGTGCCAAACGGCCTGTGGTGCGCGGACTACAAGGGTGAGTTCCTGCTGGGTAACCGTCAGTACTGTTATCCACTAACGATCACTGACTATCGCTCCCGATATCTCCTAGCCTGTGAAGGCCTTGATTCCACCAAGTCGGCATTGGCTTTCAATGTCTTCGAACACGCCTTCAAGGAGTTTGGTTTGCCGCAAGCCATCCGGACCGACAACGGTATCCCATTTGCCTCGCCCAACGCACTCTTTGGATTGAGTCGGCTGTCGATCTGGTGGCTCAAGCTCGGCATTAACATTGAGCGCATCAAGCCAGGTCACCCCGAGCAGAACGGCCGTCATGAGCGTATGCATCTGACACTGAAGAAGGAGGCGACGAAGCCCGCCTCCTTCAATTTCTTGCAGCAGCAAGACCGCTTCGACAAATTCATAGAGGTTTACAACAACGAGAGACCGCATCAAGCACTCGGCGGGCAATACCCTGCAGAAGTCTTTACACCTTCAGTTCGGGCATACCGGCCAGCAGAAGAGCCTCAATACCCGTTTCACGACAAAGCCGTAAAGGTCACCAAATGCGGACGCATTTGCATGGGTCACCGCAAGATCAACCTAAGTATCGTATTCAGTGGCCAAGTCGTAGGGGTGCGTGAAGTGGCCGACAAGATCTGGCTGGTCAGCTTTATGGATTTTGATCTAGGATTCTTTGATGTATTTTTCTGTTCTATAGATATAGCTGGGCTAAGTCCTTCAATAAGATCAACATTAGGTTTTTTCATTTTATCTAAAAATTGTCTTGCATATGCTGATAGACTTTCAACATATCTTCTTTGACCTTCCGCATATACAGTGTCAAAGGCAAGT
>ERZ802822.155-NODE-155-length-52045-cov-17.819793_pt1 | contig 52045 bp, 59 predicted proteins | sample MGYA00345649_ERZ802822 | MGnify/ENA primary metagenome ERZ802822 (study PRJEB30503, sample SAMEA104212359) | marine metagenome | biome: Westerlies Biome; feature: [SRF] surface water layer (ENVO:00010504) within the epipelagic zone...; material: water... | reverse complement strand
AACACCGTGTATAACAAATGTGCCTGTTGACTTGAGACCAGCCGAAACTAAGCTACTGATATTGCTCAAGGGTGACTTGAGTTGACGCAGGGCATAGGTAACGTAGCGTCCCGAGCGCGCCACTTACCTGACCATCGCACCCACGATACCCACGTCAACTCACTGTTATCCCGAGCTTTTCGGTGTGTAACTGCGTGGGTGGTTTGTTCATCAGACCCCCTTAGGTGATAGCCGACAACCACTCCCACTTCTTGTCTATGCCGTAGCCATCGCCATACGCCTGACCGACGCCAGCTGTGGCCCAGCCGCCTATCTGGTCAATCATGTCTGAAGGGCACTCTACGGCCCTCAGGCGGTCTCTGAGCGAGTGTCTGAAGGAGTGGATGACACATCCCTCTGGCACCCTTGGACGAAGCCACTTGTTGATAGCAGCTGAGGCTGAGTTGGCATTGGTGGTGGTCGTCTTGTTGTATCGAGGGAAGGCGTAGGTGGACGCACCATCGACCTCCTTGATGCGCCTGGCAGCCCAGAGGGCCGAGCCAACCAGCGGTATTTGCCTCTGGCTGCCCTTCGTCTTCAAAGACCGCCAAGGGTGCTGTGTGAGGTTGATGTAGGGGGTGTCGTCTTCCAGGACGATATCGTCGATGTGAAGACCAGCAGCTTCAGACAGCCTCATGCCTGTGTCGGCGATGAGGGCGACGAGCCATCTGGCCTCATCGTCCTCCACCCTACAGTCTTGCTGTATGCGCCTGATGTTCTCCAGCGGTATGGGCTTGCGTCTCTTATTGTCCTCAAGGTCCGGCAGATAGACACGAGAGAAAGCGTTGCGGCAGTCGAGACCGTGCTCCTGGATGCACATGTTGATGATAGAGCGGATGGTAGAGAAGTTACGCTTCACCGAGTTCGTCGTCAGCCCCTTGGCCAGAAGGTAATCACGAAGTGACGCAGCGTCGGAGGATGAGTAGGCGTCAACCGGTCTATCGCCCAAAACGTCTATGACGGTCTGGATGTTCCTCTCGGCTCCCCGACGGAACACCTTCCCCTTACCAACGCCCTTCAGCCTCAGGTAAAGCTCCAGCGCATCATGGAGTGTCTGTGAAGAGGTAGAGGTGGTTGGTAGTGGTCTATCCCGAAGCAGGTGCAAGCCGGGGATGTCGAGGTTGGCCAATCTAAGCGACAACCAGTAATCCTCGAGCCTCTGGGCGATAGACATCCCAGCCCGGACAGCCTGGTCACGTCGGCTTGTCTTTAGACAAATGACCACTCTCGACGACTTGTAGTGCCGCTGGACATCCTTGGGGACACGCCTGACGAAGTAGTAGGTTGTGCCTCTTTGGTACACATATTGTACCACTCTACGGTTACCCATGAACAAACCACCCACGCAGTTACACACCGAAAAGCTCGGGATAACAGTGAGTTGACGTGGGTATCGTGGGTACGATGGGGGAAAGAATGGTGCGGCCGAGAAGACTCGAACTTCCACGGGTTATTAACCCACAGCGACCTCAACGCTGCGCGTCTACCAATTCCGCCACGGCCGCACGCTAAGATGCGCCGTTTATGTCACTCTGGCCGGCTTTAATCAAGCGGTTTTGACGGGCAGATGACGGCTTGGCCGGCCTGTGTTATCCTGCGGGCTGTCTGCCTCTTGCCTGCCTGGAACATCTGCCACATGTCGCTCACACCTCCATCATCACGCGCGCCTGCGGCCGATCAGGCCACCACCGCCAGCAGCAGTGCCAGGGCCGCCTTCACCTATCCTGATTGCCCGGGCGGTCTGCCGCCGCAATCCGCCAGCGCCGAGGGGCGCGCCATCTTCACCGATGCCTATGCCGTCATCCCGCGCGATGTGCAGCGCGATATCACCACCAGCTTCCTGCCCGGCTGGCAGGCAACCCGCATGTGGGTGCTGGCCCGTCCGATGACCGGATTTTCCGAGACATTCTCGCATTATCTGGTCGAGACAACCGCCGGTGGTGGCAGCGATACACCAGAAAATGATGCATCTGCCGAGGCCGTGATCTTTGTGACAGGCGGCACGCTGCGCCTGACCATCGATGGCACAGCGCATGACATGGCGGCAGGTGGCTATGCCTTTGTGCCGGCTGGTGCGGCCTGGTCACTGCATGCAACCGGCAGCACCCCTGCCGTCTGGCACTGGATCCGCAAGCGCTATGTGCCAGCCGAAGGTGTCAGTGCGCCCGATGCCTTTGTCACCAGTGATGCCGATGCAAGCCCGATCCCCATGCCCGATTGTGATGGCCTCTGGGCCACCACCCGCTTTGTTGATCCGGCTGATATGCGCCATGACATGCATGTGAATATCGTCACCTTTCAGCCGGGCGGCTGTATTCCCTTTGCCGAAACGCATGTGATGGAACACGGGCTGTTCATCCTGCAGGGCACGGGTGACTATCTGCTCAACACCAGCTGGGTCGAGGTTGCGGCGGGTGACTTCCTGTGGCTGCGTGCCTTTTGCCCGCAAGCCTGTACAGCAACCGGTTCCGAACCATTTCGATATCTGCTGTATAAAGATGTTAACCGGCATATGCCGCTCAGCCCGGGTGGGCTATGAGGCGGCCAGTCTTTCGGACATTTGACGGGCCGCAGGCCTATGCCCCCACGATTGAGGCGATGGCCGCACATGCTGCCGACATTCGTGCCGGCAGTGCTGGCGAGCAAGTGTGGTTGCTGGAACATGCGCCGGTGCTGACCGGCGGCACCTCGGCGCAGGATTCCGATCTGGTAAATATTGGCGGGATTGACGTGCATCGCAGCGGGCGCGGCGGACAATGGACCTGGCATGGCCCCGGCCAGCGGGTGGCGTATGTGATGCTGGACCTGGCCGCGCGCAACCCGGATGTGCGTGCCTATGTGCAGGCGCTGGAAGCGTGGATCATCGATACGCTTGCCAGCTTTGGCGTGACCAGCCAGCGCCGGGACGGCCATCCCGGTATCTGGGTGGCAGGTGATGGCCAACTGGACAAGATTGCCGCCATTGGCGTGCGGATCAGCCGCTGGGTCAGCTGGCACGGCATCGCCATCAATCTTGACCCCGATCTGACAGCTTTTGAGCGGATCATCCCCTGCGGCGTGCGGGATGGCGGTGTGACCTCGCTAGCCGCACAGGGTATAACCTGTGACCTGAAACAGCTGGATGCGTCGCTTGCAACGTGTTTTGAGCGGCATTTCCCCGATCTGCCAGCATGATCTGGAATGAATTGGAATGATCTGGAATGGATCGGCACGAACCGGAATGATCCGGCAAGCAACAGACGCCTAGTCCGACACATCATACCTGACAAGATCATCCAGATAGTCCAGCAGCGCGCTCACCCCGCGCTCGGTATCGCGCCACTGCCAGTCCATGGCCGCTGCCTCACCCATCAGCCCGTCGCTCGGCCCTTCATGATGCAGCACAGCATTGCGCCGCCCGCGCAACCAGCCAAGCGCGGCCTTGTTCCCCGCATAGGCAAAATCTATCCCGTCGATATGGCCAGCTGGTCCTGCCTCTTCATGCGCCACCACATCCACCATTGTAGCTGCCAGCACAAGCGCGCTTAGTGGCATGCCAGCGCGCACAGCCCGGCGCAATTCTGCAAACAGAGCCGCTGCATGGGGCCCCAGATCATCCGGATCAAAATCCGACAGCTGCGATTCCAGCGCGGGCGTCAGCATGCCGTTACCCCGCCATCCGAACCAGTTGCAGAAAGCGTTCGGCATCTGCCAGTTCGGACTTGATACCGGCGCGACGATCCTCTGCCTCCCAGTCGCTGCCCCATTTTTCAGCCTGCCATAATTCATCAAGGAAGGCGGCATCAAACAGCGCATTTGCCTCCATTTTGCCATTGATGAACGCCAGCCCCAGCACCATCGATCCGCCCAGCGTCACGGTGCGGTGAAGCATGCCAAGCACCCAGTCATCAAAGCTGGCAGCAGCTTCGCCAAGTGTCGCACAGGCCGCCGCAGACTGGCTGACCGGCATGATGCCGGTGGCAACCTGCAGATCGGCGCCCAGACTGTCACGCGCCCAGTCGATCCATGGCATCCAGACCCGCTGCTGGCGCGCTGCCAGTTCGCTGTCATCGCCATCGTGATAACACAGCAGATCATTGCCGCCATAGGCCTCAAGCTCTTGCAGAATCGCGGCGCGCTGCGGGGTCACCCGGTCGATCACCGTTACCGTCAGGCTGAACAAGGGCATGCTGGCTGGCTCTATCTCCTGTTCCTGCGCCTGCCATTCAGCGGCCACGGCGGCGGCCAGCGCGCGTGATGGCATCTGCGCCAATGTGCCAGCAGGCGAACGCACCGCCCGCCCATCCAGCGTCACACCGAAACTGCCTGCCTCCTCGCTGACATCAACCGACGTGTAAAAGCGCTTCTTTGCGGACATTGACGGGCCTCTCTTTACAACAACAAAGAATCAGTCAGGCAAACTGCCAGTCGGCGGCCGGCACCGCAAGCCCCAGTGCCGACAAGCTGTCACCCAAGGGAGACAGAAGCGGGGATGGAGGCGGGGACTGCAGCGGCGCCTCGATCTTTTGTCCGCCCGGCAGCACCAGTTGCCAGGCGTGCAGATGCAGTTTGCCAGCTATAACGCCGCCCGGATGCGCTGTCTCACCGCCATATTTACCGTCACCCATGATCGGGTGGCCAATATGCGCCATATGCACGCGCAGCTGATGCGTCCGTCCGGTCAGCGGGCGCAGCGCCACCAGCGCGTATCGCCGCGCCGCATGGTCAACCCGCCGCAATTCACTGATGGCGTGTTGGCCATCCTCATCAACCTGCATCAATTCATGCCCCGGCCCACCGCCTTTTGCCAGCGGCACATTGATCCGCATATTTTCAGGCGGCAATCCGGCCACCAGCGCCAGATAGGTCTTTTCGATCTCGTGCGCCTGAAAGGCACGGGTCAACCGCCGCGCGCCCGCACGCCCCTTACCCAGCAACAACAGACCAGATGTGTCCTTGTCGATGCGGTGCACAAGGCGCAGCCGGTCTTCTGAACTGCCAGCAAGGGCCTGCAGCATGCCATCCACATGCTTTTTCGTACCGGTACCGCCCTGTACAGCCAGCCCGCCGGGCTTGTTGATCGCCAGCCAGTCCCGCCCTTCGGCAATCACCATCGCATCAAAATCCTTGCGCAGACGGGCATCAGCCACCGGACTTGGCGCGCCGATACCAGTTCTGGCACTACCCGCGCCCTTGCCGGCCGGGACAGCGACACCATCACGCAGATGCGGTGGCAGGCGCAAGATCTGACCCACCGCCAGCCTGTCGGCAGGGCGTGCTTTCTTGCCATCAAGACGGATCAGGCCCGAGCGCAGCATTTTTTCAACAGGTCCCTGCGTCAGACCCGGCACCTGGCGGCGCAGAAACCGGTCAATCCGGGTGCTGTCTTCATCCTCAGGGACGGTCAGCATCCACCAGTCGGGGATATTTTCACCATCATCTGCCATGGCTATGAGGCACCGCGGCCCAGCGCGGCACTGGCCAGCATATGCGCTGCAGCAAAGGCCAGCAGCGACAGGACAACTGAAAGCGCTATATAGGCAAGCGCGGCCGCACTGCTCTGGCGCTGCAACAAGGCACCCGCATCAAGGGCAAAGGTGGAAAATGTCGTCAATGCCCCCAGAAAACCCACCGCGATGAACAGGCGCAGCGGTTCTGGCATCACCACCCCGGCTGCCAGTCCGCCTGCCACAAGACCCATCATGGCGCTGCCGCAGATATTGACCGTCAGTGTTGCCATCGGGCCGGCAAAGCCAAAGATGCCTGCTCCCGTCGCCAATACCGCCCCATAGCGCAGCAAGGCGCCGCAGGCACCGCCGGCGGCCACCGCAATCAATGTGATCCCAATCACGATGCGCCTCCCTTCGTCTTTTCGCTGCGCAGCTTGTCCCAATAGGCCAGCCGTTTGGCGACTTCACGCTCATATCCGCGTTCCACCGGCCGGTAAAAACGCTGGCGGTCCATACCATCAGGAAAACCGTCCTGCCCTGAAAACCCGTCAGGGTCATCATGGTCATACGCATAATCCCGGCCATAACCCAGATCTTTCATCAGACGGGTTGGCGCGTTCAGAATATGCGCTGGCGGCGTCAGGGAACCGGTCTCGCCAGCAGCGCGTGTAGCCGCTTTCAGCGCCACATAGGCTGCATTTGATTTTGGCGCGGTCGCGAGATAGATCACCAGGCTGGCGATTGCCAGATCACCCTCGGGGCTGCCAAGCCGCTCATACGCTTGCCACGCAGCCAACGCCCGTGGCAATGCTTCTGGTTCGGCAAGGCCGATATCCTCTGATGCGAACCGCGTCAGACGCCGCAGGATATAATGCGGGTCCTCACCACCGGCAAACATCCGGGCCAGCCAGTAAAGCGCCGCATCAGTGTCAGACCCGCGCAACGTCTTATGCAAAGCTGACATCAGATTGTAATGCTGGTCACCATCGCGATCAAAGGCCGGTGCCCGGCCAGCAACGATATCGGCAAGCGTATCTGTCCCGATCATCTGGTCCCGCGGGGCACGCAGCAGCGCCGATGCCATATTCAGCAGATACCGCCCGTCACCATCCGCCATTGCCACCAGCGCCTCGCGCGCATCGGCTTCCAGTGGCAAGGAATGGCCGGCATGGGCTTCCACGCGCGCCAATAGCGCCTGCAGCGCCGTCGATGACAGACGTTCCAGAACCATTACCTGCGCACGCGACAGCAAGGCCCCGTTCAGCGCAAAGGACGGGTTTTCCGTTGTCGCCCCGACCAATGTGACGGTGCCGTCCTCAACACGTGGCAATAACCCGTCCTGCTGTGCCTTGTTGAACCGGTGCACCTCATCAACGAACAGCAGGGTTCTTTCGCCGGTCTTCAACCGGTCAGCGGCGCGGGCGAACACTTTTCGCAGATCGGCGACGCCGTCAAACACTGCGGATACGGGCTCAAAGGCCATCCCAGCTTCATCGGCCAGCAATCTTGCGATGGTTGTCTTGCCGGTGCCTGGCGGCCCCCAGAAGATGATCGAGGCAAGCTCGCCCTGGTCCAGCATGCGCCGCAAGCGCCCGTCTGGCCCGATCAGCTTGTCCTGACCAACAACATCACCAAGGCGCTGCGGGCGCAACAACTCGGCAAGCGGCGCCCCCTTTGGCATCTTGTCCTGTGGTTCGAGATCAAGCTGGCTCATGGCGGCATTCTGACGCGAAACAGGCTGCCGCGCCAAAAGAAAAGCGGCTGGCAACAGATATCATCATGCCCAAAACACCATAATGCAAGGCACGGCACCGGCACCCATGCAGGCGGTTTCAGCGCACCTCTGGCGGTTTCAGCGCACCTCTGGCGGGATATCGGCATGTTGGGCCGCAAATGCCTGAACCGCCGTGCGATCATGGCGGGAGTGCACACGCTCTCTTGACGCCGGTTGATGCGCCAGACCGACACCCTCACGGCGCGCTGTTGCCGGACGCACCGGTCGTTGCTGGAAGCCACCACCGCAATTCGGGCACACATTCTGTAGCACCGCATTCACACAAGACTGGCAGAACGTGCATTCATAGCTGCAAATCATCGCCTCAACCGAGGCTGGTGGCAGGTCGCAGTCACAACATTCGCAGTTTGGTTTGAGTTTCAGCATTGGTTGATCTCCGGGGACATCTGGTGTTCTGGCGCATCCCGCCTTGGCCAACAGTATTGCACCCGCAACAAAAAAGGGCCACCCGAAGGCAGCCCTGATTGCAATGAAAACACAGGCTTATGCTGCGGTTTCTTCCATTTCCATGTCGTCATTGACCTGTACCGGACCTGAGTCCTGCCCGCGCGCATCCTCGTCGCGGTCAACCAGTTCAATCACCGCCATTGGCGCACTGTCACCATAGCGGAACCCGGCTTTCAGAACACGGGTATAGCCACCATTGCGCTCGGCATAACGTGGGCCAAGCACCTCAAACAGCTTCTTGGTCATGGCATCATCACGAAGACGGGCGTGCGCCTGACGGCGGGCATGCAGATCGCCGCGCTTGCCAAGTGTGATCAGACGTTCCACAACCGGCCGCAGTTCCTTGGCCTTGGGCAGGGTCGTCACGATCTGCTCGTGCTTTATCAGGGCCTGAGCCATGTTCCGGAACAGCATCTGGCGATGCTGCGATGTACGATTCAGCTTCCGTCCGGACTGACGATGACGCATTTTCCTATCTCCTATGCACAGGCAGGGTCGGCCCTGCCGGTGTCTTCAATAAATTGCCGCTCTAGGGCTTTAGAAAGGCTCGTCAAGGCGACGGGCGAGTTCCTCAACATTCTCCGGCGGCCATGCCGGAATATCCATACCAAGCTCGAGGCTCATGCCTTTCAGCACTTCCTTGATCTCGTTCAGAGATTTACGCCCGAAATTCGGTGTGCGCAGCATCTCGTATTCGGTCTTCAACACCAGATCGCCGATATAGACGATATTGTCGTTCTTCAGGCAGTTTGCAGAGCGGACAGACAGTTCCAGCTCGTCCACCTTGCGCAGCAGGCTGCGGCTGAACGGCAGATCTTCATTGTCCTCGTCGCTCGGCTGCTCTTTCGGCTCTTCGAAGTTGATGAATGTCTGCAGCTGTTCCTGCAGAATGCGCGCCGCATAGGCAACGGCATCCTCAGGCGTGACCGAACCGTCGGTTTCGATGGTCAGCAGCAGCTTGTCATAATCGGTGATCTGCCCAACACGTGCGTTTTCGACCTTATAGGCCACCTGACGCACCGGGCTGTAAATCGCATCGATCGGAATAAGACCGATCGGGGAATCCTCACTGCGCATGCTGCCAGCTGGTACATAGCCCTTGCCAGAGGTAACCGTCAGTTCCATCGACAGGGATGCACCCTTGTCAAGCTGGCACAGCACGTGATCGGGGTTCATGATCTCGACACCGGCTGTCTCGGAAATCATGCCGGCGGTAACCGTGGCAGGCCCTTCGGCAGCAAGGCGCAGACGCTTTGATGAATCTTCATCCACACGTACCGCAACACCCTTCATGTTCAGCACCAGATCGGTCACGTCCTCACGCACACCCGGGATCGACGAAAACTCGTGTACAACTCCCTGAATCTGCACAGCAGAAATGGCCGACCCCTGCAATGACGACAGCAGCACACGGCGCAGCGCATTACCGATGGTCACACCGAATCCACGCTCGAACGGGCCAACTTCGATGACAGCCTGGCTCGGGTTGTATTCGGAAACCTTGACGTCCAGTTCATCCGGCTTTTTGAGGTCGAGCCAGTTCTTTTCAATCATAGCGGTGTTCCTTTATGCGAACAGTATTCAGTCAATACGGTTGCCGACGTTCATGCGCCAGAAACCGAAGGGCAAGCGGTCAGAAGCGATCAGACGCGACGACGCTTGCGCGGGCGGCAGCCATTATGCGGGATCGGTGTCACATCGCGGATCGACGTCACGTTGAAACCAACCGACTGCAGTGCGCGAAGCGCTGACTCACGGCCCGAACCCGGACCACGAACCTGCACATCAAGCGACTTCATGCCGTGTTCGGCTGCCTTCTTGCCAGCATCCTCTGCTGCCATCTGGGCTGCGAAAGGAGTCGATTTGCGCGATCCCTTGAAACCCATGCCACCCGCCGAGGCCCAGGCAATGGTGTTGCCCTGCACATCGGTAATGGTGATCATTGTGTTGTTAAAAGTCGAGTTCACATGCGCCACACCACTGGTGATGTTCTTGCGCTCGCGACGACGAACCCGGCCTTGACTTGGTTGCTTTGCCATATGCTGTCTCCTCTAGACCCGGGTTATTTCTTTTTGCCGGCAATCGGCTTGGCTGGTCCCTTGCGGGTCCGCGCATTGGTATGCGTACGCTGGCCACGAACCGGCAAGTTGCGGCGATGGCGCAGGCCTCGCAGACAACCAAGGTCCAGATAGCGCTTGATATCCATCGATGTTTTCCGGCGCAGATCGCCTTCAACAAGGAAGTCCGTGTCGATAATGTCACGAAGCTTTGTCAGCTCTTCCTCTGACAAGTCCGCCACACGCCGTTCGTCCGGAACACCGGCCTTGCCGCAGATCGACTTGGCGCTGGTCCGGCCGATGCCGTGGATATAGGTCAGTGCGATTTCCACCCGTTTCTTGGTGGGAATATTTACACCCGCAATTCGTGCCACTGTCTGGTTCCTCTTACAAATGACGACTGTGTCGGACTCTTCGCCTGTTCCGGGTCCGGCCAATGACGACCCGGTCATTCACGACCCGGTCAGCAAGGGATGAACCCTGCACCACCTAACGATATCTCGAAGGCGGCGAATTATAGGCTTTTGCCCTTTACAGTCAACCTCAACTCGTTGTTGTTATCCCAAAATTCCGTCGATCTGACGGCCAACCTCTTCAATGCCCGCCATTCCGTCTACAGCGCGCAGCAACCCCTTGTCGCTATAGAATGGCAGCAGCGGCGCCGTACTTTCATGATAGACATCAAGCCGCTTGCGCAGGGTTTCTGCATTATCGTCTTCACGGACCTGTCCTGTTTCGGCCGCCCGGTTTTCAATCCGTGCAAACAGCGCCGCTTCATCCACCTGGATTTCGATCACATGATCCAGTGACCAGTTGCGTGCCTGCAGCATCTCATCAAGGCCGTTGGCCTGCGCTACGGTGCGCGGAAACCCGTCCAGAATTACGCCCTGTGCGCAATCCGGGCTGTCCATGCGTTCAGCAATCATGCCCAGGATGATATCGTCGGAGACAAGATCACCGCGATCCATGATGGCCTTGGCGCGCACCCCCAGATCGGTGCCAGCTGACACTGCAGCGCGCAGCATATCGCCTGTCGACAACTGCACCATGCCGCGTTGATCAACAAGGCGGGTTGCCTGCGTGCCCTTGCCCGCACCGGGTGCCCCGAACAAGATGATGTTCATCGGTTGCGACCCCGTAGCTTGGACTTCTTGACCAATCCTTCATATTGATGGGCCAGCAAGTGCGATTGTACCTGCCCCACCGTATCCAGCGTCACCGTCACCACAATCAGCAACGACGTACCCCCGAAATAGAACGGCACCGAATATTGGCTGATCAGAATCTCCGGCAGAATACACACTGCCGAAAGATAGGCCGCACCCAGCACAGTCAGCCGTGTCAGAACTGTATCAAGATAATCTGCCGTCGGCTTGCCAGGGCGAATGCCCGGCACATAACCGCCATATTTACGCAAATTCTCGGCTGTGTCCTGCGGGTTGAATACAATCGCTGTATAGAAAAACGCGAAGAAGACAATCAACCCGATATAAATACCAAGATAAAGAGGCTGGCCACGGCCCAGCAACGCATTCAGCGTTACCAGCCAGTCAGCACCGCCAGATTGCCCACCCGTCAGATTGATCACCGATACCGGCATCAACAGCAGCGAGGATGCAAAGATCGGCGGGATAACACCCGGCACATTGATTTTCAGCGGCAGGAATGACTGGTCGCCACCAAACACCTTGTTACCGTGCTGGCGCTTTGGGTACTGGACGACAATCTTGCGAATGGACCGTTCAATGAAGACGATGAACGCGATAACCGCAATCATCATGGCGAACAGCGCAACGATCAGGATGGCTGACAGCGCGCCGGTGCGACCAAGTTCCAGCGTGCCGGCCAATGCCGATGGCACCTCAGCCACAATGCCGGAAAAGATGATCAGCGAGATACCGTTACCAACGCCGCGGCTTGTGATCTGTTCACCAAGCCACATCAGGAACAGCGTGCCACCCACCAGCGTTGTCACCGTTGTCACCCGGAAAAACAGGCCCGGGTCAGACACAACGCCAGACGCGGATTCAAGGCCGACAGAGATGCCATAACCCTGAACAGTCGCCAGCAATACCGTCAGATAACGGGTATACTGGTTGATCTGCTTGCGGCCGCCTTCACCATCTTTCTTCAGCTGTTCCAGCGTCGGTACGATCGCTGTCATCAGCTGCATGATGATCGAGGCCGTAATATACGGCATGATATTCAACGCAAAGATCGTCATCCGCCCGAGCGCACCGCCCGAGAACATGTCGAACATGCCCAGAATGCCGGTGGATTGCTGTGAGAAGATGTCTGAAAGCGCGCCGGGATCGATACCCGGGATCGGAAGATAGGTGCCCAGCCGATAGATAATCAACGCGCCGAGGGTAAACCACAGGCGCTTTTTCAGCTCTTCGGCTTTTGCGAAAGCTCCAAAGCCGACACCGGCTGCCATGCGTTCTGCAGTGCTTGCCATGCTGTCCTGTTACCCCTTGCCCGTTCCCTGTCCGTACCGTGCCGCGCTATTCAGCAGCAGCTGGAATGACAATCTTGCCACCAGATGCCTCAACAGCAGCGATAGCCGCCTTTGATGCGCCTGCGGCGTGGATTTCGATCTTCTTGGTTGTCAGGTCACCCTTGGCAAGAATGCGCACACCATCGCGCGGCTTTGAGATGACACCGGCACCCAACAGCGCAGCGCTGTCCACGGGCTTGCTGGCATCCAGCTTGCCGGCGTCGATTGCCGTCTGCAGGCGCCCCAGATTCACTTCAACATACTTCTTGCGGAAGATGTTGGTGAAGCCACGCTTCGGCAACCGCCGGTGGATTGGCATCTGGCCGCCTTCGAAACCATTGATCGATACGCCAGAGCGTGCCTTCTGGCCCTTGTGACCACTGCCCGATGTCTTGCCAGTTCCTGAACCGATGCCACGACCAACCCGCTTGCGGTTCTTGGTTGCGCCCGGATTGTCACTGATTGCATTGAGTTTCATTGTCCACTCCTGATGGTGCCGGTCTGACACCAGATCCCTTTTATAGCCGCCTATTCGCCTTCGACACGGACAAGGTGTTTCACCTTGTTGATCATGCCGCGCACGGCTGGTGTATCTTCCAGATCACGCGTCCGGCCAATTTTGTTCAGCCCCAGGCCGATCAGCGTCTTGCGCTGTGAACCAAGGCGACCAATCGCGCTTTTCGTCTGCGTTACACGTACTGTTTTCGCTGCCATCTGTTCCCCTCCGCTCAGGACGCCGCTGACGCGTCGTCGCTCTTGCGCTTGCCAAGGATGTCACCCACCCGCTTGCCGCGCTTTTGCGCGACATTGCGTGGTGCCTGCATGCTGGTCAGGGCTGAAAACGTAGCCTTGATCATGTTGTGGGGGTTGGACGATCCAATCGACTTGGACACAACATCCTGAACACCCAGCACTTCGAACACCGCACGCATCGGGCCACCGGCGATGATGCCGGTACCAGCCGATGCTGCACGCAGCAGAACACTGCCAGCGCCGTAACGGCCTTTGATGTCATGGTGCAGTGTACGGCCATCACGCAACGGAATCCGGACCATGTTGCGCTTGGCGCCTTCGGTTGCCTTGCGAATGGCCTCGGGCACCTCGCGCGCCTTGCCTGTGCCAAAACCGGCACGGCCACGGCCATCACCGACGACGACCAGCGCAGCAAAACCGAACCGGCGGCCACCCTTGACCACTTTTGCGACGCGGTTGATTCCTACAAGCTTTTCGAGAAGCTCTGGCTCGTCACGCGCGGCGTTGCGGTCCTGCCTGTCATTATTGCGTGCCATATGTCCCTGCTCCCTAGAATTTCAGTCCGGCTTCACGTGCGGCGTCAGCAAGAGCCTTCACACGGCCGTGAAAAATGTAACCGCCACGGTCGAAAACAACGACCTCAACACCATTTGCCTTGGCACGCTCGGCAACCAGCTTGCCAACAGCAGCCGCAGCAGCAGCATTGGATGTACCGCCATCAAGCTTGATATCATTATCAAGTGTCGATGCAGCAGCCACAGTGCGGCCAGCATTGTCATCGATGACCTGCGCATAGATATGCTTCGACGAGCGGTGCACGGACAGACGTGGCTGCCCTGAAGACAAACGCTTGATCGCGGCACGGTTGCGTGCGCGGCGGCGTTCGAAAAGTTGTCTTGAAGTGAACATGTCCTGTGCCCCTATTTCTTCTTGCCTTCTTTGCGGACGATATACTCGTCAGCATATTTGACACCCTTGCCCTTGAACGGCTCCGGCGGCCGCTTTGCGCGCACTTCCGCGGCAAACTGGCCAAGCAACTGCTTGTCGGCACCTGTGATCGTCACCGAGGTATTGTTCTCGACATTGACCGACAGGCCCTGTGGCACGTCCATTTCAACGGGGTGGCTGTAACCAAGGTTAAGCACCAGCTTGTTACCCTGCATGGCTGCACGATAACCAACGCCGTTGATTTCCAACTTGCGGGTAAAGCCCTCTGACACACCAACAACCATGTTGCTGACTGATGCCCGCATCGTGCCCCACAGCGCCTTTGCTTCGCGCGTGTTACGACGCGGCGACAACGTCGCCAGATTGTCTGCGACCTTCAGTTCCACGTCGCTGTGCAGCGGCGCGCTGAGCTCACCATTCTTTCCCTTGACGACCACAACACCGCCTTCATGTGACATCGTCACATCGGCTGGGATGGTAATCGCACTGCTTCCGACACGAGACATGCCAAACGCTCCCTAGAATACGTGGCAGAGAACCTCGCCGCCAACATTGGCAGTGCGAGCTTCGCTGTCAGACAGGACGCCGCGCGGCGTCGACAGGATGGCGATGCCAAGCCCGTTATAGACGCGCGGAAGATCACGGATGCCGTAATACACACGGCGACCGGGGCGGGATACACGCTGAATCTCGGAAATCACCGGCATACCATCATGGTATTTCAGCTCGATCTTGAGTTCCTTGATTCCGGGGCGCACATCGACGCTGGAATAATTGCGGATATAGCCTTCGCGCTTCAGCACTTCCAGCACGTTGGTCCGGAACCGGGATGACGGGCTGGACACGACGGTCTTTCTTGCACTTTGGCCGTTGCGAATGCGTGTCAGCATATCACCGAGAGGATCGCTCATAGACATGATATATTCTCCTCGCTTACCAGCTCGACTTCACGACACCGGGAACCTGACCAATCGAGGCCAGATCGCGGAGTGCGATGCGCGACATTCTGAGTTTACGGTCGTAACCGCGGGGACGGCCCGATACCTCGCAACGATTGCGAATACGGGTTCTGGCACTGTCACGCGGCTCTTGCGACAGCTTCATCACTGCCTGGAAACGCTCTTCCATTGGCAGTGACTTGTCGCGGATTGTGGCGCGCAGCGCGGCCCTACGGCCGCCTTTCTGGGCTACCATGCGCTTGCGACGATTATTCTTCTCAACGGCGCTTTTCTTAGCCATCGTTCAGTTCCTTCAGGCTTTGACAAACGGGAATTCGAAGCCGGCGAGCAATTCGCGCGCTTCATCATCCGTCTGTGCAGAGGTTACGACGATGATGTCCATACCGCGGACTTCATCAACCTGGTCATAATCGATTTCCGGGAACACGATCTGTTCACGGATTCCCATGGCATAGTTACCACGGCCGTCAAAACTCTTGCCATTAAGTCCACGGAAATCACGCACACGCGGCAGCGCGATGTTCACAAGACGGTCAAGGAATTCATACATCTGCGCACGACGCAGTGTAACCTTGCATCCAATGGCCATGCCTTCGCGCAGCTTGAAGGCTGCATTGGCATTCTTTGCACGGGTGACGACAGGCTTCTGACCGGTGATGGCGGCAAGGTCACGTGTGGCGTGTTCGATTTTTTTCGAATCACGCACCGCCTCGCCGACGCCCATATTGACGACAACCTTCTCGATCTTCGGCACAGCCAAATTGTTGCTGTAACCAAATTTCTCCATCAGAGCCGGGCGAACAGCCGTCAGGTAATGATCTTCCAAACGCGTTTTCATCTCAGCTTTGTCTCCTTACCCTGATCAGTCCAGGGCCTTGCCGGACGCACGCGCGACCCGGATTTTCTTGCCGTCCTTGACCTCATAACCAACGCGCGTTGCCGCGCCGCTGTCCGGGTCGATATGGGCAACATTCGAAATATGCAGCGGGGCTTCCTTGGCAATGATGCCACCAGGGCTCGTCTGCGTTGCACGGGTGTGGCGCTGGACCATGTTGCAGCCCTGAACAAGCACACGGCTTTCAGACCGCATCACCTGGATCACCTCGCCACGACGACCTTTGTCCTTGCCGGTTGTGACAATGACCTGGTCACCCTTCTTGATCTTGAATTTCTGCGCCATTACAGCACCTCCGGTGCCAGCGAAATGATTTTCATGAAGCTGCGGCCACGCAGTTCACGCGTAACAGGCCCGAAAATACGTGTCCCGATTGGCTCGTTCTGCTTGTTGAGCAGCACGGCAGCGTTCCGGTCGAACCGGATGGCGCTTCCATCAGGACGACGGATTTCCTTGGCGGTGCGAACGATAACAGCGCGATGCACATCACCCTTCTTCACCTTGCCACGCGGAATGGCTTCCTTCACCGACACCACGATAACATCGCCAACACCGGCCACTTTACGACCCGAGCCGCCAAGCACCTTTATGCACTGCACACGGCGTGCACCAGAGTTGTCGGCAACCTCGAGGTTTGATTGCATCTGGATCATCGCATTCTTCCTTAATTCGCGGTTGCGTCTTCGTAGATGACTTCGAACGACTTCGACTTGGAAATCGGCGTACATTCACGAATTCTCACCTGATCACCCTGCTTGAAGCGGTTCTCGGCATCATGTGCCGCGAACTTCTTCGATTTGGTAATAATCTTCTTGTAGACCGGATGCATGATCCTGCGCTCGACAAGAACGGTTACGGTCTTGTCGGCCTTGTCGCTGACAACCGTGCCCTGCATGATACGCTTTGGCATAGCTAGCCTTCCTTACTGTGCCGCACTGGCCGCACTGACTTTTTCGCCAAGCACGGTTTTGATACGGGCAATTTCACGGCGCACAATCCGTGCACGCGCAGGGTTCTCGTTCTGGCCACCGGCTGTCTGGAAGCGCAGGTTGAACTGCTCTTTCTTCAGATCCACGAGCTGATCCTTCAACTCGTCAGCGGTCTTCGCGCGAAGGTCTTCGGCTTTTACCGTTGCCATCGTGCTTCTCCCTTACTCACTGTCGCCCAGACGGCGAACAATCTTGGTGTCCAATGGCAGCTTGGCCGACGCCAGTGTCAGCGCCTCTTTCGCCAGGTCCCACGGCACCCCGTCAATTTCAAACATGATCCGGCCCGGCTTGACCCGTGCCACCCAGAATTCGGGTGACCCCTTACCTTTACCCATCCGCACCTCAGCAGGCTTGGATGATACAGGCACATCAGGGAAAATCCGGATCCAGACCCGTCCGGCACGACGCAAATGGCGGGTAATCGCCCGACGCGCAGCCTCAATCTGGCGTGCTGTCACACGCTCGGGTGTCATTGCCTTCAGACCATACGCGCCAAAATTAAGCTGCGTGCCGCCTTTGGCATTGCCATGTATGCGGCCCTTGTGTGCCTTACGGAATTTGGTTCTTTTCGGCGAGAGCATCTGTCCAACTCCTCCTGATTAACCGTTTGTCCGCGGGGCAGAACCGGACTGCTGTTCAGCAAGACGCTTGTCCTGAGCCATCGGGTCATGCGCCATGACCTCGCCCTTGAACACCCACACCTTGATTCCGCAGACCCCGTAGGTAGTGAAAGCAGAGCCTTCGCCATAATCCACATCAGCGCGCAGTGTGTGCAACGGCACACGGCCTTCACGATACCATTCCGTACGGGCAATCTCGGCACCGCCAAGGCGACCCGCGCAATTGATCCGCACACCCTGTGCGCCAAGCCGCATGGCAGACTGCACAGCACGCTTCATCGCACGGCGGAAACCAACCCGGCGTTCCAGCTGCTGCGCGATGTTCTCGGCAATCAGCTTGGCGTCAATCTCGGGCTTGCGAACCTCGACGATATTCAGGCTGACTTCGCTGCCAACACGCTTTGACAAATCGACGCGCAGACGTTCGATATCCTGGCCCTTCTTGCCAATAATCAGGCCGGGGCGACCAGCATGAATAGTGATCCGTGCACGGCCAGCCGGACGCTCAATCACCACGCGGCTGATTGCGGCCTGCTTCAGGCGCTTCATCAGATATGCGCGCAGTTCAATGTCCTGATGCAGCAACTCGCCGTAATTCTTGCCGGCATACCAGCGCGAATCCCAGGTACGGTTGATGCCAACCCGAAGGCCGATCGGTTTTACTTTCTGACCCATCTACTGGTCTCCTCTTTCACCGACAACGATGGTCAGGTGTGAAAACGGCTTCAGGATGCGGGCACCACGACCGCGGGCGCGTGCCTTGAACCGCTTCATTACAATCGCCTTGCCGACATAGGCTTCCTTGACGAACAGGCGGTCAACATCCAGAGAGTGATTGTTTTCTGCATTGGCAATCGCCGACTGCAGCGCCTTCTTCACATCAATGGCGATGCGACGACGCGAGAATGACAACGTGGCCAGCGCCTTGTTGGCGTCCATACCGCGGATCATTGTCGCCACCAGATTGAGCTTCTGCGGGCTGACGCGCAGATTGCGAAGCACGGATTTGGCTTCGGAATCTGCCAGCACTCTTGGTTTTGCTTGCTTACCCATGCTGTCCTCTAACGCTTCGACTTCTTGTCGGCGGCATGGCCGTAATAAGTGCGGGTTGGTGAAAATTCACCAAACTTGTGCCCGACCATATCTTCGGAAACCGATACCGGAATGAATTTGTTGCCGTTGTGGACGCCGAAGGTAAGCCCGACGAACTGTGGCAGGATGGTGGACCGACGTGACCAGGTCTTGATCACTTCGTTACGGCCAGATTCGCGGACTTTATCTGCCTTTTTAAGCAGATAACCATCAACGAAAGGACCTTTCCAGACAGAACGTGCCATATCAATTACGCCCCTTACGGCTTGCGGCGCCGCACAATCAGGCGGTCCGTCTTCTTGTTCGAACGAGTACGCTTGCCCTTGGTCGGCTTACCCCATGGTGTTACCGGGTGACGACCACCTGACGTACGACCTTCACCACCACCATGCGGGTGGTCGATCGGGTTCATGACAACACCGCGTACATGCGGGCGCTTGCCCAGCCAGCGGTTACGACCAGCCTTGCCGATCTTGATGTTCTGCTGGTCCGGGTTCGACACGGCACCGATTGATGCCATGCACTCACCGCGTACCAAACGAACTTCACCAGAGGTCAGCCGCAGGATGGCATAGCCACGATCGCGTCCTACCAGCTGGATGTAGGTGCCGGCGGAACGTGCCAGCTGGCCACCCTTGCCAGGCTTCAATTCGACATTATGCACCAGTGTGCCAACAGGAATGCTGGCCAGTGGCAGGGCATTGCCCGGCTTGATATCGGACCCCGTGCCAGACATCACCTTGTCACCAACAGCCAGACGCTGCGGTGCCAGAATGTAGCTCTGCTCACCATCATCATAGGTGATCAGCGCGATAAAGGCGGTGCGGTTCGGATCATATTCCAGACGTTCGACAGTCGCCATCATGCCGGTTTTTGTCCGCTTGAAATCGATCATGCGGTAACGGCGCTTGTGCCCGCCGCCGCGATGCCACGACGTGACATGACCGGAATTGTTGCGGCCACCTGACTTGGTCAGACCCTGGGTCAGCTTCTTGACCGGCTTGCCCTTATACAAATCACCCTTGTCAACAAGCACCAGGTTGCGCTGGCCGGGCGTGGTCGGGTTGAACTTCTTCAGTGCCATGGTCCTACGCTCCCATCAGGTCAATGGTCTGACCTTCGGCAAGGGTCACCATTGCCTTTTTCATGTCTGAACGGCGGCCGGGGCGTCCACGGAACATCTTGGTCTTGCCCTTGAGCAAGATCGTGTTCACTGCGGTGACCTGCACATCAAACAGCATTTCAACAGCGGCCTTGATCTGCGGCTTGGTTGCCGTCACCGGAACAGCAAAGGTGACCTGGCCATGCTCGTTGGCCAATGTTGCTTTTTCGGTGATGATCGGGCGCAAAATCGTGTCGTAAGCAGCTTCTTTGCTCAGCGACGTTGTGACTGGCTTGCGGGGACGGACACTCATTTCAGCCGCTCCTCGAGATGGGCCGCTGCGTCCTTGGAAAGAACCAGTACGTCACGGCGCAGGATGTCATACACATTGATGCCCTGCTGCGGCAGCACATCCACAAACGGCAGGTTGCTGGCTGCTTTGACGATGTTGTCGTCCAGCTCGGCACCACCAATGATCAGTGCATTTTCGGCACCAAGCTTTACCAGCTTGGCCTTCAGCGCAGCTGTTTTCATGGCGTCCTTGCCACCGGCCTTCAGCTCGTCAACGACGATGATCTTGCCGTCAGCGGCCTTGGCAGACAGCGCAGATTTCAGGCCCAGCTTGCGCACCTTCTTTGGCAGCGCATAGCCATGATCGCGCACAACCGGGCCATGCACCACACCACCACCGCGGAACTGCACAACAGATCGCGGACCGTGACGGGCGTTACCTGTGCCCTTCTGGCGGTACATCTTGGCAGTCGTACGGGCGATTTCACCGCGGCTCTTGACCTTGTGCGTGCCGGCACGGCGCTTGGCGAGCTGCCAGTTGACGACGCGGGCCACGATATCGGCGCGCGGGGCAACGGCGAACACATCATCGGCAAGGGTGATATCACCCGCAGCCTTGTTGTCCAGCGTTGTGACCTTAACTTTCATCGGACTTACCCTCACCTTCAGCGCTCTCGGCAGGTGCATCGCCAGCAGCTTCTTCTGCCGGGGTTTCCGCTACGACAGCATCTTCGGTTACCGCATCATCAGCAGCCGCCTCTTCAACTGGCGCATCCGCTGTATCACCATCAATCAGGGCAGCAGGGAATGGCACACCTTCGGGAAGCTTTGTCTTGATGGCATCGCTGATAAGAACCCAGCCACCCTTTGGGCCCGGCACCGCACCCTGAAGCAGGACAACGCCTTCCTCAAGATCAACACCAACAACCTCGATGTTCTGGGTGGTGTTGCGAACTGCGCCCATATGGCCGGCCATCTTCTTGCCCTTAAACACCTTGCCGGGTTCCTGACACTGACCGGTTGAACCGTGCGAGCGATGCGAGATCGACACACCGTGCGAGGCACGCAAGCCGCCGAAATTGTGCCGCTTCATGGCACCGGCAAAACCCTTACCCTGGGTGGTGCCAACGACATCGACCTTCTGGCCTGCAACGAAATGGCTTGGCGACAATGTTGCGCCCACATCCAGCAGGGCATCATCCGAAACGCGGAATTCAGCCAGCTTGGACTTTGGCAACACATTGGCCTTTGCAAAATGGCCACGCATGGCCTTTGAGACATTCTTCGCCTTTGCCGCACCTGCACCAAGCTGCACGGCGGTATAGCCGTCGCGCTCGACGTTGCGAACCGAAACGACCTGAACATCGTCAAGTTTGAGAACCGTCACCGGAACATGACGACCAGCGTCGTTAAAGACGCGCGTCATTCCCAGTTTGCGGGCAATAACTCCGCTACGCATCCGTCCTGCCCCTTCCCTTAGAGCTTGATTTCGACATCAACACCGGCAGCAAGGTCGAGCTTCATCAGCGCATCGACTGTCTGCGGTGTCGGGTCAACAATATCGAGCAGACGCTTATGCGTCCGCATTTCAAACTGTTCGCGGCTCTTCTTGTCGATGTGCGGCGAGCGCAGCACCGTCATGCGACGAATGTTTGTCGGCAGCGGAATCGGACCACGTACAGCAGCGCCGGTACGCTTGGCTGTATTGACGATCTCGTTCGTCGACTGGTCGAGGATACGATGATCAAACGCCTTCAACCGGATCCGGATGTTTTGGGTTTCCATGACTGCCCTTCCTTATAAGCGTCAAACAAAGAGGGGCGTTTTCCGCCCCTCCTTAATCTTGTTGTTATTTCACGATCGATGCGACGACGCCGGCACCCACGGTGCGGCCACCTTCGCGGATCGCAAAACGCAGACCCTCATCCATTGCAATCGGTGCAATCAGCGTCACCGTCATCGCAATATTGTCACCAGGCATCACCATCTCGGTGCCTGACGGCAGTTCAACCGACCCGGTCACATCCGTGGTCCGGAAGTAAAACTGCGGACGATAGTTCGAGAAAAACGGCGTGTGACGTCCACCCTCTTCCTTCGTCAGAACATAGGCCTCACACTTGAACTCGGTATGCGGGGTGATCGATCCGGGCGCTGCCAGAACCTGACCACGCTCAACCTCTTCACGCTTCGTGCCACGCAGCAAAACACCAACATTGTCGCCGGCCTCGCCCTGGTCCAGAAGCTTGCGGAACATCTCCACACCCGTACAGGTCGTCTTCGTGGTGTCCTTCAGACCGACAATCTCGATCTCTTCACCAACATTCACGATGCCGCGCTCAATACGGCCGGTCACAACCGTACCGCGACCCGAAATCGAGAACACATCCTCGATCGGCATCAAAAACGGCTGGTCCTTCGGACGCTCAGGCTGCGGAATATACGCATCAACCTCGGCCATCAGCGACTTGATCGCCTCGGCACCAATCGTCGCATCGCCGTCCTCAAGCGCTGCCAGCGCAGAGCCCTTCACGATCGGAATGTCATCACCCGGGAATTCATAAGAAGACAACAGCTCGCGGATTTCCATCTCAACAAGCTCGAGAAGCTCCTCATCATCAACCTGGTCGACCTTGTTCATGAACACGCACAGCGCCGGAACACCAACCTGACGCGCCAGCAGAATGTGCTCGCGGGTCTGCGGCATCGGGCCGTCAGCTGCCGACACAACAAGGATCGCACCGTCCATCTGCGCCGCGCCTGTGATCATGTTCTTCACATAGTCGGCGTGACCAGGACAATCCACATGCGCGTAGTGACGGTTCTCCGTCTCATACTCAACATGCGCTGTCGAAATTGTAATGCCCCGCGCGCGCTCTTCAGGTGCCTTGTCAATCTGGTCATAGGCCTGAAACTCGGCGCCGCCAGCTTCCGCCATAACCTTCGTAATCGCCGCTGTCAGCGTCGTCTTGCCGTGATCAACATGGCCAATCGTGCCAATGTTTACATGCGGCTTCGATCGATCAAACTTTTCCTTGGACATCGCGTTCTGTCTCCTGTCTTTCTAGTTCACTCAGGCCATCTTGGCGCGGACTTCGTCAGCCACCGCCTGCGGAACCTGTTCGTAATGGTCAAACTGCATCGAGTACTGGGCGCGGCCCTGGCTCATCGAACGCAGCGTGTTGATATAGCCAAACATGTTGGCCAGCGGGACCATGGCATCGATTGCCCGCGCGTTACCGCGCTGGTCCATACCGCCGACACTACCCCGACGGCTGTTCAGATCACCGATGATGTCGCCCATATACTCTTCCGGCGTCAGCACCTCGACCTTCATCACCGGCTCAAGCAGCTTTGGTGCCGCTTTCTGCATCACTTCGCGGAATGCAGCCCGGGCCGCAATCTCGAAAGCAAGGACAGATGAGTCAACATCATGGCTGGCACCGTCGATCAACTCGACCTCAAAGTCGATAACCGGGAAGCCTGCAATGCTGCCGGATTCCTTGGCCTGCTCCAGCCCCTTTTCAACACCGGGCACATATTCGCGCGGCACTGAACCACCAACAACCGAGTTGGTAAAGGCGTAACCACCTTCAGCAAGGGGCCGGAAAACCAGTTTCACACGGGCAAACTGACCCGAACCACCCGACTGTTTCTTGTGGGTGTAATCAATCTCGGCTTCCTTGGTGATCGTCTCGCGATATGCCACCTGCGGCGCACCGATATTCGCCTCAACCTTGAATTCACGCTTCAGGCGATCAACCAGAATGTCGAGGTGAAGTTCGCCCATACCCTTCATGATGGTCTGGCCGGACTCGATATCTGAACTGACGCGGAATGACGGGTCCTCCGCAGCAAGCCGCTGCAGGCCGGTTGACATCTTTTCCTGGTCGTTCTTTGATTTCGGCTCGATCGCGATCTCGATCACCGGATCAGGGAAGGTCATGGTTTCCAGAACAACCGGCTTTGTCGGGTCACTCATCGTGTCACCCGTGGTTGTTTCTTTCATACCGGCAAGCGCGACGATATCACCGGCAAATGCCTCTTCGATCTCTTCCCGGTTGTTCGAATGCATCATCATCATCCGGCCAACGCGCTCTTTCTTGCCCTTGGTCGAGTTCAGGATGCTGTCACCCTTCTTCAACGAACCGGAATAGATACGCAGGAAGGTCAGTGATCCCACAAACGGGTCATTCATGATCTTGAATGCCAGACCGGACAGCGGGTCCGAGTCCTTGGCGCTGCGCTCAATATCACGTGTCTCGGTCGCATCCCCCGGTGCAAAGCCCTTGTAGGACGGCACATCAAGAGGACCGGGCAGATAATCAATAACGCCGTTCAGCAGGGGCTGAACGCCCTTGTTCTTGAAAGCAGAGCCACACAGAACAGGCACAAAGGACATGTTCAGGGTGCCCATACGAATAAGCCGGCGAAGATTCTCTTCATCCGGCTCTTCGCCTTCAAGGAAGGCTTCCATGGCTACATCGTCTTGCTCGACCGCAAGCTCGATCAGCGACGCGCGCAGTTCTGCGGCTTTGTCGGCGAGCTCGGGACGAATTTCTTTCAGCGTCCAGCTGGCACCCAGATCCTCGGAATTCCAGACCCACTCACACATCGCGATCAGATCAACAATGCCTTCGAACTCGTTCTCTGCACCAATCGGCATCTGCACGGGTGCTGGCACAGCGCCCGTCCGGTCAGCGATCATGTCGACACAGTTGAAGAAGTCTGCACCGATCTTGTCCATCTTGTTGACGAACACGATCCGCGGCACTGAATAACGGTCGGCCTGACGCCACACCGTCTCGGTCTGCGGCTCAACGCCGGCGTTCGCATCAAGAACGCATACTGCGCCATCAAGAACGGCGAGCGAGCGCTCTACCTCAATGGTGAAGTCAACGTGGCCGGGGGTGTCGATGATGTTGAAGCGGAATTTGGCTTCTTCGGAATCGTCGCCATACTGGCCAGACGGTGTTGACCCGTCATTTGTGCGAAACCAGAAACAGGTTGTTGCAGCAGATGTGATTGTGATGCCACGCTCCTGCTCCTGCTCCATCCAGTCCATTGTGGCGTTACCATCATGAACTTCGCCAATCTTGTGAGACCGGCCTGTGTAATACAGGATGCGCTCGGTAGCCGTTGTCTTGCCAGCATCAATATGGGCCATGATGCCGAAATTACGGTATCGCTCTAATTGGTAATCGCGTGCCATATCAAATCACTCCTGCCTGGGCTTACCAGCGGTAATGCGAGAAAGCACGGTTTGCTTCCGCCATCTTGTGGGTATCTTCACGCTTCTTGACTGCGTTGCCGCGATTGTTGGCAGCGTCCATCAGCTCAGCTGACAGGCGGTCGACCATCGTGGTCTCGCCGCGCTTGCGTGAGCTGTCGATCAGCCAGCGAATGGCCAACGCCTGTGCGCGCTCGGCACGCACTTCAACCGGCACCTGATAGGTCGCACCACCAACACGGCGCGAGCGAACCTCAAGATGCGGGCGAACATTTTCCAGCGCGTCATGAAAGACTTTTACCGGCTCGTTGCCAGACTTTGATTCGATACGGTCAAACGCACCGTAAACAATCTTCTCGGCAGTTGATCTCTTGCCGTCATACATCAGGCAGGACATGAATTTGGACACAACCGTGTCCTTGAACTTGGCATCAGGAAGAACAGGGCGTTTTTCCGCGCGATGGCGACGTGACATCTCGAACTCTCCCTTACTTCGGGCGTTTGGCGCCGTATTTCGAACGACGCTGGCGGCGGTCAGCAACACCCTGGGTGTCGAGCGTGCCGCGAATGATGTGATAGCGAACACCCGGAAGGTCTTTCACCCGGCCACCGCGGATCAGCACAACAGAGTGCTCCTGCAGGTTGTGGCCTTCGCCCGGAATGTAGCTAGAAACCTCGAAGCCATTGGTCAAACGCACACGCGCAACCTTCCGCAAAGCCGAATTCGGCTTCTTTGGTGTTGTTGTATATACCCGCGTGCACACGCCGCGCTTCTGCGGGCATGCTTCCATGGCAGGAACCTTTGTACGTGCAACGGGACGTTTGCGCCCGTGCCGGATCAGCTGGTTAATGGTCGGCATTACCGTCCCTTTTTTATCTCAACCAAATGGTTGCACTTAAAGTGCATCAAGGCTGGCCCCTCTAAACACCAGAGGAGAACAGCCTCTTGTCATGCCCTGGATGGGCGTGATTTCGTCACCTCTATAACGATCCAGCGTCTGGCCTGGGGAGGGCGTAAACCCGAACAAGCCACCACCTGCATCAAAAGGTGAGCGGAACCTATGTCAGCCGTGCTGGCGGGTCAAGCTGTTTTTGGCGTGACCCGCCCGTTTGCACATACTTTTTTAACGCCGCCGCCAATCAACCAAAATGGTCTTCAGGCTTCGGTTTCGGTCGTCTCTTCAGCAAAGCCTGCCGGCGCATCAACACTCTCGAGTGCGGGTGTTGATTTGGCACGCTCATCAGCGATGACCTTGTCGCGATCTGCCGCAATTCGGCGCAGCCGCTTCATCACTGACCCTGTACCCGCCGGGATAAGCCGGCCAACGATCACATTTTCCTTCAGGCCGTCCAGCGTGTCCTGACGTCCACTCACAGCCGCCTCGGTCAGAACGCGAGTCGTCTCCTGGAATGACGCGGCAGAGATGAACGAGCGTGTCTGCAACGATGCCTTGGTGATACCCAGCAGAACAGGATCAGCCACTGCGGGGCGCAAACCTTCGGCTTCCAGCGCGGCATTGGCACTGGCAAACTCTTCGCGGTCTGTCTGTTCACCAATCAGGAAGGTGCTGTCACCAGGGTCTGTAACCTCAACCTTCTGCAGCATCTGGCGAACAATCACCTCGATGTGCTTGTCGTTGATCTTCACACCCTGCAGGCGATAAACGTCCTGGATTTCCTTCACCAGATAGGCAGCCAGCTGCTCGACACCCAGAATGGACAGAATGTCATGCGGTACCGGGCTGCCATCAAGAAGAAGGTCACCCTTGCGGACCATATCCCCTTCATTGACCGCCAACGGACGGCCCTTTGGCAGCAGATATTCCACCGGCTCTGCATCACCTTCGATCGGGATGACCTTGATCCGGCGCTTTGCCTTGTAGTCATTGCCAAACTCGACCCGGCCATCAGATTCCGCGATCACCGCGAAATCCTTCGGCTTGCGTGCTTCAAACAACTCGGCAACACGTGGCAGACCACCGGTGATGTCACGTGTCTTTGACGATTCACGCGGGATACGGGCAAGAACGTCACCTGCCTGCACCTCGGCACCATTATCAATGGACAGAATGGCGCCTGCCGACATGAAGTAACGTGCCTCAAGGCCGTTCGCCAGTGTCAGCACCTCGCCCTTGTCATCACGCAGTGTGATGCGCGGACGCAGATTGGCACCGCCAGCTGCCTGTTTCCAGTCAACAACTGTACGATTCGAAATTCCCGTTTCATCTTCGGTGACTTCGCGTACCGACACACCATCGACAAGGTCGACATAGTTTGCGGTTCCCTTCATCTCGGCGATGATCGGCATTGTGTACGGATCCCATTCGATCAGCACGTCGCCCGGCGATACATCACTGCCCGGCTTGACCAACAGCTTGCCACCATATGGCAGACGATGGCGTTCGCGCTCACGGCCCTGATCATCGACGATCAGCAGTTCGGTGTGACGGCTCATCACGATCCGGCTCTTTGCCCGATCGGTCACCAGCGCCTCATTCTCCAGCTTCACCTTGCCGCCAATGGCCGCTTCGATGTTCGACTGTTCAGCACCACGCTGCGCCGCACCACCAACGTGGAATGTACGCATGGTCAGCTGTGTGCCAGGCTCACCGATCGACTGTGCTGCAATGACGCCAACAGCTTCACCGATATTGACTTTCGTACCTCGGGCAAGGTCACGACCATAACACTTGCCGCAAATGCCTGTTTCGGCTTCACACAGCAAGGCAGAGCGGATCAGCGCCTGATCAGGACCTGTTGTCTCGATCCGGTCGGCATGTTCCTCGGTGACCATTTCCCCGGCCGCCACGATCACTTCGCCCGTACCGATATCGACAAGGTCCTCGGCCATGATCCGGCCCAGAATGCGGTCATACAAAGAATCAACCACTTCACTGCCGCTCATCACGGCGCGAACGGTCAGCCCGTTGGACGTGCCGCAGTCCTCGATGTTGACGATACAATCCTGTGCCACATCCACCAGCCGGCGGGTCAGATAACCCGAGTTGGCTGTTTTCAGCGCCGTATCGGCAAGGCCCTTGCGCGCGCCGTGGGTCGAGTTGAAGTATTCCAGAACATTCAAGCCTTCCTTGAATGAGGAAATAATCGGCGTTTCGATAATCTCACCAGACGGCTTGGCCATCAGCCCGCGCATACCGGCAAGCTGCTTGATCTGTGCTGCTGAACCACGGGCACCGGAATGCGCCATCATCCAGACAGAGTTGATCGGCTCACCCTCGCGAATTGTGGAAATACCCTTCATCATCTCGTCAGCAACGAAATCAGAACAACGTGACCATACATCGACCACCTTGTTGTATTTCTCGCCCTGCGTGATCAGACCATCCAGATATTGCTGTTCGAAAGTTTTGACCTGTGCCTCGGCTTCGGAAACATATTTTTCCTTCAGATCAGGTGTTGTCAGATCGGCAATACCGAACGATATACCGGCATCACACGCCTGCCCAAAGCCAAGCGACATCAACCGGTCACAGAAAATCACCGTGTCCTTCTGGCCGCAATGGCGATAGACGTGGTCGATCACGTCACTGACCTGTTTCTTGGTCATCAGCTTGTTGACCAGATCGAACGAACAGTTTGGGTTGTCTGGCAGCAGATCGGCCAGCTGGGCACGGCCCGGTGTTGTCTCGATAACCCGGGTAACGCGTTCGCCATTCTCATCGCGTGTGGCCACGCGGGCCTTCACCTTGGCATGCAGGCTGACTGACCCGTTGCCAAGCGCCAGCAGGATTTCCTGAATATTGGCAAAGGCCATGCCTTCGCCTTGTTCTTTGTCACGCTCCAGCGACATGTAATAGAGGCCAAGAATGATATCCTGCGACGGCACAATGATCGGCTTGCCGTTTGCCGGGCTGAGGATATTGTTGGTCGACATCATCAGAACGCGGGCTTCCAGCTGCGCTTCCAGTGACAGCGGCACATGCACGGCCATCTGGTCACCATCGAAGTCGGCATTGAAGGCTGTACACACCAGCGGATGAAGCTGGATGGCCTTGCCCTCTACCAGAACCGGCTCGAACGCCTGAATACCAAGACGGTGCAGGGTCGGCGCACGGTTCAGCATCACCGGATGCTCGCGGATCACCTCTTCCAGGATATCCCATACCTCGGGACGTTCCTTTTCCACCATACGCTTGGCCATCTTCACCGTACTGGCCATCGAATAGAGTTCCAGCTTCGAATAGATAAACGGCTTGAACAGCTCCAGCGCCATCTTCTTTGGCAGGCCACACTGGTGCAGCTTCAGTTCCGGACCGACAACGATCACCGAACGGCCAGAGTAATCGACACGCTTGCCAAGCAGGTTCTGACGGAAACGGCCCTGCTTGCCTTTCAGCATGTCAGACAGCGACTTCAGCGGACGCTTGTTCACTCCGCTGATCACCCGGCCACGACGGCCATTGTCGAACAGCGCATCAACGGCTTCCTGCAGCATACGCTTTTCGTTCCGGACAATGATATCCGGCGCGCGCAGTTCGATCAGCCGCTTCAGACGGTTATTCCGGTTGATCACCCGGCGATACAGATCGTTCAGATCAGATGTCGCAAAGCGGCCACCATCAAGCGGCACCAGCGGGCGCAGCTCGGGCGGGATCACCGGGATCACGTCAAGGATCATCCATTCGGGACGGCAGCCGGACTCACGGAAGCTGTCGACCAGCTTCAGACGCTTTACCAGCTTCTTGCGCTTGGCTTCGGAACCGGTTTCAGCCAGCTCCTCGCGAATCTTTACGCGCTCCTCGTCCATGTCCATGACTTCGAGGACTTTCTTGATCGCCTCGGCGCCAATGCTGGCTTCAAAGGCGTCATCGCCAAACTCGTCCTGCGCGTCGTAGAATTCTTCTTCCGACAGCAGCTGCCCTTTCTCAAGCGAGGTCAGCCCCGGCTCGATCACGACAAAGTTCTCGAAATACAGAACCCGCTCAAGGTCCTTCAGCGTCATGTCGACCAGCAGACCGATCCGGCTTGGCAGTGACTTCAGGAACCAGATATGCGCCACCGGCGATGCCAGCTCGATATGTCCCATGCGCTCACGCCGCACTTTCGACAGCGTGACCTCGACACCGCACTTCTCGCAGATGATACCGCGATACTTCATCCGCTTGTACTTGCCGCACAGGCATTCATAGTCACGCACCGGACCAAAGATGCGGGCACAGAACAGCCCGTCTTTTTCCGGCTTGAAGGTACGATAGTTGATGGTTTCGGGTTTCTTGATCTCGCCAAAGGACCACGACCGGATCCGCTCCGGCGACGCAATCGAAATACGGATCTTGTCAAAGCTCTGAGGGCCCTGGTTTTGCCCGAAAGGGTTCATCAAATCGTTCATCTGGTCATCTCCCAACTGGAGTTGGTATCAACTGGTTCAGGTCGTGTTACGCGATATCGGGGCGCGGTCAGTACTCCGCCTCGTGCAGGTCAACATTCAGACCCAACGAGCGCAGTTCCTTGACCAGAACATTGAAGGATTCCGGAATGCCGGACTCGAAATCATCGTCGCCTCGGACAATGGCCTCATAGACCTTTGTCCGGCCGGACACATCGTCCGATTTCACGGTCAGCATTTCCTGCAACGTGTAGGCGGCACCATAGGCTTCCAGTGCCCAGACCTCCATCTCGCCGAAACGCTGCCCACCGAACTGGGCCTTACCACCCAGCGGCTGCTGCGTGACCAGCGAGTATGGACCGATCGACCGGGCATGGATCTTGTCATCGACAAGGTGATGCAGCTTCAGCATATAGATATATCCGACGGTAACGGCCCGGTCGAAGACCTCGCCCGTACGTCCGTCAGTCAGCCATTCCTGACCGGTATTGCTCAAGCCTGCCTTTTCCAGCAGTGAAATCACATCCGCCTCACGGGCCCCGTCAAAGACCGGTGTGCCCATCGGAACACCGCGGCCCAAAAGGTCGCCTTGCTCCAGCAGCTGTGCATCATCCATCACATCCAGATCAGCCTTGAACTGGCCTTCATCATAGATGTCCTTCAACGTCGTGCGCAGTTCCTTGGTATTGCCTGATGCATGCGCTGCCTCGGCAGCGGCACCCACCTTCTTGCCAAGGCCACGTGCGGCCCAGCCAAGATGCGTTTCCAGAATCTGTCCGACATTCATTCGTGACGGCACGCCCAGCGGGTTCAGCACGATGTCCATCGGCGTACCATCTTCAAGATATGGCATGTCTTCGACAGGCACGATACGCGAGATCACACCCTTGTTGCCATGACGTCCGGCCATCTTGTCGCCCGGCTGCAGCTTGCGCTTCACCGCGACGAACACCTTGACCATCTTCATCACACCCGGCAGCAACTCGTCGCCAGCCTGCAACTTGTCGACCTTGTCATTGAAACGGGCCTGAAGTTCAGCCACCGCACTTTCAAAGTTGGCAACCTGTGCCTCGACCAGCTGCTGCACCTTGTCGTCCTTGACGGCAATTTGCTGCCAGCTTGATTTTGGCATGTCATCCAGCATCGCTGCTGTCAGCTTGGTGCCCGACTTCACGCCTTTCGGTCCGGATGCCACGGTCTGACCATCCAGAAGTTCGGTCATACGGCCCTGGAAACCACGCTCCAGAATGATCCGCTCGTCATCGCGGTCCTTGCCAAGACGGTCGATCTCGGCGCGGTCGATGGCCAATGCACGCTCGTCCTTCTCAACACCGCGGCGTGAAAAGACCCGTACCTCGACAACCGTGCCAGAACCACCCGGGGGCAGTTTCAGCGAGGTGTCACGCACATCGGATGCCTTTTCACCGAAAATCGCCCGCAGCAGCTTTTCTTCCGGCGTCATTGGTGATTCACCCTTCGGTGTCACCTTGCCAACAAGAATATCGCTTGGTCCGACCTCGGCACCGACATAGACAATGCCGGCTTCATCAAGGTTCTTCAGCGCTTCTTCACCAACATTCGGAATATCGCGGGTGATTTCTTCCTGACCAAGCTTGGTATCGCGCGCCATGACCTCATATTCCTCGATATGGATCGAGGTAAAGACGTCATCGCGAACGACACGCTCGGAAATCAGGATGGAATCCTCAAAATTGTATCCGTTCCACGGCATGAACGCGACCAGCACATTCCGGCCAAGCGCCAGTTCGCCATCCTCGGTCGAGGGACCATCGGCAAGGATATCACCCTTGCGCACGGTATCGCCGACCTTGACCAGCGGGCGCTGGTTGACGGTGGTGTTCTGGTTTGACCGCTGGAATTTCAGCAGCGAATAGATATCGACCGGTGAGACATCCTCGGACCCTTCCTCGGATGCCCTGATCACGATACGGGTGGCGTCCACCTGATCGATCACACCGGCCCGGCGGGCCACGATGGTCACACCTGAGTCGCGCGCCACGCGGGCTTCCATACCGGTGCCGACAATCGGCGCTTCAGCACGTACCAGCGGTACAGCCTGACGCTGCATGTTCGATCCCATCAGGGCACGGTTGGCATCATCATTCTCAAGGAACGGGATCAGCGCGGCAGCCACTGACACCAGCTGCTTTGGTGATACGTCCATCAGTTCGATATCGGTCGGGCGGGCCAGACCAATTTCGCCGGCGCGGCGGATCGGGATCAGTTCCCCAACAAACGCACCCTTGGCGTCAAGCTCGGCATTCGCCTGTGCAATCGTGTACCGGCCTTCTTCCATAGCCGAGATGTAACGCACTTCATCCGTCACCTTGCCGTCAACAACCTTGCGATACGGCGTCTCGATGAAGCCGTAACGGTTGATCTTGGCATAGGTGGCCAGCGAATTGATCAGTCCGATATTCGGGCCTTCCGGCGTTTCAATCGGGCAGATACGGCCATAATGCGTCGGATGCACGTCGCGCACCTCAAAACCGGCCCGCTCACGCGTCAGACCCCCTGGCCCAAGTGCCGATACACGGCGCTTGTGTGTGATCTCTGACAGCGGGTTTGTCTGGTCCATAAACTGCGACAGCTGCGATGATCCGAAGAATTCACGCACCGCGGCTGCAGCCGGCTTGGCGTTGATCAGATCAGCCGGCATTACGGTATCAATCTCGACCGAACCCATCCGTTCACGAATGGCGCGCTCCATACGCAGCAAGCCAACGCGATACTGGTTTTCCATCAGCTCACCAACCGAGCGCACACGCCGGTTACCAAGATGGTCTATGTCATCAACCTCGCCGCGGCCATCCTTCAGGCCGGTCAGCACCCGCAGGATCGCCAGAATATCGTCCTTGCGCAGCACCCGGATCGAATCATCGGTTTCCAGTTCAAGCCGCGAATTCATCTTCACCCGGCCGACCGATGACAGATCATAGCGGTCGGAATTGAAGAACAGGCTCTCGAAAAGCGCATGCGCGCTTTCCAGTGTTGGCGGCTCACCCGGGCGCATGACCCGGTAGATGTCGACAAGCGCCTCTTCACGGCTGTTATTGCGGTCAGCAGCCAGCGTATTGCGCAGATGCGGGCCAAAATTCACATTATCCACGAACAGGACGCTGATCTCGGCTTCACCAGCTTCGACCATGCTGTTCAGGATATCTTCGCTGATTTCGTCACCGGCCTCGGCCAGCACTTCGCCTGTTTGCATATTGACGAAATCATCAGCCAGAAACCGGCCAACCAGATCTTCATCAGGTGCAAAAATACGCGCGATACCGGCATCGGCAAGCTTGCGCAGCAGGCGCGGGGTCATTTTCGTGCCGGCAGTCGCCACAACCTTGTTGGTCTTGGCATCAATCAGGTCACGCGCCAGCATATTGCCTTTCAGCGCATCCGCGTTGAATTCGTAGGACCAGCCTTCCTTGGCACGCTTGTAGGTGACGGTCTTGTAGAATTCCTGAAGAATTTCGTCACGCGCCATGCCGACAATCCGGCCCGGATCAACAGCTTCGCCCGACTCGGCACATGTCGCCTGATAGGCAAGCGAGTCTGCGTTCGGCAGCGCCATCAGGAAGGTCGTGACGGGCAGCTTGCGCTTGCGATCGATACGAACGTTCAGGATATCCTTGGCATCAAACTCGAAATCGAGCCACGAGCCACGGTAAGGAATAACGCGGGCAGCAAACAACAGCTTGCCAGAGGCATGTGTCTTGCCCCGGTCATGATCAAAAAACACGCCTGGCGAGCGATGCATCTGCGAAACAATCACGCGCTCGGTACCGTTGACGATAAAGGTACCATTGGATGTCATCAGCGGCATGTCGCCCATATAAACATCCTGCTCCTTGATGTCACGGATCGAACGCGCACCGGTAACCTCGTCCTCTTCCCACACTTCAAGGCGCAATGTCACCTTCAGCGAAGACGCGAATGTCAGACCGCGCTGCTGACATTCCTCAACATCGTATTTCGGCGTTTCCAGATCATAGGACACGAACTCCAACTTGGCGCGCCCGGCAAAATCCTCGATCGGGAAGATCGACTTGAAGGTTTCCTCGAGGCCATGATCGTCGCGCTGGTGCGCGGCAATGTCCATCTGCAGGAAAGTGTCATAGCTGGAGCGCTGCACATCAATCAGATTTGGCATTGCCGCCACTTCGGCAAGCTGACCAAATGTCCGGCGCACACGCCGGCGACTGTCGAGAGTGCTAATTTGCGATGCCATCAGGGGTACCTCGTCAGTTAACTGTTAAATGACAGCCCCATGCAGGCTTGTGCATGTGGGCGGACTGTCGAGCCATCAGCCGCGGCTTTGAAGCCGCAAAAAATCTGGTGGCAATAAACGACCTTGCACCGGACGGCAAAAACCGCCCGGTGCAAAATTTTTGTATGGCAGTCGGAATGACTGGCCACGCCGGGTTACTTGACCTCGACGGATGCGCCAGCTTCTTCCAGCTTGCCCTTGATTTCCTCGGCCTCTTCCTTGGCAACACCTTCCTTTACAGGCTTTGGTGCCCCTTCGACGAGGTCCTTGGCTTCTTTCAGTCCGAGACCGGTGATAGCGCGGACTTCCTTGATCACATTGATCTTGGAAGCACCAACAGCGGTGAGGACGACATCAAATTCTGTCTGTTCCTCAGCTGCAGCACCGGCGTCACCGCCACCAGCAGGCATGGCCATTGCTACGGGAGCAGCGGCGGCGGAAACGCCCCACTTTTCTTCCAGAAGCGTTGCCAGCTCAGCGGCTTCAAGTACGGTCAGGGTTGAAAGTTCTTCTGCGATTTTTTCAATATCAGCCATGATTTACTCCATTAGGCTTGAACGTCTGATCGGGGCTATCAGCCCTCCTGCAGTTGGTCTGAACGCGCCTTGATCACGCGTGCCACCTTGCCGGCCGGAGCCTGGGTAACACGGGCGAGCTTGGCTGCCGGAGCCTGAAGGACTCCGACAAGCTTTCCACGCAGCTCGTCAAGGGACGGCATTTTAGCCAGCATCTCGACGCCAGCCTTGTCCAGGGCTTTCCCGTCCATGCTGCCGCCGACGATTGTCAGCTTGTCGTTATCCTTGGCGTAGTTCACGAGCACTTTCGCAGCTGCCACCGGGTCAGCCGACGTGCCAATGGCAGTCGGTCCGGTGAACAACGCTTCCAGCGCCGTGTGCGGCGTGTCGTTGAGTGCCAGCTTGGCAATCCGGTTCTTGGTTACCTTGAAGCCAGCTCCAGCTTCCCGCATTTTCGCACGCAGGTCGCCGCTCTCAGCAACGGTCATCCCAACCTGATGTGCAACAACAACCGTTGTCGACGCATTCAGGGTGGTCTGCAGGGTTTCGATCAGTTCGGCTTTTTCGTCTCTGTTCACCGATCGTCTCCGCTCGTTATGAGGCGTGACGGTGATTACCGCCGTGCCTCGGTTGCAAAAAGGAACCAGTCAAATGACCGGTTCGCTGGCCTGCCCATCAAGAAGTTCAAGCAGAAACCTGCTCTTGCTCCCGTCTATTGCAGGACATTAAGCCAGCCATCTTGCTGGCGCCTGCAGTCTTGGACAGGTGCGGGACAAGGATCTCCATCCCCGCCCCTGTTCATCGCCGCGCGAACGCGCCGAAGAATTCGTTATCTATATTCAGGCAACATCCTCGACCATAATGCCCGGCCCCATGGTCGAACTGATCGTGATCCTGCGAATATATGTACCCTTTGCGCCAGACGGGCGCGCCTTGCGCACGGCATCAATGAAGGCAGCAGCATTTTCGACAATCTTTGCTTCATCAAAACTCGCCTTGCCGACACCGGCATGAACAACACCGGCTTTTTCGGCCCGGTACTGAACTTCACCGGCCTTGGCCGCCTTTACCGCAGCACCGACATCGGCGGTCACCGTGCCCAGCTTCGGGTTCGGCATCAGGCCGCGTGGGCCCAGCACCTTGCCAAGCCGGCCAACCACGCCCATCATGTCAGGGCTGGCAATGACGCGCTCGAAGTTGGACTCGCCGCCCTGGATGGCTTCGGCAAGGTCCTCGGCACCGATCAGGTCGGCGCCAGCTTCCTTGGCTTCATCCGCTTTGGCATCGCGGGCAAACACAGCCACACGCATGGTTTTGCCAGTACCGTTAGGCATGGCGATAACACCGCGCACCATCTGGTCGGCGTGACGTGGGTCAACACCGAGGTTCATGGCAATTTCGATTGTCTCATCGAATTTTGACGCAGCGGCACTTGCCTTGATCATCGACACGGCCTCTGCCAGCGGATAGCTGCGGGTACGGTCGATCTCGTTTGCGGCTTGTTTTCTCTTGCTGATCTTCGCCATCGGTTAGCCCTCCACAACTTCAAGGCCCATGGCACGGGCAGACCCGCGCACCATGGCCATGGCACCATCAACATCAACGGCGTTCATATCGCCCATCTTCTGCTCGGCAATCTCACGCACCTGCGCCGTTGTGACCGAGCCGGCCACCGTACGCCCAGGCTCTTGCCCGCCCTTGTTCATGCCAGCGGCCTTCTTCAGGAAATAGCTGACCGGCGCGGTCTTGGTCACAAAGGTGAACGACTTGTCCTGATAGACAGTGATCACCACCGGCACCGGCATGTTCTTTTCCAGCGAATCTGTCGCTGCATTGAACGCCTTGCAGAATTCCATGATATTGACGCCACGCTGACCAAGTGCCGGACCGACAGGCGGCGATGGATTCGCCGCGCCGGCAGGAATGTTCAGCTTGAGATAGCCTTCGATCTTCTTTGCCATTGATAGTTGTCCCTAACCCCGGTGGTCCGCCTCTCGAACGGTTGCCACCGCATTGCTAAATTTTTTCGACCTGGCTGTATTCCAGCTCGACAGGTGTCGACCGACCAAAAATCGACACGGTCACCTTCAGGCGCGCCTTGTCATCATCAGCCTCTTCGACAAAACCGTTAAAGGATGCAAACGGTCCATCTGAAACGCGCACCTGCTCGCCAATGTCGAATGTGACAGTGGTGCGGGGGCGCTCGACGCCTTCGCTCATCTGATGCATCAGCCGCTCGGCCTCTGCATTGGTAATCGGTACGGGCTTGCCCTTGCCACCAAGGAAACCGGTCACGCGCGGCTGGCTGGTCACCAGCTGCCACGCTTCATCGGTCAGCTCCATCTTCACCAGAATATACCCGGGAAAGAACTTGCGCTCGCTTTGAACACGGGCACCCCGGCGCACTTCAACCACCTCTTCGGTGGGCACCATGACGTCCTCGATCTGATGCGTCAGCTCGTTGCTCTCCGCCTGTTCGGTGATCAGCTGTGCAACCTTTTTCTCCGAACCGGAGAAAACATGCAGCACATACCAACGTATTGCCATTGCCAAACGCTTTCCGTCTCAGTATCGCCGTCCGGCCCTCGCCCTGCGGTTACCCGCCAAGCCCCAGGACCAGCTGAACGATGTTCGAGAGCACCATGTCGACCAGAAGAAAAAACAAAGCAGCAATTGTCGCCATCACAAAGACAGTGATGGTGGCGGTCCCGGTTTCGCGACGACTGGCCCAGGAAATACGAGAGATTTCCTGGCGGACCTGCCTTACAAATTGTGCTGGCGATGTTTTTGCCATGATTGGTTCGGTGCCGATACAAGTTTCATAATACGCCAGAGATACCAGACAAACGCAAAAATCGGTCGCACCGCGCGGTTCCACATCTCCACGATCTGGCGGCCTCAATGTTTTACAGTGACTAGTGTCGCTACCGTCGGGCGTATCTAGCAAAGAGCATCCCGCATGGCAATAGATTAATCGCGCGGCTGACGACAATTCTGGTTCCCGCAGCCCGTTGCCAGAAAAGCATCAGGATGGCAAGCGCGCGCCCATCCATGAAGCCAGCGCGGCCATCCCGGACATAAAAATGACAACGCCAAGGGCGAGAAGGAAATTCTGGTCCCCGCCCAGCGCGATGATCAGGCTGCCAAAGCCGGCGCTGCCGATCATCTGCATGGCCCCGCACAGGCCAGTGGCGGCCCCGCTGTTTGGCCCGGCAGCGCGCACCGCGCATATGATCGAATTCGCCACCACAAGGCCGTTCGCCACACCAAAGAAATACAGACATCCGGCAATGACCAGCGCTGCTGCCAATCCCGCCAGATACAGTGCAAGCAACATCACCACGGCAGCAAGGCTCACCATACCGCCGATGAAGACGGTCCGCTCCAATCCCAGTCGTGGCCCCATATAGCGGCTTAGGTTATTGCCTGACATATAGCCAAAAGCGGTGATACTGAACAGCAACCCGATCATTGTCGCGCTGGCACCAAGACGCTGGAACTCATAGGGCATGAACCCGCCAAGCGCAAAGAACGCCGCTGTCAACAACGCCCCGCTGGTGGCATGAACAACGAATTCACGCTTGCGCAGCAGCAGATAAAAGACACCGACCACCTTCAAAATTGGTGCCCGGGCCACACGGTTGTGATTGGTCTCGGCCAGCAGCGCCATATTCGCCAAAAAGATGACACCGGCTGTGATCACCATGATGCCCACCGTTCCCCGCCATCCGATGATATCCGCAACCAGACCGCCGCCGGCAAAGCCCAACATCGGCACGATCGCCATAATCATCGTTATGGTCGACAGCTGACGCCCGGCCTCGGTCTTGTCAAAACTGTCATTGATGATCACCCGGCCAACCGCCATGCAGGCCGATGCACCAAATCCCTGCAGCGCACGTGCGACAATCAGCAATTCGATGTTCGGTGATATCAGCGCGGCCGCACCGGCAACCGTGAACAGCAGCGATCCTGCCAGCAACACCGGGCGGCGGCCAAGCGTATCAGACATCGACCCGGCCACCAGCTGGCCAAGCCCCAGCATAATCAGAAAAGCACTGAGTACCAGCTGCGCTTCATCGGCAGAGGCTGACAGGTCATCGCGCAACAGCGGAATGGCGGGCGCAAGCAGAGCCATGCCGATATTGACACCTGACACCGTGAGTGCCAGCAGCCATAACGGCGGGGCAATGCGGCGCATTGCGGTTTCGGACACGAGAGAAAAAGCTCCACGAAAAAGAGCGACACCATAGCAGCAACGCGAAAAGCCTGTATAGTCACCGCGCACAGGGTAGTATCTTTCCATGCCACAATCTTCCAACAGTCGCGGCGCGATGCTGATGGCCATCAGCATGTTTTCATTCGTCCTGAATGACGGGCTGATGAAAGCACTGTTTGCCGACATGTCGATCTATCAGGGCATCTTTCTGCGCGCGCTGGTTACCGTACCCTTGCTGGCGTTCATGGCGTGGCGGGCGCGCGTGCTGATCGTGCGGCTGGCCCCGCGTGACAGCAAGCTGGTGCTGCTGCGGGTGATCAGCGAGGTCGCGGCCACCGTCGGCTTTCTGACCGCATTGGCGCATATGCCGCTTGCCAATGTCACCGCCATCCTGCAGGCCTTGCCACTGACAGTGACCATGGCGGCAGCCCTGTTTCTGGGTGAACCGGTTGGCTGGCGGCGCTGGCTTGCCATCATGGTCGGCCTGTCCGGTGTATTGCTTATCATCCGCCCTGGCATGGCGGGATTCTCGATTTATTCGCTGTGGGCTCTTGGCGCTGTTGCCGCTGTAACGCTGCGCGAAATCCTCACCCGTCAGCTGTCACATGATGTGCCGTCACTGCCGGTGGCGCTGGCAACGGCGGTTGCCATCTGCGGGCTTGGTGCGGTTACTCTTCCGGGTGTGCAATGGGTTGCGATTGATCCGTTCATGTGGGTCTATATCACCGGTGCCGGCGTCGCGGTCATTGGCGGCTATCTGTTTTCGGTGATGGCGGTTCGGACTGGCGATCTGGGGTTTGTGTCGCCCTTTCGCTACACCTCGATGATCTGGGCCATTTCTTTGGGGTTTCTGTTATTTGGTGATCTGCCTGATCTGCCAACCACAATCGGCACTGCCATCATCATTGTGACCGGACTCTATTCGCTGCATCGTGAACGCCGCCGCGCCGCTGAAACAGCACAGGCGACAGACTAGCCTTTGTCATGCACGCGCAGTTCCCCATATCCTGATCATCAGCGCCCCCTTTTGCGCGATGGATTTCTGTCGCTGATTGCGCCTGTTGCGGTTACGCTATCATCATTAACGTGTGTGCTTTCAGCAAAAGGAAATGTCCCATGTCATCATCTGCTCTCATCATTGGTGCCGGGTCCGGCCTCAGCGCGGCGCTGGCAAAGCGATGTGCCGAGGATGGCATGCGCATCGTTCTGGCAGCCCGCACCGGCGAAAAGGCCCGCAGCGTTGCCGACGAAACAGGTGCCAGCCTGCATCTGTGTGACGCCAGTTCAATTGATGATGTGGACCGTCTGTTCACTGCGGTCGATGCTGAAATCGGAACGCCTGATCTGGTTGTCTACAATCCCTCGGCGCGTGTACCCGGGCCGGTCACCGACATTGACCCGGCCGCCGCGCGTGCCGCTATCGAGGTGACATGCTTTGGCGCGTTTCTGGTGGCCCAGCAAACGACAAGGCGCATGTTGGCGCGCGGGTCGGGCAGCCTGTTTTTCACCGGTGCCACAGCCGGGGTGAAGGGCTTTGCCAATTCATCGGTGTTTGCCATGGGTAAATTCGGGCTGCGCGGGCTTGCCCAGTCACTGGCCCGTGAACTGCACCCGCAAAATATTCATATTGGTCATTTCGTCATTGACGGGGGCATCCGCTCCGAACGCACAGGACGGCAGGATGATGGCACCGATCGCATGCTCGACCCTGATGCGATTGCCGATGCTTATCTGCAGTTTCATCACCAGCATCGCAGTGCCTGGGGCTGGGAACTGGAACTGCGTCCCTGGCAGGAACGGTTCTGATACCGCATCGCGCTGCAACCGCGAAAGACAGCCGATTTCCGACTGGACCCGCCGGGCGCGCGCCCCTAATGTCGTGTGGCGGCGGGGAGGTCGACAGCTGATGGCAGCATCGGAACCACAATCGGTTGGTACATTTGACTATATCATTATCGGGGCCGGGTCAGCGGGGTGTGTGCTGGCAAACCGGCTGAGCGATGATCCGGCAAACCGGGTGCTGCTGCTCGAGGCCGGCGGCAAGGATAATTACATCTGGGTGAAAATTCCGGTCGGCTATCTTTACTGCATCGGCAATCCGCGCACTGACTGGATGATGAAAACCGAGGCTGAAGCCGGTCTGAATGGCCGCTCGCTCGTCTATCCGCGTGGCCGCATTCTCGGCGGCTGTTCTTCGATCAACGGTATGATCTATATGCGAGGTCAGGCGCGTGACTATGATCACTGGCGGCAACTCGGCAATACGGGGTGGGGCTGGGATGATGTCCTGCCCTATTTCATGCGATCCGAGGACAATGCGACGGGTGCCGATGATCTGCACGGCGAAGGTGGCGAGTGGCGGGTTGAATCGCAGCGCCTGTCATGGGAAATCCTTGATGCCTTTCACGATGCCTGCCTGTCAGCCGGCATTCCGGCGTCCGATGACTTCAATCGCGGCAATAATGAAGGGGTTGGCTATTTCAAGGTCAATCAGCGGCGCGGTGTGCGCTGGAGCAGTGCCACAGCGTTTCTGAAACCGGCCCTTAAACGACGCAACCTGAAAGTGCTGACCAATGCACAGGTGGACAGTCTCAAGATGGATGGCCGGCGCGTCACCGGCGTCCTGTTCCGGCATGGCAATGTGCTGAAATCGGCCACCGCCGAAGCGGACACAATCCTGTCTGCTGGTGCCATTGGCAGCCCGCAGATCATGCAGCTCTCAGGTATCGGCCCGGCGGCCCTGCTGGGCCAGCACGGCATTACCGTGCGCCATGATCTGCCGGGGGTTGGCGGCAATCTGCAGGACCATCTGCAAATTCGTGCGATTTACAAGGTTGGCAATACTGTGACGCTGAATGAACGCGCCCGCAGTCTGTTCGGGCGCGCCCGTATTGCGCTGGAATACGCTTTGCGCCGCAGCGGGCCCATGTCGATGGCGCCCAGCCAGCTTGGCGTCTTCACAAAATCTGATGAGGCGCTGGACACACCGGACCTGCAATATCACGTGCAGCCCCTGTCGCTGGATGCATTTGGCCAGCCGCTGCATGAATTTCCGGCGATCACCGCCAGCGTCTGCAATCTGCGCCCACAAAGCCGTGGCAGCGTGACCATCCGTTCAACTGACCCTGGTGACAAGCCGCTGATCCGGCCAAACTATCTGTCAACGCCCGGTGACCGTATGGTGGCCGCAAACTCGTTGCGTCTAACACGCCGGATCATGGCGCAGGCCCCACTGGCCCCCTTCACCCCGCAGGAATATTTGCCGGGCATTGAATTCGAAAGCGATGAGGATCTCGCCAAAAAGGCCGGCGATATTGGCACGACCATCTTTCATCCGGTGGGCACCGCGCGGATGGGCAGCGATGCTGACGCCGTGGTGGATGACCAGCTGCGCGTTCATGGTATAGACGGATTGCGGGTGGTCGACGCCTCGATCATGCCGACGATTACGTCAGGCAACACCAACTCGCCTACGGTGATGATCGCTGAAAAAGGTGCCGACATGATCCTGAAGCAGGCCAGATCGCCTCGGCGGTAATACGCGCAATAGCCGCGCAGGCCGCGCCCCGCCCCGCAATTCACCGGCGTTTCACTTGACGAGCGTGCCCGCCAGCACATAACGCAGGATGCTGACCACCTGTGCCGGTTCCTCAACAATTGCCAGCGCGGCCGCGTCCACCTCTTTCAGCGCATGCTGATGGTCCGCACCATGCATAATGATCAGCGATTTTCCCAGCGCCGCCGCATAACCGGCGTCAAATGCCGCGTTCCATTGCTTGTATTTCTCGCCAAACCGCACAACGACGATATCAGCATCGGCGATGCCTTTTCGCGTGCGGATGGCATTCAGGCGCGCGCCCTTGTTATCGTGCCAGAACTTGTCAGGCTCGGCGCCCATGATCTCGACGCCGCAATCATCGCTTGCCGCATGGTCGGTAACGGGTCCGGAAAACACAACTTCGAGGTTGCCGGCAGCGGCCGTGACCTGATCGCGCCAATCAGTGTGAATTTCCCCCGAAAGATAGACTTTCAGCATCTTTGTCCAATCCGTTGTTGTTTGCCCGGTGGTATCAGGTCCGGCGCCGTGGGTCCAGTGTGGCCATCGCAAAGATCGCGTTTGCGGGCCGCATGGCCGTCAGTTTTTCTGTTGCGATGCGGTGCCGGATGTCTGGCGCGACACGCCATTATTCATCAGTTTCAGCTCATGCCCGTTCTTCGCCAGATCAACCGCGGTGGCTTTCACATCAATACCGTTCTCGATCTTGTCATCATAGATGGCGAATTCAAAGATCAGCCCGTCAAATACAGTTCCCGACGAAATCAGCCGTTCAGTGGCTTTCGCGCCCTCGACAACCACGGTGCTGTCGACCAGCGTGACAATCGAATGTGCATCGGTCCAGATGATGGTAGGCGCGCCGGGCGTGACCTCACTTATATCGACACCCCATTCGGAAATGGTGTCGATATTGACGTTGCCGCTGGCTTCCAGCAGATCTTCCAGCAGCTCTGTCTGGCCAAACAGGTCGGCGCGCATCCTGTTCAGAACCTGCTGGCTGTTGATAACGCCGCCAAGATTGTTGGTGGCAACATAGCCCCAGGGAAAAATGGCCTCGGCGGCACAATTCTGAAAAATGATATCAACCCTTGGCGCCAGATTGTTGGCCGCTGTCACATCAGCCAGGAATTTATGCAGCAGCACACCCAATGGCGTGGTGGTGATATCGCAATAGCCCCTGGGCAGCGGCACAGCATAGCTGCGCCCGTCGCGTTCAAGTGTTGCCGCGCCATCAGCCTTTACAGCAGCGCTGCCAGCCATGATGGCCAGACACATGATCCACAGACAAGTGATCACATATCGCGCGCAGCGATTCATATGGTTCAGGCTATATTTCATCCGGCCCTGTCTCCGTTACGCGTCAGGCGCTTTCCAGGGACGATTTGGCACCGGCGCAAGAAATCAGGTCAAGGTCTCTTGGCGGATTTTATGTCTGTCCGTTTGTCATCCGGCCGGTCAGCACGCGGCAGCTATTGCGCAGCTGCTGTCGATGGCCTGCGTCAGGCGGGTTACCAGCATCTCGATTTCGCTGTCGCTGATGATATAGGGCGGGGCCAGCAGCACATGATTGCCAACCACACCATCGATCGTCCCCTGCCCCGGATAACAGATAAGGCCGGCTTGCAGCGCCGCCGCCTTTATACGGGCTGACAGCGCCAGGGACGGGTCAAAGGGCGCCTTGCTGCCACGGTCTGCAACCAGTTCCAACCCGATGAACAGTCCGCGCCCGCGGATATCACCAACATGCGGATGCTGGCCCAATGCCGCTTCCAGCTGGCTGCGAAGCTGCGCCCCCTTGGCAGTGACGCCGGTAACCAACCCGTCATCAACAAGACGGGTCAGCACCGCGCCGGCTGCTGCGCAGGCCATCGGATGCCCCAGATAAGTGTGTCCATGCTGGAAATATCCAGAGCCGGCACCAATTGCATCAAAGATGAAATCCTGACACAGCATCGCGCCGATAGGCTGGTAACCGGCCCCCAGCCCTTTGGCGATGGTCACGATATCCGGCACGATATTTTCGGCCTCACAAGCAAACAGATGGCCCGTGCGGCCCATTCCGCACATGACCTCATCCAGGATCAGCAGCACGCCATGGCGATTACAGATGTCGCGAATGCGCTGGAAATAGCCCTTTACCGGAGTCAGCGCGCCCGCAGTCGCCCCCACTACCGGCTCGGCAATGAAGGCCATTACATTCTGCGGTCCAACAGCCAGAATTTCTGTTTCCAGCTCATCTGCCACGCGCTGTCCATAGGCTTCGGGCGTTTCATCCTGCCGCTGGTCACGATAGCTGTAACAGGGCGCAACAAGGCTTGTTTCCACCAGCAGGGGTTCAAATTGCTTGCGTCGCCACTGGTTGCCACCAGCCGCCAGCGCGCCCAGCGTGTTGCCGTGATAGCTCTGCCGGCGCGCAATCACGCGATGCCGTTCAGGCTGTCCGATCTCAAGATAATATTGCCGTGCCAGCTTCAGCGCCGCTTCGATGGCCTCTGACCCGCTGGAGACAAGATAGACACGGTTCAGGCCATCCGGCGCCAGCCCGGCCAGACGCTCGGCAAGGTTTTCCGCAGGCTTGCTGGTGAAAAAAGCCGTATGGGCAAAACACAAGCTGTCCGCCTGTTCCTGCACAGCGGCGCGCACGGCCTTGTCGGAATGGCCAAGGCACGACACCGCCGCCCCGCCTGACCCGTCAAGATAGTGATTGCCCGCCTGATCAATGACAAAGCAGCCCTCACCGGCGACGGCGACGGGCATATCAGCCTCGTTATGCCGCCCGAATACATGTCTGCTTTTCACCCCGATCTCCGCTAACTAACCTGCAGACTGCCGCTTACGGCGATGCTGTATGATACCAATAACCAACAGAACAGCAAGAAATGGCAGATAGAAAAACGCCCGCGCAGGCCTGTCAGGTGTCTCGACAAACAGATAGTCCAGCGTCACCGGCCGATCTGCATAAAAGTCGAAATCTCCAAGCTCCTGAAACAGCGGCATGCCCGGGAACGGCTCTCCGACAAGTGCTATGCCATCACTGATATCCAGCATCAGGCCAGCCTGTTCCAGACGCATATCAGCTGTCAGCGCGCCATCCAGTTCCAGAATGGCATTGCGTTGCAGAATTCTGTCAGCATCGTCAAAGTCCGGTCCGCTCAACTGCACCCGCAAGCGCTGGTCCCCGGCAAGGCCGTTCGGCCCGTCATCACCCAGCCTGCTCAGCACCTCATGGCCGGGAATTTCGATATAGGGCGGCGAGACCCTGTCTTGCCAGAAATCCGGGCGGAACATCGAAAAGGCGATCACCAGTAACAACAGGCTTTCCCAGATCCGGTTGCGCACAAACATGTAGTGCTGGACCGCTGAACAGAATGCCAGCATGCCAGCAACCGAGGCGATGAAGACAATCACGCCGTCAAGGAAGGTCACATCGATCAGCAGAATATCGGTGTTGAAAATGAACATGAAGGGCAGCACTGCGGTCCGGATGTCATAGCTGAAACCCTGAATACCGGTGCGGATCGGATCTCCGCGCGAAATGGCCGCCGCCGCAAAGGCCGCCAGTCCCACCGGCGGTGTGTCATCCGCCAGAATACCGAAATAGAAGACAAACAGATGCACCGCCACAAGCGGCACAATCAGCCCGTTCTGCGCACCCACCATGACGATCACAGGCGCCATCAAGGATGACACAACGATATAATTGGCGGTCGTTGGCAGCCCCATTCCCAGGATCAGGCTCATCACCGCAACCATCACCAGCATCAATATCAGATTACCAGCCGATGCCACCTCGACAAACTGGCCAATGAACTGATGCGCCCCGGTCAGCGAAACTGTGCCAATGATGATGCCGGCCACCGCCGTGGCAATGGCGATGCTGATCATGCTGCGCGCGCCGTTCTCCAGCCCACGAAGCAAGTCACGATAGCCATGCCACCAGACTGCACCAGTGACCGGTTGCCCGCGAAAAAATGCCTTCAGCGGGCGCTGGGTGATCAGCACCAACAACATGGCAATACACGCCCAATAGGCCGACAGGCCGGGCGACAGGCGGCTGACCAGCACACACCACAGCAACACGACAATCGGCAGTAAGAAGTGATAGCCTGTCGATGCAACAGCCCCCAGCCGGGGCAGTACTTTCATTTCGGCCTCGGTCAGACCGACCTCAAGATCGGGCTGTGATGCGGACAGGCGCACCAGCCAGATATAGGCGCCAGCAAACACGGCAATTGTCAGCGGCAGGCTTGCCCCCGGCAGGCTGTCACCGGTCCAGCCCAGCACGGTTTGAAACAGAACCGCCAACACAAGCAGCGCGCCAAAGCCGATCATGAAACCGGTTACGCGCCTCAACAGGCTTTGCGTTGGTGTTTCGCGCTGCAGGCCTTCAAGCCCCAGCTTGGTCACCTCAAGATGGACGATATAGAAAAGCGCAATGTAGGAAACCAGTGCCGGCAGGGCGGCATGCTTTATCAGCTCGAAATAGGTCACGCCGGTAAATTCGGCAATCAGAAACGCAGCCGCCCCCATCACCGGCGGGGTCAGCTGACCGTTGGTTGAAGATGCCACCTCGACGGCGCCAGCCTTTTCGGGTGTGAAACCGATCCGTTTCATCAGCGGGATGGTAAAGGTGCCGGTTGTCACCACATTGGCAATCGACGATCCCGAATAAATACCCGACAGGCCAGATGCCGCCACTGCTGCCTTGGCCGGGCCGCCGCGCAAATGCCCCAGCGCAGCGAAGGACAGCTTTATGAAATAATTGCCGGCACCTGAACTTTCCAGCAACGCACCAAACAGTACGAACAGGAAAATCATCGAGGTTGAGACACCAAGCGCCACGCCGAACACGCCTTCCGTCTGCATCCAGAAATGCCAGCTGGCCTTGTTGATTGACGCCCCCTTCCAGCGCATTGCATCGGGCACGTAATCGGCATCACCGAACAGCACATAGAGCAGGAACACGCCGGCAACCACCAACAAGGGCAAGCCCAACGACCGGTAAACAGCGACAGCCACACAGGCAATGCCAGCCAGCGAGAAGAACAGATCAAACCGGTTTGGCAAACCGGCCCGGTTGGCAATATCAAGCTTGAACAGGAACAGATAAAGGCACGCGCTGACACCAACCGCGACCAACAGATATTTGATTACCCGGTCAATGGCCGGATGCAGTTGATGGATTGCGGGATAGGCCAGCAGCCCCAGGCCAAGCCCGAAAGCCAGATGGATCTGGCGTGCTTCCTGCCCGTTAAACACAAGTTTCAGGCCTGTCAGTTCGCTCAGATAAAAAGGGAAATCCGCAGCGATCCACAACTGGAACAACGACCAGGTGATGCAGATTATCGTCAGCGCACGCCCGCTCAGCTGCTCACGCTGGCGAAAGGGCGTTGCCTGTTCCGGCGCGTCCTGCAAAGCCTTGGCTGTCATATCTGCCTGCCCATACCCATCACGTCATATGACATTGATAAGATAAAGTGGCACAGGCCCGAAAGGCCTGTACCCTTGGTGTGTACTGTGTGCTGTCGCGTGCTACATCCAGCCACGTTCGTTGTAATATTTCACAGCACCGGCATGCAGGGGTGCGGACAGGCCGTCACTGATCATCTGCTTTTCATCAAGATTGCGGAACGCCGGATGCAGTTTCTTGAAGTCGGCAAAATTGTCGAACACCGCTTTGACAACTGTGTAGACGACCTTGTCCGGCACATCGGCCGAGGTGATGACAGTGGCACCCACGCCAAAGGTTCTGGTATCGTTTGGTGATCCGGCATACATGCCGCCGGGGATGGTGGCCACGCGGTAGAAGGAATTGTCAGCCACCAGCTTGTTAATCGGTGCGCCGCTGACGGATACCAGTTCGACATCACAGCTTGAGGCGGCTTCGGTCACCGCCGCTGCCGGATGCCCGACCGTATAGATCATGGCCTCAATCTTGCCATCGCAGATGGCTTGCGCCATTTCCGAACCCTTCAGTTCAGCTGCCAGCGAAAAGTCGTTCATGCTGATGCCAAAGGCAGACATGACCACTTCCATTGTCGCCCGCTGGCCCGACCCCGGGTTGCCAACATTGACCTTGCGTCCCTTCAGATCTTCAAATTTCCTGATCCCTGAACCCTTGCGGACAATCAGGGTAAAAGGTTCCGGATGAACCGAGAAGACAGCACGCAGATCAGAAAACTTGCCCTGATCGGCGAATTTTGAGGTGCCGCGATAGGCATGATACTGCCAGTCAGATTGCGCCACACCAAATTCCAGCTCGCCCGCGCGCACCGTATTGATGTTATAGACCGATCCGCCAGTTGATTCGGCTGAACAGCGGATACCATGCATCTTGCGGTCCTTGTTGACGAGTCGGCAGATCGCACCGCCAGTCGGATAATAGACACCGGTTACCCCGCCTGTACCAACTGACACGAATTGTTCGGCAACGGCCTCGGCCGCGCCAAAGACGGCCATGGATGCGATAGCACTGCCGCATATTAGCTGTTTGATTTTCATGGGTAGGACCCTCCTTTGATGATCTCGACCAAAAGAAAATCACAAACTTGCCCGTATGCAAAACAGCTGTTGCTAATACAGCCGTATTTGTTACAATTGTAACATACTAAATTTGAAGCTAACCTTGCTTTCCGCGATGGCTAATGATTTTTTCATCATGGTCGTTCGGAAACAGGACTTGATATGGATTTGCGCCATATGGATTTACGCCAGAATCTGCAAAGCGTCTCTGCCCGGCTCTCCCCGACCATGCGGCGGGCAAGCGATACGATCCTGCGTGACTTGCGATCGATCCCGTTTCAGTCAATCCGCAAACTGTCTGCCAGCGCCGGTGTCTCGCCGCTGACGGTGATCCGGCTTACCCGCAAATGGGGCTATGAAGGCTATACCGACTTTCAGACAGCCGTGCGTGACTGGCTGCTGGCAGACGCCGCCGCCGCGAAGGCGGCATCACAAGGCGCACCATCATTCGACCTGCAATCACCTGAACTGCAAGCCAGCATCAATGATGCCGCTGCCATGATTAACCGCGCGCGCAGCGTTCATATCACCGGTTTTCGCAGCGCCCGCGCCTTTGCCCTCTACATGCATTATGTCGGGCGGATGGTATTTGATCATTTTCACCTGATGTCGCCGTCCGGCTCGGGCAGTCCCGAAGATCTGGCACGGCTGACAGCTGATGATCTGGTCATTGCCTTTGGAACGCTGCCCTATTCTACAGAAACAGTGCGGCTGACGGATGCAGCGCGCCAGCTTGGCATTCCCACAATTGCCATCACCGACAGCAAAGAGTCACCATTGGCAACACATGCCAGCATCAGCGTTGCCGTGCCCATTGCCCGGCCAGGCCGCCTTTACCGGATGGCACCGCTCACCGCCGTGATCGATGATATTCTGGAAGCCTGCTTTGATGATCCGGTTGTCGATGCTGACAAACGCATGTCCTATTTCGCCGCGCGGATCGATTCCATCAAGGGATAGTGGAAGTAGAAGCACCATTCCTGCGTGCAACAAGGGTCGATTTCTTCGCCAATCTGTCGCACACTGAAAGGTGACAGGCGATTTTGCGTCTCACTTGCACCACCATTCAGAGGATCGACAGCATGCATATTCTGCCAGCCATTGCCGCAGCGACAGACGAAATGGAAACAATCTTTCGGGATTTGCATGCGCATCCGGAACTGGGGTTTGAAGAGACACGCACCAGCGGCATTGTTGCCAGCAAGCTGGCTGAATATGGCGTTGATGAGGTTCACACGGGGCTTGGCAAGACTGGCGTTGTGGCGCTGATCCATGGCAAGTCACACGGCAACCGGCGGGTTGGCCTGCGCGCCGATATGGACGCGCTGCCAATTGACGAGATCAGCGGCGTGCCGTTTTCATCCCAGACCCCGGGCACGATGCATGCCTGCGGTCATGATGCGCACACCACAATGTTGCTTGGCGCGGCAAAACATCTGGCCGAAACGCGTGACTTTGACGGAACCGCGGTGCTGATCTTCCAGCCGGCTGAAGAAGGCCTTGGCGGCGCACGCCAGATGATGGCGGATGGCCTGTTCAAGACATTCCCTGTTGATGAAATTTACGGCATGCATAATTCGCCAAACGGCAAGCCCGGCACGTTCGATATCTGCAAAGGCGTTGCCATGGCCGGTGCGATGTTTTTCGATGCGCATATCCGCGGTCTTGGCAGCCATGCGGCAATGCCGCACCAGTCACGCGATACGGTGGTCATCGCATCAACGCTTGTCAGCCAGCTGCAAACAATCGTCAGCCGTAACGTGGCACCCCTCGACAGCTGTGTGATGTCGGTGACCCAGATCCATGCGGGCGCTGCCTATAACGTCGTTCCTGAAAACGCGCATATCGCCGGTACCGTTCGTTACTTCCGCGAGGAGGTGTGCAATCTGGCAATGCAGCGCATGCAGGCTATCTGTGATGGCATCGCGGCCGCGTATGAAGTCGAAATCAATCTCGACATGCGCAATGTATTCGATGTGCTGGTAAATGATCATGAACTGTCTGATGCCTATATCGATGCGGCAACAGATATTCTGGGGGCAGAGAATGTCTCGGATATATCCGTACCGGCCACCGGATCGGAAGACTTTGCCGACATGCTCAGAGTTGTGCCGGGGGCGTATTGCCGTGTCGGACATACCGGCACGACGGGGCTGCACAACCCGGCCTTTGTACTTGGCGAGGAGTTGCTGCCGATCGGCGCGTCAATCATGGCAAGGCTTGTTGAAAAGCGACTGCCGCTGGCCTAGCGCGTCTCGGTGTGATCTTCAGGCGGTGGCAGGGGCGATAGGACTCGAACCTACAACCCCCGGTTTTGGAGACCGGTGCTCTACCAATTGAGCTACACCCCTATTCCGCCCGGCAGCGACACATCCCGCCGCCAAAGAGGGGCGTTTTCCGCCCCTCCTTAATCTTGTTGTTATTTCACGATCGATGCGACGACGCCGGCACCCACGGT
>ERZ802822.154-NODE-154-length-52078-cov-7.546336_pt1 | contig 52078 bp, 42 predicted proteins | sample MGYA00345649_ERZ802822 | MGnify/ENA primary metagenome ERZ802822 (study PRJEB30503, sample SAMEA104212359) | marine metagenome | biome: Westerlies Biome; feature: [SRF] surface water layer (ENVO:00010504) within the epipelagic zone...; material: water... | reverse complement strand
CATCGGTGAATACCCGTCTATGAACGCCCTTTTCAGGGGTTGCCAAACGGGGGAGGTGTTTCAGGCAGATTGATAATAAGTCTTCAAGACAGTAGGTTTAGTTCAAAACGCCAGCCTCGATGTGCCTCGATAATCAATTTTTTTCAGCTTCAGTCGAGATGGCCCCCAAAGGTCTTGGCACCCTGCATGGCGCTGCGGGTGCTGTTTGAGGTCTGTTCCGTCTGGAGATCAGGCCTGGCCGCTGGTATCTGTGCCTCAAAGCGTTTGGTGTTTTCCCTGCGGTGTCATTCAGGCCCGGAAGGCGCAATGGTATTTTCTGTCGTTGACTGAGTTTAGGTAATCTCAATAGATATCTTTACTTAAAGCGCAATTTCTTTGCGCTTCGTTAATATCCAGCTGCCTATACTGTACCTCTAATATTCAAGGGGGGGCCCATGCACGGTTTGATTAACAAGGCTATTCAGTGTTTTGTGCTGGATACTTACGGGCGTGAGACTTGGCGTGAGATGGCGCAATCTGCCGCGTTGCCGGTGATGCAGTTCGAGGCGATGCTTATCTATGAGGATACATTGACAGAGCAGGCGCTGGATGCAACGGCGCGCTTTCTCGATAAGCCTCGTACAGACGTGCTGGAAGATATTGGAACATATCTGGCGTCGCACCCGAATGTAGAGGCTTTGCGCAGGTTGCTCCGCTTTGGAGGGGCACATTTTATCGAGTTTTTGTATTCTCTGGATGACCTGCATGATCGCGCCCGGCTTGCCGTCGATGATCTGGAATTGCCCAGATTGACTTTGGTGCGACACACTGAAAACCATTACAGTCTTTTATGTGGCGCAGCCTTTCCCGGTTGGGGGCATGTTTTGGTTGGCATCCTGCGGGTTATGGCCGATGATTACGGCGCGCTGGCCTGTCTTGAGCATTGCGGTGCAAAGGATCAGACAGAGACCATCGATATTAGGTTGGTTCACACATCCTATGCCCAGGGGCGTACGTTCGTTCTTGGACAGCAGCCGGTTTAGGGTGGGAATGATGCGTGACAGCGTTGATATGTGGAATATGCTATGCCCCATGCATTTGCGTTTGGATAACGCGGGCGTGATTGTGCATGTTGGGCCGACACTGGCAAAGCTGCAAGCCGGCAGTCCATTTTACGGCCAGGATTTTCAAGAGGTTTTTACGCTGCTTGGGACGCATGCGGATTTGAGCGTTGTTGACCTTTTGGCGCGTCCGCAGGCAAAGCTGAGCTTGCGTTTACTGGCGGGGCCCAAACTGGCATTAAAAGGCGTTCTCGTACCAACCCGTTCGGGTGCTATTTTAAACCTGTCTTTTGGTATTTCGATTGTGACAGCCGTGCGGGAATATGCGCTGACCGGTGCCGATTTTGCAGCCACCGATCTTGCAATGGAGATGCTGTATCTGGTCGAAGCCAAATCCGTTGCAATGGGCGCGTCACGCAAACTTAACGCGCGTCTGCAAGAAACGACTATGGCAGCGCAAGAAGAGGCCTTTACCGATGCGTTGACAGGGCTTAAAAACCGTCGCGCGATGGACCATATTATGGATCAATTTCTCGCCAGTCAGAGAGTTTTTGCACTGATGCATCTGGATCTTGACCGGTTCAAACTGGTCAACGATACCTTCGGCCATGCAGCGGGTGATCATGTACTACAACACGCAGCACGGATCATGCTGGCTCAGACCCGCAAAGAAGACGCGGTCCTGCGCGTTGGCGGTGATGAGTTTATTCTGATTTTCCCAGGCGTGACGGATTTAGAAACGCTTGACGCCATGGCGTACCGTTTGATCCGCGCGCTTGAGAAACCCATAGAAAGCGATGGCCGGATGTGTCCAATTTCGGGTTCGGTAGGTATCACGCTGGCTACAGATTACGCTATACCGGCGGCTCCGCAGTTGTTGGCTGATGCTGATAAGGCTTTATATGCAGCAAAAAATGCAGGTGGTGCCCAGCATCGGTTTTTTTCCAAATTATAAGCCCACCGCGCGGTCCGCTGGCCTGTCCTGACCGGGTGATCCGTGATCCGTGCTCCGCGCGATTGGGTTAGTTTTAATGCCGAAAAGCGGCTCATGTTTGCGGAGTTTTGTTCATGGAATTTGTCGCTAACCACTTCAATATGGTCTAAAATATTGATTTCTATGAGATTAAATTCTCAAGTTTAATCGCTTGTATTGTGATGGTGAAAATGAATCTTTCTGAAAATATTTGCGATCTTCGTTGGCAAAGCTTTCAAGGCAGATCAATTTATCGCAACGGTTTCCTGCTTTCATGTACAACATTTACCATAACTCATTCATATCACGCGCAGTCTTTTTCTTGGATTCATTTGTCTGGATTTTGGCGGGCTTTAAAATGCTAGGCCCCCAAAAACTCCAAACATTTTTAATTTCCAACGGTTTGGTTGCCCCGCAACCGTGTGAAATTTAAAGTGCGACATGCGACCTTCAAAAACAGCATTTCGGATGGGACCGACTGCCCATGTGAAATTTTGGCTCTGCGCTTTTAGTTTTTTGCACTCGGGCACTGATTTATGCGCAAATGCCACAAACTTTGGATGATTAACAATAGCCCTCTCAAAGTTTACTATTGTCAAAATGCTATGCGCCAAAGCGTTGAGATGCAGTAACTTCGCAGTTGTTTGCCACGCGTGTTTCCATCGGGTGTTCGGCTCACCAGCAAGTAAGAAGGTTATTTATGTATTGTTTGGCAGGGCTTTGTCTGACATGCAAAAGCATTAACTAGGGCGAATCTGACGATAGGAGACCGTTTTTTATGGTGAATCTGCCACAGAATATTGACGCAACAGTGACCCTGTTGTCGGAGCAGAATTATGTCTGTAGTCGGGACTTAGCCACAGTTCTTTATCTTTGTCTGAGCCTTGACAAGCCGCTGTTTCTTGAGGGTGAAGCAGGGGTGGGCAAAACAGAAATTGCAAAAGCGGTGGCTGCAGCTCTTGGGCGACGTTTGATCCGCTTGCAATGCTACGAGGGCCTGGATGTGGCCTCAGCGATCTATGAATGGAATTTTTCCGCTCAGATGATTGCCATTCGCACGGCCGAGGCCGCGGGCGTAACGCAACGGGCCGCCTTGCAAAAAGAGTTATTCTCGGAAGAATTTCTCATTCGCCGTCCGTTGCTGCAGGCCCTGCAACCCTATGAAGAGGGGCCGCCGGTTTTTTTGATTGACGAGGTCGATCGCGCTGACGAACCGTTCGAGTCGTTTCTTCTTGAGTCGCTGTCGGAGTTTCAGGTTACCATCCCCGAATTGGGCCCAATCAAGGCCGAGACCCCGCCAATCGTCATTTTGACATCAAACCGCACCCGCGAGGTGCATGATGCGCTCAAACGGCGCTGCTTATATCACTGGGTTGGCTATCCCGATTTTGACCGTGAAATGGAAATCCTGCAGGCGCGACTGCCGGATTGTCCGTCGGTGCTGTCGGCCGAGATCGTGGCCTTTGTACAGAGGTTGCGCGGTGAAGACCTGTTCAAAAAACCGGGCGTGGCTGAAACGGTCGATTGGGCGCGCTGTCTGGTGGCGCTTGATGCGGTGTCGCTGTCGCCAGAGATGGTGTCCGATACGCTGGGCGCTGCGCTGAAATATCAAGACGATATCGCAAAAATTGCCGGGTCTGAGGTGGGGCGCATTATCGATCAGGCGCGTATCGATTTGGCTAAAAGCCAATGACGGGATGACTGGATGACTGTGGCGTCAGAGGCAACATTGGGGCGGTTGGTGGACAATATTGTCCATTTTGCACATGCGTTGCGTCGCGCAGGCATCCCTGTGGGGTCGGCACAGGTCGCCACTGCAATTGAGGCGGTCCAACATGCGGGGTTCACCCAAAAACAAGATTTTTATGCGACGCTTCGGGCGGTGTTGATCAGCCGCCCCGAACATTTGGATCTCTATCATCAGGCGTTTCATTTTTTCTGGCGCGACCCTGAGTATCTGGAACGAATGATGCGAATGATGCTGCCGTTGGTGCAGCAGCTTGAGACCGAAGACAGGCAAAAACCGAAACCGGCCGAAAGGCGGGCCGCCGAAGCATTGGGCGACGGATCTGAACGTGCAGCCCCGCGCCGTGAAAAAAACGAGGTCGAAATCAATGCGCAGTTTACCGCGTCGCAGGACGAGGTGCTGCGCAACATGGATTTTGAACAGATGAGCCTGTCTGAATCTGAGATGGCAAAACGGGCGATTCAGCGACTTAGACTGCCGGTCGATACGCTGATAACCCGGCGTTTTGTCAGCGCGACCAGCGGTCGCAAACCGGATGCCCGTGCGGTGCTGCGGCGGGCGGTTAAAAAAGCCGGGGAGGTGGACCGCCTTGCAATGAAAAAGCCGCGCCGGCGGCCGCCGAACCTTGTGGCGCTATGCGATATCTCTGGCTCTATGTCGAGTTATGCGCGCATGATGATGCATTTTCTGCATGGGCTGGTTTGGGCTCAGAATAGTGGCTGGGGCAGAGTGCATGGGTTTACCTTTGGCACACAGTTGACCAACATCAGCCGCGCGCTGCATCTCAAAGATGTGGATCACGCGTTGCAGGCGGTGGGACGCGAGGCCCCTGACTGGCAGGGGGGCACCCAAATTTCCGCATCGCTGCATAGGTTCAATTGTGACTGGTCGCGTCGCGTTCTGGGGCAGGGGGCGGTGGTATTGCTGATCACTGACGGGTTGGAGCGTGGCGATACGGCCTTGCTTAGTGCAGAAGCCGAACGGCTGTCGCTGCGGTGTCGTAAATTGATCTGGCTCAACCCGTTGCTGCGCTGGGACGGCTTTGCTCCGAAAGCCGCGGGCGTGCGGGCCATTTTGCCTTTTGTCGACAGTTTCCACGCCTGCCATTCAGTGAATTCTCTGGCTGATTTAAGCGCGGCGCTAAGTGCCGGGACGCAAACGCCGCGGTTTCAGGTACAGCCTGTGGCCCGCTAAAGCGGGGTGAAACCGCTCCTGCCGATATATTTGATCCCAAACTGTGCCGCGACGAAGGGCATTACCGCCTTTCTGTTTTTGACCTTCCTTAGCGCGGGTCGTATCTTGGTAATATGCAAAGTCAAATTAACCCGTTGTTGATATGAAATTTTTTTAGTTTGTGTATATAATTTTTTGTCATTACCATCAGTATTTGAATCAGTGCCCAGCTTAGTAGTTAGCGAGGATAAACGATTACAATGCGTCTGCATTTAATGCCTTCGATATCCATCTGTTATAAACAAATATTTAGCTCTGTTTGCGGACATGCTTCGCGTCCATCAAGAATTTTGAGGCTGTCGCCAATAATTTCGGACCAACTCAGTTCCATGTGCCCTCAGAGGCAGTGGTTTCGCTTGGTGCTCAATCAAGCGGTCAAATCGCACCGGGGCGGAATTTTGCCACCCCGCATAACATGCTCTCAGAGCATTTCAGAATACACCAGTTATCCAGCCTGCAGTTAGGTTTGTGACCTGATCATGTGTTTGGGGGGACACTGCAGTAAATTGTTGAGAAATCATCGAAACTTCACGACTGATTGGTCTTTTGTCAGGTTTTGGGCGCGAAAAAGCCTCGTGTGAAGTTAAAACAAAGGAGAGACAGATGACAAAAATAACGTTGAAGGTAAACGGGAAAACGGTGAGCGGAGACGCCCCTGACGAGACATTGCTCTCGGTTTTCCTGCGTGAAAACCTGCGCTTGACGGGAACCCATGTGGGCTGTGACACCAGCCAATGTGGCGCCTGTGTGGTGCATGTAGATGGCAAGTCGGTGAAAAGCTGCTCGACGCTTGCGGTGTCGCTTGAGGGCGCAGAGGTCACCACGATCGAAGGCCTCGCCAACGGCGGGTTGCACCCGATGCAGGTGGCGTTCAACGACAACCATGGTTTGCAATGCGGTTTTTGCACCCCGGGCATGATCATGACCGGGGTCGATATGGTCAACCGCTATAAGACGGAGGGCACTGAACTGACCTCTGAGGCGATCCGAGCCGAGTTAGAGGGCAATATTTGCCGGTGCACGGGGTATCACAATATAGTCAAATCGATCGAAGACGCCGCGGCGAAAATGTGATCGAATAAGGGAGGTTACGCAATGAGTACAGGTATTGGAGACGCGGTTAAGCGCAAAGAAGACAAGCGATTTACCACTGGAAAAGGTAAATACACAGATGATGTTCGCAACGATAATCAGGCCTATGCGGCTTTCGTGCGCAGCCCCCATGCCCATGCGCGGGTAACGGGCATAGACGCCAGCGCGGCGCTGGCGATGGACGGTGTGATCGATGTTTTAAACGGTGCACAACTGACCGGCGACGGCATCGGTAACATCATCTGCGGCTGGGCAGTTACATCGAAAGATGGCAGCCCGATGAATATGGGGGCTTGGTCGGCGCTTGCGACCGAAAAAGTGCGCTATGTGGGCGATGCGGTGGCGGTGGTGATTGCCGAAACCCAAGCGCTAGCGCGGATTGCTGCCGAAGCGGTAGAGGTCAGTTATGAACAGCTTTCTGTGGCCGCCAGTATTGCCGCTGCAATGGAGGCCGACGCGCCAGAAATTCATGAAAACGCACCGGGGAACCTGATCTATGATTGGGAAATTGGTGACGAGGCGGCAACCGATGCTGGTCTTGCGGGGGCGGCGCATGTCACCACGCTGGATGTCATCAACAACCGGCTGTCGCCAAACCCCATGGAACCGCGCTCGGCGGTGGCGACCTATGACGACAGCGAAGAGCAATATACACTGTATACTACCAGCCAGAACCCGCATGTCGCGCGTCTGGTGCTGTCGGCGTTCTATAACGTGGCGCCAGAGCATAAGTTAAGGGTTATCGCGCCCGATGTCGGGGGTGGTTTTGGGGCGAAAATCTATATCTATCCCGAAGAGATCACCTGCCTTTGGGCGTCGATGAAGACCAATCGCTCGGTCAAATGGACTTCGGACCGCAGTGAGGCGTTCCTAACTGATGCGCATGGTCGCGATCATGTTACCACGGCCAAGATGGGGTTTGACAGCAGTGGCAAAATCGTAGGTTTCAAAGTCGATACGCTGGCCAATCTGGGCGCCTACATGTCGCTGTTCTCCAGCTCGGTGCCAACCTATCTCTATGCACCATTGCTGTCGGGACAGTATAATATCGACAATATTCATTGCAATGTACGGGCCTATTACAGCAATACGGTGCCTGTGGATGCCTATCGCGGTGCGGGACGGCCGGAAGCCACCTATTTGGTGGAGCGGATGATGGAGACAGCCGCGCGTGAAATGGGGATGGACCCAGCAGAATTGCGCCGTCGTAATTTCATCCAGAGCTTTCCGCACGCGACCCCGGTGCTGATGGAATACGACGCTGGCGATTTCCCGACCATTTTGAAAATGGCGCAGAGCTCGGCAGACGTTGCGGGCTTTCCGGCGCGCAGAGCCGAGGCGGCGGCGCGTGGTAAATTGCGTGGCATCGGCTATTCCACCTTTATCGAGGCTTGCGGTATCGCGCCGTCGAAAGCGGTGGGATCACTTGGATGTGGTATTGGCCTGTGGGAGTCCGCAGAAGTGCGGGTGAACCCGGTGGGATCGATCGAAATTCTCACTGGCAGCCACAGTCATGGTCAGGGCCATGAAACAACCTTTGCACAGATTGTTTCGGATCGTTTTGGTCTGCCGATTGAAAACGTCTCGATCGTCCATGGCGACACCGACAAGGTGCAGTTCGGCATGGGCACCTATGGCTCTCGCTCGGGTCCGGTTGGGATGACTGCTGTGGTAAAGGCGATGGATAAGGTCGAGGCCAAGGTCAAGAAGATCGCGGCGCATGCTCTGGAAGCCTCAGAAGATGATATCGTCATCGAAGGCGGCGAGGTTAAAGTCACCGGCACCGATAAGTCGATGGCTTGGCACGAAGTCGGGCTGGCGGCCTATATCGCGCATAATTTGCCCGAAGGCATGGAGCCGGGTCTGAAAGAGACAGCCTTCTTTGACCCGGTCAATTTCTCGTTCCCGTCCGGGGCGTTCATCTGTGAGGTCGAAGTTGATCCCGATACGGGTCATACAGAGATCGTGCAATTTACCTCGGCCGATGATTTCGGCACGATCATCAACCCGATGGTGGTCGAAGGCCAGGTCCATGGTGGGGTGGCCCAAGGTATTGGTCAGGCGATGCTGGAACATGTGATCTATGATGAGGCCGGCCAATTGTTGACCGGGTCCTATATGGATTACACCATGCCTCGGGCTGCAGATCTGCCGTTTTACGACGTCAGTCACCATTCAACCCCAAGCCCGAATAATCCACTTGGCATCAAGGGCTGTGGTGAGGCGGGGGCTATTGGCGCGCCACCGGCGGTTATCAACGCAATCACCGACGCGATTGGCAGCAATGATCTTGAAATGCCGGCCACGCCTCAGGCGGTTTGGCGGGCGATACAAGCCAACTCATCGCCGTTGGCGGCAGAATAGGGAGGACGATCAAATGTATCCGACAAAATATCACAAACCTGCCTCGATATCAGAGGCCGTTGCGGCGCTGTCCAGCGGCGAGGACGCCATGCTCTTGGCTGGTGGCCAAACCCTGATCGGCACCATGAAAAATCACCTGGCTGCACCGAGTGATCTGGTGGATATCCGCCAGATTGACGGCATGTCAGGTGTAACGTCTGAAGGCGATACCCTGCGGATCGGTGCGGCCACTACCCATTCTGAGGTGGCGGCGAATGCCGAGGTTAAACGGCTTTGTCCGGCGCTTGCGGCGCTGGCAAGCGGGATCGGGGATCCGGCGGTACGTCACATGGGCACCATCGGTGGCTCGATCGCCAATAATGATCCTGCGGCAGACTATCCCGCCGGACTTTTGGCGCTGGGGGCAACGATTGTGACCAACACGCGCGAACTTGCGGCGGATGATTTTTTCCAAGGTATGTTCTCCACTGCACTGGAAGACGGCGAGATTATCACGGCGGTCAAAGTTTCAGCGCCTGCAAAAGCGGCCTATGTCAAGTTTCCGCAACCTGCCTCGCTGTATGCGATGGTGGGGGTATTTGTGGCCGATGGCGCCGCAGGCACGCGGGTGGCTGTGACCGGCGCCGGTGAGGATGGTGTGTTCCGCCATACTGCGATGGAGACAGCTCTGGGCGCCGATTGGGACTCGGGCGCGCTCGACGGGGTTCAAGTTGGGTCGGACGGCTTGCTGTCTGACCTGCATTGTGCGGCTGATTATCGTGCCAGTCTTATAAAAACAATCGCCAAGCGCGCGGTTGCGGCCGCTTAATCTTTCAGAGATTATCGCCTTTATTCCACCGCCCCGGATAAAACTGGGGCGGTATTTTTGTTGCAAGGCTCTGCTTTGACTTTCGTAAAGGCGTCATCGTCCAACAGCCCTTATTATCAGATAGGTCTGCAAAGTTTCATGCCCTGCGCCGGCGTCGGCGCGGTGCACCATCTGTGCTGTCTCGCCCGCCAGTGTTGAATGAAACATCGGGCAGGGTGACAATTTTTGACAGTTCGGGAAACGGGTCAGTTTTATGAGGGATCGCATTTGCCGCGACAAAGTGATCCTGAAACTTGGGTTCGATCGCGGTCTCAACCTTGGTTATCTGGCGCACGGTTTGTTCGATCTCGGCGCGGGCGGTGATGTTGCACAGCGCTATCCGTGCGCCCGTACCGGCCGCATTGCCCGCCGAGGTGACCTTGTCCAGCGGCACGTCGGGGATCATCCCCAGAACCATCGCGTGTTTGGCCGAAATATGCGCCCCGAACGCGCCGGCCAGAACAACCCTGTCCACCCTGTCGACAGCCATTTCGTCCATCAGCAGGCGGGCTCCGGCATAGAGTGCGGATTTCGCCAACTGGATCGCGCGAATATCCCCTTGAGTGACGGTGATCCTTGGGCCGCCCTCGGCGCTGGCGTCATGGATAAGATAGGCATGGGTGCGGCCCTCGGGCACCGCGCGACGTGTACCGGTTGCCTCGGCCGAGCCAATCAGACCGGACGCATCCATCAAACCCGCCATGCGCATCTCGGCCACGGCTTCGATGATGCCCGATCCGCAGATGCCGGTGATGCCAGAGGTTGCGGTCGCTGCGTCAAACCCGTCTTCATCAGACCACAAATTGCAGCCAATCACCCGAAACCGCGGCTCTTTACTGACTGGATTGATTTCAATCTTTTCAATCGCGCCGGGTGCGGCCCGTTGACCCGAACTGATCTGGGCACCTTCAAAAGCCGGTCCGGTGGGTGACGAACACGCCAAAACCCGGCTGGTATTGCCCAGCAGGATTTCGGCGTTTGTGCCGACATCGACCACCAGCACCAGATCTTTTGATTTGCCCGGCTCTTCAGAGAGAGCGACCGCGGCTGCATCGGCCCCGACATGGCCGGCAATACAAGGCAGGATATAGCATTCGGCGCGGCGGTTTAGGGCGCTCAGTTGCAGCTCATGCGCCGGTAGCCGCAGAGAATCTGAGGTCGCCAGTGCGAAGGGGGCCTGACCCAATTCGACCGGATCAATGCCCAGCAGTAGGTGATGCATGACCGGGTTACACACAAAGACAACTTCCAAAATCAGCGCCGGATCAATCGCGGCGTCAATGGCGATCTTCTGGGTTAATTCATTGATTGCCTCACGCACAGCACTGGTCATTTCAGCGTCGCCCCCGGGGTTCATCATCACATAGCTGACCCGGCTCATCAGGTCTTCGCCAAAGCGAATCTGCGGGTTCATGATCCCGGAGGATGCGACCGCCTCACCGGTTTCGAGATGGGTCAGGTGCATCGCCACCGTGGTTGAGCCCAGGTCAATTGCAAGGCCGTAAATGCCGTCTTCATGCAAGCCGGGCCAGATGTCGATCAGTTTGTGCGAGGCGCTGATATGGTCTTTATGCAGAGCCACTGTGACCTGCCATTGACCTTTGCGCAGCACCGGTTGCAATTTGCGGATGGCAGTGAGATCGGCGGTGATGTGATCGATCTCCCACTGGTTTTTCAAGGCCTGTTGCAAGCGTTCCAGATCGCCGGTGGGTTCGTGCATATCGGGTTGTTCGACCTCGACAAAATACAGCTTAGTGGCCGGGTCCATGGTGATGTCGCGCATAGTGATGGCTTTGCGGACCACTTGTTTGTGGACCTGGCTTTCGGCTGGAACATCAATGACGATATTGCCCTGCACGGTGGCCTGACAGCCCAACCGGCGGCCGGTTTTCAACCCGCGCTTGTCATCATAACGCTGTTCGACGGCATTCCATTCAGACAGCGCATCGCAGGCCACGTTCACACCGTGCTTGGGAAACTCCCCATAGGCCGGGGTCACCTGACATTTCGAGCAGATGCCGCGTCCGCCGCAGACCGAATCCAAGTCGACGCCAAGCTGGCGCGCAGCCGTCAGCACGGGGGTGCCAACGGGAAAATGCCCACGCTTGCCAGAGGGGGTGAATACCACCAGAGGAATATCGCTCATATGTACATGCCCTAACGTCGTTTATTGAGCCCTACTATAGGCCAAAGCCGTGACCTTGAAAGACAACGAGCGGCAAATACTGGCTGGTGGGCGTCATCTTGACCCAAAACGGATCATTTGCATATGACGATGCTGAGTGAGGATGTAAACCAGCCGATGAGCTGAATCAGGATGTCTCGCCTTAATGGTTCACTGGTTTGTTGTGCCGGGGATGTTTTACAGCATCGCTCGAACTGGGACTATTACGATGAGACCATCATATTCCGTCTTTTTCATTTTCCAAAAATCTGGTTTGAAACCTCCGACTTCAGTCGGAAAAGATCCCACTGTGCGCCGCAGGCGCTCTAAACCGCCGAACCCTTCGACTTTAATCGGAGGAGCTTTAGTGGCAGCGCTATAGCGCTGCATTTAAACGACTGGCGCGTTTACTCTTGGTGCCATCACTTTTGGGCCATTAAAGTGTTGAGTTGGCGATCAAATCGGACCCTCACCGACGCGGGCCTGAAAGATAAAGCCCAAAAAATTAAGTAATATCTGAGCGGCGAGTATCTGTGTTGATCCGCTGGGATCATAATCTGGCGCCACCTCGACCAAGTCAATGCCGATGATCGGATGTGATTTTGTCACGTATTGCAACAGCTCCAACACATCGTAGTACAGAAAACCGCCGTGGCTTGGCGTGCCGGTGCCTGCGGCAATCGAGGGGCAGAATGCGTCGATATCAATGGTGACATAGACAGGCACGCCCTGTGGAATACGGGCGGCCAGTGCCTTGGCGCCCAACGCTCTGCTCTGGCGCACCGACACGATATCCGACCCCATGGCCCGGGCCGCGTCATAGCCTTCTTTGGCAGTGGAACTGACGTTGCGAATACCCACTTGCGTCAGGCCGGTCACATAGGATTTTTCTGCCGCGCGCCGCATCGGATTGCCATGGCCAAAGCGCACGCCGTGGCGTTCATCAACAAAATCCAGATGCGCATCAATTTGCAGGATGTGGAAATCCCCCTGAGCGTCAAACGCATTGATGCACGGGATATTGACCGAATGATCGCCGCCGATGGTCACTGGCAGCGCCCCTGCTGCCAGAATAGCACGCACGCCGGTTTCGATGTTGGCGTGGCTGTTGACGGTGTTGGTATGGATAATGTCGGCATCTCCGATATCCACGATCCGCACATCCCCCGGCAGATAGATGGCATCGTCCTCGTGGTCATAGGCCCCTGCATGGCCAAAGCTGAACAGGGTCGAAGCTTCGCGCACGGCGCGCGGTCCAAAGCGCGCACCGGGCCGCCACTGGGTGCCGGCGTCGAAAGGTGCGCCCAAAATGGCAACATCGGCGTCGATCTGCGACCAATCGCTGACATAGGGTCGCTTGCCAAAGGTTGAAATCCCGACAAACGGCAAATCAAGCCGCCCATTGTCATACCCATGTGTGCTCATCTGGTATCCTTGCGTTATTGTGGCAACATTGGCGGGGAATGGCCCGCACGGCAAGCATAAATAGGGGTTTCAACCGCCGGCGTTCCATGCGATAGCAAAGCGCCAAACGCACATCCCACGGAGAATACAGATGGAGATACGCGAGGCCCTTACGTTTGACGATGTTTTGTTGGTTCCCGGAGCCTCTAACGTTTTGCCTTCAACCGCTGACACCACCACCCGTGTCACGCGCTCGATCGCGCTTAACATTCCGCTGCTCAGTTCGGCGATGGATACCGTTACTGAGAGTAGGATGGCCATCTCGATGGCGCAGGCCGGCGGTATGGGGGTCATTCACCGCAATCTTAGTGTTGATGAACAGGCGCGCGAGGTGCGCCGCGTCAAACGGTTTGAGAGCGGCATCGTGTTCAACCCGATCACGCTGCGTCCCGACCAGACCCTAGCAGATGCAAAAGCCTTGCAGGATCGGTATCGCATCACCGGGTTTCCTGTGGTCGATGATAAAGGGCTGGTATTGGGCATTGTTACCAACCGAGATATGCGTTTTGCCACCAATGATAACACGCCGGTGCGAATGATGATGACTGCAAGCAACCTTGCGGTTCTCATAGAGCCGGCCGACCGCGATCGGGCCAAAAGCTTGATGGAAGAGCGTCGGATCGAAAAGCTTCTGGTCACGGATAAAGCAGGAAAGCTCACGGGGCTGTTGACCTTGCGTGATACCGAGAACGCCGTTTTGAACCCCACCGCCTGCAAAGATGAACTGGGCCGTTTGCGGGTGGCTGCGGCCTCGACGGTGGGGGATGCGGGCTTTGAACGCACTCAGGCGCTGGTTGAGGCCGGTGTCGATATGGTGGTCATCGATACGGCCCATGGTCATTCCGAAGGGGTAGCCCAGGCGGTTGAGCGGGCCAAGACCATTTCTAATCAGGTGCAGATTGTGGCCGGAAACGTGGCCACGGGCGAGGCGACGCGTGCGTTGATCGGCGCGGGTGCTGATGCGGTTAAAGTGGGTATCGGTCCGGGTTCAATTTGTACCACGCGAATGGTGGCGGGCGTCGGTGTGCCGCAACTGACTGCGGTGATGGATTGCGTGGCGGCTGCAGGAGACGTGCCGATTATTGCCGATGGCGGTATCAAGTTTTCCGGCGATTTTGCCAAGGCAATTGCCGCAGGTGCCTCTTGCGCTATGGTGGGCAGTATGATCGCGGGCACTGATGAAGCGCCCGGAGAGGTTATTTTATATCAGGGCCGTTCGTTCAAATCGTTCCGCGGCATGGGCAGCCTTGGCGCCATGGCGCGCGGGTCGGCAGACCGGTATTTTCAAAAAGATGCCGCCAGTGACAAACTGGTGCCAGAGGGTATCGAAGGGCAGGTACCCTATAAGGGTTCGGCGGGCGCGGTGATCCACCAGTTGGTGGGGGGGCTACGGGCGGCAATGGGCTATACTGGCAATGGCACGATAGACGCGATGCGGACAAATTGCAGCTTTGTGAAAATCACCAATGCGGGGCTAAAGGAAAGCCATGTGCATGATGTGCAGATCACCCGCGAAAGTCCAAATTACAGAAATAGTTGATATTTCAACGCCTTAAACGCCAATATCTCTCATGTACTGAAAGTCCAATATGACCCCTGCTGCGCGTGTTCAGACGACAATTGAACTTTTGGATCAAATGCTGGAGGGGACTGCCCCAGAGAAAGTGTTGACGGGATGGGCCCGCAAGAGCCGGTTTGCCGGCGCGAAGGATCGCGCCGCGATCCGGTCGTTTTTCTTTGATGCCTTGCGCTGTAAACGGTCGTATGCGGCATATGGCGGGGCTCTGACCGGACGGGGGTTGATGCTGGGCCTGCTGAAAGATCAGCAGATTGACCCAAAAACGCTGTTTACCGGTCAGGGATATGGCCCCTCAGAGCTGACCCCGGACGAAGGTGTTGGCACGGTGTCACTGAGCCGCGCCGAGCAACTCGACCTGCCAGATTGGCTGTTGCCAGTGTTTGACGCCAGTCTCGGGGCTGATGCTGATGCCACTGCAATGGCGCTGCGCCACCGGGCGCCGGTCATGTTGCGGGCCAATTTGCTCAAAGGCAGCCGCGATGCGGCTCTAAAGGCGCTGGCCTTTGAACAGATCATTGCGCAGGCCCATCCTTTGGCCAGCACCGCGATTGAGGTGATCGAGGGCGGGCGCAAGGTTGCGGGAAGTGCGACATTTCAGGCGGGTTTGGTGGAACTGCAGGATGTCGCCAGTCAAGCCGTGGTCGAGACGCTTGCTCTGCGCAAAGGCCAGCGTATCCTGGATTACTGTGCCGGTGGCGGAGGTAAGGCGCTGGCGCTTGCTGCGCTCGCTGACAGTGCGGTTGACGCTTGGGATTCTGACGCTGCGCGGATGCAAGATATTGCAAAGCGTGCCGAGCGCGCTGGCGCCGATATTACATGTTTGACCGAAAAACCCAGTGGCCAATATGACATCGTTCTATGTGATGTGCCATGTTCTGGTAGCGGGGCATGGCGCCGCGCGCCCCAGGGTAAATGGCTTTTGACGCCCGAACGCTTGACCCAGTTGGGGAACGTTCAGGGCGATATTTTGCAGCAGGCGGCTCGTCTGGTGTCGCCCGGTGGGGTGTTGGTCTATACAACCTGTTCTTTGCTGGCTCAGGAAAACATGGACCAGTTGGCAAAATTCACCGAAGCCACACCCGGGTGGATTTGTGATTTTTCGCGGCAATTTTTACCCATTGAGGGCGGCGACGGCTTTTTTGCTGGACACCTTAGAAGTGTATAGATTTATCATCAATAAACTGTAAAGTTATTAACTATTAATCAACATTTTACTTTATTTATTATAGGCCACTGACAAAATTATCCGGTTTGAAATGGTCTGCGGATATCACTGATTTAGGTTGGTATTGATATAGTGTCTTGGTTTTTCATTGTTTTAAGATTTGGTCTTGTATTATTTGCCGCATTCATAAGCTTTTTGCTGATCGCTGCATTCGGCTTAGTGGGCTTGCCCCTGTCTGACTTTACTTTGCTTTTATACGGAGCTACGGCGATTTTGCTGGTATGTGTGGCTGGGCTGCAATTGTATTTGCTGCAGCAGCTCAGGTCAGCAACCCAAGCAGATGTGTTTCTCAAAAATCTCCTGCAAGCAGATCCGTTATCAGCTATTATGACAGACGGTTCGGGATGTGTGACGTGGTCGAATGCCGCCGCACATGCTTTTTTCAAGCGTGAAATACAGAGCGGTGTCAGCGTTGCACTTCTGTTTGAAAATGTGGTGATAGACGCTGATTCCAGCGTTGCGCGCCTGCTTCGGCGAGCCTCAGAGGCTAAATCGGTCTGTTCTGATATGATTGAAGGGCCTGATCAGAGTCGTCTGACTGTACAACGCTGCGGTCAGGACAGTTTTTTGTGGCGGTTACAGGATCGTGACAGAGTAACGGAAATGAACTATTTTATCAAAAAAATGGTGGTGCCGGCGATAATTGTCGAGCAATCAGATTCCCGCCTTATAGCCGTCAACTCTGCCGCACAGAACCTCATACCAAAAGGTATTCAGTATTTGCCGGACCTTTTCGCGACACGGCAAGTCAAGTTTGGCTCAGTTTCAACGTTGTTGACCGAGGACGGGCCATGCGAAATGTGCGCGATAAATGTGGCGTGTGACGATACCACCATGGCTGTGATATTTGCGGCCTGTCCACAACACTCGACCGACGATTTAACCAATGATAAAAGCTTTCATAAAATGCCTGTGCCATTGCTGAAATTGGCGATTAATGGCGATCTTTTGATGGCGAATGAGGCGGCTCTTCGCTTGTTATACATCAATTCAGTCGAAAACCTCAATCTTCGCGACCTGATGGATGGCCTGGGTCAGTCCTTTAACGAGTGGTTGAACCGCTCTGCGTTTGGGGTGCATCATCCGAGCTCTGAATTTTTGCGCCTTAAGCGCGGTGAAACCGAAACCTTTTTGCAGGTTACGCTAAGTCGTATAATGGAAAAAGATGGGCCGCAGTTGTTTGCTGTTCTGATAGATGCCACAGCACTTAAAACGTTGGAGGGCCAGTTTGTTCAGAGCCAAAAAATGCAGGCGATTGGTCAACTTGCGGGCGGCATTGCCCATGATTTTAATAACCTTCTTACAGCCATTTCGGGATATTGTGATCTGCTGCTTTTACGTCATGAGCCGACGGATCAGGATTTTCCAGATCTTATTGAAATCCATGAGAACGCCAATCGGGCGGCATCCTTGATTGATCAATTGCTGGCATTTTCCCGCAAACAGACGTTGCGACCGCAAACTCTTAATCTTCAGGATGTCATGTCTGATCTGACCCACCTCCTCAATCGGCTTTTGGGTGAAAAAGTCGTTCTGCATCTGCGTCAGGGGGCGATAAAATGTCATGTGAGAGCGGATAAGCGACAAGTGGAACAGGTTATTATGAACCTAGTGGTCAACGCACGCGATGCGATGCCTTCAGGCGGAGATGTCACAATCGAAACCTCCGTGTTGCGCCTGACAAAACCGCTCGAACGCGACCGAGTTATTGTGTCACGAGGAGAGTATATCTCTGTGAAAGTTATCGATCAGGGCATGGGAATCCAGCCGGATGTTTTGCCAAAAATTTTCGAGCCTTTTTATACGACAAAACCAATGGGCGAAGGGACCGGGTTGGGTCTGTCAATGGTTTACGGTATTATGAAACAAAGCGGCGGCTATGTCTTTGTTGATAGTGTTCTGGGACAGAACACCTGTTTCACACTTTTGTTTCCCGCCCATCAAGGGCCGGTCGATGACAGCTATACGCTAGCGGCTCCGGTCAAAAAAGAGACGCTGCCAGCGCGCGCCGAGGGAGTCGTATTATTGGTCGAGGATGAGGCGCCAGTACGCGCCTTTGCAGTTCGGGCTCTGCAGTTGCGCGGCTATACCGTTTTGGAGGCTGATGGTGGCGAGCGTGCGCTGGAAATACTGCAAGACCCTGACCTGTTGGTAGATGTTTTTGTCACGGACGTTATTATGCCAGGGCTCGATGGCCCTGCATGGGTACGCCGCGCCTTAAAAAGCAGACCCGGAACCAAGGTGATATTCATGTCAGGCTATGCCCGCAGTTTTCTTGATGGTGAAGCGTGCGAGACCTATCAATCAGTCTTTCTGCCCAAGCCATTTTCTTTAACCGCTTAGTCTCAGGCCGTTCAAGAGCAGTTGAGCGATGCGGCTCAGCTACCACAAACTGTGCCATAAATCAAAGTCGGCCTGATATTTTTCTATCACTTCCTGTTCGACAGAGGCGGATAAATGCAACGGTTTTTTGGGAGAGGTATTGTGCCGTGGGATCAGTATTTTAGTTTCAAGGCGGTGTTCCAAAAATTCACGCAAGCGCGATTGGTTCTCATACCGGAAAAGATATGTGACGGGCGGTGTGCCAGCCCTTGGCGTGATAAAGCGCGCCTGACTGCCTATGTGCGCATAGGCGGGCGGGGTGGCTTGCAGATACCCTATGCCAAAAGTGTCAAAAGTGATGTCTTGGGTTGACGTGGGTTTGCCTTTTAAAAAGGGTCTCTGGCGATACCGATACCAACTGCCCATCCATGAAATTGGCTCCCGGATCACTGCCATCGTATCCAACTGGGTGTTGCAAACGATCTCATACATCGGACGGATAAAGCGATTATAGCGGATCAGTGGTGCGTGTTTGAGCTCGGGTGGATCTTGAAGTGACAAGCTGGCGACGGGCGCCAGCGCCTGTGCATAAGCAGAGGTCCCCGTTTTGGGAATCGCAAGAAAAGCAAGTTTTTGTTTCCAAAAAATCAACATGAAGAATGTCTTTCATTGTTTAATACGCAGCGGCCATGAATAAATCACTTGTTAACAAGTTACAGTGAAAATGGCTTGAGGAAAATTTAACTTGAAATGTTCTTGTTTTGATCCTATCAAGGCGCGAGAACATTATGTGAACAAATGCAGTGATTGCCGCCCGCTTCAGGGTGTGGAATAAGGAACCAAATGTAATGGCAACGGCAGATCTTCTTTCCATGACCGATAAAAAAGACGCGAATAAACAAAAGGCTCTCGACAGTGCGCTGGCGCAGATCGAGCGGCAGTTTGGCAAGGGCTCAATTATGAAATTGGGTGGTGACAATGTCATCAAGGACGTGGAGGCAATTTCGACCGGATCCATCGGTTTGGATATCGCGCTGGGCATTGGCGGGTTGCCGAAAGGTCGCATCATCGAAGTCTACGGGCCTGAGAGTTCGGGCAAAACAACTTTGACGCTGCATTGTGTGGCTGAGGCGCAAAAAGCCGGTGGGGTCTGTGCCTTTGTTGACGCCGAACACGCGTTGGACCCGCAATACGCCCGCAAACTTGGGGTTGATCTGGATGAATTGCTCATCAGCCAGCCGGACACTGGCGAACAGGCGCTCGAAATTACTGACACGTTGGTGCGATCTGGTGCTGTGGGTGTGGTCGTTGTTGATTCGGTTGCTGCACTGACGCCAAAAAGCGAATTAGAAGGCGATATGGGCGATTCAAGCGTTGGCGTTCAGGCCCGATTGATGAGCCAGGCAATGCGCAAATTGACTGGCTCGATCTCGCGCAGCAATTGCATGGTCATCTTTATCAACCAGATCCGAATGAAAATTGGGGTGATGTTTGGAAGCCCAGAAACCACCACCGGTGGTAATGCTCTGAAATTTTATAGTTCAGTGCGACTTGATATCCGTCGCATTGGGGCGATCAAAGACCGTGACGAAATCGTGGGTAATGCAACGCGGGTCAAAGTGGTTAAAAACAAGGTAGCGTCGCCATTCAAACAGGTTGAGTTTGATATCATGTATGGTGAAGGTATCTCGAAAACGGGTGAAATTCTCGATCTAGGTGTTAAAGCCGGCGTGGTTGAGAAATCAGGCGCCTGGTATAGTTATGGCGATGAGCGGATTGGACAGGGTCGGGAAAACGCAAAAGTGTTCTTGCGGGAAAACGCCCAAACTGCTTACGAAATTGAAGATAAAATTCGGGCCGCACACGGGTTGGACTTTGATGCCCCCCCGCCGGTTTCTGAAGAGGATGTTGTGGAAAAATAGCTTCGCGCCCGTCTGAATGAGCTGTCAATGGGGCCTCGGATTGTTTGTCTGGGGTCTCTGACTTTCCAACGGTTTTTAAAATTTACGCATTTATACTTCAAATTATCGCAACTTTGCGTTCTGGGGTGAAAGACACTTGCTCTGGACAGAGTTTTGCTTGCCCGTTACACCGGCGCAAGACATAACCTTAGCCGTAAGAAAGCCAGTATCATGCCGAGCCTTAACGATATCCGGTCAACCTTTCTCGATTACTTTCAGAAAAATGGACATCAGGTGGTCGCCAGCTCACCCCTCGTGCCGCGCAATGATCCGACCCTGATGTTTACGGCCGCCGGTATGGTGCAATTTAAAAATGTTTTCACCGGACTAGAGCACCGCGATTATAGTCGTGCGACAACCAGCCAAAAATGCGTGCGCGCCGGTGGTAAGCATAATGATCTCGATAATGTGGGCTATACCGCGCGCCACCATACATTTTTTGAAATGCTCGGAAATTTCAGTTTTGGGGATTATTTCAAAGAAGACGCTATTCCTTTTGCTTGGGATTTGATCACCAAAGAATTCGGCATTGATCGCGACAAGCTGTTGGTCACGGTCTATCACACCGATGAAGAGGCGGTGAATATCTGGAAAAAACATGCGGGTCTGTCTGATGACCGCATCATCAGGATCGCCACAGATGATAATTTTTGGTCGATGGGGGCCACTGGTCCCTGTGGTCCCTGTACAGAAATTTTCTATGATCATGGCGATCATATCTGGGGCGGCCCACCCGGCAGCCCTGATGAGGACGGCGATCGGTTTATCGAAATTTGGAACCTCGTTTTCATGCAATACGAGCGCTTTGAAGACGGGCGTCAGGAAGACCTGCCCAAGCCCTCAATCGATACTGGCATGGGCCTGGAGCGCATTGGCGCGCTGCTGCAAGGCAGCCATGACAATTATGATACCGATCTGTTCAAGGCGTTGATTGAGGCCTCGGCGCAGGCGACGGGTGTCGATCCTTACGGGGATCATAATGTACATCACAGGGTGATTGCCGATCACTTGCGGTCCACATCGTTTATGATGGCCGACGGGGTAATGCCTTCGAACGAGGGTCGTGGGTATGTCTTGCGCCGCATCATGCGGCGCGCGATGCGTCACGCCCATCTGCTGGGGGCCAAAGATCCGGTGATGCACCGGCTGGTGCCTGAACTTGTTACCCAGATGGGACAGGCTTTTCCCGAATTGGGCCAGGCCCAGGCCTTGATCGAAGACAGCCTGCTGAACGAAGAAACCCGCTTTCGGCAGACATTGGATCGAGGCTTAAAGCTTCTGGATACGGCAATGAACGATATTCCAGACGGCGCAGATTTGCCGGGCGATACAGCGTTCAAGCTCTATGACACGTTTGGTTTTCCGCTTGATTTGACTCAGGATGCGCTGCGTGAAAAGGGCCGTGCGGTCGATACCGCAGGCTTTGATCGTGCGATGGCGGCGCAAAAAGCCAAAGCCCGTGCGGCTTGGAGCGGGTCGGGCGAGGCGGCCGATGTGGCGATCTGGTTCGAGATTGCCGATGAACATGGCGCAACCGAGTTTTTGGGCTATGACACCGAGCAAGCCGAGGGCCAGATTTTGACGATGGTCAGGGATGGTAAATCCATTGACAGTGCTTCGGTCGGAGAAGTGGTGCAGATTGTGCTAAACCAAACGCCCTTTTACGGAGAATCCGGCGGTCAGATTGGTGACAGCGGCATGTTGAAAACTGACAGCGGCAGCGCACGGATTACGGACACTAAAAAATCAGCTGAGGTTGTTATCCACATGGCCGAGGTGGTTGAAGGCACAGTATCATCTGCAACAGGAGCGTCGCTTGAGGTGGATGGACATCGGCGCAGCGCTATTCGGGCCAATCACTCGGCGACGCATTTGTTGCATGAGGCACTGCGCGGCGCTTTGGGAGATCACGTGGCTCAGCGCGGATCGCTGAATGCAGAAGATCGGCTGCGGTTTGATTTTAGCCATTCCAAATCCCTGACCGCGCAAGAGTTGACGCAGGTCGAAATTGAGGTGAACGACTACATCCGTCAGAACACGCTGGTTGAAACCCGGATCATGTCTCCAGATGCGGCGCGCGATTTGGGCGCGCAGGCGTTGTTTGGCGAGAAATATGGTGACGAGGTACGTGTGGTATCTATGGGCCGTCAGCCCGGTTCGGATAAAGGCAGTGATGGGGCGACCTATTCGCTGGAACTGTGCGGCGGTACCCATGTGCGCCAAACTGGTGATATCGGCATATTTGTCCTGTTAGGCGATAGTGCCAGCAGTGCAGGCGTGCGCCGGATTGAGGCGCTGACCGGTTCCGCCGGTCTTGAGCATCTGACATCCCAGAGCCAAAATTTAATGGCGGCGGCGCAGACGTTGAAAACCAGCCCGGGCGAAGTGCCTGGCCGGGTCAAATCATTGTTGGAAGAGCGCAAGGCGCTTAATAATGAAATCGCGCAATTGCGTCGAGAGTTGGCAATGGGCGGCGGCGCTGGGACGGCGGGCGATATGGCCCCAAAAGACATAAACGGCGTTTCGTTCTTGGCCCAAGTATTGACCGGGGTGTCTGGCAAGGATTTGCCGGCGCTGATTGACGAGCATAAGTCGCGCATGGGTTCGGGCGCGGTGCTGGTGATTGCCGATACGGGCGGCAAGGCGGCGGTTGCGGCCGGTGTAACGCAGGATTTGACTGCAGTGGTGTCCGCAGTTGATCTGGTGCGGGCTGCGGTTGCAGAACTGGGCGGTAAAGGCGGCGGTGGTCGTCCGGATATGGCGCAGGGTGGCGGTCCAGATGCCAGTAAGGCAGAAGCGGCCGTTGCGGCGGTTATCACCTGTATGGGTGGCTGAGATGGCGGCGTTATGGATCAGTCATGTGTCGGTGAAAGACGAAGCAGCCTTTGGAAAATACGCAGCACTGGCCGGTCCTGCGATTGCCAAACATGGCGGCCAGTTTCTGGCCCGCGGCGGCCGTTTTATCCAGTTGGAAGGAAGTGGAAGACCCCGCAATGTCGTGGTTAAGTTTGAAAGCCTAGAGGCGGCAGAGGCCTGCTATAAATCGCCTGATTATCAAGCGGCTTTGGTCCATGCGCAGGACGCCTCCGAGCGCGACTTACTGCTGGTCGAAACGACAGACTAGGCGCTGTGCTTTTTATTTTATACTGAAATTAAGGTGACTTGCGAAGACCCTCTGATTGCAGCTTTTTATATCATTAGTGGTTTTTTCAGAATGGTAAGGTTGACTGGCAAAGAACACGTTTGAAACCGTTGTGCGCCATAAGTGCTGCAGTATGAACCTGTAATGGTTTGTTGAGCTGGCGCTGATTTGCAGAGATCAAAAATTTAAGTTGTGAGAGTTTATCTGTTGGTAAGATTACGCCGTTAGACTGCGCAAAAATCACGGTAATCATGTAAGGAATATTGTATGGCCGGAGGCGCGTGTCTGCTTTTTATGAGTGCTGTCTTTTTATCGGGTTGCTTGGATCCACCTGCCGCAGTGGGCGGATCAACAAATAGTGGGGTCCGGGGCTTAAAGGTTGGGATGTCACCCTCAAAAGTGGCCGGTATTATTGGCACGTATCAAGTTGAGAAAACTGCACGTCTTCCCGGTCGGATTCTGGCTTGCCGTTCTTATATCTACGATGAACAACAATTGCGTGTGCGGTTCGTTCATGTGCTTTTTCGCAACGAAAAACTTGTTTCCGCCACAGATGGCCACGTGACAACTTGTAAGATTTAAGGTTTGGGCACGGTCTGCAAGGGGCGCTCTCTTGCGGACCGGGATGTCTCTTAGGCTTTTTTGGCCATCCTTTTACGTTCGTGATGGTCGAGATAACGTTTGCGGAGGCGGATAGAATTTGGCGTCACCTCCACCAACTCATCATTATCGATGTAGGCAATGGCCTCTTCTAGGGACAAGGTAATGGGGGTGGTCAGACGCACCGCTTCATCTGTGCCCGAGGCGCGCACGTTGGTCAGTTTCTTCCCCTTCAGCGGATTGACCTCAAGATCATTCTCACGGCTGTGCTCGCCGATAATCATACCTTGATAGATTTTTTCCTGCGCACCGATGAACATTTTGCCACGGTCCTCAAGGTTCCAAAGCGCATAGGCTACTGACACGCCATCCTCCATCGAGATAAGAACGCCGGCACGCCGCCCGGGTATGGCGCCTTTATGGGGGGCCCATGTATGAAACACCCGGTTTAAAACACCTGTGCCGCGGGTATCTGTCAAAAATTCTCCATGATAACCGATCAAGCCGCGCGATGGCACATGGGCAATGATCCGTGTCTTGCCGGTTCCTGCCTGCTTCATTTCGGCCAATTCGCCTTTGCGCACTCCTGTTACTTTTTCGATCACAGCACCCGAGTATTCATCGTCGACGTCAATTGTGACCTCTTCGATCGGTTCAAGTTGCTCGCCGTTTTCTCCTTCTCGCATAAGGACCTGCGGTCGGGAGACCGACAATTCAAAACCTTCCCGGCGCATATTTTCGATCAACACACCCATTTGCAATTCTCCACGGCCAGCGACCTCAAAGGCCTCGCCGCTTGGCGTGTCAGAGATTTTAATCGCCACGTTTGATTCGGCTTCTTTCATTAATCTGTCGCGGATCACCCGCGACTGGACTTTTTTGCCGTCGCGTCCAGCCAGAGGGCTGTCGTTAATGCCAAAGGTGACGGTGATGGTAGGTGGATCGATCGGTTGCGCCTCAAGGGGTTCGTCGACTGCAAGCGCGCAGATCGTATCAGACACGGTGGCTTTGCTCATCCCCGCAAGCGATACGATATCACCGGCTTGTGCCTCGTCGATATCCTGCTGGGCCAAGCCGCGAAAGGCCTGAACGCGGGTGACGCGGAATTGCTCAATTTTCTGGCCAACGCGGCTTAACGCCTGAACAGTTGCGCCCACTTTAAGCGTCCCGGTCTCAACCCGTCCCGTCAAAACCCGACCGACAAATGGGTCACTACCCAATGTGGTGGCAAGCATGGTGAACGGTTCGTCCTGATGTTTGATCTGGCGTGGCGCGGGTACGTGATTGACCACCAGATTGAACAGCGCCGACAGATCTTTGCGCGGCCCGTCCAATTCGGCATCTGCCCAACCCGAGCGACCAGAGGCGTACATATGTGGAAATTCTAACTGGTCGTCATTGGCGCCTAAACTGGCAAACAGATCAAAACATTCGTCCAAGGCGCGGTCAGGCTCCGCATCTGGCTTGTCGACTTTGTTGAGAACCACAATCGGCCGCAGACCAAGTGCCAGTGCCTTTGAAGTGACAAATTTTGTTTGTGGCATCGGGCCTTCGGCGGCGTCAACCAAAAGCACCACACCGTCAACCATGCTTAGAATACGCTCGACCTCACCACCGAAATCGGCGTGACCGGGGGTGTCTACGATGTTGATCCGCGTGTCCTTCCACTCAACCGAGGTGGCTTTGGCCAAAATGGTAATGCCGCGTTCCCGTTCCAGATCATTACTGTCCATGGCGCGTTCTGCAACCGCCTGATTGGCGCGGAACGCACCAGATTGTTTCAACAGTTCATCTACGAGAGTAGTTTTGCCGTGATCGACGTGCGCGATAATCGCGATATTGCGGAGATCCATGTGGGAAGTGCCTTTTGTCTCTGGTGTGTGCGCGGCCTATCGCCCCGAGAGGCAAAAGACCAGAGCCTATTGAGTCGCATTAGGCTAAAAGATGTCAAACAGCTCGATCGCTGGCGCTTTGCAGCGCAGGGAGGTAGATCTTTGTTGGCCTTGTATTAGGCAGGCCTCCGATCTGACGCATAAAATGAGGCAGAGTTTTTCGGATGGGTTATTTGTGGCTCAAGCCGTTGCAGGCTCAGACGGGTAGGTGAATGGCAAAGCGGTCTCGAATCGCCTGATCAACTGCAGGCGCAAAGCGGGCGGCCGAGCGTGTGGCCAGAATTTCCTCTTTGCGAGCCGTTGCACGGCTCAGCAGGTCAGGACGGTCCAGTTCCAGCCATTCTTTTGGTGAACTGCGGTCGGCCAGTGCGGGGTAGATGTATTCGGTCTGCATCAGAGACAGGGTCTGGTCTGAGCCGAGATAATGCCCTGGGCCCTCGAGGCAGGTGGCCCGGATTACCTCGAGGCTGACGTTATCCTCGGTTACCTCGATGCCGCGCACACAGCGCAGGGCCTGGCCCAGCAAATCATCGCCGAGGATCAACGATTCCAGACAGAAGCCCAATAACGAGGCGTGCATGCCCGCCGCCTCATAGACCATGTTCAATCCCGCAAGTCCGGCCATGACATTTGACGTGGCCTGTTCCCAGCCGGCTTGCATATCGGGCAGTTTGGCGTCGGCTATGCCCGCAGCAGCGCCGCCGGGCAGATCGTAATATCGGTGCATCTGCGCGCAGCCTGCCGTAAGCAAAGCCTGTTCGCCACTACCACCTGACATCGCGCCTGTGCGCAGGTCGCTGACAAAAGGCCATGTGCCAAAGACGGCGGGGTGACCGGGCTTTATCGCATTGACGTAAACAAGCCCGGCTAAGCATTCGGCGGTGGCCTGTACAATAGCCCCGGCGATAGGGGCCGGTGCAGTGGCGCCGGCTTGACCAGCCGACAACAATAACACCGGCATGCCTCCGGCGATGCAGGCTTCCATTACCAGACAGCTTTCAGTGGCAAATTTCATTGGCGGCACTAGGAAGCAGTTTGAGTTTGATACAAACGGTCGCGCGCGCCAAGCTTTTTCGCCGCCTGCAATTAAATGCAGGAGGTCAAGTCCATGGGGTACAAATTCGGGTTCATTAAACGAAACGCCGACGTGTTTGGTGGTGCCCGAGCAGCAGGCGTAGATCGTGTTGATATCCATTTGAAGATTGTCGACAATATCACGGGCCACCATGGGGCGTTGCAAAAAATGCAAATTGTCCAGCACGTCGGCGATACGCGCTGCGTCATGAACGTCTTGCAGAGTGCTGTCGCGATACTGTCTGCCGTTTGCCTCGACCAGATGCACGGCGGCACCGGCCGTGCCGTAATGCACCCGGGTGCCTGATAGCTCCATATCGTGACGCGGGTCGCGGCCCATCAGGATCACACTGCGATTGGCCCGCGCAATGGTGTCTTCGACCAACGCGCGTGGAAAGCGGATGCGCCCGTCATCACCCAGCTTGGCGCCAGCGGCTGTCAGATACTCAACGCCGGTTTGCGGGGCTTGTGACAGACCAATGGTCTCCAATGCGTCAAGCGCAGCTTGGTGAATGCGGTCCATGCCGGATTTACTGAGGGGCGAAAATGTGCCGCCTTTCATGCCGGCGCGCACTGGCTTTAGATGGTCGGGCAGGGGGGCAGCGCGGGCGGAGCGTCGGGCGGTGCGGCCGCCACTGCGGCGAGAGGTTTGTGTTGTCATGGTACGGGTCCTGTTGGTCAGAGGGGCGCGGCTGGCTTTGAGGCGGCTGGCTGTGGGGCAGATGGCTGTGGGGCAGATGGCTGTGGGGACCAAAATTAAGTGCTATCTCCGTGCGGGCCGCCCCCGGGCGGCGCGGCCACGCTCTGCCCCTATGGTGATCACAACAAGTGAAATTTTCCAAAAGTCGTTCGACATTTTCAACATTTCTCCTGACCTCTTGTCACAATCAAATCATGAAAATCCCTGAGGTCTGTCCCAATAGCGACTCATGTCGTTTTTGGACATTCTGCTGTAAGTTCCCGGCTCTCTGAATGCTTTTTGTATTGGTCCGATTTTCTGCCTGACGCATTGAGCCCAATGGGAAATGCCTTATCGTGTGCCCGACCATAAGGGCGCAGGGCTTTGTCCCGGTTATTTCAGGCGCTGTGGGATGGAACGAGATTGTTTTTTATGGCGAAATGTTTAAATCTCAGCGGATAATTGCATTTGTCGCCGTCGACCTTCGCCCATTTACAGGAGCAGCACCTTGTCCTCAGATCCTTTTAGACCCCAAAAACCGTTGCATATAACGTCTGTGACAGAAGGGCTTTGTGCCCTAACTGCCACAGAGGCGGTTGCACGGCTGAGGGCAGGAGAGGTTACTGCGGCAGAGCTGGTTGAGGCATCGATTGCGCGTATCGAAGAGGTTGACCCAAAGGTAAACGCTCTGCCTATCCCCTGTTTTGACCGGGCGCGTGACATGGCCCGTGACATGGCGCGCAAACTGCGGCCAGAAGATCATGCCGACAATCCGAAATCACTTTGCGGCCTGCCGATTGCGGTTAAGGACTATAATGACGTTGGTGGGGTGCGCACAACCTATGGGTCGCCAATTTTTGCTCAAAGCGTTGCGGCCCAGTCGGATGCAACCGTGCGGCAGTTGGAACGCAATGGGGCGATTCCCATGGCCAAGTCAAATGTGCCGGAATGGGCCGGAGGCAATACCTTCAACCCGGTATTCGGGGCCACTCGCAATCCGTGGGATCTGCGGATGAGCGTGGGTGGATCTTCGGGTGGATCAGCGGCCGCTTTGGCCAGTGGATTGGTCTGGCTGGCCACAGGTAACGATCTGGGGGGCAGCCTGCGCACACCGGCGGCGTTCAATGGTGTTGTGGGGCTGCGTCCGGGTCCGGGCCGGGTGCCGCGCGGCACCCGCCTGCCAGCGATGGATACGCTGTGGGTCGAGGGGCCTATGGGGCGCTGCGTTGAAGATCTTGCGCTGATGCTGGATGCAGGCGTCGGGTATCAGGCCGATGATCCCTTGTCGTTTGATCAAAGTCACATCAGTTTTGTCGATCAATTAACCGAGGGTGATGCGCCGGCACGAGTGGCCTTTAGCCCTGATCTTGGCATTGTCCCGATGGCGCCAGAGGTCGCGCACATCTGTGGCGCGGCTATGGGGCATTTCACTGGTATGGGCGTTGAAGTCACTGTGGACGCACCGGATTTTACGGGTGTTCTCGAGGCGTTCCAAAGCCTGCGAGCGGTGCTGTTTGCAACTTTGATGGCGCCCATTCTTGAACAGGATCGCGCCCGGATCGCGCCTGAGATTATTGGCAATATCGAGCGGGGCTTGAAGATAGATCCCGCGCAAATTTTTGCAGCCGAGCGGGTGCGGATCGCTTTGTACCAAAAAATGCTGACGTTTTTTGAGAGCCATGATTTTCTGATCTGTCCTGCGGCGTCAATCCCGCCGTTTCCTGTGGAACAGCGCTTTGTGACCGAAATTGATGGCAAGCCTGGCGCCACTTTTATAGACTGTTTTGCGATAACCTTCGCGCTGACGATGACGGCGTGTCCGGTGGTGAGCGTGCCTTGTGGCTTTACCGCGACGGGCCTGCCGGTCGGGGTGCAGATTGTTGGCAAACCCCGTGGTGAGGCGGCGCTGTTGCGCGCGGCGCGGCAGTTCGAACAAAGCCTTGGCCTCGCAAAGCAGTTGCCAATTAACCCCCACAGTGGCCGCGGTGTGATCTCAGGCCGCTGATCCCCCATGTGTTGTGGGCTGCGATAGGGGCAAGGTGCCGCAAAGCTGGAAGCCGCGGTGTTAAATTGGTTAAAAACACTGGCGTTTACATGGTTTTTAAAGAGGCTTTTGACCAATCGCGATTTTTGGGGAAAACCGCGCTTGACGAGGCTTGCAGTGCCGCCTATTACACCGCCTACGCCTGTAGGATTGGGCGGTCAGTTGGCGGTTGTAGCTCAGTTGGTTAGAGTGCCGGCCTGTCACGCCGGAGGTCGCGGGTTCGAGCCCCGTCAACCGCGCCACTTTCCCAAGCTCAATAAACGCTCCGATACCAAATGCAGTGGCAAAAGTATGGCGGGTTCGTGTTCTGTAAAAGACTATTTTAATTGCGCAGTCCTGATCATTTTGGTTGATCTTGCCCGTGCAGCCCTTTTTTTGGGTCACGTTTCAAAATTGACCTTACTCTGTTATCCCATGCTGAGTTTTAATCGTTAAAAACTTTCAGTTTTCGCCAAAAGTGATTTATCATCGTTATTGATCCCTAACTTTACTATTTTTAGAAAGGTCCTTAATTGTTTTCAGGCTCTGAACAATAGGACCAGATACATGTCAAAAATTGTTGTACACATCCATAGTGGACCAGATTTAGCGAATAAGGCCACTCTCGGACTGTTGGTGGCCGTGACTGCAGTCGATAAAGGGGGGGACGTCACATTATTTTTGGCAGCTGATGGTGTCCATTTATTGGGGTGTTCTGAAAGGGAACAGGTGGTTGGACTGGGAACGGGCGATTTGAAAGATCATCTTGATAAACTGAAATCAGCAAATACGAAAATTTTCGTCTCTGGCATGTCGGCCAAGGCCCGAGGTTATGATGAGACGCTTTTGAACGGCTATAATGCATCGTTTGCGATGCCAGATGCTCTGTTGGAGTGTTCTTTAGAAGCAGATACTGTGCTGTGTTATTGATAATTCCATCATACCGAGTTTAAAAGAGGGGGTAACCTTGTCCTGATCATAACAGCATAACAGAGCGCTGTGGGCTGCAAATCAGACATGTCTTACCGTTTTCTTGGCACCATAGTCTGACGGTCTAAAGTTTTTTTCTGCGAAAACGTGCGGTGATCTCAAAAGGCCAAGGACAGACCTAATAAGGAAACCGGCATGACACAGCAACTGACCGCTTGGCTGTCTATCGGAAGCACCTATTCCTATCTGACGGCAATGCGAATCGATACAGTTCTCAAAAGCGCAAAAATTGACGTCGTGGTGAAGCCCATAAGCATTCGTTCGATTATGCGATCTATGGAAAATATCCCTTTCCCGCCGTCCAAAAAATCTAAAGTGGATTACATGTGGCGGGATATTGAACGTCAGGCGCAAAAATATGGGATACCGGTTCCTATGGTGCCAGCGGCCTATCCGCTAAAAGAGTTTGATAGAGCGAATTTGGTGGGCGTCATTGTCAACCGCGAAGGTCGGTATCTGGAGTATTTTAACACGACCTATAAATATTGGTTCTTAGAGGGGCTAGAAGCCGGTTCGCGCGCAAATTTGGAAAAAACCCTTGGAGATATGGGCTTGAATGTTTCCAGCACGCTCAGGGCTTTGGGGGGTGCACAGGCGGCATATGATGCGAATACGCAAGAGGCCCTAAATTTTGGTATTTTTGGGGTTCCAAGCTTTTCGATAGGCGCAGAAATTTTCTGGGGCGATGACCGGTTGGAAGACGCAATTGAGTTCTTGGGTCGCACAGGCGCACAAACGCGAATAGTTTGTGCAAGATAGCTGGGCCATTGTTGTCGCAGCTGCTCGGTTTGAATAGGCAAATCTGAACTGGTATGCGCGCCATCTGTCACCGGTGGCGTTTTTTAATCGGCCACGTCCATGACCATGCAACATGACGGTGTAAAATGATCCTGCAAGGTGCCTGTAGGTGCATACTACGGCTTGGTGTTTAAAAAGCCCTTCAGATGCGTAAGGGTCTCATCGGGATTTTGATCCACGAAGAAATGGCCGCCGCGCACCGCGATATGACGCATATCCTCCAACCGTGAAGCCCATACGCTTTGCATGTCAAACATCTGATCCATAACGCCGTCTGCGCCTGATAGCACCAAAGCCGGACAGGTGAGCTTGCGGTCCAGATCCATCGCATCAACATCAAAGTCATAGATCAACGCGGCGCGGTAGTCTTCGCACATGCCGCGCATCGTCTCCGGATTGCGCCATGCCAGACGGTAGGCCTGTAGCTGGTTGGCAGGGAATTGTTCCAGTTTCGCCGCCCCCCAGCCCAACAGACAGGATTGGTAAAAATAATCGGGGTCAGCTGCGATCAAAGTTTCGGGAAAGGGGGCGGGTTGAGCGAGAAAAAACCAGTGGTAATAGGCTTTCGCAACGCTTTGGTGTAACTCATCCAACAGGTGATGCGTCGGAACGATATCCATCACCGTAAGACTGGTGATACGCTGTGGCGCATCCAGCGCGATGCGGTGCGCCACCCGCCCGCCGCGATCATGTCCGGCGAGATGAAACCGTGTAAACCCCAGCGCTGACATCAGTGATAGTTGATCTTGACCCATGGCCCGAAAGCTGTAATTTTCGGTGCCGTTTGGTTTGCCAGAGGCCCCATAGCCGCGAAGGTCTGCGCAGATCACGGTAAAATTTTGCGCCAGTTTAGGCGCAATTTGCGCCCACATCATATGTGTTTGCGGAAAGCCGTGCAACAACAGCAACGGTGGCCCCGACCCGCCGGTGCAATAAGCAACATCAACCCCGTCAGCGCTGTGCGTGCCATAGGAAAACCCGGCGATCATTTGGTTATAGCGGCGAGAATACGCGCCCAACTGCGGATGCCTTTGTGAAAGCTTTCAACGTCATATTTCTCATTTGGCGAATGAATCTGGTCATCATCTTTGCCAAATCCGATCAGCATAGCATCCATTTCGGTCACGTTTTTGAAATGGCCCGCCACTGGGATCGACCCGCCACAGCCGACATAGGCTGCGGCGTCGGGCCATTCGTCGTTTAATGCATCTCGTGCGGCCTCAAAGGCCGGGTGGTCGGTGGCCATGAGGCTCGCGGCCGAGGCCCCGTGGTCGCCAAAGCTGACCGCGCAGTCGGCCGGCAGCTTATCGGTGACATAGGCGCGGAAGGCATCGCGAATTTTCAACGGATCCTGTTGTCCAACGAGCCGAAAACTGATCTTTGCCGTGGCGCTCGAAGGCAGCACAGTTTTAAAACCGGCACCGGTATAGCCGCCTTCAATGCCGTTGAATTCGCAGGTGGGTTCGGACCAGATCATTTCAAGTGGCGTTTTTCCTTGCTCGCCTGCGGGATGCGACAGATCGACATCGGCCAAAAATGCCGTGTGATCGAAATTCAGCCCATCCCATTGGCTGCGCAAACTCTCGGGCAGGGGCGGGACGCCGGCGTAAAACTCGGGAAGGGTGATGCGGCCGCGATCATCATGCAACCCGGACAGGATGCGAGACAGCACGCGAATCGGATTGACTGCGATGCCTCCAAACATGCCCGAATGCAGGTCCTTATTGGCGGCGGTGATCACGATTTCTTCGCACAGGTTTCCCCGCAGCATGGTGACAATCGCCGGTATGCGGCTTTCGAACAGGCCGGTGTCGCAGATCAGAGCCAGATCGGCCGAAAGCTCGGCTTTGTTTTCTTGCAGGAATGGCACCAGCGACGGGGAGCCTGATTCTTCCTCGCCCTCGAAGAAAAAAGTGATCCGGCACGGCAGGCTGCCATGCACTGATTGCCAGGCGCGGCAGGCCTCGATAAAGGTCATCAACTGGCCCTTATCATCGGAAGACCCGCGACCGCGGATTACCCGACCGCCCGGAGTGTCTTGCAGTTGGGGGTCGAAAGGATCGCTGTCCCAAAGTTCCACCGGATCAACCGGCTGCACGTCGTAATGACCATAAAATAGCACATGTGGCGCGCCGTCTCCGATGTGACCAACCACCATCGGGTGTCCCGGCGTGGCGCGTTTTTCAGCTGTTACACCCATGCTGAGCAGGTCGGCCACCAGCCAATCAGCAGCGCTTTCGCAGGCGTCTTTATACGACGGATCGGTCGAGATTGAGGGGATACGCAAGAGGGCCAAAAGGCGTTCGGTCGCCTGTGGTAAATCGTGATCAATTTTTGTTAAGACATCTTGTAGATTCATGCATCACATCCTTCTCGCTCTTTGGTGCACTATACCAGGTCACAGAGACGTATATAGTGGGATTAACTTCGGGCTATCAAGGGCAGCGGCAATTTGTAGCCTGTTGAAATTGAGATGCCCGTTCTATAAGACTTAGGACAGCGATATCAAATGGAGTGCGGAGGCCGGCTCGGTTTTAAAAAATGGCCCTGAGCAAACTTCGACGGAGAAAATTTTAGTGGATTTTACAGGACAGCTAGACCTAGCGCTGGAACGCCTTCATCAAGAAGGACGGTATCGCACGTTTATCGATATCGAACGTCGTCGCGGCCATTTTCCACATGCAGTATGGCGCAAGGATGATGGCAGCGAGCAGCCGGTGACGGTTTGGTGCGGCAATGACTATCTTGGGATGGGGCAGCACCCTGTGGTTTTACAGGCGATGCATGACGCGATTGACGCGACCGGTGCGGGGTCTGGAGGCACGCGCAACATTTCTGGCACAACGGTTTATCATAACAAACTCGAGTCCGAACTGGCCGATCTGCACGGCAAAGAGTCCGCCTTGTTGTTCACCAGTGCCTATATTGCCAATGACGCAACTCTGAGCACCCTGCCCAAACTGTTTCCGGGCTTGATTATTTATTCTGACGAGTTGAACCATGCGTCGATGATCGAAGGTGTGCGCCGCAACGGCGGTGCCAAGCGGGTTTTCCGTCACAATGATATGGATCATCTGCGCAGTTTGTTGCAGGCGGACGACCCCGACGCGCCAAAACTGATTGCTTTTGAATCTATCTATTCCATGGATGGCGACTTTTGTCCGATGCAGGATCTGTGCAATCTGGCGGAAGAGTTCGGCGCATTGACGTATCTTGATGAGGTGCATGCTGTCGGCATGTATGGTCAGCGGGGCGGAGGCGTCGCCGAGCAAACGGGTCTTATGGCCAAAATTGATATCATCAACGGAACGCTGGCCAAAGCGTTCGGCGTTATGGGGGGCTATATCGCCGCGAGCGATAAGATGTGTGATGCAATTCGGTCTTATGCACCGGGTTTTATTTTTACCACGTCGCTGCCACCCGCGGTCGCGGCCGGAGCCGCGGCATCGGTTGCATTTTTGAAAACCGATCAGATGCTGCGGACAAAACATCAGGCTCAGGCGCGTAATCTCAAGGGTCGGCTAAAAGCTTTGGGTCTGCCCATTATTGATCACGGCAGCCACATCATTCCGGTGATTGTTGGTGATCCGGTGCACACCAAGAATATTTCTGATATGTTACTGGCAAACCATGGGATTTATGTTCAGCCTATTAATTTTCCAACCGTGCCGAGGGGCACAGAACGGCTGCGTTTCACTCCATCTCCTGTGCACGGCGCAACCGAAATGGACGACTTAGTTGCGGCGATGGACCGGTTATGGTCGCATTGTGCGCTGAATCGTGCCGAGCTATCGGCTTAAGTCTGCTCATTCCACCCAAAAAGATAGGGCCCTTACTTAAAGATAATGCATCTTTGGTTATGGTATGATACCAGACACGTGTAACGGGTGCGACTCACCTTGTTGTTCGTGGGATTTTTGTCTCATTTTAAAGGTTTAAGAAAGTGGCTGGCCGACGGGGGCCGTGAGGGCTGGGTTTGAAACTTAAGAGTTTTGATGATTACGAAATGCGCCTTGGCGACATCATGCGTGGCGAAAGAGCTACGCTTGGGAAGTCGCTCTTGGATGTGCAGCGCGAACTTCGCATCAAAGCGCCCTATATCGCCGCCATTGAAGACGCCAACCCATCGGCCTTTGACACGCCAGGGTTTATATCGGGCTATGTGCGATCCTATGCGCGTTTTCTTAAAATGGACCCTGATAAGGCTTTCGCGGCATTTTGCGCTGAAAGCGGGTTTGTTCCAGCCCATGGTATGTCTGCAGCAGCGGCTGTGCGGCGGCCTGAGGCAGAATATAGCGTTGATATAGAACAAAACGCTTTTAATCCATTCGTAAACCCAAAAACGCCGTTTTTACCAACCGATGACAGTTGGTTGTCCCGTCTGCAGTATAATGCTGTTGGATCAATTGCAGTTTTACTTTTGTTAATCGGCGGGATTGGGTTTGGCGGTTGGAGCCTTTTGCGTGAAATACAAAGGGTGCAGATTATGCCCGTGGATCAAGCTCCGCTAGCATTGGCTGAGGTTGATCCGCTGCAGACAGTGGTATTGACTTCGGATGCTGATCAGGCCGATTCTGCGGCGCTGGCGAGAGCACAGATGGCAAAGATCGATCGTCTGTACCGGCCAAAAGCACTGGACGCGCCGGTTTTGGTCCCTCGGGATGGGCCAATAGCAACGCTGGATCCTTCGGCTATGGGTGCATTTATTGTGGCAGAGCCAGAGGTTGAGCCGCTGGTGGTTGCTTTGGAAAGTCCAGCATTAGAGCCTGAACCAGTGAAAACTGTGGAAGTTCCCATTGTTTTGGAAGAGGCCCCTCCCGAACTGGCCCTGTTTGCGATCCGGCCCGCTTGGGTTCGAATACGCTCTGGTGATGGGGACGTTATATTTGAAAAAATCCTGGATGCCGGTGAAGAATACATATTGCCGCAGACCGAAGTCGCGCCAGTATTGCGGGCCGGTATGTCAGGGTCGATTTACTTTAAGGTGAATGGCCAACTATACGGCCCCGCGGGTAACAAAACCTCAACTATCAAAAATGTATCGCTGTCGATTTCGGCTGTGACCGAAAGGTATGCAAAAGCTGATGTGACCCTTGATCCCGTCTTGGCGCGGATGCTTGCTCTGGCAAAAACCCAAAGCGAAGACCCGGTAGACGAATGATCTAAGGTCAGGTCGGCGGCCTTCTTGAGAGATATTCGTCAATATTCTCGGATGTGGATCTGCTAATACGATTACAATGACTTGGCTTTAACGAGAGCGGCTTTTCCGCGCCTGTTTCAGGATTTCCGTATTTAAATTGCGTTTGCCATTTTAAACCAAGGCGGCGGATGTTTGCGCACCAATGCCCCGAAATGGACCACTCTGCGATCTGGCGGGTGGGCATCTTATTTGATAAAGCCACACCCTTAGCATCAGGTTTTATTTTTGGGACGCGGCCCTATTTTGAATATCCATCGCGCGCTTCCATGGCCCGGATCCCTTTGGCAGCAGACCTTCGGCGCGTTTTGAGTGGATCAATGCATCACCAATCCGCCCCTGTAGCGCATAGCGTTCTGCGGTAACCAAAGAGGCCATGCCGGTTTGGTTGGTCTTGGCATACGCAAGGGCAAGATCCCGTAAGACCCGGGTGTCGCCAAAGTCGACAGAGCGGGCTTTTTCAAGGACTGGTAGAGCTGATTTGGCTCTGCCATCAGCAAGCAGCGCCCGCCCCAAGCCGCCAAGAATTATACCATTTTCCGGGACCAGAGACACTGCTGTCTTATAGGCTTGAATCGATTGTTTCGGGGCGCGACTTTTCAGCAGAATCTCGCCGTATAAATCGTATATGTAGCCGTCATCAGGTCTGAGTTTTATCACCGCTTCTAAAGCTTTTTTTGCGCGCGGCAGGTCGGAGCGTCTAAAATAGGCCACTGCTTTACGCATTAGGCGAATATCATCTGCTTGCTCATCGTCTAGTGTTTGAAAGGTCCATTTTGGCGATCGGATAAACGCGGATAACTTGCCTTTGGCGCGCTTAAACCAATACTGTGCGTTCAGATCTGGCTCAAAGGTTTTTTTCTGGATACTCACTAGGTTCTTAATGGTTCGATTGCGGTCACGTGATCGGGGGTGGGATCTCGCATAAGGATCCTGTCGGCTTGGACTGAGCATATCCTGCCCTTCAAAAATATTAAGCAGTTCCACGGCTGCTTGTGGATCAATGTCGGCACGGACCATGTACCGGATGCCGGATTGATCTGCGGCGGCTTCCTCGGCTCTTGTGTGTGTGAAAAATAAACGTTGTGCTGTGCTGTTGGTGCCGAGGGCAATACCGGCTGCGGCATCGGAATTGCCAGAGAGTGCAGTGGCGGCAGCCAGCAACATGCCCAAGCCCGCTGCGGTTTTGGAGGTCCCGAAATTGCTGGTGCGACGGGCCAGATGGCCGTTGGCGATATGGGCGGCCTCATGGGCGATGACGGCTTGCAGCATGCCGACTTCACCCAGTTTTAGAATCAAACCGACATTCAGGAAAATATGCTGGGAATCTGCCACGAAGGCGTTCAGCGAATTGTCGTTCACCACCAGTATTTTGATCTGGTTCGATGACAGGCCGGCTGCGGAAAGGACGGGCTGGGCGATCTGGGCGAGGCTGTGTTCGATATCAGCGTCGCGGAGTAAACCGGCGGCGTGCGCAGCTAGGCTGGCCTGCTGTATCAAAAAAAATAAAAATATAAGAAATCGAACGGGATGCATTGACCTGCTGCCGGTTACATAGTGAAACATTTTCCAACTTATACAGCAGGAGCCGTTCAATGAAAAGCTCAAGGCGGGGCACGGTTGATCCCTTTATTGTGATGGATGTGATGGAGGCTGCGCGGCAAGCCGAAGATGCAGGGCGTTCGATCATTCACATGGAGGTGGGCCAACCCGGCACACCTGCCCCCAAAGCCGCGCGTGCGGGGCTTGGCGCCCAATTGGTTCAAGGCGACGCGATGGGCTATACTGTGGCACTGGGTTTGCCAAGTTTACGGCAACGGATTGCCGGGCTGTACCAAGATTGGTATGGGATCAAGCTCGACCCCGACCGCGTGGTGATCACGCCGGGATCAAGTGGTGCCTTCATATTGGCGTTCTCATCGCTCTTTGACACCGGTGCACGGGTCGGCATTGGGGCGCCGGGGTATCCCTCCTACAGGCAAATCCTCAAATCACTTGATCTGGTGCCGGTGGATCTGCCCACGTCCCACGCCGCACGCTTGCAACCCGTTGCAGAAGATTTCGCTGGACTTGATCTGCAGGGGCTCTTGGTGGCCTCTCCTGCCAATCCGTCTGGCACAATGCTGGACCGGTCCGCTCTGCAAGGATTGATCGAAGCGACGCAGGCGCAGGGGGCGGCGTTTATCAGCGACGAAATTTACCACGGTATTGAATATGAAAAAAAAGCAGTATCGGCGCTGGAAATCACTGATGAATGTTATGTCATCAACTCGTTTTCTAAGTATTTCAGTATGACAGGCTGGCGGGTTGGTTGGATGGTGGTACCAGAGCATCATGTGCGTCGCATTGAGCGGCTGGCCCAGAACCTGTTTTTATGTGCGCCGCATGCGTCGCAGCTGATGGCTTTGGCGGCGATGGAGTGTGACGACGAGCTGCAGGCGAATTTGGCGGTTTATGCCGAAAATCGCCGGTTGATGCTAGAGGGGTTGCCGCGGGCGGGCTTTGATCGCATCGCACCGCCAGACGGGGCGTTTTATGTCTATGCGGATGTAAGTGAATTGACGGATGACAGTTTGGCGTTCTCCCGTGAAATTCTTGCCGGGGCGGGTGTGGCTGTCACACCGGGTTTGGATTTCGACCCTGAGCGCGGCCATACAACGCTAAGGTTTTCCTATGCGCGCAGCACTGCCGATATTCGTGAGGGGCTGGCGCGCTTAACGCAGTTTATGGCAGATCGAAAACCAGAGCGAAAACCCGAACGGTAAACAGGTCGATTAGTGCTTATGTGTCACGATGCGTCACGGTATGTTGAGGGGATCAGATTATGCAAAAGGTGCCAGCAGGAAAAAATATGGGTCTGGGATATTTGATAAAGCTGGTTTGGGTCAGCGCATGGTTCACTTTTTGGGCGCTGTCGGCCCCGGCGCAGGACTTTAGCGCTCTGGCGCGTATTGACAGTGTCAGATCAGCGATCACAAACGCCGGGAGCGACAGCGTTCAGGTGGATTTACGGCTAAGCCAAGGCGTGCCTTTCCGCGTGTTTACGCTGTCTCGACCCGATCGCCTGGTGATCGATTTCCGCGAGGTCGACTGGACTGGATTGACCAGTGAGACATTGCTGCAGAGCCAGAAGATCGTCGAGGTGCGCTTTGGCAGCTACCGTCCCGGTTGGAGCCGTCTGGTGGCGCAGCTGACACAACCTATGGCGGTGGCGGATGTAGCGATGACCATTGCAGCTGAGACCGGATCGGCAGATCTGTCGCTGTCTTTGCGGCCAGTCAGCCGCGCGGCCTATGATGCGGCGGCCGGGGCTCCGTATGATCCACGTTGGGATTTGCCTCCCGATACCTTGGACCCGCCGCGGCAAGATAAAGCGACACGCCGTTTGGTGGTGATGCTTGATCCGGGCCATGGTGGCATCGACCCCGGCGCTGAAAACCGCGGTATCAAAGAAGCCGATCTGATGCTGCTGTTGGCGCGCGAGCTTAAAGACACCTTGCTGCGGACAGGGGATTATGACGTTTTATTGACCCGAGACGCTGATGTGTTTGTGTCTTTAGAAGACCGTGTGCGTCTGGCCCATCAGCGGGGGGCTGATGTGTTTATATCGCTGCATGCAGATGCTTTGGCACAGGGCGTGGCCCATGGTGCGCGTATTTTCACCCTGTCGGATGAGGCCTCAGATGCCGCCAGCGCAGCACTGGCTGAGCGTCATGACCGGCTGGATATTCTGTCGGGCATTGATCTCAATGGCGCCGATGATGTGGTGACGGATGTTTTGCTGGATCTGGCGCGACTTGAAACGGCCCCTCGGGCAAGGGCGCTGGCAAAATCGGTGCTGGCCGGCATCGAGAACGCCACCGGAGACCTCTACAAACTGCCGTTGCAGCAAGCCGCATTTTCGGTGTTGAAGGCTGCGGATATACCGTCAATTTTGATTGAGGCCGGCTTTCTATCGACCGATCAGGATCTGGACAACCTCGTTGATCCGCTTTGGCGGGCAGGGTTTATTGCCGGTTTACGTGACGGGCTGGCCGCTTGGGTGATTTCAGATCGTGCCGAAGCCGCGTTGCGGCGCCGCTGATGATAGGCTGTGGGGTTCGGACCGCCGCCTTGGCATCGCAGTTTAAATACAATGTGCCGGGTTGCATATGCGCTGTCGCGGTTCAGGCTCTTTGGATTACGTGCCGCAAAATGTGGCGGGCACCACTTCTTCCGGGGCGGGCGGCTGGGTTAAATCCGCAGCGTCGGGTTGGGTGTCATAGGGGCGCGCCAAGACCTTGCGTAGCCGGTGAAAGGGGGCGAAATCCCCGTCAACTGCGGCTGCTATCATTTGCTCAACACGGTGGTTGCGCGCAATAAACACCGGGTTATTTTGGGCCATCACCGTCTCTGCATCGGGGACATCGCACAGGCGCTGTCGCCAGCGTTCGGCCCAAGTGTCAAAACCTGCTGTATTGTCAAACTGGTCGCGGGCATTGCCGGTGAGGAGGCCGCGAAACGTATTGGTGTAATCGACGCTGTTGTCGGCCATCAGTTGCAGCAGCTCTGTGATCAGAGTGTCGTCACCGGGGCGCAGCACGGTCAGGCCGATTTTTGCGCCATACGCGCGGCTCCAATGATCACGGATCAATTGTGGCATCGCATGGACGGCCGTGGTGAATAATGCGACGGCTTTCTCTTGGTCGGGCATCAGCGGGATTAAGGCCGTGGCGAGCTGTGCCATATTCCAGACGATAATGTCGGGCTGGTTGGAAAACGCATAGCGACCCTGCCGGTCAATCGATGAAAACACTGCCATTGGGTCATAGTGGTCTAAAAAAGCGCAGGGACCATAATCAATGGTCTCGCCGGCGATTTGGCAATTGTCGGTGTTCATCACCCCGTGAATAAATCCCACGGACATCCATTTTGCCACCAGTTGCGCTTGCGCGGCAATCACCGCATTCAGCAAACCCAGCGGGCCATCGGCGTCAGGGTAATGACGATTGAGTGTATACTCCAGTAGTTTTTGCAAGGCAGTGACGTCGCCGCGCGCGGCAAATACCTGAAAGGTGCCGACCCGAATGTGGCTGGCGGCGACTCGTGTCAAAACGGCGCCGGGCAGGGGGCTTTCGCGAAATACCGTCTCGCCTGTGCTCACAGCGGCCAGCGCCCGTGTGGTTGGGATGCCCAGCGCATGCATCGCCTCGCTCATCAGATATTCGCGCAACACCGGACCCAGCCAGGCGCGTCCGTCGCCGCGGCGCGAATAGGGGGTTGGGCCGGACCCTTTGAGCTGGATATCCCAGCGGCGGTTGTCGGACCCGCAGGTTTCGCCCAATAAGACCGCGCGCCCGTCCCCCAATTGCGGGGAATAATGGCCAAACTGATGGCCGGCATAAAGCTGGGCCAGTGGATCGGTGCCCTTGGCCAGACGGGTGCCGCTGAATACTTTGGCGTGCTCATCCTCTGTGCCGCTGGTGATACCAATTTTTTTGGCCAGTTCGGCATTATAGGCGATAAGCGTAGGATCTTTCACAGCCACGGGGTTGACGCGGCTAAAGAACACCTCGTCAAGGGCCGCATAGGTATTATCGAAGGGAATATTAAGGCGCATTGGGGTTATATAGTATTTGACGGTTGAGAGAAAAGAGCCTACAAGTCGCGCAGCATCAGAGTGAAGGTGCGCCCACTGCGAAAGTGGGCCCGTTTGAACAGCCTTTTGGCACTGGCGTTTTCCTGCGAAGCGTGAATTTGAATGGATTTGATATCTGTTGACTTCAGCATCGCGGTCAGTTTGGTCATCACCTCACTGGCGATACCGCGCCCGCGCACGCCGCTGCGGACATAGATCTGGTCGATGGTACAATAATGTCCCATCAATTGCAGAGACCATCCAAACGACAGCATGACATAGCCAACAGGCGCCCGCACCGGTCCGATCAGATAGGCGGCGGCATGCGGGCTGTTCGCCAGAACATGGGACAGACCTTGACGTCGTTGCGCAGGGGAAACATCGATGCCTATCTCTTGATGGCACAGCATCACGAGACCTTCTAGCCGGTCTAGATCATCGGGTTTGGCAAGGGTTATGGCAGCACACATATAAATTGAATGTCGTTTTTTATCAGAGCTGTCCAGTGTAAAATCTAAAGTCTTCCCAAGCGGTCGGTGAGCAGGTCAAAAAAACCGTCGGCATCCAGATCGCCGATAAACGTTGCATTCGGCGGCCGTTGTGTGACCCGCCACCAGTCGGCAACGGTCATACCCATGGTCAGCTCTGAGCTGGTTTCAACTTCGACATTGATCAAGCGGCCTGAAAACAGTTCGGGTTTGAGCAGGTAGGCGGTGACACAGGGATCGTGCAGCGGTGCGCCGGCACTGCCGTATTTTGCCTTGTCGAAGCGTTCGAAAAAGTCAGTCATTTGCGCAACGGCGATGCCAACCTTTGTGCCAAGGGCGCGAAAGGCATCATTGCGTGGTTTGGTCACCAGCGCTTTATGGGTCACATCAAGCGGCATAACAACAATGGGTATCCCAGATTTAAAGACGATATCAGCGGCTTGCGGGTCCACGTAAATATTGAACTCTGCGGCCGGGGTAATGTTGCCAACTTCAAAATAAGCCCCGCCCATCAACACCAGTTCCCGAATGTTCGAGAGGATATCCGGGGCTTTTTGAATTGCAGTAGCGATATTGGTCAGTGGACCCAAAGCGCACAGGGTGATTGAACCTGCAGGCTCTGCGCGGAGGGTTTCTATGATAAACTCCACCGCGTGTTGCTCTTGCAGCGGCATAACCGGGTCGGGCAGGTCGGGACCATCGAGACCGGTCTTGCCATGCACATGTTCGGCCGTCACCAACGGCCGACCGATGGGGCGGTCGCAACCGGCAAAAACCTTGGTCTCGGGCTTTCCCGCCAGTTCACAAATCATCCGAGCATTTTTGGCTGTGGCCAGTAGTGGTACATTGCCTGCCACGATGGTCAAACCGAGAACGTCGATATCTTCTGGGCTGGCCAAAGCGAGTAAAATAGCCACCGCGTCATCCTGCCCAGGATCCGTATCGATAATGATTCTATGTTTCTGCATGTTCCGCATCCCCCTCGGCGGTACAGTCTCAATTTGTGTTCGACAAGTCCAGAGCGCAGCCAGCGCTTTTGAGACCAATGCTCCCAGACGGCTGGCGCTAAATTACGAGCAGATTTTTAAGCTAATAATGTCCCAAAAGCTTTGACTGGATTTTTGTGCCAATATGCGCAGTTTAATTCGCACCGTAATCAAATCCGATTAAAAGAATCGGGATTGACATATCTGACTAAATTAGTCACCAGTATGCAATATGTTGGATAAAATGGCGAACGAAGAGGACGACGTAGACATGAAGAAATCAATCAATAGTTTTGGGGCCGCAGGCGCTGTAATTGCGTTCCTGAGCCCGCTTGCTTTGGCAAGTGCAGCCTATAGCGACGCCACGTATGGTCCGTTTCCGGTGACCGTCAAAGGGTATAGTGGCAGCAAGACTAACTCGGTGTCTTATACCGGTCAGATTGCCCGCCACGTGTTGCATGACAGCCTGAAAAAGCTGGCTTCCAAAGGCGATGGTGGTGGGAATGCGGCCAACCTGCAGGCTGAAATGATGGCTTACTTTGGTGGCTCTGACAATAACAAAGCCATCATCGCCCCTGTCGATAAAGGCGATTTTAACATCAAGCAAGAGACGCTTAACGAAATTTCAAAAGGCAAAAACCTGTCTGGTAAGTCTTACAAGGGCGTTGTGAACGGCTGGCCGGGTCAGATGACCGGTGCCGAGGTGCTTGCGTCGATGATTGAACATGCGGCCGCCACGAAAGGCGGGTTTGATCCCGTGACGGGGTATAATTATCCGCAGCTGATCTCGAAATTTGCTATGGGCGCGGTGTTTTACAATCAGGCCGTTGACAACTATCTTGATGAAAAGCTTGCCGCTGACAACAAGCCAAACAGCAAACCGTATAAAGACGGCGCGCATTACACAGGGAAAGAACATGTCTGGGACGAGGCGTTCGGGTACTGGGGTGCAGCCGCCCACAGCCTCAATCTGAGTGCAAAAGAAAACTACGAGGTTGCCAAGATGAAAAACCTCGCCGCGGCCGATGCCGATGGTGATGGGCTAATCGACCTTAAATCAGAGATGACATTTGCGCATGCGTATTATGCCTCTAGCTTTGATAAGGGTGGCAAGACCAACTATATGAGTACGGTGACCCAAGCCTTTATTGATGGTCGCCAATTGATTTCGGACGCCAATGGCGAGAACCTAACGGATGCCCAGCGGGCGCAGTTGATGGGCTATGCTGATGTGATCGGAACCAACTGGGAAAAAGTCATCGCAGAATCTGTGTTTAAATATGCTGGATCGGTTTACAACGACATCAACAAACTTGGTGAACTGCTGGAATCAAACGGCGATACCGCAAAGGCTTTCTCGACCTATTGCAAACATTGGGGCGAGTTGAAGGGCTTTTCAATGGCGCTGCAAGCGGGTAAAGAAAACCTTGGCGAAACTGCTGTAAAGCTGAACCGGATGATTGGCTTTGGTCCGGTGCTTCTGAATGCGTCGCAGGTGACAGGTATGGATTCGCAGGGCAACTTCACAAAAGACGAAGCTATGTCGTGGGGTGATTATCAGCTGCATATGTTGAAAATCCAGAAACTGATGGTTGACCGTTTTGGGGTTACCGCTAGGGCGAAGGATCAAACAGGAAACATGGCGGCACTTGCCGATAAGTTGGGCGATGCAAACAGTGCTGAAAATGACTAATAGTTAATACAAGGCGGCCAGCGGAGAAGTCTTCGCTGGCTGCCCACTGGGGGTTCTAAAAAAACGTGTCGCAACCATTCGACTTCTTTCTGAGCATTTTTGAGCATTTTGGGGATCCAAAAAAACGAGTCTTTTTGGGCTACATTCTTCTGTCTATTTTGATCGCGTTTATCTGGTTGCTAGTTGCCCGTAAAATGTCGCTGCGCGCCGCAATTAAGAAGGTTTTTGATAAAAAGATATTTTTCTCAAAAAGCTCGCGGGGCGATTATTCTATTTTCTTTTTAAACCGCGTTTTCACCCTCTTTATTTCGCCACTGCTGTTAACCCAATTGGTTGTCGCCACCGGTCTGTTCCATGTCTTACATAGAATTGATTGGCCCGAGTTTCCCGCAGCGGCCTCGCTGCCGACCCTGCTGATTGTCGTGGCGTTCACAGTGACGATTTTTGTTCTGGATGATCTGACCAAATATATTGTTCACCGCTGGATGCATAAATGGCCACTGCTATGGGCGCTGCATAAAACCCATCATTCTGCGACCAACCTGACGCCGCTGACGATCTATCGGACCCATCCTCTGGAAGGCATTATTTTTTCGTTGCGCAGCGCGTTCACCCAGGGTGTGGCACTGTCAATTTTTTTCTATTGGTTTGGTGATAAAGTCGATCTCATGACGGTACTTGGGGTAAATGTACTGGTGTTCACCTTTAATGTTGCCGGTTCCAACCTGCGCCATTCGCATATCGGTATCCGCTATTGGCGCTGGTTGGAATATGTGTTGATTTCCCCAGCGCAACACCAGTTGCATCACTCGGTCGCGGTCCAGCATCATGACAAGAACTTTGGGGCGACGCTGGCTGTTTGGGATTGGCTATTCGGATCTCTGCATCACTCGGTCGAAACCGACGATCTGACGCTGGGGTTGGGTCAGGGCGAACCTGATATTGACCACAGTCTATACGCCATGTATCTGCGCCCGCTTGTTGAAATATATCGATATCTTCGGCGCGGGGCACGCGCCATAGCCTTTAAAATAGCCATTTGGTTTAGACCTATCCTGTCCGTCGAATGGCTGTTACACCCGTCTGGAAATACCAAGACAAAAGATCAGGAATAAAAGAATGCGCTACCCTAAACTGCTCTGCTTTCTCACCGCATTTTTGGTGTCAACCGCCTCTGTTGTCAGCGCAACGGAATTGAATATCTACTCCCACCGCCAGCCGTTTCTTATCAATCCATTCCTGGAGGCTTTTACCGAAAAGACCGGTATTAAAACCAATGTGGTTTATTCGACCAAAGGCCTGGCGCAACGGTTGAAGGCTGAGGGTGAAAACAGCCCCGCAGATGTGATCCTGACCGTCGATATTGGGCGGCTTTATATCTACCAAGACATGCAACTTCTGGCCCCGATTGTGTCGGACAAAATGAAGGCGAACATACCGGCCCATTTGCGTAGCGCGGACAATACATGGTTTGGTCTGTCCAAGCGGTCGCGGATTATCGTGACTGCAAAAGACCGTGTTGAGGTTGGCGCTATAAAGGACATCGAAGATTTGGCAGATCCGCGCTGGGCGGGTAAGATCTGTGTGCGCCCGGGCAGCCATGTGTATAATCGCGCACTTCTGGCCTCGATTATCGCAGCGCATGGTCTTGAAAAAGCCGAAGCTTGGGCCACCGGGTTGGTTGCCAATCTTGCGCGGCGCCCTCAGGGCAATGATCGCGCACAGGTGAAAGCAATATATGAAGGTCAATGCGACATCGCCATCATCAATAATTATTATTTTGGAAAATTGAAATATGCCGAAGACACCAATCAACAAAAATGGGCACAAGCCCTCAACTTGGTGTTTCCAAATCAGGGTGCGGACGGGCGCGGTGCGCATGTAAATATCTCGGGTGGTGGCGTGGCGCTGCATTCGAAAAACAAGGCGGCGGCGGTACAACTGCTGGAATTTCTAACCGACGCTGAGGCACAGACCCTATATAGTGAGATCAATTTTGAATACCCGGCCAATCCGAAGGTACCGCACACGGCCGAGTTGCAAAGCTGGGGTCGTTTTGTCGAGGATCAATTGCCGATCCTGCGGATTGCCGAGCTGTCGAGAGACGCGCAGAAGATCATCGACCGGGTCGGTTGGTAGTTTCGTGCAAGCGGCGCGACGCTCTTTCGATATCTGGTCTGCGAGCGTTTTCACGATTGCTTTGATCTTATTCGCACCGGTTATTTCACTGATTGCACTGAGCTTTGGTGACAGTGACGGCCTTTGGGCGCATTTATTCGATACGGTTTTGGCCAGATATATCCTGACGACGCTAGCGCTGATGGTGGGTGTCTCTGTGGTAACGCTTGTGTTCGGCGTCACAACCGCTTGGATCGTTGCGGCCTTTAAATTCCGCTTCTCGCGTGTTCTGGATATGATTATCCTTCTGCCTATCGCCTGTCCGGCCTATCTGGTCGCCTATGCCTATACTGATTTTTTTGAATATGCCGGACCGGTGCAGGGGATGTTGCGCAATCTGTTTGGCTGGCAATCGCCGCGCGATTATTATTTTCCCGAAATAAGATCGCTTGGCGGCGCAGTTTTTGTGCTGTCTTCTGTGCTATACCCTTATGTCTATCTGCTGGCGCGCACTGCTTTTCGCCAGATACCTGCAAGTTTTTACGAGGTTTCATCAATCTATGACCGCAATGCGTTCTGGACGATCAGCTTGCCGCTGGCGCGCCCGGCGATTGTGGCCGGTCTTGCCTTGGTCGGAATGGAGGTCGTATCTGATTTCGGCACGGTCGAATTCTTTTCGCTGCAGACGCTCACACTGGGTATTTTCAACGTTTGGATCGGGATGAACAACATTACTGCGGCTGCCCAAATCGCGATTTTTACTTTTATTTTTATTATATTTTTGCTGTTTACCGAGCTTTATTCACGATCGCAGAAACGCTTTAACGACACCAGTTCGCGTCAGCGTAATCAGCAGTCAAAATTGCTGACTGGCGCACCGGCTCTTGTGTGTATCTGCCTGTGTCTCGTTCCGGTCCTGTTTGGATTCTTTATCCCTACCGGCATTTTACTGTGGAATGTGCTGCAATCGATCGACGTGCTGGTGTTTGCGGATGTGTTTGAGGTGTTTCAGAACACATTGTTGGTATCGTGCCTTGGGGCGGGAATTATTATGCTGATTTCGGTGCTGGTGGCGTGTACTTCGCAGATGCAGGGCGGCAAGATTTTGCGGCTTGCTGGCAACCTGTCGGCCACTGGGTACGCCTTTCCGGGCACCATGCTGGCCATTGGAGTACTGGTGTGTGTCGGCTTGTTTGATCGGCTGATGGTTGCGGTGATGAGCCCGTTTGGGGTGTTTCATCTCAGCGGGACACTGGTGGTTTTGTTGTTTGCTTATCTTGTCCGGTTTCAAGCGGTTGGCTATGGGGCTGTCGTTTCGGGTCTTACCAAAATATCGCCCAATGTCATCTTGTGCAGTCGGACTTTGGGGATGAATGCCCAAAATACCATGCGTCGGGTGACGGTGCCATTAATTCGGAATTCGATCATCGCCGGTGGGGTGCTGGCTTTTGTTGATATCATGAAGGAACTGCCAATGACGTTACTGTTGCGGCCGTTTGATTTTGAAACACTGGCAACATATTCATATCAGTACGCGCATGATGAGCTAATGGAACAGGCGTCGCTGCCAGCGCTACTGATTGTGCTGGTCGGGCTGATACCAGTGATTTTTCTCAACCGAATGCTGCGCAACACCTCTTAGAGCCCCGTCCCTGTAACAAACGGGTGCTGTCTTTTGCAGGCGCAGAGCCCCAAATCGCTAAGATGTTTCAGAGCTTGATGGTTTTGTTGTGGCCCTTTGGGTCTTATCAATGGCTTTGGCTTCATTCCAAAGCCTGTCCATTTCCGCCAGATCCGATTGATCGGGGCGTTTGCCCCGCTGGGCCAAGACCTCTTCAATATAGGCAAACCGGCGAGTGAACTTTGCATTCGCGCCGCGTAGGGCGGTTTCGGGATCAACGTCGAGATGGCGCGCCAGATTGGCCATCACAAATAATAAATCGCCAAATTCTTCCTCGATCTCATCGGCACCCAATTGGTCGCGTGCTTCGACCAATTCGTGCGACTCCTCTATTAATTTGTCCAGAACCTGATCAGTCTGGGGCCAGTCAAAGCCCACCCTTGCAGCACGTTTTTGCAGTTTGACCGCGCGCATCAGCGCCGGCAAGCCAAGCGCCACGTCATCCAGAACGCCCTTGCGGGCTTTCGCGGCGCGTTCCGCGGCTTTGATCTTTTCCCAATCGGCGGTCTGCTGAGCAGACGTTTTGTTGCGGCTTTCGGTGCCAAACACATGCGGATGGCGCGCCACCATTTTATCGCTGATTCTATTGGCGACATCCTCAAAGCTGAACAGGGAGGCCTCATGGGCCATCTGCGTGTGATAGACGGTCTGTAACAGCAAATCCCCCAGTTCGTCTTTCAACTCGTCCCAGTTTTGTCGGGTGATTGCATCGGCGACTTCATAGGCTTCCTCGATTGTATAAGGGGCGATCGAGGCGAAATCCTGTTCAATATCCCAAGGGCAGCCATGCTGTGGATCGCGCAACGCGCGCATGATCTCCAACAGTCGCGGCAGGCCGCCCTTTGGGTTTTCGATTAAATCTTTGTTGTGGGCCATTGCACCGCTCTGCGAGTTGGGGTCAGATGCAATCTGACAGATGATAAGGAGAAGTCCAGCAGATGGCGGTGATAAACAGAATAGCCGGCTTTGCCGATGATATGGCCGGGTGGCGCCGACATTTACACCAACACCCCGAACTGGGGATTGCGTGTCATGATACCGCTGATTTTGTGGTGGAACGGTTGCGCGAGTTTGGCATTACCGATATCCATCGTGGCTTTGCGACCACTGGTCTGGTGGCACTGATTGACGGGCAGGGTCCGGGGCCGACCATCGGCCTGCGTGCCGATATGGATGGATTGCCTATCGAAGAGACCAGCGGCGTTGACTGGGCCTCGACGCGACCGGGAAAAATGCATGCCTGCGGTCATGACGGCCATACCACGATGCTGCTGGGGGCAGCGAAATACTTGGCTGAAACGCGCAATTTTTCGGGCCGTGTCGCGCTAATTTTCCAACCCGCAGAAGAGACTGGCGGCGGCGCAGAAATTATGGTGCAAGAAGGGATTCTTGAGCAGTTTGATATCAATGACCTCTATGCGCTGCACAATGCGCCCGGGCCCGAGGCGGGTCGGTTCTATACCACTGACGGACCGCTGATGGCTGCGGTAGATACGTTTGAAATTCACCTTAAAGGGAAGGGGGGGCACGGTGCGTATCCTCAGGACACCCGCGATCCGGTGATTGCGGCGGCCTCCATGGTTATGGCGCTGCAAAGCATCGTTAGTCGCAACCATTTTGCCTGTGACGATCTTGTGGTTTCGGTAACGCAAATCCACACTGGCAGTGCCGATAACATCATTCCTGAGACCGCCTATATCAATGGTACTGTGCGCACGTTTGACAAAGCGGTCCAAGCTATGGTGATGGCGCGCATGCCTGAGATCGTTGCAGGGCAGGCGGCGAGTTTTGGGGTCGAGGCGGAATTGGTCTACACCGTGGGCTATCCCGCGACCGTCAACGATGCTGAAAAGACTGATCTTGCAGTCGGTGTGGCGCGGGACGTGGTGGGAGACGACAAGGTCGATGCAGCAAACGGCCGGGAAATGGGCGCGGAAGATTTTTCGTATATGCTCGATAGGCGCCCAGGATGTTATTTGTTTTTAACGCAGGGTGAAAGCGCTGGTCTGCATCACCCCGGCTATGATTTTAATGATGATGTGGCGCCCATTGGAGCATCGTTTTTCGCCCGTTTGGTGGAGACTGCGCAACCGTTAAAGTGAAGATGGATCGCGCAGGGATGTGTGGGGGTAGCGGCAAAATTTGAGGAACTAATATGGCACTAGAAGATGCAAAAACCCAAGTGGATCACGCTTTCACCCGAACAGAACGGCGCGGGTTGAGTTTTGAAAACGCCTTTGGCGGGGCGACCTCTTTTTTGCGCCGTCGCTACAGCAAAGATTTATCCGGTGTCAATTTGGCGGTTACGGGTGTGCCGTTTGATCAAGCGGTGACCAATCGGCCCGGCACCCGGCTGGGTCCGCGGGCAATCCGCGAAGCTAGCGCGCTGCAAACCTATGATCCGCCCTATGGGTGGGGCTTTGATCCCATGAGCGAGTTTGACATCGTCGATTACGGTGATCTGGCGTTTGACTATGCCAAAACCAGCGATTTTCCCGACGCTTTGACCGCGCATATCAAAACCATTCTTCAGGCTGGCGCCGCCAGTCTTGTGCTGGGAGGGGATCATTTTATTTCCTTCCCGATTCTGCGCGCCTATGCAGAAAAATACGGGCCTGTTTCGCTGTTGCAGTTTGACGCTCATTCCGACACTTGGCCCGATGACGATATGGCGCGGATTGATCACGGGACGATGTTTTACAAAGCGGTCAAGCTGGGTTTGATAGATCCTGCCACCTCGGTTCAGGTCGGCATACGTACCGAGAATGCGGATACTTTAGGGATCACTACACTTGACGCCCGGACGGTGCATGAAATTGGGCCACTGGCGACTGCGGCTAAAATCAAACAGATTATCGGCGCACGCCCTGCCTATCTCAGCTTTGACATCGACTGTCTTGATCCTGCCTATGCACCGGGAACGGGCACCCCTGTTTGGGGCGGGCTGACCAGTGCGCAAGCGGCAATCATTCTGCGCGACATCGCTGGGATCAATGTGGTCGGGGCCGATGTGTGATGTCGCCTTATGATTTAACAAAGGCACGCATCACATTTAGATATTAAGATATGAAAGTAAGAGCATCACTTAA
>ERZ802822.153-NODE-153-length-52167-cov-14.409330_pt1 | contig 52167 bp, 57 predicted proteins | sample MGYA00345649_ERZ802822 | MGnify/ENA primary metagenome ERZ802822 (study PRJEB30503, sample SAMEA104212359) | marine metagenome | biome: Westerlies Biome; feature: [SRF] surface water layer (ENVO:00010504) within the epipelagic zone...; material: water... | reverse complement strand
CGATCCATCTCGAACTCGGTTGTGAAACGCATCAGCGGCGACGATATTTGGGGGGTAGCCCCCTGAGAAAATAGCTCGATGCCAGGTAAAACATTCCATACGAAGAAACCACCTCGCAACGAGGTGGTTTTTTTGTGCCTGAACATATTGCTTGCCGTTGTAGCGTTTCGGCAGTGATGGCGAAGCCGTGGCCAGGCTTGTGTCTCGAATCCGTTGGATGAGTCGCAGGCTCTGGCATGCAGGACTGCGCTGGTCTCAGTGTGATTGTGTGGACCTCAGTGCTGCTTTCGCATACTTCACTCTGCAGTCGATCTTTCCTCTTTTGTTGATCGCCCTGGCGGTGGCTGCGAAAGTGTTCGGAAGCACCAGTGGCATGGATCAGGTGATCGATGCGATCACGCCTCTGCTGCCCCCTTCGGCGGTGGGTGTTGTTGAGTCAACGCTGCTCGGTCTCGTGGCACAGGGGTTTGGAGCCGGTTTGTTCGGCGTTGCCCTGCTGGTGCTGGCCGCCAGCAATGCTTATCTCACGCTGCAGCGGGGAGCGGACCGGCTCTGGGAGGAGTTTCTTCCGCAGACAACAACTGTTGTGCCTCTGAAAACCCAGGCGATCGACTTCGTGCGGGGGCGTCTGGAAGCCTTCCTGATCGTTGTTTTGGCGGCGTCATTGATTGTTCTGGAGCAGATTGTTTTCAATCTCGGCAGGATTCCTGAAAGCCTGATGGCATCGTTGTTGTCCATGTGGCCCGATGCCGTGGTCGTGCTGAAGACGATTCCATTTCTGAATGTCGGACATGTCATCGTGCCGACGCTGTGGCTGTCGTTGTTATCTCTGCTGCTTCAACGGGTTCTTCCCAGTCGTCGGGTTCCCTGGAAACCATTGATTCCAGGGGCTCTGCTGGTGGGTGTGGCGTTGAACGTTCTCAACAGTGCCTTCAGCTTGAGCATTATTTCCCTCGGTAATCGTTTTCAGGCTTATGGCGTGATTGGTGGTGTGATGGTGTTGACCTTGTGGGTCTGGTTGATCGGTGTGATTCATTACTTTGGCCAGTGTCTGAGTGTTGAACTGGCAAGCGCACGATCCACGCGCTTGTAAGGGAAATCCGCCCTGCGAAGCATCTTGAATCCACGGCAACGGCTGCGATGCTGAAGCAAGGAGCCTGGAAGTGATCATGACGCGCCCCTCCCCTTTGGTCTGGCTGGCCATCGTGCTGTTGCTGCTTCTGCCAACGGCCGCAGGGCGCCTGCTGTTGGATCTGGCTGGCGGATTGCTGCTCATCCTGTTGGTTCTGCCGTTCCTGCTGACGGGGCTGGGCTGGATCGGCTGGAAGATTCTTCAGTCGCGCATGGTGACCTGTTCGGCCTGTGGCGCGGTGAACTTCGGGGGATCCAGCGTCTGCAGCGTCTGCGGAACCGCGCTTGATGGGATGTCCGGGACTGATCCATCGGTCCCAGCCAGTGAGGTGACCATCGATGTAACGGCTCAGGATGCCGGTTCCGACTCCTGAGCCAGCAGGTGGCGCTCCCGCAGAAACAGAAACAGGGGGGCCCCACAGGCGAATGACACGCTGAAGCTCACCAGGATCGCCACCCACCAGGCGCGGATCTTCAGCCGTGGGCCTTCGGTGCAGATCCAGAGGCTCACGGCCGAAGCGCCGATCAGCAGGTCTGAGCTCAGTGAGCGGGCGGCGGCTGTGCTGGAGGCGTCGGCGATGAAACGCGGCAGATCAAAGGCCTGACCACCGCTTTCCGCGATGAACTCCAGATTGGCGCGCCAGGGGAGCACAGCTCCGAGCAAGGCCAGGGCCAGATAGATCCAGGGCAGAACCTTACGCATCGTCCGAGGGCTCCAGGGTGTCGGGGTCGAGCTGAACCACCGCTTCTTCCATTGTCTTCAACAGGCTCTCGCAATGGTCGAGATAGACCTGTCCATGCAGCACATGCCGTTGCAGCTCCGCCATCGGAACGGCGTCATCCTGCAGTTCGGCCAGGATCAGATCCAAGGCCTGCAGTGCTTCCTCGTAGCTGAGTCCGGAGGCGTCCTTTCGCCAGTCCTTGATCCGGTCCTGAAGGGACTCGCTGTCGTTCATGGAGTCGATGCGTCGGAAGCGGGGCGGATGGCATCCACCCTGGTGTCGAGCAGACCATCACGGAGCTGCACAGTCAGCCTGTCACCGGGTTGCACATCGCTGATGCCGGTGACCGCGGCTCCGCTGGCGTCGTTCACCAGGGCCAGTCCACGCTGCAGCCATCGTTCAGGCGAAAGCGCCTGCAGCAGAAGCCGTTTCTGCTGCAGCTCCTGGCGCAGGCGTGGCAGGCGGGCTGTCGGTGCCTGCTGCTCCAGCCGCCGCCGCCGATCCAGCAGCCGCTGACGCTCACGGGCCAGCCGCCAGCTCGGCAGATCACGCAGCCGCTCTCGTCTCCGCTGCAGGTCCCGTTCCACCGTCTGGCGATCCGGCAGCAGCGCCACGATGGCGGCGGTGGGGGTGGCGGCGCGGTGATCGGCGACCAGATCGGCCACCGTGAGGTCATCCTCGTGGCCGAGGCCGGTGATCACCGGCACGGGAAAGACCGCCAGATCCCTGCAGAGCCCTTCGTCGTCGAACACCGCCAGATCCTCGCGACTGCCTCCGCCCCTGGCGAGCACAAGAGCTTCCAGTTGCAGATGTTCGTGACGCATCGCGAGTGCGGAGAGCACGCCACGAATGCGTTCAGCCACCGCTCCCTGAACGGGAATCGGCACCAGCAGCAGCCGGGTCATCGGCCAGCGTTCCCGAGCCGTTCGCAGCATGTCCGCCAGCGCGGAACTGGGCACGCTGGTGAGGATGACCACCACGGCAGGTCGCAGCGGCAAGGGGCGTCGACGGGCAGGATCGATCACCCCTTCCTCGAGCAGCCGGTCACGCACCTGCTCGAACTGACGCAGCACGGTGGTGAGGCTGGGCCTGATGTCCAGCACCTGCACCGACAGGCTGGCGCGGGCGATCCAGAAATTGAGCTTGCCCACCACGGTGACGCCGTCACCGTCCTGCGGATGATGGCTCAGCTGCTTGAGGCGGGAGGCCCAGACCACACCGGTGATGCTCGCGTCACCGTCGGTCAGGGTGAGCCACAGATGCCCCTTTTTCAGCTGCGGTCTCGAGACGCTTGCCTCGACCAGGAAGCGGGGGGCGAATCCGCGTTCCAGCAGGCTGCCGACGGCGGCATTCAGTTCACCGACCGAATAGGTCGGAATCCGATCAGCGCTCAAGGCGGCGGTAGGCGAGACCCCAGTAGAGACAGACCAGTCCACTCACCATGGCCACGAATGCACCCCATGGTTGATGCAGCTGGGTCAAGGAGATGGAGAAGATCACAAGGGCACTGCTCAGGAGCCTCGATCCATCGCGGCGGTTCTGAACGTAGAGCGGTGCCAATGTCAGCCGTTGTGATTCGGTCCACTGTGAACCATGGTGTGGACATCCAGGCGAAGACAACAAAAAACCCCACCGACGATCGGCGGGGTTTTGTGAAGCCCTGAAGGGATCAGCCGAGGCCGATCTGGGACAGGATGCCCTGGCCGGTCAGCAGCTCGGTGCCGAGGCCGATGACGAAGCCGAGCATGGCCAGGCGGCCGTTCCAGGTCTCAGCGAAGTTGACGAAACCGAAACGGGATTGGGTGGAGTCGGACATGAGGAAGAACCGATTGGTTGAAAGCAATGTAACAAAGGATGGAGATTTGTTGCTTGTGCTTTCGGTGACACCGCTGAGTGATGGGGCGGCCTTTCAGTTCGGACGCGATGGCCGTCGTTTTGTTCGGGCGGTGGGAATCGCCTGGCGTGGATCCTCCGGCCAGGGGTGCTTCGGATAGCGCCCGCGCATGTCGCGTCGGACGTCGGCGTAGCTTCCGCTCCAGAAGCCGGCCAGGTCGCAGGTCCGCTGCAGAGGCCGCCCGGCGGGAGAGAGCAGTTCGAGCGTCACCGGCAATCGTCCATCGAGCAGTTGAGGGCTGTCAGCGCAGCCGAACATCTCCTGCAGCTTCACGGCAAGGACCACTTCATCCTCTTCGTAGCGCAAGGCGGCGCACCGTCCGGACGGGATCGGAACCTGGCGGGGCAGCAGTGTCTCCAGTTGCTGTCGATGCCCCCACTCCAGGTCTGTCCAAAGAGCGTTCTCCAGGGTGGTGGGATCCAGGTCCTGCCAACGGAGGCAGCCGATCAGGACCGGGCCGAGCCAGTGCTCCGCCGTGGCGAGCAATGCCTCAGGCGTTCTCTGCGGCCAGGGAGCTCCCAGATGGCGATGGGCCAGATCCTGGCGCCGACAGAGCTGTTGCAGGGCATCGGTCCAGGGCAGCCAGTCGAGGCGGCGCGACTCCGCCAGCAGTTCCAGCAGCAGATCGCGGCACTGGAGTCCGTCCGGGGTCGGCAGAGCGTCCTCTCGGATCGTGAGATGCCCCAGCATCAGCCTCCGCCTTGCCCGGATCCGTGCTGCGGCGGCATCCCAGTGCGCGCTGTCCTGCCACTGCCCCTCCTGCGCGGCCAGGCTCTGCAGCGTGGCGTCGCTGATCGCCACGGCGAGCTGAATGCGGGTCTCGCGACTGCCGAGGTCCACCCGTGCCACCGCCAGCGCCTCGGTCCCTGTCAGTGGGTCATGCGGCACCAGATCGGCGCCGCGTCCCTGGCGCAACCGGTAGCGGCCCGGCTGGCCGGGACGCTGCAGTGCCAGCCAGCCTGGAAACGCCGCCAGGATCAGCCGGGAAGCGTCCTGCTCCGGTTGGTCATCGGGAGGATCGAGCTTCAGCGCCTCCAGCTGGCGGCGCAGCTGACGGCTGAGCTGTCGCAGCGGGGCCAGCCGTCTCTCCCGTTTGAGAGCCTCGAGCCGGGCGTGCAGGTCGCAACCGCTGTCGCGCAGACGCAGCGGGTCCCGTTCGCTCAGCAGGGCCGCCAGATCACATCCGAGTTCGGGGCAGCCCCGTCGGTGTGCCTCCAGCATCAGCACCCCCTGGCGCGGATGCGTGCCCAGCTGGCCCAGCAGCCTGCCGGAGGGGCTCAGCCTGCCGTCGGTGGTCAGGACCCCAAGGGCGATCAGCTGTTGCTGGCCCTCCAGCAGCGATGCCGCAGGCGGTGGCTCGAGCCAAGGAAGCTCCTCCCCGAGGCCTGCGCCCCAGGCTGCCAGTTCCAGCACCACGGGCTGTGGATCCGCCAGCTGCAGTTCCGGCGTGCTGAAGGCCGGCCGCCGCTGCTGTTCCGCTGGAGACCAGAGCCGCACGCAGCAGCCCGGTCCCTGGCGTCCTGCCCGTCCGCGGCGTTGATCGGCGCTGGCCAGGCTGGAGGGGACTGTCTCCAGGCCTTCCATGCCCTGCCCGGGGTCGTAGCGCAGCTGCCGGCTGAGTCCGCTGTCGATCACCAGGCGCACGCCGTCGATGGTCACCGAGCTTTCCGCGATGGCGCTGGCGAGGATCACCGTTCCGTCATGGTCAGCGCTGCAGCGCTGCAGGGCACGGTTCTGCTCCTCCAGGGGCAGCTGGCCATGCAGCGGCAGGATCCGCCAGCGCCGCAGGTATCCAGCTGTCTCCAGCAGTTCCTTGCACCGGATGATCTCCGCCAGGCCCGGCAGGAACACCAGCACACCGCTGCGTGCGGGCAGCTCGATGGCGTGGGTTTCGATCGCCCTGAGGACCTGACGAGGCAGTGCCTCATCGCGCCGGGGGAGCTGGTGAACGGTCTCCACAGGGTGAGCCCGCCCCTCGCTTTCCAGCACGGCGGCCTCCGGCAGACGGTTCCGCAGGTCGGAGAGATCGAGCGTGGCTGACATCAGCATCACCGCCAGCTCCGGTTGCAGCAGCGGACGGGCTTCCTGCAGCAGTGCGAAGGCAAGATCGGCGTCCCGACGACGTTCGTGGAATTCGTCGAACAGCACCACGGCCACACCGTTGAGAGCCGGGTCGGCCTGCAGCCGTCGCAGAAACAGGCCATCGGTGATCACCTCCACCTGCGTCTGTGCCGAGCGTTGCTGCTCGCCGCGGACCGAGAAGCCGACCCGCTCACCGACGCTTTCCCCAAGGGTCTCCGCCAGGCGGGAAGCAGCGGCTCTGGCAGCCAGGCGTCGGGGTTCGATCATCCAGATCCGCCCCTCCCGGATGCGGTTGTCGCCCATCGGGCCCAGGGCGCCCAGCAGAGCCAGAGGCACGCGGGTCGTCTTGCCAGCTCCTGGAGGAGCCTGGAGCAGCACTGTGGATCCCGGTTGCAGCGCTTCGCAGAGCCGCGGCAACAGCGGATCGATCGGGTAGGCCGTCAAGCCGGGGCTCAGTGAACGAGGTTCAGCACCCCGAGCAACAGCAGGCTGCTGACGGCACCGAAGGCGGCGAGCAGCTTCACCAGCGGCCCAAGGGAGGCGGTGAGGTTGGCCATAAAGACTTCCTTAAAGGCCGGAATAATTCCGGTCTAGCTCCGGTCGCCGCCGCTTGTGGTCGCTGTTCGCACGTTTTTACAGAGCGTTGGATTCAGCGCACATGGCGGGTGCCATCCACCGGGTGGTACTCCTCTCCCGTGAGCTCCTCGAACACGATCGCCGGCAGCCCGGTTTCGAACATGGTCTGAAGCGCTTCCTTGAGATAGGGATTCCATCCACCGGTGCTCACCTGGCCGTGGCGCACCGTCCAGTCCCAGGTCCCCTGCAGATCCCGGGGAATCCGGCCTTCGCGGTCGCGACGGGCCACCAGGTCAAGGGATTCCACCAGACCCACGATCACCGGTTGTTTGCCGTACGCAGGCGTGAGGCTGAGCTCGAGTCGCACAGGATCTTCCTTCAGCATCCTCAGACGGAAGCGGGGCGGAAGTTTCACGCCCTTGATGACTGCAGCAACGATCCGTGTTCTCTGATCCACTCGTTCGACCCTCTCATCGATTCCAGAACGGTGCCGTCTGACGACAACCGATCCCTAACTTATTCAGCAGTGGTCCCTGAGGTATCTGAGCCGGCCTCCTCGTCGCCGCCGAAACGTACCGTCAGCAGATCCTCCTCGGTGATCCGCCCGTCGTTGTCGAGCAATTCCGGGTGCACGGTGACACGGCCTGTACGGTCAGCGGGCTCACCAATCGGACCGCTTGCCGCTCTGAATCCGCGGCTCATCACGCGGAACGCCTGCCACAGCAACGCCACGAACACGACGCCGTAGAGAACGGGGAACAGGGACGACAGCATCGTTGGGCCAAGCGTTCCAACAGCACCATCATGGCTGCCAGCAGGGACTGGACGCACTCGGTCACAGGTCTGACCGGCCGCCGTCTGGATTGCGCCAGACCATCTCCTTACGGTTTGAACATCTCTTCGTTAATCCTGCTGGTGAATCTGTCGAACTGGACCCCGCCCCGCGCCCTCCTTGTCCCTGTCGTCGCTGGTGGCCTGTTGATCGGCGGTGCTGCCGCCCAGCAGTTCGTCACGGCTCAGCAGATGGCTCAGGCCGGACCGGCCTCGGCGGCGCTTTCACGGGAATCCTTTGTGGCGGCGGCCGTGAAGCGCAGTGGAGCGGCCGTGGTGACCCTGGAGACCGCCCGCACCGTGCGCAGTCCGGGGGTGTCCGGCCTGCCTCGCGGACTGATGGCGGATCCGATGTTCCGTCATTTCTTTGGAATACCCGGCACGGCGACGCCCCGTTCACGCGTGCAGCGCGGCCAGGGCAGCGGAGTGATCTTCGATGCGGAGGGATTGCTGCTCACCAACGCCCATGTGGTGGAGGGTGCCGACACCCTCAGCGTGGGGCTCTCCGACGGCCGCCGGGTGTCCGGCCGGGTGGTCGGCAAGGACACGCTCACCGATCTGGCGGTCGTGCGTCTTGAAGGCAAGGGGCCCTGGCCCACCGCGACGCTGGGGAATTCCGATCAGCTCAATGTCGGGGACTGGGCCATCGCGGTGGGCAACCCCTTCGGTCTTGAGAACACCGTCACCCTCGGCATCATCAGCAATCTGAACCGCAACGTCTCCCAGCTGGGGATCTCAGGCAAGCGGCTGGATCTGATCCAGACCGATGCCGCCATCAACCCCGGAAATTCCGGCGGCCCCCTTCTCAATGCCGATGGGGAGGTCGTCGGGATCAACACCTTGGTGCGCTCCGGCCCCGGAGCCGGTCTCGGATTCGCGATCCCGATCAACCGGGCTCAGGCGATCGCCCGTGAGCTGGTGAAGTCCGGTCGGGTCCAGCATCCGATGGTGGGTATCGGTCTCTCGCCGGTCCCGTCCCCCAATCCTGGCGCTGCCGTGCCTCCCGGGGCTGTGATCCGTTCGGTGCAACCCGGAGGTCCGGCAGACAAGGCCGGCCTGAAGGTGGATGACGTGATCATCTCCATCGATGGCCGCACCATGAAGGGCCCGGCTGCCGTGGTCAGCGCCATCGAAAGCCGTGGAGTCGGTGAGCGGCTGCGCATCACGGTGCGACGCGGAGAGGACGAGGTGACGCTCGAGGTCACACCGGTTGACCTCTCCACACTTCAGCCGGCCTGAGAGGGCTAGCTCTCGGAATCCCGCAACTGTTCCACGCAGCGGGTGATGCAGTCGCCGTCATCCAGCGAGCAGGTCGTGATGCATTCGAAGTAGGTCTCCACGGCATCCCAGGTCTGCTCGTTCTGTCCGGACGGACCGCTGGACGAGGCAGCGAAACCTGGACGGGAGGCCTTCGTCATCACGGCTGGGAGCGGGTTTTGTCAGCCTATGCACACGTGATGAACAGGTAAAGGAGAATGAGTGGTCCTGCCTAAGTCTGTGTGAAGTCTGCTTAAGGCAGTGAGGCTCTTCGGCTGAGATCGCTGTTCAGGCCGTCTTCTTGCGGCGGGCCTGCCGGTCCTTCTGCTTCTGGCGATTCGCCTTCCGTTTCTCTTCCTGATCCGCTGCGAGCCGCTGCTGTTCCGCTGCAGCCCTTTCCTCCGCCTTCTTTTCGAGGTAATAGGAGTAATCCCCCCGGTACAGGATCAGGTCGCCATCGCGCAGCTCCACGATGCGATTGGCGACCTTGGAGATGAAATAACGGTCGTGGGACACCACCAGCACGGCCCCCTCGAAGTGCTGAAGAGCCTCCTCAAGCATCTGCTTCGCCGGGATGTCCAGGTGGTTGGTGGGCTCATCCAGAACCAGCAGATTGCAGGGGCTGAGCAGCATCAGGGCCAGGGCCAGGCGAGCTTTCTCGCCACCGCTCAACTTGCCCACCTCCTTGAACACGGTGTCGTTGCTGAAGCAGAAGCTGCCAAGCAATGAGCGCACCTGAGTCTGGGTCCAGTCGGGCACCGCCTCGAACATGGTGTCGATCACGGTCTTCTCCAGATCCAGCGCTTCAGCCTGGTTCTGTTCGAAATAGCGCCCCACCACGTTGTGCTCCCCCAGGCGGGCCGATCCGTCGTCGGGGGTCTCCAGGCCCATCACCAGCCTCAGCAGGGTGGATTTGCCTGCGCCGTTCGGTCCCACGAAGGCGATGCGATCCCCCCGTTCCACCTCGAGGTCGGCACCGAGGAACAGGATCTTCTCGCCGTAGCTGTGGGTGAGGTTCTCGATCACCGCCACCTGGGCACCGGAACGTGGGGCATCGGGAAACCGGAAGCTCGGGCCAGCCACCGTCTCGATCGGTGCATCGACCATCTCGACCTTCTCGAGCAGTTTCTCGCGGCTCTTGGCCTGGGTGCTGCGGGTGGCGCTGGCGCGGAAGCGGTCGATGTAGGCCTGCTGGGTGGCGATCTCCTTCTGCTGGCGATCAAATGCCGCCTGGGTCGCCTCCTGTTCCAGCTGTTTCTGCTCCAGATGGGCGGTGTAGTTGCCGAGATAGCTGCGGGAAATGCCCCGTTCCGTGGAAACGATCTGATTGCACACCCGGTCCAGAAAGGTGCGGTCGTGGCTGATCACCACCAGCGCTGCGGTCTGCTCCAGCAGGTAACCCTCCAGCCACTGGATCGTCTCGACGTCCAGGTGGTTGGTGGGCTCGTCCAGCAGCAGCAGGTCTGGTTCCTGGAGAAGGATCTTGCCGAGGGCGATGCGCATCTGCCAGCCGCCGGAGTAATCCCGCACCAGCTGTTCAGCGCCCTCAGGCGTGAACCCGATGGTGGGCAGAAGCTTGTCGATGCGCGCGTCGAGCTCGTAACCGTGGAGAGCTTCGAACCGGCTCTGGAGCCGGCCGAGCTCGTGGATCAGCTGGTCGAGATGGGCGGGATCCTCCGCGGCCTTCTCGGAGCCCATCTCATCCTCCACCTGCCGCTGACGGTTGAGCACCGTGGCCGCCTCTCCGAAGGCCTGAAACAGCTCCTGCCGGACCGAGCGGTCGGGATCCACATCGAACTCCTGCTGCAGGTAGGCGATGCGGGGTTCACCCTGGCGCACCACCTGGCCACTGCTGGGCTCTTCCTCGCCTGCGATCAGGCGCATCTGTGTGGACTTGCCGGCACCATTCACACCCACCAGGCCGATGCGGTCTCCGGGTTTCACCTCCCAGGTGACATTCCGCAGCACCTCCCCGGTGGGATAGATCTTGCTGACGTGCTCGAGTCGCAGCACCGGCCAAGGGGCGTTGAGCACCCATCATCCCTGCCGGCAGACTGAACAGTCTCTGGCTCACCGCTCGATGCCGAAACTGGAGCAGCTGGCAGCGCTGGTGGTGGCGGCGGGCCTCGCCCTGGTCAGTTACTGGCTGTTCTTCAGCTGGGCTGGTGGCGGCGGTTACGAGCGTCGTGCTCCCTCCCGGGATCAGGCTGCCCTCACAGACCGCCGCGGGCCTTGATCAACCAGCGGCTCGTGTCGGCGTCGTCGAGGCTGGCCAGGTGTGCCTTCACCTCGTCCGGAGTCACCGGCAGACCGAGGTCGTCTCCCAGCCGGCAGATGCAGTCCATCGCTCCGGTGGGATCCTGCAGGGCCTGACGGAACAGTGCCTGGGTCTGATCGGGATTGCTGCGGATCCGCTCATAGAGCGCAGCGGCATTGGCGGTCATCGGCCTCACGCGTCTGACGCAACGCTATTCAGAGCCGTGGAATCTGACCGCAGGCCTCAGGCGGCCCTGTCGATCCCTTCCTCCCGCTGACCGAGGGCGGAGGCGTCCTCCATGCTGCGGGCATCCATGCAGAGCACCTTGCGGAGCTGGGCGTAATTGGCGGCCTGGGAGCTGCGGCCCTCCTGGCTCGCTCCGTATTCCGCCCGCTGCAGCACGTGGTGCAGATGGGTCAGCAGGTAGGTGCTGATCACGGCGGACACCAGCACGTCGCTGTTGTCCGGGCCGCGCCGGTTCGGGCGGCGTCGGGGACGGCGACTCGGCTGGGATTGAGCCTTGGTGGTCGCTTTCGAGGCGGATTGCGTCATGGGGTACTCCGAGGAGGACCAGTGCCCTCACCATAGTCGTGGATACTACCCTTGCCCACCTCTGTACACTTTCGGGTAGCTGAGACTCCATCTGGAGATCCGGTCGTGCCCACCCGTCAGACCTCGACCAGCGGGAAGCCCAAGTCCCCGCGGATTCAGGTGGTCCTGCCCGAGGATCTCTGTGCCCGGCTGACGGCCCTGGCGGAGCAGGAATCCCGCACCGTCAGCAACATGGCGCGCGTGCTGATCCAGCAGGGGGTGCAGCGCCATGAGCAGGGCGATGCGGGGCAATCAGCTGCCAAGGAGTCTTCGCCGGCAGCCATGCGGCCGGAAGACAGGCTCCGCAACAGCCTCGAGGCTCAGCAGCCCAGGCGTCTGCGCGGAGCGCCGCGTCGCCTGAGGCTGCATCGGCCCGGCTGAGGCAGCCTCAGGCCGGCTCCACCCTCACCCCCAGCAGCGTCTCCCGTGCTGCGCCGGTGATCGCCGGCGCGTTGGCCGGGTGGCCTTTGTGGTGCCACCAGGCCAGCAGGGCGAACACGAGGGCTTCCCGGGCCTCCGCCGCCAGCCCCAGGCTGTCGGAGCTGCGCAGCTGCAGGCCATGGCATCGCCGGCGCAGGGCCGACATCAGGCTGGGATTGCGTCGTCCGCCGCCGGCCACCACCAGCTCGAGAGGCCGGATCCCCTCCCGCTTCTGCAGGCGGTCGAGATCCTGCCCCACCACGGCTGCACTGAAGCCGGTGAGGGTGGCGATCGCATCCTCCGGTCGCATCCCGGAGAGGTCACCCAGTCGCCGCTCCAGATCTTCGGCACCGAAGCGTTCTCGCCCGGTGGATTTCGGCGGATCCTCCTGGAAGTAGGGCTCCGTCAGCCAGCGGCGGATCCAGTCATCCCGGCACTCACCGGCTGCAGCCGTCGTGCCGTCCCGGTCGAAACGGATCCGGCCTTCGCTGAATCGCTGCATCGCCAGATCAATCAGGGTGTTGGCGGGTCCGCAGTCCCAGCCCCGCACCGCCGCGTTGCGATCCGGACCGCATCGCGGCGGGATCAGCGTCAGGTTGGCGATGCCCCCGAGATTGAGCAGGGCCCGCCAGCCGTCGATGCCCCCCAGCAGCGCCGCATCGGCCCTGGGCACCAGCGGTGCACCCTGGCCTCCCAGGGCCAGATCCGCTGCCCGGAAGTCGTGCACCACAGCGCGCTCCAGCAGTCGGGCCAGCAGAGGCCCCTGCAGCACCTGCCAGCTGGCCCCCCGGCGTCCGTTCGCCGGCGGGCGATGCCACAGGGTCTGGCCATGACACCCCACCAGTTCGGCTCTGCTATCCGGATCGCAGGCCCAGGCGGCAGCCGCCTGGGCTTCGGTGACCGCTTCCGCCAGCTCCAGCCAGGCTCCGGCAGTCAGCGGCGTTCCCTGTCCGGCGGTCACCAGCTGGTGCTGCAGATCCTCCGGATACGGGCAGTGCTGATGCCGGATCAGCCGCCAGCGGGGACGTTCGGCCCCGCCCCGGAAGTCGGCCAGAACGGCATCGACCCCATCAGCGCTGGTGCCGCTCATCAGACCGAGGCAGAGCATGGGCGGGCGATCAGGTCTTGGGCAGTCGCTGCAGGTCGTCCACCAGACCCATCACCACCAGCAGATGCCCTTCCTCCAGCACGTGGGAGGCCGGAGGGTTCACCGTGAGGCTGCTCTGGGGGCCCGCGGCCAGCACATTCACGCGGAAGTTCTTGCGCAGGTTGAGGTCCCGCAGGGATCGACCCATGAACGGTTCCGGCACCTTGATCTCCTCGATGCAGTGCTTCTCATCCAGGGCCAGACGCTCCATCAGATTCGGACGCACCAGTTCAAGCCCGAGGCGTTCCCCCTGCATCCGGGAGGGGAAGATCACGCGGTCGGCTCCGACCCGCTTCAGCATCTTTTCGTGCAGATCGCTGGTGGCGCGCGCAATCACCTGCTTCACCCGCGTTCCCTCGCTGTCCTTAGCGATCAGGGTGGCGGTGATGCTGGCCTCGATCGGTTCACTCATCGCCACCACCACCGTGCCCATGTCGAGCACGCCGGCTTCGCGCAGCGACTCCTCGTCGGTGCAGTCGACGACCCTGGCCTCCACGGTGGGCTCCAGCTGCTGCAGTTCCGCGATGGCGCGTTCCGAGCGGTCCACGGCAAGCACCTCGGCTCCGTTCTGCAGCAGTTCGCGGCAGACGGCGATCCCGAAGCGCCCGACGCCGATCACTGCGAAGCCGAGCCGCTCACTCCCCTGGAGCGGGCTCCACTGCCACCATTCCTTCATGGCTGAAGGGCCCGGGGATCACGCTCAGACATACAGATCCTCCCGGGGGTATCCGATCCGATTCTGACGGTGCAGGTGATGGCCCTCTCGGCTGACCGCCTCCCAGATGGCGCTGAGCAGCAGAAACACCCCCAGACGACCCACGAACATCCCGATCAGCAGCACCAGCTGACCGAAACGACCCAGTTCCTCGGTCACCCCGAGATCCAGGCCAACCGTGCAGAACGCCGAGATGCAGGTGAACAGCATCTCCAGGAAGGTGAACGGGTCCTCGCCGTTGAGGTTGCTCCCCAGGCTGAGCAGCAGGGCCATTCCCAGAACGAACAGCAGCGAGGCGACGGTGATGCCCACGGCTCGCAGCACCACCTTGTCGGAGATCTCCCTGTTGCGGATCACCACGGAATCGCGGCCCCGCAGCGTCGAGCGGGTCGCCGCCATCAGCGCCGCGACGGTTGTGGTCTTGATCCCGCCGCCGGTCCCGCCGGGACTGGCACCGATGAACATCAGCGCCATCAGCAGCAGCGTCCCCGAGTCGGTGATGTTCTCCAGGGAGAACGGAACGGTGGTGAAGCCGGCAGTGCGGGCGGTGACCGATTCGAACAGGGCGGTCATCCAGCGTTCGGGCCAGGCCATCTCGATGAACACCTCCCCCCGGTTGAGCCATTCGGTCACCGCCAGCCCCAGGGTGCCGAAGGCGATCAGCAGCAAGGTGGTCCGCAGCACCAGCCGGGTGTGGAGGCTTGGACGCCGCCGTCCCCGACGGAACCCGAGCCCGACCAGGTCACTGGTGACCCGCCAGCCCAGTCCGCCCATCACGATCAGCAGCATCACCACCGCGTTGACGACCGGGTTCGCGTGATAGCGCTCGAGGCTGTCGGACCAGAGACCGAAGCCGGCGTTGTTGTAAGCCGAGATGCTGTGGAACAGCGACGCCCAGATCCGCTCCCCCCGATCCGGGATATCGCTGAAGCCGAAGCCGTAGAGCACCATCGCGCCGATCAGGATCACCGCGGCTGCGGTCAGGGCGATGGCACGGAAGGTGGCGCCCACTCCGCCGACGCCGAATTCATCGAGGGTCCGCCCCCGGTCAAGCCGGCGGCGCAGAGCGGTTCCCTTCACCACGAACCCCTGCAGGAACGTGGTGATCGCCATCAGTCCGAGACCGCCAGCCAGGATCATCCCGGCCAGCACCAGCTGCCCGAAACCGGTCAGGTCCGTGCCGATGTCGATGATCGACAGCCCCGTGACGGTGATGGCGGAGGTGGCCGTGAACAGCGCTTCCCAGAGGCCGACACGTTCGTTGGAACAGAGCGGTGTGCTCAGCACCAGGGTCCCGAGCAGGATCACCAGCAGGCCTGTCACCACCGTGAACTGCGGAACGGTGAGCCGGCGATGCCAGCCCTGGCTGCGTTCGAGGGCCTGGCGGAGGGGCACGCGGTGCGGCTGGAGGATTCGACCAGTGTTGATCAGGTTGGGCCGTAGCGCCACAGGATCAGGGCCGGCACCAGCACGGTCATGATCAGCGTCAGACCGCTTCCGTATCGGGTGACGTCCAGGAACCGATAGCGTCCTGGGCCGAACACCATCAGATTCGTCTGATACCCCACCGGGGTGAGGAACGACTGGCTGGCCCCGAACAGCACGGTGATCAGCAAGGCGGTGGCCGGCAGATCCAGCCCCGGTGCCAGCTGCACCGCCACCGGCGCCAGCAGGGCCACCGAGGCAGCGTTGCTCATCACCTGCGTCACCAGCGTGGTGCCGATGAAGATCACCATCAGCGCCCCATAGGTCGGCCAGCCATCGAGGCCCTGCGACAGCCCGGCCGCCAGCGCATCAGCCAGACCCGTGGTCTTCAGGGCGACGCTGAAGCTGGTGAGCGATCCCAGCAGCAGAATCACATCCAGGCGGATCGCCCGCTGCAGCTCACCCGGTCGCAGGCAGCCGCTCGCCACCACCGCCACGGTGGCGAGCAGCACCGATGCCACCAGCGGAACCGGCGTCAGGGTCGGCAGCAGCAGCATGCCGACGGCGATCGACACCGCCAGCGGCTTGCGGCGCACCGTCGGCAGATCCTCCTCCAGCCGGTCGAGCACCAGAAGGTCGTTGCTGGCCTGCAGCCCGCGGATCGAATCGAGCGGTGCCTGAAGCAGCAGCACGTCTCCCTCCCGCAACACCACCTGGCCAAGCCGCTCCTGAACGGTTTCCTGGCCGCGTCGCAGCGCCAGCACCGTGGCGTTGTGCCGCTGACGGAAACGCAGTTCCCGCAGGCTGGCGCCGGCCAGGGTGGAGCCGGCTGGCAGCAGCACCTCCACCGTTTTCTGGCCGCCGGCGCTGCTGTCGAGGTTGACGCCGGCGTTCTGCCCCTGGGTGGTGAGCTGGATGGTGTGGTCCTGCTGCAGGCGCAGCAGGTCCTGGCGGGTGACCCGCAGCAGCAGGTGATCGCCAGCCTGCAGCCGTCGATCCGCCAGGGGGGGGAGCAGGCGTTCTCCGCCACGCTGAAGTTCCAGCACGTCCACGTCGAAGCGCCGTTGCAGACGGCTGTTGTGCAGCGAGCGACCGACCAGTTCCGAATCCCCGGGAATCGTCACTTCCGTGCAGTAGGAACTGGTCTGGGGATTGATGGTGAGCTCGTCGCCGTTGCTGCCCCGATCCGGCAGCAGCACCCGCGGGGCGAGCACGAGATAGAGAGCGCCGGCCAGCCAGATCGGGATGCTGATCAGCGTGAAGCTGAACAGTTCCAGGGATCCGTAGCCGAGCTGCTCGCTGATGTCGCTCACCAGCAGGTTCACGGAACTGCCCAGCAGGGTCAGGGTGCCCCCCAGCACGGTGGAGAAGGACAGCGGCAGCAGCACCCTCGAAGGCGAGAGCCCCCGGCGGTGGCACCAGTTCTCCACCACCGGCAGCAGCGAAGCCACCACGGGGGTGTTGGGCACGATGCCGGACACCGGCGCGATCACGAAGGCCATCAGGGCGATCAGACGCCGTGGGGTCCGGATCCGCTCGGAGGCGATCAGAGCCCTCAGACGATCGAGGGCACCGCTTTTGAACAGAGCAGCGGAGACGGGGAACAGGCCCAGCAGGGTGATCAGAGCAGGGCTCCCGAATCCCGCCAGGGCCTCCTGAGGGTTCAGAACGCCTGAGGCCATCAGCAGCCCGACGCTGAGCAGCCCGGTGAGTTCCGGTGCCAGAGCACCGGAGATGAACAGCACCACAGCCAGGATCAGCACGGCCAGGGTGATCAGGGCATGCGGGTCCTGGATCGCGCTGGTCAGCTCGGCCATTCCGGGGCCTGCCCGTTCACAGGTGCCTCCGATTCTGCCCCGGCAGGGAAGAACTGATCCCGGAGCCATTGCTGCAGCCCCCGAAGACCGTCCCCCCGCATCGCTGAGAGGAAGAGGCTGGCGGGCTCCCGGCAGCGGATCGCTTCGATGGCGTCCAGCGAGCAGCGGTCGATCTGATTGGCCACCACCTGGCGGAAGGCCCGACTGCCGAGGGAGTCCAGGAGCCGGTGCACGGTGCTCAGCTGACTGGGCCAGTCCGGATCGGCCAGATCCACCACCAGCAGCAGCACGTCGGCATCGAGGGCCTCTTCGAGGGTGGCGCGGAAGGCTTCCACGAGCGGGGCCGGAAGATCCCGGATGAAACCGACCGTGTCGGTGAGCAGCACCCGGTCGGGGCGTTGGCCCGGGCGGGGCAGATCCAGCTTGCGGGTGGTGGGATCGAGGGTGGCGAAGAGTTTGTTCTCCGCCAGCACGCGGTCGCTCTCCCGCCTGCCACAGAGGGCATTGAGCAGACTTGACTTTCCGGCATTGGTGTACCCCACCAGAGCCACCCGCGGCAGGTCCTGGCGCTGCTCCCGCAGACGGCTGCGGTGCTCCTGCAATTGCTTCTGATCGCGCAGCAGCCGTTCGATGCGTCGGCTGATGGCGCGTCGATCCTTCTCCAGCTGGGTTTCACCCGGTCCGCGGGTGCCGATACCGCCGCCCTGACGCGAGAGGCTGCGGCCACGGCCCAGCAGGCGTGGAAGGCGGTATCGCAGCTGGGCCAGCTCCACCTGCAGGCGACCGGCAGCGCTGCCGGCCCGCTGGGCAAAGATGTCCAGGATCAGCTCGCTGCGGTCCATCACCGGACAGTCGAGCAGCCGTTCCAGATTGCGGGCCTGCACCGGAGACAACTCCCGGTCCGTGATCACCAGGGACGCACCGTTGCGGCGCACCTCGAGTGCGGATTCCTGCAATTTCCCCGTCCCCCACAGGGTCTGGGGGTTGGCGCTGCCCGGGCGCTGCTGGATCACGGCCACCGGTGTCGCCCCGGCACTGCGCACCAGTCCTTCCAGCTCTGCCAGCTCCCGTTCACTGCGGCCGGGATCGCGGGCCGCCAGGGTAAGCAGCAGGACGCGTTCAGCCGGGTTGTCGGCGGCGACAGGGGAGGGGGCGTCGCCGCTCGGCAGGCTCGGTGGCTGCAGCTGGCACAGGTCGCGAAGAGCCCCTTCCTCCAGGGTTCGCCATCCCAGGGGCTGCTTCGGATCCGGTTGCAGCAGTCGTGCCGGCCGGCTGCCATCCGATGCCGTGCAGGGGGCGAAGCACAGCCAGGATCGGGGCGCCAGATCCAGGGCCACCACGCTGTCGCGGGGCTCGCTGGACAGCCCCTGCCGACTGAAGGGACAGCTGATCAGTCTCCAACCGCCGCTCTGCCGACGGGGAGCCTGCGGCAGATGCGTGAGCAGGGGGTCGGATCCGTGGAGCGGACCGATCCACAGCAGACGGCAGAGGCCGCGACCGTCCAGCACCAGATGCAGGGGCTGTTCGAGCTCCAGGGCCATGTCCGCCAGCCGTTCCAGGGTGAGAAGGTCGGCACCGCTGGATTCGGGATGGCGGCGGTGGCTGAGCCGTTCGAGCTGACGCTGCTGGGCAGGGCGAAGGCCCCTGGTGCGTCCGGCGAGGTGGGCCTGCTTCAACGGCCGAGCAGCCAGGCGCCGGCCGATCTCAGGCCCAGAGCAAGGCCCGGGAACCGCGTGAGATAGGCAGCACGGCGAATCTGAAAGGCCAGCGGCCCGGCCAGGGTGATGCCCATTCCGGTGAGGGTGGCGTCGCCGATGCCGAGGCTGAGCATTTCCCCGCGGTCCTCGAAACGGAACGGTGCGGCTGTGGACTGGTGGCGCACGGCAAGGATGGCTTCGGCCACGGCGGCTCCCTGCTGCATCGCCACCTGAGCGGTGCTCGGCCAGGGCTCGTCAGCGTTGCGGGTGGCATCGCCGATGGCGAAGATGCTGCTCGATCCCTTCACGCTCAGATCCGGCTGGATCTGCAGGCGTCCGGCCTCCAGTGCGGGGGAGGGATTCAGAGGTGGCCAGCTCGGCCGACTGCCGGCGGTCCAGATCAGTCCGGCATGGCTCAGGGATGTGCCGTTGTTCAGGTCCACCTGGTCGGCATGGACCTCGGTCACGGCCGTGTTGAGATGCAGGGTCACGTCACGCCGTTCCAGAGCCGCTGCGGCACGCTCCCGGTTGAAGGCCGCGTTTCCGGGCAGGATCGAGTCGCTGAGTTCGATCAGGTGAAGGCGCGCTGAGCCCTCGAGCAGATCGGCCATCTTGCAGGCCAGCTCAACGCCGGTGGGGCCGGCCCCGGCGATGACGAGGGCGGCATCGTCCTGGCGCTGGTGGCGCAGATCCCTGATCCAGCGGCGCAGGGTTGCCACGTCGGCGAGATCGCGGAAGCCGATGGCATGCCTTCGCACACCAGGGATCCCGAAATCAGCGGACTCCGCTCCGGTGGCGATCAGCAGCTGGCTCCAGCGCAAGGTCTGACCGCCCGCGGTGATCAGGGTCCTGCCGTCGCCGTCGATCGACTGCACCGTGTCCTGCAGCCAGCTGATGCCCCGGCCGCTGAGCAGATCCCGGTAGGGAGGCGCCACTTCCCACAGCTGCAGCTCATCACTGAGCAGCTCATAGAGCATCGGCTGGAACAGGAAGCGCTCCCGCGGCTCCACCAGCACGATGGGGAGGGAGGGATCCCGGCTGCGAAGGCTCAGGGCCGCCGTCAATCCGCCGAATCCACCGCCCACGATCACCACGGCATCGCATGGTGACGAAGGTCCGGTCATGGGCGGTGTGAGTGTTCCTCAAACCATAGGCAGCGTCGACGGAACGGCGACGGGTGAAGATGGCGCTATGACCGACGGCTCGGACGCCATGACTCGCACTGCGGTCCCCCTGGAGATGTCCTCCCTGGATCCGCTTGCAGCAATGGATCTCGAGGCGGCGCGTCACGAGCTGGAACCGCTCGCCCCTGCGGAGCGACTGGCCTGGGCGCAGCATCGTTTCCCAGGAGCTTTCGCCCTCACCACCAGTTTCGGAATCCAGTCGGCAGTGCTGCTGCACATGGTCAGTCAGCTGGAGGGCGGTGAGTCCATCCCCGTGATCTGGGTGGACACCGGCTACCTGCCACCGGAGACCTACCACTACGCCCAGCAGCTGACGGAACAACTGGGCATCCGTCTGGTGGTGGCGCAGAGTCCGATGTCTCCCGCCCGCATGGAGGCCCTGCATGGTCGGCTCTGGGAGACAGGGCAGGTCAGTGACCTGGAGACCTACCACCGGATCCGCAAGGTGGAACCGCTTGAAGAGGCGTTCGCATCCCTTGATGTCCGCTGCTGGGCCAGCGGAGTGCGCAGCGGGCAGACGGACCACCGCCGTTCAATGACCTGGCTGGATCCGATCCGCACCCGACTGTCCCTGCGGCCGGTGCTCGACTGGACCCCCAGGGATGTCTTCTATTACATGCAGGAGCATGATCTGCCTCAGCACCCGCTGTTTGATCAGGGCTACTCGACGGTCGGGGACTGGCATTCCAGCGGTCCGGACAGCGGAGACCACAGCGGCCGCGGCACCCGTTTCGGCGGCCTGAAGCAGGAGTGCGGCATTCACCTGCCGCAGAACGCTGCTGAGGGAATGCTCGGGGACGGCATCTGATCGTGGTCGATCCGGCGGTCTGCAGCACCGGCCTGCTGATCGGAAACAGTCGCTGGCACTGGGCCGAGTTCCAGGCCGATCGCTGGCATTTCGACCACAGCCTCCCCGACCTCAGCCGGCTCGAGATCACGCCGCCTGTCTGGGCGGCTGTCGGCCCGGTGCCGGAGACGCCATTCCTGTACACGGTGCGACACTTAACTCTGGCGGACGTCCCCGTGGAGGGCTGTCCTCCCTGGCTCGGGGTTGACCGGGCACTGGGGGCCTTCAGTGCCTGGAACCGCTGCATCGAACAGCAACTGGATCGTCGGGCCGGTGTGCTGCTGGCGGATGCCGGCACGGTGCTCAGCCTCACGCTTCTGGACTCCGCCGGTGGTTTCCGGGGTGGTCAGCTGATTCCGGGCCTGCGGATGCAGCTGCAGGCCATGGCCGCGGGTGCATCCGGCCTTGATCTGCCGGCTCTGGATGTCGAATCCCCAAGCCTGTTCCCCCGGGAAACCGATGCAGCGATGTGGCGTGGCGCCCTGCAGGCTCTGGTGGGAGCTCTGGGGGAAGCACAGCGGCAGTGCGGGGCTCTCATCTGGCTCTGCGGAGGAGACGCGGCCCGGCTGGAACCAGAACTGATCCGGGCGGGGCTCCACGTCCGCTGTGATCCCGATCTGGTGATGAAGGGACTGGTGGATCTGATGCCGATGATCAGCCCAGATCCAGATCACTGAGCAGGTCATCCGCCATCGAGGCGGATTTCACCTTTGTATAGATGCGTTCAAGTTTGCCTTCGGCATCCACCACGAAGGTGTGGCGCATCATGCCCATGTATTCGCGGCCCATGAACTTCTTCAGGCCGTAACTCTCGTAGCTGGTCGCCACGGCACAGGGCTCCTCATCCGTCAGCAGGGTGAAGGGCAGTTCGTGCTTGCTGATGAACTTGGTGTGGGAGGCAGCGTTGTCCTTGCTGATGCCGAGCACCTGGATGCCGTGTTCAGCGAAGCGCTCCCAGCGGTCGCGGAAGTTGCAGGCCTCCTTGGTGCAACCCGGCGTGTCGTCCTTGGGGTAGAAGTACAGAACGACCCGTTGTCCCAGAAATGAGGACAGCTTCACGGGTTCACCGTCCTGATTGGGGAGTGTGAAATCAGGTGCCGGATCGCCGATCTGGAGAGCCACAGGCGCAGTCGGAAGCAACTGGCGGCAGCGTAATGGCCCTTTGGCTGATCCCGAGGCGGGAGGCTCCCGATGCCCAGGTGACGCTGACGGAACGGGAACGCTCCTGGGCGGACGCTCTCGGATCGCAGCGCGCGGAGCAGTTCGCCCATTCCCGTCGCTGGCTGCGCAGCTGTCTTGCGGATCGCTTCCGACTGTGTCCGGATCGCATCCCCCTGGATGCGCCGCCGGGGCATCCGCCGACCCTCGCTGCTGGATGGGGCTGGACCAGCATCAGCCACAGCCGTGATGCCCTGCTGCTGGGCTGGTCCAGCCAACGCATCGGGGTCGATCTCGAACGCCATGACCGAAGCTTTGCGGCGGAGGCTCTCTGCCGGCGCTTCTTCTGCCCCGATGACCGGGACGCTCTGCTCAGCCTTGCGGCCGCGGAACGCCGCCCGGCGGTGTTGCAGCACTGGATTGCCAAGGAAGCGGCGATCAAATGGCAACGGGGAGGACTGGCAACCGATCTGGACCAATGGTCGTTGAGCGAGACGATCGGCATGGCGGTTCACCGCAGCCTGGGTCTGCGGTTACAGGTGCACCACGTCAATCTTGGGGACTGGCGTCTGGCCGTGGTCGGAGCTGATTTCGGCCCGGGACAGCCTCCCCCGATCTGCCGGATTTGAGCTCGACTTGGTCCTGATCGAACCAGATCTGCGCGTTTGTGTTGGCGATTTTTCTACCTACAGCTATTTTTTTGGGTGACGTCCCTCTCTGTCGTCCGTGTTTACTCGTCTCGCCGCCGGCCTTTTGGCTGGTGCTTCCCTCGCCACTCTGGCTGCTCCCGCAGAAGCCGGTACCAAGCGTCCTGTTCGCTGGAACACCGGTGGTGCTGTGTGGACCACCTCCTCCAAAGCTTTCAAAAAGTTCTTCAAGACCGGTGAAATCACCGACCGTGCTCTTGAAGCTGGCATCAACAACTCCGGCTGGACTGCCGAAGAGATCCAGGAAGGCATGACCAAGACCTACAAGGTCGATGTGGTCGGTGTTGCTCGCTTCCTCTACTCCAAGGACGGCGTCAAGTTCCTCAAGGATCAGACCGCTTCCTACTTCCCTTACTGGAAGATGAAGAAGACCGCAGTTCCCGCTCTGCGTTCCGCCATCATCGCTGCTTCCAAGAAGGGCAAGCTGTCCTCCGCAGGCATCATGAAGAACCTGCCTGTCGACTTCCGTCTGGCCGACACCTGCGGCACCTACACCGGTGCTCAGAACGTCTGTGCTCCCGACAAGTGCGAAGGCGACGCCCAGTGCACCTCCCTGCTGTCCTGGTACGTCTTCCTGCCCGCTTGCGTCCAGGCCAACTCCGCACTGCCTGAGCCCGCTCCCCGTGCAGTGCAGACCTACACAGCTCCTGCCCGTCCCCTGTGGTGATCAGGCCCTGAGCCGATTTCGTTCATCAAGCCCCGGCCTCGGCCGGGGTTTTTTCATGGTTTGACAAAACGTCCCTGCAGCAGGAGGTGCCGCATCGGCAACGCAAAGCCATCGCGTCCGACCCGGCGCAGCTCGCGGCGCAGCTGCTCGATCACGTCGTTCCCCACGTCCGAGATCATGCGTCGGTAGCTGGACCCCTCGGCCAGCCAGCGTTCCTCCAGATCGGCACCGCCGCTGAGTGACAGGGTCTCACCCCAGCTGCGCTCCTCCAGCTCCCAGCCGCAGTTCCGCATCACGTCGGTGCACACCTCGGTGCCAGCCAGCCACTGCTGTTCGCGTTGCAGCAGCGCTTCGAGACCATCCCCGATGGCTGCATCGGTTGCCTGCATCAGAGCGGTCGCCGGTCCCGCTGCCGCTGTGCTGATCAACAGGCGCAGGCCGCTCCCCGCCTTGCAGCGCTGCATCAGGATCTCCCAGAGCATCTGCCAGCGCTCCGGTTCCAGGTCAGCGGCACCGAGGCGGCCCCCGATCCATTCGAAGCGTTGACCGTCCGGAAGCTGGCAGAGCACTCCTGGATCGCCGCAGAGCAGCTGCGGTTGCAGGGACGCGTCCAGCAGTTCGAGTTGGGCGCTGATCCGTCTGTGGTCCCCCTCGGTGGGACTCAGCACGGTGACGCCGCCCTCCGGGACGGCCCGCAGCGGATCCAGGGCCCAGAGCAGGGAGCGCATCCCCACGAGCAGCACCCGGTCGTTTCGCTTCCATGGCACCGAACGCCAGAGCTGATCCCGCAGGCGATGCAGCCGGTCTCCCTCCTGGCCCAACTGCCGCTGGATCCAGCGCTCCAGGGCCGGGCTGTCGGGCCCACTGCTCAGCAGCAGCGGCTGTTCCGCCGCCAGCTCAGCGGCCGCAGCGAGCTGGGCCGCGCGGCGCTCCGCCATGCGCTGGCGGCGCTGCCCTTCCCAGCCCTGGCTGCCGGGTTGCCAGAACACCTCCCCCTGGAGAGCGGTCGGCAGGTACTGCTGGTCCACCCAGTGCTCCACGTAGGCGTGGGGGTAGCGGTAGCCGACGCCATCACCGAAGGCTGCGCCGTCCCGGTTGCCGTCCCGCAGGTGGCTGGGCACGTCCTGTCGGCTGGCCGAGCGGACGGTCTTGAGGGCATCGAAGAACCCCATCACGCTGTTGCTTTTCTCGGCACCAGCCAGATACAGAGCGGCCTGCGCCAGCGGATAGAGCCCCTCGGGCAGGCCAACCCGCTCGAAGGCCGCGGCGCATGCCTCCACCACCACGATCGCCTGGGGATCCGCCAGACCGATGTCCTCCCCGGCGGCGATCAGCATGCGCCGGAAGATGAAGCGGGGGTTTTCGCCTGCTTCCACCATGCGGGCGAGCCAGAAGAGGGCGGCGTCGGCATCGGACCCCCGCAGCGACTTGATGAAGGCGCTGATGGTGTCGAAGTGGGCATCGCCGTGCTTGTCGTAGAGCACCGCCCGCTCCTGGATCGACTCCTCGGCGATGGTCAGATCGATCCGGATCACACCGCCGGCGTCCGGTTCGGAGCTCTCCACCGCCAGCTCCAGGGCATTGAGCAGGCTGCGGGCATCGCCATTGGCGACATCCACCAGATGCGCAGCGGCCTCCGCTGTGATCTCCACCCTGCGCTCGCCGAAGCCCCGTTCGTCGTCGTCCAGCGCCCGGACCAGCAGCCGCTGCAGATCCTGCGGTTCGAGAGGCAGCAGCCGGAACAGCCGCGAGCGGCTCACCAGCGCCTTGTTCACTTCGAAGTAGGGGTTCTCGGTGGTGGCTCCGATCAGGGTGACGGTGCCGTTCTCCACCCAGGGCAGCAGGGCATCCTGCTGAGCGCTGTTGAAGCGGTGAACCTCGTCGATGAACAGGATCGTGCGCAGACCATGGCGCTCCAGCCGGGTGCGTGCCGCCTCCACCTCCTCTCGCAGATCCTTCACCCCTGCCAGCACGGCATTGAGGCTGCTGAAGTGGGCTCGTGTGTGATTGGCCACGATGCGCGCCAGGGTCGTCTTGCCGACTCCGGGTGGCCCGTGCAGGATCAGATTGCCGACGCGATCGGCGGCGATGGCCCGGCGCAGCAGTCGACCGTCCGCCAGGATGCCGCTCTGCCCCTCGAATTCCTCAAGGGTGCGCGGTCGCATCCGATCGGCCAGGGGCGCCAGCCTCCGACGTTGCTGATCACCGTGAAAGGCGAAGAGGTCCTGGCTCAATGGGCGCGGACATCTGGTGACAATCTTGCCGCTATCCCGAAGAATCGGGCCGTTGTTGGAATCTTCCGGATAATTCGACCAGACAAGGATTCTCAGTGCGCGCTCCGCAGCGATTGGTTCTGCCACTGATGGCCCTTGCCGTCGTCAGTGCCTGCAAGGGCGAGCCCCCGAAGCAACCGCCACCGCCCAAGGTTCAGGTGGCTCCTGCGGAGCTGGCGGTCTTCACCGATGGGGTGGACACGGTCAGCACCCTGGATTCCCTCAGCAAGGTGGAACTGGCGGCCCAGGCATCCGGACGGATCCTGCAGCTGGGGATCGATCAGGGGGATCAGGTGAATCCCGGTGATCTCCTCGTGGTGCTCGACCAGGCGCAGCAGCAGGCGCAGCTGGCGTCCGACAAAGCGCAGCTGATGGAGGAGGAGACCCGCTCGGAAACGGCCAAGACCAACTGGGAGCGCTACGAATATCTGGCTGCTCAAGGCGCTTCGTCCCAGAAGCAGCTGGATCAGTACCGCACCCAGTACTTCACGTCCGTTGAACAGGTCAACACCGCCCGAGAGAGGGTCAGGGCGACGGAAGCCAACCTCAGTTACAGCAACCTGCGCTCACCGGCCGGCGGCACCGTGGCGGATGTTCATGTGCAGGTCGGCGATGTGATTCAGCAGGGTCAGGTGTTCACAACCCTGGTTCAGAACGCCGAGCTGGAGGCCAGGGTCGAGATTCCTGCCGTCTTCTCCGAGCGGGTGAAGCTCGGTCTGCCGGTGCTGCTCAGCGCACCTGGCAGCGACAAGGTGATCAGCACCGGTGCCATTGATTCGATCGATCCGCAGGTGGATGCGACCACCCAGGGTCTGCTGGTGAAGGCCGTCTTCAAGAATCCGACCGGCCAGCTGCGCAGCGGTCAGCGCCTGCGCACCCGGGTGCTGCTCGACGAGACCGAGCAGCTGTCGGTGCCCTTCGCCGCTGTCACCCAGACCTCCGGTCAGAGCTTCGTGTTCCGTCTCGGAACCCTGGCGGAGCTGAAGGCGAATCCCGGCAAGGCCGATCTGGCCAAGCTCAGCAAGGCGATCGAAGCCGGCAAGCTGCCCGCGAATGCCCGCTTCGCTCTGCAGACACCGGTCATGGTCGGGGAACTGGAGAACAACCTCTACCCGGTCAGCAAGGGGCTGTCGTCGAACGCAACCGTGATCACCACGAATCTGCTGAACCTGAAGCACGGCATGCCTGTTCAGGTTCAGACGGGTGCGACACCGAACTGAAGCTGAACGATGTCCGCCTCCAATACCTTCATCACCCGCCCGGTCCTCAGCACGGTCTGCAGCCTGCTGATCGTGATCGTCGGGCTGATCGCCATTCCGATCCTGCCGATCGAGAACCTTCCGGACATCGCTCCCCCGACGGTGAAGGTGCGTGCCACCTATGTGGGAGCTGATGCCGTCTCCGTTGAACAAGGCGTCACCTCGGTGCTGGAGCAGCAGATCAACGGTGTGGAGGACATGGACTTCATCACCTCCAACAGCTCATCGGATGGTGTCAGTTCGATTGCGGTCTCCTTCAACAGCGGCACCGACGGCAACATCAACCAGGTGAACGTTCAGAACCGCGTCTCCCTGGCGGAGCCGCAGCTTCCTGAGGAGGTGCGCAAATCGGGCGTGACGGTGAACAAGGCCTCGAATTCGATCCTGCTGGTTTACAACTTCGTCAATGCACCCGATTCCGAGACCGACTACAGCGTTGAAACGATCAGTGGATATCTCGACAAGAACCTGACGGACAACATCAAGCGGGTGAAAGGCGTCGGCGATGTCACGTACTTCGGAAACCGCAAGATCGCCTTCCGTCTCTGGCTGGATCCTCAGAAGCTCACCGCCAGCGGGCTGTCCGCCTCTGATGTGGTCCAACAGCTGCAGAGCCAGAACCGCCTGGTTCCAGCCGGGAAGGTGGGTGGCGATCCGGCGCCGGAGGGTCAGGAATTCACCTTCACGGTGCAACTGCAGGGACGTCTGACCACGGAGAGCGAGTTCGAGAACATCGTGCTCGCCAGGAACGCCAATGGCGGCCTGGTGAAACTCAAGGATGTGGGCCGTGTCTCCCTCGGCGGTGAGGTCTACGGCGTTGATGCCATCGACCTGCGTGGATCTCCCTCGGTGGGCGTGGCGATCTATCAGCTCTCCGGCAGCAATGCCATCGAGGTGTCCAACGGCGTCAAGGACGTGCTGGAGACCTTCGAGCAGACCCTGCCTGTGGGCCTCGAGGTGGAGAAGATCTACGACACCACCGATTTCATCAGCCAGTCGATCAAGGGGGTCACCAATTCGCTGCGCGATGCGGTGATCCTGGTGGTGCTGATCCTGTTCCTGTTTCTGCAGAACTGGAAGGCCACCCTGGTGCCGGCCATCGCCATTCCCGTGGCGTTGATCGGCACCTTTGCCCTGGTGCTCGCCTTCGGGTTCTCGCTGAATCAGCTCACCCTGTTCGGGCTGGTGCTGGCTACGGGACTGGTGGTGGACGACGCGATCACGGTGGTGGAGGACACCTCCGCGAAGAAGGCGGAGGGTCGCACCGCCGTGCAGGCGGCGATGGAGACGATGGATGAGCTGTTCAGTGCCGTCATCGCCACCTCCCTGGTGAAGATGGCGGTGTTCCTGCCGGTGCTGTTCTTCCCCGGTGCGACGGGAACGATCTACAAGCAGTTCGCCGCAACGATCCTGTTCTCCATCGGGATCTCCACGTTCAACGCCCTCACGTTCTCTCCGATGCTCTCCGCGCTGCTGCTGGCGCGGGAAACCAAGGAGCTCAGCCGCCATCAGTACGCCACGGCTGGTGTGGTGCTCGGTTTCATCTACGGCCTGCTCAGCGCCGGTGACGGTGCTGTGCTGGCGGCGGTGCCGATGGCGGTGGGGGCGGTGATCGGCTACATCGCGTCGCTGCTCACGGGGCTGCCGCTGCGCTTGCCCTTCGCGGCCGGAGGCGCCGTGGTCGGCGTGATCATCGCCGGCATCAGCAAGCTCCCCCCCGTGTTGTTGTTCACCGGGATCGGTCTGCTGGTGGGCTGGTTCATCCCGTCGATCTTCACCAACTTCAACCGCTTCTACAGCGGCTTCGAGAAGCGCTACGCCAGCGTGCTCGACATGGTGCTCAAGGCACGTCCGGTGGTGATGGGCGTGCTGGCGATCGGGATTCTGCTCACGGGCCTGGCGTTCACCCGCGTGCCGGGGGGATTCGTGCCGATCGAGGATCAGGGGTATGCGATCGGGGTGGTGCAGGCTCCCGACGGCCAGTCGAGCCAGAAGACTCTCGCCATCAACCGTCAGATCGCGGAGGTGATGAGCACCGAAGAGGACGTGAGGGCCGCGGCACTGTTCAGCGGAGCCAGCCTGGATGGCAATGCTCCCAACAAGGGTCTGTTCTTCGCCGGGTTCAAGCACTGGGATGAGCGTCCCGGGGAGGATCACACCGTCGGCGCGGTGGTGAAGCGCCTCAATCAGAAGTTCTACGAGCAGATCCAGGGCGCCCGGGTGATCGTCGTCGAACCTCCGGCCATTCCCGGCTACGGCACCGGAGGCGGCTTCGAATTCCAGCTGCTGGATCAGAGCAGCGGCGCTTACTCCCTGGATGATTTCTTCGCGGCCTCAGGCCGAATCATCCAGGCTGCCAACACCAATTCGATCCTGAACCGGGTGTACACCCTGTTCACGCCGCAATCGCCCCAGATCGAGATCAAGGTGGACCGGGAGCAGATGGCTTCCCTCGGGGTGGATTACGGCAGCGCCATGTCCACCTTCAGCGTCAATTTCGGAGGTGCCTATGTCAACGACACCTTCCAGGAAGGCAAGGTGCGCCGTGTCTATGTGCAGGCGGATGCGGACAACCGTGCAACACCGGAGCAGCTGGCCTCCGTCTATGTGAGCAATGCCGAGGGTCGCCAGATCCCACTGTCCGAGTTCTTCACGGTGACCCCATCCACGGGACCGAGCGTCATCCCCCATTTCAATCTCTACCGCTCGATCAAGGTGGAGGGCACGCCGGCTGCGGGCAACAGTTCCGGTCAGGCGATCTCGGCGATGCGCCAGACGTTTGAACAGGGCAGCTTCCGGGGTCTTGATTACGACTGGACCGGCATCTCCCGGGAGGAAGTGAAGGCGGGATCCCTGGCGATCGTGATCTTCGCCCTCGGCATCCTGGCGGTGTTCCTGGTGCTCTCCGCCCAGTACGAGAGCTACACCGATCCGATCATCATCCTGCTGACGGTTCCCACCGCTCTGCTGGGCGCCCTGGTGTTTCTTGCCGGAGCGGGCCAGGTGCTGAACATCTATGCCCAGGTGGGTCTGGTGATGCTGATCGGTCTGGCGGGAGGGAACGCGATCCTGATCGTGGACCTTGCCAATCAGCGGATGGGCGAGGGGGATTCCGCCCTCGAGGCCGCCCGTTTCGCGGCTCAGTCGCGTCTGCGGCCGATCCTGATGACGGCGATCTCCTCACTCACCGGCTTCCTGCCGTTGATGCTGGCCACCGGTGCCGGCGCCCAGAGTCAGTCCTCCCTCGGGCTTGTGGTGTTCGGCGGTCTGCTGGTGGCCACCTTCCTCTCCACGCTCGTGGTGCCTGTGTTTTACGTGGTGATGAAATCTCTGCTGGGCGAGGCGGAGGGACGGGACGTCACAACTGAGCAGACGCCGACGTCATGACCCCGATGGATCAGCGACCGGAACTGGATCCGAGCCGTTCCTTCAGCGGCTGGAGGGTGTTGATGGCTGCTGTGGTGGGAGCCGCCACCGGCGCCGCTGTGAGTTTCTTCATCCAGGAACTGATCGAACACTCCCCTGCTGAGATCCCGCAGCGCAGCGTCCGGTTGTTCTTTCTGATGGTGATCCTGGCTGGAGCCCTGAGCAGCTTCGCGATTGAGGTGATGCGTCAGCTTCAGCAGGAGGCCACCGATGAGGCTTACCGCCACTACAACCCCCATCGGGGCCGCCGCTGAGCCGACGATCAGGTGATCACGGTTTAAGTGATCACGGTGGGACGGTCCATGCCGGTGCGCTCCTGGATCTCCGCCAGCGCATTGATGCCGCTGATCATGTCGGCCAGAGCGATCTGGGGATCCTGGTTGAGATCACCGGTGCTGGGCACGTAACTCTCGAGATACACACGGATCGTGGCGCCCTTGGTGCCTGTGCCGGAGAGGCGAACAACAACCCTGCTGCCGTCCTCGAGCAGGATGCGAAGTCCCTGGCCTTTGGTCACGGAGCCATCGACGGGGTCGGTGTAGCTGAAGTTGTCGGCCCCGCTGATGCTGCGACCCGCCAAGGACTGGCCGATGAGGCCGGGAAGCATGCCTTCGAGGCGGTCATAGAGACCATGGGCCGCGTCGCTGGGCACCGCCTCATAGTCGTGGCGGGAGTAGTAGTGGCGTCCGAAGCGCTTCCAGTGCTCGGCCATGATCTCGGCGACGCTGCAGCGGCGTTCCGCCAGGATCTGCAGCCAGAACAGCACGGCCCAGAGGCCGTCTTTCTCACGGATGTGATTGCTGCCGGTGCCGAAGCTCTCTTCCCCGCAGAGGGTGATCTTGTCGGCATCCAGCAGGTTGCCGAAGAACTTCCAACCCGTGGGGGTCTCGTAGCACTCGATCCCCAGTTCCTTGGCCACCACATCAACGGCAGCACTGGTGGGCATCGATCGCGCCACACCCGCCAGGCCGGAGGCGTAAGCCGGCACCACCGACGCATTGGCCGTGAGCACGGCCAGGCTGTCGCTGGGATTCACGAAGCACTGGTGGCCCAGAATCATGTTGCGGTCGCCATCGCCATCGCAGGCGGCACCGAAGCGATGGGCATCACCGTTGAGCAGCAGATCGGCCAGCTCGTGGGCATAGGTGAGGTTCGGGTCGGGATGACCACCGCCGAAGTCCTCGAGGGGGACGCCGTTGCGCACGCTGCCGGCCGGAGCACCCAGCAGACTCTCGAACACGCGGCTGGCGTAGGGACCGGTGACGGCGTGCATGGCGTCGAAGGCCAGCGGGAAATCGCCGCGGATCAGATCGGCGATGCGATCGAAATCGAACAGCTGCTGCATCAGCGCCACGAAGTCATCGACGCCGTCGATCACCTCCACCTGCATCGCACCGATGCTGAAGCTGCCGGGAGCATCGATGGGGATCGCCGGCGCTTCGAGGATCGTGTACTGCTCAAGGGTCTTGGTGCACTCGAACACCGCGTCGGTGAAGCTGGCCGGCGTCGGCCCGCCGTTGGCACCGTTCACCTTCACGCCGAAGTCCCCATCAGGGCCGCCGGGGTTGTGGCTTGCCGAGAGGATGATGCCGCCGATGGCCTGACGCTTGCGGATCAGGTTGGAGGCCGCGGGGGTGGAAAGGATGCCGCCGGTGGCGACGATCACCTTGCTGAGGCCATGGGCGGCCCCCATGCGCAGGATCACGTCGATGGCACGACGGTTGCCGTAGCGGCCGTCGCCCCCCAGCACCAGGGTTCCCCCCTGCACACCGGTGAGGGTGCGGAACACGGCCTCCACGAAGCTCTCGAGGTAGTGCGGCGCTTCGAACTGCTGGCTGCTCTTGCGCAGTCCGGACGTGCCGGGCTTCTGATCGGTGAAGGGAGTGTCCAGGCGCACCTGACGTTGCGTCGGTTCCACCGGGGCCGAGGTGGTCATCACGAAGAGTGGGACTACGCGGAACGTAAACACGGGATGACCGTGGCAGCGTGATGGACACGACCAGTTGCGGTCGCCAGCCACTCCCCGCGCGTTTCGGGCTCGGATATGCACAGAACACTGCTGCTGATGCTGCTTGGAGCCGGGTTACAGCTGGCTCCAGCCCACGCCACCCAGGCCTGGAAGCGGGCAAAGCCGTTCCCTGAGGCCTCGGCTGCTGCCAAGAACGCCGCAGAGGCTGTGATCCATGAGGCAGGTTCGGAGGAATGCCTGCGCGGCAAGCTCTCCAACGCCATCGTGCAGCTGTCCAACAGCTGCGACGTGTCCGGCCTCTCCTCGTCGGTCTGCGATCTGGCCTCCGATATCGCCGGTCGCGAGCTGGAACTGGACGTGGCTGAAATGCTCAGCACCTCTGAAACGCTGCTCCAGATGCTCGGCGACGGGGCATCAGCACGCTGAGCGTGATCAGGAGGCCCCGAACCCGAAGCCGCTGCCACCACCGCCGGGATTCGGTCCACCCTGAGGCTGGTTCTTCGGCGTTTTCTTCACTGGCTCCGCGCAGCTGATCGTGATGCGCCGGGCCTCGCTGTCGATGCTGTCGCGGCGTTTGTAATCGTTGCTGCCTGCGGTGGTGGATCGTTCGATCACGGCCCAGAGCACGTCCTTGCAAACCACGGGCAGGCGGGGATGGTCCATCAGCGGATCAGCCAGGCTGCGGGCTCGGCTGCAGTCAGCCGCGTCGTTCTCCCTGGAACAGCTGTAGGCGGCGAGCTGAATCTCGCGCAGCTTCTCCTTGCTGGGCCAGGGCACATAGGGTTCTGCCGCCTGCACCGGCAGGGCGAGAGCCAGCAGCAGCAGAGCCGCGGTGGAGTGGAACGGAGTCATGGGCGCATTCTGACCTGATCGCTGTTCAGTTGATGCAGACCGATAACCCTCTGGTGATCCAGCAGGTCTTGTCATCGTCACGCCGCTCAGCGGGTGATCGGGTCTGGCTAGGTGACTGATCAAGGTTCAAGCCTTGGACGGTCAACCAAGCTTTGCCGGGTTCCGTGACACGGATGGTGAGGCGGTTGATCCCGGGGATCAGATCAACATCGTGGAAGGCATTGCGCAGGTGAAAGCTTCCATCGCCAGCGAACGGTTGGACCATGCATCCGCCATCGAACTGGTGCCCGGACTCACGCTTGATGATGCAGTGCACCCATTCACCGGCGGCTCTGTTTTGCATGGGAGGCGGATCAGCCAAGCTGCGAAATTCATTCAGCAGCAGTTGATTGAATTGCTGAAAGCAACCAAGCAGAACTTGGCCGTGAATGGATCCGTTCTTCAGGGACTCCTTGGCCAAGGAGCAGAAGCGGTCACGATGCTTGTTCCAGGCTGAGAACGTTCTATCGCCCAGGATCGCATTCAACTTGGCGTCGGATTGTTCGACATTTTGCGTGGCACAGGCCTGAGCTTCCAGGGTTGTTTGCCCAGGGCAAATCAGCATGGCGATGAGCGGGAGCATCATTTTTCATGACCTGATGGATGGCTTGATGTTGATTCAACTGTTGGATCTGTTTGGATTCGGGGAACCGTTCATTACCCCATCCCCGCAGCGGATCTTCTGACGTTCCAGCTTGCGGCGCAGGTGCGGTGTGATCCCCAGTTCGGCGGTGTCCCAGATCCGATCCATCTCCCGGGTGAAATGTTGGGCGAGTTCGGGTGAGTGAATGGCGAGCAGGGTCTCGTCATTGGTGTGGGCAGCCGATGGCGACCAGTTGAAGGACCCAGTGATCACGGTGCGGTTGTCGATGACAGCGAACTTGTGATGCAGCTTGTCGCCTCGGGCGAGCCGTGGCGTGCCGATGCCCCGCAAGGGGGCCTCATAGGGCTGGTTGTTCCGCTCCAGCTTGCAGTTGCGATCCGGTAGGGCCACCCCCAGCAGATCCAGCACTTCCGAGAAGGAACGGCTGGCAAAGCCGGGATCGGCCACCAGCCGAATCTTCACGCCGGCCTTCACCCGCTCCTGCAGCACATCAGCCAGCTGCTGGGCCGAGAACACGAACAACGCCATGTCGATCGAGCGGCGTGCTGCACCCAACTGCTGGGCCAGCCAGTTCAACCCATGTTCCGGGTTGCGTTTCGGGTGGGGTGCGAACAGCACCTCCACCCGGGCATCGCCCACCATCACCGTCTGCGGGCCGGCGGATCGTTTCGCCAACCCGAAGCGACTGTCCTTGCGGCCGCCGGGTCCGTCTCCCCACATGCGCTGGAATTCAGCCCGGAACAGCTCCGCCAGGTCCTCACTTCTCAGGCGCAGCATGTGGTTGACGTTGCCGCGAGTGCTGTTGCGGCCGGCATCGCCATGGATGCCGGAACTGGTCAGATTGGCCGAGCCGGTGAGCACGCTGCGGCCGTCGATCACCAGGAATTTGTGGTGCATCAGGCCGCTGCCGCTGCTGCCGTCCTCGCGGTCGTCCACCATCGGGATGCCTGCCTCCTGCAGCAGGCCGACCGCGTCTCCGGCGGCAGCCTCCTCATCACTGGTGATGCCATCGCCATCAAGATCCGCCAGCTGCTGCAGGCGTTGCCAGCGCTGGCGTTGATGGTTCGCCAGGTGGGTCGGCTGCTGCTCACGCCAGGGGCTGCTGTAGGTGTTCTCCAGAACCACCTGCACCGTGAGTCCGCGATCCCGGGCAGCGATCAAGGCTTTGGCGATCCCGGGCAGCGTCAGTTCCTGCACGGCCACCAGCACCTCCTGCTGAGCGCCCTCGATGGCCGCGATCAGGGATCGCTCGAGATCATCGCCATTGCGCCAGCGTCCCGTCAGCGGTGAGCGGTAGCTGCTGGTGTCACGGTGATTGAACAGCACCTCGATCTGAGGTGGCTGCGGCAGTTCGGTTGCCGTGCTGCCGATCACGCGACCCTGCTGACTGCAGCCGCTGCTGATCAACAGCGCAGTGATCAGAGAGAGGGATCGGAGCACGATGCCGTATGGGGATCACGCTTCAAGCATTCCCCGGCGAGATCAGTGGGGCATCTCCGAGGTCTTGAGCATGGCGATGAACCAGAAACTGCTCAGCACCAGGGCAACGGCGACGCCGGCAGCGATCCCGACCCTGGCCATCACCAGCGGAACGATCAAAGGAAACGCCATCGCCCCCGCGAGGGGGGTGATGGCGACGAACCAGCGCAGGGAGGCCGGTGCTTCGTTGTCGTGGGAGTTCAGAACCACTCGGCGCGGGCTTCGCTGGCGGGGTTGCTGTTGTCCTCGGGGGTCTGACGAGCAAAGTTCAGGGTGATGTTGCGCTTCTGCTCGCCGTCTGCGGCTGTGGCTTCGATGGGGTACATCTGCTCACCGTCGCGGAAGGGCACCTGGATGCGGAAGGTGCCGTCGGTGGAGAGGGGCACGTCCTCGCCGCCGATGGTGAGACGGGCTGAAGGATCCGTGGCGCCGTAGACGATCAGTTCGGCGTCAGCCACCAGCCAGAAGGAGCGTTGGCGGGGAGCCACACCACCGAGGCCGGACTCATTGCGGCCGCTGGCCCAGAGGCCGATGCCGGAATCGCTCAGCCCGAAGCTGTCGGAATCGCCGGAGGAGTCGACACCCTCCTGGAACTCCTCGGAACCGACGCGGCGACGGCGGAAGTGCACCGTGGCGCTCTGATACAGACGCTCGTGCAGGCCACTGTCGCTGGGCTCAGCCGGTGTGACGGGAGCAGCAGGAGCTTCCGGAACCGAAGTGGTGTCGAGGCTGAAGGGGACGAACTGATCCAGGATCTGCTCGCTGGGGTGCAGAGCCGGGACGCGGGCCACGGAGGAGAAGGCCAGGGACATCCAGGTGGTGCCGATCCGGTAGCCGAGCTCGACGCGGTAGTCGCGGTCGCAGAGGGGAACCGGCAAATACCACTCGGTGCTGTGGCTGTCGACGGGGACTTCCTGAAGGGTGTGAGGGTGAGCGCTGCCGTCCTGCATGCCGGTCACGTCGGCAAGGCGCAGGCAGAGGCGGCTGGCGCCCTCCTTCTGAGCCCGCTGGCGGTCATCGTCGGAGATCTCCCAGAACACGTAGGCCCACTGGGGATCGCGAGGCAGGAAGACCACGCGGGTCTCGCTGGTGGAAATCGCGGGAGCACTCAGCTCAGCCTCGATCGCCTTGAGATCACCACCGCGCTGTTCCTGACGCTGCGCCACCTCGCCGACGAGGGCTTCCTTGCTCTTACGGCTGTAAAGAGGAACGCCCAGGTCGCTTGCGATCTGCCGAAGTTGGCGCAGTGTCAGACGTGCCAGAGAGGTGAGGGTTTGGGACACGTCCAAAAACTCCAGTTTTCATTCGGGATCATTGTGCGGCCAAACACCTCGATTCAGACCTTGCCTGGAGTCGGAGTCAGCATCCACTGACGGCAAGCCGTTGGAGGATTGGCGGGGATCACTGTTCAGCACACAAAAAAAGCGGGGCAGAGGCCCCGCTTTTGTGAGTGACCGGGCCGACGTTCAGCGGCCGATGCTGCGGAAGGGAACCCGTGACATGTAGTCGATGTCCGTGGTGGTGGTGTTCCCGCGCGGGTTGGGCATCGGCAGATCCTTGAGCCATTCGAGGTAATCGGCGGGAGCGCCACCCCGCTTGATCTTGGCGCGTGCTGGCAAAGCCTTGCCGGGGCCTCCCATGAACACGATCTGAGGGAAGCCGAGGATCCCCCGGTAGTACTCGTCGTAGCGGGGGCTGGTGATGTTGAAGGGGGTGTCACCCAGGTCGCGTCCGGGGAGCACCCGGTTGCGCTGGGAGGGCACGGTGTCGTAGCCGAAGGCATCGAGGTATTCCTGGCTGTCGAGCAGCACATCAACGAGGCCCTCGACCCCTTTGGTGCCGATCACGATCGACCAGGCGATCTCCTCGGACTTGTTGCTCTTTCGGCCCAGCAGCTTCTCCACGAGGTGGCGAACCACCTTGTAGTTGCTGTTCATCCCGTAGAAGCTGCGCTTGAAGGTGTCGGAGAGCACCAGTCCACGGATGAAGTCCCGGACCGTGATCTGCCCGTCCTTCAGCTGGGATTCCAGGTTGACGTCGCGGTCGGATTCGAAGGCGTGGAAGAAGATCTGCCGATAGGCGCTCTCGATCACCGTGACGAGGTTGTCCCGGTCCATGGCGATTTCCATGGAGTAGGCCCGTGCCGTCTCATCCGAGTTGACGCGCAGGGCGGCGACCCGTGAGTTCTGGGTGATCGGTGCGTACTCCAGAAGGGGAATGGCCACGCGAGCTTCAGCATCCACTGCCGCAGATCGTAGAAGTGCCGACCTGTCCCCCTTCCCGCCGCAGGGGCACCGATTACATCCCGTAATAGAGAGTTGAGTACTTCTGCTTACCAGCCGAAGGGGGCCAGGGCCCCGGGCATGCCGGCACTGGCGGCCGCCGTCGCCGCTGCTGGGTCATCCAGCTGGCGGGTTTCCATACAGAAGGAGGCATTGTTGGAGAGGCCCTGCACGGTGCTGGTGCGCAGCCGCAGATTCGGCCCTGCGAACCAGAAGCGCTCCAGCGAGCTCATCATTTCGTAGTCGGTGGTGAGGATCAGGCCGTTCTCCTCATCCATGCGGAACTGCCCGGCCACCGGTGCCTTCTCCGCATAGCCGCGATCCCTCAGCAGCAGGCCGTTGCGCCCGCTGTCGTCGGTGGGGATCAGCCCGAACATGGTCTGGTCTTCGTGGGATTCGCCGGCTCTGTCCCAGGCCATCGATCCGCTCCAGCGGACCCAGCAGCCGCCCACGATCCGTTCGGCGCTCTCCCCGTTGCAGGCGGCGATCTCCGCCAGCCGCGGGTCTCCTTTCGGCAGTTCCTCCACCACGATGAAGGAGGCTCCTGCCTCGGCCCGCCGATGCAGCAGATGATGCTGGCTGCGCTGGGAGCGCCAGCGGCCGCAGCTCAGCCGGAAGAAGCTGAGGGCATCAGGAATCTCAAGGCTCATCGGCGCGTCCCGGCTGAATCTGATGATGGCAGCGCGCCTCGGCGGCGCTGATCAGGTCCTCCAGAGACAGCTGCAGCGGGGGCTTGTTCAGGCTGTCGGCCAGGGTCTGCAGTTGCTCGGCGGCTCCCTCGAGCTGATGCAGCAGAGAGCGCAGGAAGCCCGGCTCCTCCGCGACCACCGGTTGCTGTTCACACCAGCGCCGTCTGCTGGCGGCATCAGGCAGCGCATCGCCTGCAGCGTTGTCCATGGCTCGGAAGCTCTCGAGGCAATGGGCCAGCAACCGCAGGTGATGCCGGTCCATCTGGGGCAGAAGCGTCGCGTCGATGCGCGCGATCACCGTCGCGTCGATGGCCATCAGCTCTCGATCGGCGTGATCCGGAAACCGCAGGCATGCCCCCCCTCCAGGCGCCAGTGCACCCGTTCGACCCGGCAGTCCGGAACGGTGCGGCGGATCAACAGCAGCTCCTGGTCGCACACGGCGGGGAATTCCTCGGCGATGCGTTGCACCGAGCAGTGCACTTCCTGCAGGCGCCAGCTGAGGCCGTCGTCCTCTGGGCTGCAGCTGGTGATGTAGCCCTCGTCGCGCCGCAGGCGCGTCAGCTGTTCCAGGCGCTGCTGCAGGCTGCCATCCCCCAGCTGCTGTCGGTACTGTTCCGCCTTGTCCTCAGCCTGCTGGTTGAGCAGCTGCTTCAGCGTCTCCTCGGGCAGGCTGGCGCGCATCGAGTCCAGCAGGCCGAGCGCGAAGCGGCGACTCCCATCGGGGAACCGTTCACGCCCGCGTTCGGTGAGGCTCCAGCGATTGCTGGGGCGCCCAGGCCCGCTGGCTGCGGTGCTGGATTCAGCAAGACCCTCCTCCGCGAGGCTGCGCAGATGACGCCGGATCACCTGAACGGAGAGATCCAGGGCGCCCGCCAGGTCAGCTGCCTCCGCATCCCCGCGCTCCAGAAGCAGGGACAGCAGGGCATCGCGGGTGCTGGCCTGAGCCGGGGCGGTCATGGAAGAGGGAACCTCATCACACGATGCCACTGGAAGGGGAGTGCTGGAGTTCACAATGGTGGGCCGCCGTGGGGCGATCGGCTGCCTTAGGCTTCCGATAAGGAAACCACGGTGTTTCGTAATCCGTCTTCGCCTCCATGTCCGACGCCGCTCCTGAGCCGACAGCTGAAAGTCTGGAGGTGATCCGCAAGTTCGCTGAGACCTACGCCCAGCGCACCGGTACCTACTTCTGTACGGAACCCAGCGTGACGGCGGTGGTTCTGAAGGGTCTGGCGCGTCACAAGGATGAATTGGGCGGCGCTCTCTGCCCCTGCCGCCACTACGAAGACAAGGAAGCGGAAGTATCCCAGGCCTTCTGGAACTGCCCTTGCGTGCCCATGCGGGAGCGCAAGGAATGCCACTGCATGCTGTTTCTCACGGAAGACAATCCATTTGCCTCCCAGGAGAAGGTTCAGACGATCAGCACCGAGACAATTCACGCCACCGCCGGCTGACCTGCATGACCAGCACCTCCACGCGAGATCTCGTCAGCCAGCCGTACAAGTACGGCTTCGTCACCGAGATCGAGACCGACAAGATCGCCAAGGGTCTCAGCGAGGACGTTGTTCGGCTGATCTCTTCCAAAAAGGATGAACCGGCCTTTCTGCTGGATTTCCGGCTCAAGGCTTTCCGGCACTGGCTCACCCTTGAGGAGCCCGACTGGGCTGCTCTGGGCTATCCGGCGATCGATTACCAGAACATCATTTATTACGCGGCGCCGAAGCAGCAGGAGAAGAAATCGAGCCTGGAGGAGGTGGATCCCAAGCTCCTGGAAACCTTCGACAAACTCGGCATTCCTCTCAGCGAGCAGAAGCGGCTCAGCAATGTGGCGGTGGATGCGGTGTTCGACAGCGTTTCGATCGCCACCACCTACAAGGAAAAGCTGGCGGAGCACGGTGTGGTGTTCTGCTCCTTCAGTGAGGCGGTCAAAGAGCACCCTGAGCTGATCGAGCGTTATCTGGGCACGGTGGTGGCCAGCAACGACAACTATTTCGCCGCTCTGAATTCAGCGGTGTTCAGCGACGGTTCCTTCGTCTTCATCCCCAGGGGCGTCGAGTGCCCGATGGAGCTGTCCACCTATTTCCGCATCAATTCCGGCGACACCGGTCAGTTCGAGCGCACGCTGATCGTGGCCGAGGAAGGCGCTTCCGTGAGCTATCTCGAAGGCTGCACGGCGCCGATGTTCGACACCAATCAGCTGCATGCAGCGGTGGTGGAACTGGTGGCACTGGACGATGCGTCGATCAAGTACTCGACCGTGCAGAACTGGTATGCCGGCGATGAGAACGGCGTCGGCGGCATCTACAACTTCGTCACCAAGCGGGGTCAGTGCCGCGGTGATCGCAGCCGCATCAGCTGGACCCAGGTCGAAACCGGCTCGGCGATCACCTGGAAATACCCCAGCTGCGTGCTGCAGGGCGCGGATTCGGTGGGTGAGTTCTATTCCGTGGCCCTCACGAACAACCGCCAGCAGGCCGACACCGGCACGAAGATGGTTCACGTCGGTCCGCGCACCCGCTCCACGATCGTGAGCAAGGGGATCAGCGCCGGCCATTCCAGCAACAGCTATCGCGGCCTGGTGCAGATCGGCCCCGCGGCGAAAGGGGCCCGCAACTACAGCCAGTGCGATTCGATGCTGATCGGTGATCAGGCGGCGGCGAACACCTACCCCTACATCCGCTCCCAGCAGCCCCAGGCGGCGATCGAGCACGAGGCCAGCACCTGTCGCATCTCCGAAGACCAGCTGTTCTATCTGCAGAGCCGCGGCATCGGTTTCGAAGAGGCGGTGTCGATGATGGTGAGCGGCTTCTGCCGTGATGTGTTCAACCAGCTGCCGATGGAATTCGCCGCTGAAGCTGACAAGCTGCTGGCCCTCAAGCTCGAGGGATCCGTGGGTTGATCCCCCTGACCACTCCGTTCCAACCGTTCTTCTTATCCACGTGATCCGCCCTGACGCCGAGCTGCTTCTCGACATCACTGACCTGCATGCCTCCGTGGAGGATCAACCCATCCTCAAAGGGGTGAACCTGCAGGTGCGGGCGGGAGAGATCCACGCCGTGATGGGTCGCAATGGCAGCGGCAAAAGCACGCTGTCCAAGGTGCTGGCCGGCCACCCCGCTTACCGGGTCACCGCCGGTGCCGTCCGCTATTGCGGCAACGACCTGTTCGAGCTGGAACCGGAACAGCGCGCCCGACTGGGGGTGTTTCTCGGTTTCCAGTACCCAGTGGAGATCCCCGGGGTGAGCAATCTGGAGTTTCTGCGGGTGGCCACCAATGCCCGGAGGCTCCAGCGGGAGCAGGAGGAGCTGGACACCTTCGATTTCGAAGACCACGTGCGCGACAGGCTCAAGGTGGTGCAGATGGACCCTGCCTTCCTCGAGCGCAGCGTCAATGAAGGCTTCTCCGGTGGCGAGAAGAAGCGCAACGAGATCCTGCAGATGGCGCTGCTCGAGCCCGTGGTGGCGATCCTCGATGAAACCGATTCGGGTCTGGATATCGATGCGCTGCGCATCGTGGCGGCTGGTGTGAATCAACTGGCGACACCGGAGAACGCCACCCTGCTGATCACCCACTACCAGCGCCTGCTCGATGAGATCACTCCCGATTACGTGCACGTGATGGCGGCTGGCCGCATCCTCCGTACCGGGGGGCGTGATCTGGCCCTCGAGCTGGAGAAGACCGGCTACGACTGGGTCGACAAGGAACTGGCCGCTCAGGGGGTGGCCTGACCATGGCAAGCAGCGTGCTGGAGCCGGTGCAGCAGCGGGGGCGGGAAGCCCTGCAGCGGCTCGGCCTGCCCACCCGCCGTCAGGAGGCCTGGCGGCTCACGGATCTGAAACGTCTGGCAGCGCTGGCCGATCTGCCTCTCAGCGCCTCGCCTGCCAAGGCGGAGCAACCGGCTGTGGCTACGGGAGTGCTGCGCCTGCGGCTGGATGGTCTCGGCGATCCCCTCGAGGGTGTGACCCTTCCGGAGGGGATCAGTGCCCTCACTGAAAGCGAACTCAGGCAGGCCCTCGGCCACACCCTCGATCGCTGCGGGTGCGCCGACGTGTGGCCGGTGGAGTTGAACCATGCCTGCAGCCGGCGGGTGCTGGCGTTGCGGGTGCGCGGTTCAGTGCCGCCTCTGGAGCTTCTGCAGACAGGTTCTGCGGGGCTGACGGCGACACGGGTGCTGTTGCTGATGGAAGAAAAGGCGCAGCTGGATCTGCTGCAGGTGGTGACGGCTCAGGCTGACGCTGCCCACAGCCACGTGCTGGAGGTTCATCTGGGTCAGGAGGCTTGCCTGAACCACGGTCTGCTGGCTCTTGGAGACGGCAGCGCCTCGCTGCTGGCCCACCTGGCGGTGGAACAGGAGCCCCGCAGCCGCTACGCCCTCACCTCTGTGATGCGGGGCTGGTCCCTTGGACGTCTCGAGCCCCGGGTCGTGCAGGTGGATGGTCAGGCCACCACCACCCTGCAGGGTCTGGCGGTGAGCGATGCGGATCAGCAGCTCGCCACCCACTCCTCTGTCCGTTTCGACGGACCGGAGGGGGAGCTTGACCAACTGCAGAAATGCCTGGCGGCCGGTCGCTCCCACTCCATCTTCAACGGCGGCATCAGCGTGCCCAGGGCGGCGCAACGCACCAATGCAGCTCAGCTGAGCCGCAACCTGCTGCTGTCGGATCGGGCCCGAGTCGACACCAAGCCTGAGCTTGAGATCGTCGCTGACGATGTGCGCTGCGCCCACGGAGCCACCGTCAGCCAGTTGCAGGAGGACGAACTCTTCTACCTGCGCAGCCGTGGGATCGCTGCTGGAGAAGCCACGGCCCTGCTGCTGCGCGGTGCCTGTCTGGAGGTGATTCGCCAGCTGCCGGATCAGGCCGGGATCTGGTCTCCCCTCGAGCGGGTGCTGGAGGGGCTGGCCACATGACCAGCACTGATCTCAGACTGGCGCAAAATCGTGTCAATATCGACACGTTGGCGTCACGATATCGTGCCGATTTCCCGGTTCTGGAGCAGCGCGCCGCTGACGGTCGCCCGCTGATCTACCTGGATCACGCTGCCACCAGCCAGAAGCCGCTCCCTGTGCTCGAGGCCTTGCAGCACTACTACGCCTGCGACAACGCCAATGTGCATCGCGGTGCCCACCAGCTCAGCGTCCGCGCCACCGAATCCTTCGAGGCCGCCAGGTCCGCGGCTGCGGAGTTCGTCGGTGCAGCCAGTGCGCGGGAGATCGTGTTCACCCGCAATGCCAGCGAGGCGATCAACCTGGTGGCCCGCAGCTGGGGTGACGCCAACCTGCGCGCGGGGGATGAGGTGTTGCTCACCCTCATGGAGCACCACAGCAACCTGGTGCCCTGGCAGCTGCTGGCCCAGCGCACCGGTTGTGTGCTGCGCCACGTCGGCATCACGGAAACCGGTGAACTGGATCTCGACGACTTCCGCGCCAAGCTCAGCGACCGCACTCGTCTGGTGAGCCTGGTGCATGTCAGCAACAGTCTCGGCTGCTGCAACCCCCTCGATCAGGTGATCCCCGCGGCCCATGCCGCCGGTGCCCTGGTGCTGGTGGATGCCTGCCAGAGCCTGGCCCACAAGCCCACCGACGTCGCCGCTCTGGGTGCCGATTTCCTGGTGGCGTCCTCCCACAAGCTGTGTGGTCCCACCGGGATGGGGTTCCTCTGGGCGCGCGAGGCGCTGCTGGAGGCGATGCCCCCCTTCCTCGGTGGCGGCGAAATGATTCAGGACGTCTTTCTCGATCACAGCACCTGGGCGGATCTGCCTCACAAGTTCGAGGCCGGCACCCCCGCCATCGGTGAAGCGGTCGGCATGGGTGCGGCGATCCGCTACCTGCAGGCCGTCGGCCTCGAGGCGATTCAGGCCTGGGAAGCACAGCTCACCCGCCATCTGTTCGAGCGGCTTCAGGCCATCGACGGAGTGCGCGTTCTGGGCCCCACCCCCGAGCAGCAGCCCGAGCGTGGTGCCCTGGCCACCTTCCTGGTCGAGGGCGTGCACGCCAACGACATCGCTGCGCTCATGGATGCCTCCGGTGTCTGCATCCGGAGCGGCCATCACTGCTGTCAGCCGCTGCATCGCCACTACGGCGTCACGGCATCCGCCAGGGCCAGCCTCAGTTTCATCAGCACCTTCGAGGAGATCGACCGTTTCGGCGAAGAGCTCGCCTCCACGGTCTCCTTCCTGCGGGAGCACAGCTGAGTCTGGTCAGGCCGCCAGTTCGCTTCGCCCAGTCGCCACCACCCCGGAGTCCAGGGTTTCGGGCTGATCGACGTTCAGCCCGGCACGTGGTGATGGCTGCTGTTTTCCACTGTCGGAACCATCACATGGTCTGAAGTGGGTTGCGTTTTCAGCGTGGATAGGGTGCCCCCGTCGCTTCAGATCCCCAGCCGCTCCCGGAAGAAGGCTTGCGTCTCCTCCAGCACCTGGATCTGCACTGCGCTGTCACGGAAGCCATGGCCTTCCTGCTCGAACAGCCGCACCTCCACCGGCACGCCGTTGGCTCTCAGTGCCGCCGCCATGCGTTCGGTCTGCTCCGGGGGCACCACCTTGTCCTGCAGCCCCTGAAAGAACAGCACCGGGCAGCGGATCCGATCGGCGTGCTGCAGCGGTGAGCGTTCGTCGTAGCGGGCCCGATCCTCCGGCCAGGCCCCCACCAGGGTGTCGAGATAGCGGGCTTCGAAGCGGTGGGTGTCCACAGCCATGGCGGTGAGATCACAGACCGCATAACGACAGGCTCCGGCGCGGAACACATCGGTGAAGCAGAGGGCCGCCAGTGTGGTGAAGCCTCCGGCGCTGCCCCCTTCGATGGCGATGCGTTCCGGATGGGCCCGTCCGGCCGTGATCAAGGCCTGGGCTGCGGCCGCGCAGTCGCTCACATCCACCACGCCCCAACCCCCGTTGAGCCGCTCGCGATAGGCCCGCCCGAACCCCGTGGAGCCGCCGTAGTTCACATCCACCACGCCCCAGCCGCGACTGGTCCAGTACTGGATGGCCAGGCTGAGGCCGCGGCGGGCCATGGCCGTCGGACCGCTGTGGCTCTTGACCAGCAGCGGGGCTGCGCCGCTGCTGCCGTCACTCGGCGGGTAGTACCAGGCATGGGTGCGCTGACCGTTGTGGCCGGCGAACCAGATCGGCTCCGCCACGCTGATCGCCGCGGGTGCCAGCACGGCCGGCACCGCGGAGGTATGGATCCAGGGCTCCGCGGCCTGCTGGCGCAGATCCAGCTCCAGCAGGCCGGCCCCTGTGCGGCTGTTGCTGGCCACCGCCACGGCCCGGCCCTCGAGGGCGGCGAGTCCGGCCAGGTCATCGAAGGGCTGGTTCACGGCTTCGATGCGTCCATCCAGTCGCAGGCGCTTCAGCTGCCAGCGGCCCTCGCTGCAGACCGCTGCCAGCAGGTGCTCCCCATCCCAGGCGGTGGTGCTCATGCCATAGATCCACTGCGGCATGGCGGTCTCCGCCGCCATCGGCCAGGGGCGCTCCCAGGTCGTTGCCCCCGGTTGCTGCAGCATCAGGTTCCACCAGCCACTGCTGTCCTCCGCCACCAGCAGCCGCCCGTCCGGCAGCCACTGGGGCTGGAACACGGCGGTGGCGTCTCCGCCGGCCAGGCTGCAGGGAGCGGCCAGCTCACCTGTTTCGCTGAGAGGCGACCACCACACCCGGCTGCTGTCCCAGGGCATCGCCGGTTGCTGCCATTCCACCCAGGCCAGCTGTCCGCCATCGGCGCTGAGGACGGCATAGCCGGCGAAGTCCGCCGGCTGGTGCAGTAGCTGCGGCTCCTGATCGCTGCTGTCGAGCAAGACCTGCACCAGCTGGTCACGTCCTGCCATCTCCCTGATCCCGAGCCAGCGACGGCGGCGAAGATCCAGCAATCCGTCGGCCAGATCCCACTCCCCAGGCAGCGTCAGCCGCAGGGGCTCCATCACGGCGGCTGCAGCCCCGGAGCTGTCGGGCAGGTGCCAGTGCTGCTGCCAGAGGCAGCCCGACGCGATCCAGACCAGCAGCAGCTGACCGTTCTCGATCGCAGCTGTCAGCACCCCGCCGCCGTAGTCGTGCACGCGGCTGCGCAGGTTGATCGGAGCGGGAGTCAGCTCCACCGGCTTGGCGGCGGAGTCCGCGAACGGGCGGATCAGTGCTGTGGTGCGGCCGCGTTCCTGGGGACGCTGTTCCAGCCAGAGCAGCCAGAGACGTTGATCCGACCCTTTCAGCAGGCGGGGTTCCTTCAGCCCGGGCAGCCTGCCGACGGCGTGATCACTGGCGAGGGGTTGCCGGTGTGCAGCAGGTTTCATATCGCTTGGTTCGGGCCGCTTAACATGTTGAATCAACGCTCTGGAGTCCTTGGCGGGAAGCTTTGCCCAGTTGGCCCGGAATGCCGACAAGGCTCGGGACACCATGCTGGTTCCCAAGCAGGCGCTGGAAACGCCTCCGCTGGAGATTCACACCCTCGGCGATGAGGTGCTGCGACAGCCCGCCCGTCGCATCGGCAAGGTGGATGAGCAGGTGCGGGAGCTGGCCCGCGACATGCTGCGCAGCATGTACACCGCCAAGGGCATCGGCCTGGCTGCTCCCCAGGTCGGCGTTCACCAGCAGCTGCTGGTGATCGATCTGGATCTGGAGAACGCCGCCACCCCGCCGCTGGTGCTGATCAACCCGGAGATCTCGGCCTCCAGTGCCTCGATCGACACCTATGAGGAAGGCTGCCTCAGCATCCCGGGCGTCTATCTGGATGTGGTCCGGCCGACGTCGATCGAGCTCAGTTACCGCGACGAGATGGGGCGTCCCCGCAAGATGAAGGCGGATGGTCTGATGGCGCGCTGCATCCAGCACGAGATGGATCATCTGAACGGCGTGCTGTTCGTCGATCGGGTGACCGATGCCTCAGGTCTGGAGAAGGAACTCAAGGAGAATGGCTTTCAGAGCCAGCACGTGCGGAGCGTCTCCTGATCCATGCCGATGAAACCTCTGGCGGGCGTGTTCCTCGCCCTGGCCTGCATCCTGGGCATTGCTTCCACCGGATGTGTCTTTGAGCTCGCCTACGGCGATCCCGATCTCGGTGTGACCACCACCGGTTGGATCCTGGCTCTTGCAGCCCCAGGCACGGTCGGGACACTTCTTGTCGCCATTCGCCTGAACAAACCGGCCTGAACCGCTGGATCGACCCGGCCCGGGACTTTTACGATCCGGGGACTTCCGTCATTCGGCTGTGATCCCCCGTTCTCTGTCCATCGCCGCAGGACTGACTGTCTGCGGGGTTCTGGCCGCTCCCGTCGCCCTCGCTCAAGGGTCCGTGTTTCAGGCCGTGCCGGTGGACGAGGCCAATTTCATCCTGGTGTCGGCACCCATCGGCCAGGGTGAACGCTCCCAGCTCAACATCTACGAGCAGCGCACCAGCAAGCGCCCCTGCTTCTCGGTCAGCGGCAGTGCTCCCGCCATGGTGGACCCGCTGCTCTCCACTTTCGACTTCACCGGCATCTGCAGCCGCTACATCGACGGCAACGGCTATTCCCTGCGCATCGGCGGAGATGACCTGGGCACCCGCTACCGGCTCACGGTGGTGAACACCGGCAGCGACATGGAACTGCTGGCGGCCCCCACCCGCGATCGCTCCCAGCCCACCATGCTCGTGGCTCGCTCAGGCGGAGTGGCCTCTGGATTCCTGAAGCTCAGCTTCGAGCCCGGCTGGTCGCTGCGGCGCCGCGCCTATGGCAAGAAGGGGCTTGGCCACCTGTACATCTATCGCGACACGGCCCCGCAGAGCTGAAAAGGAGTGGAAACACCTGTTGCCGGCCTTTGTCAGTGTTCCCACACTGAAGGCAGTCGCAGCAGGTGCTCATGCAAGCCAAGGTTCTCCACTGGTTCCACTGGTTGGGTGAGGCCATGACCCATGCCCTCGGTTCCCTCACGGACCGTCATCTCGCTCCGCCGCCGATCGGTCCGCAGCCGTACAGCGACGTCCCGGTCCGCAGGGTGCGCGACTGACCTTCAGGCTGCCGTGTCCACGACCAGTGGATCGGTGCAGCGATAGCAGCTCGCCTCGGCCACGGCGTCGGCGCACACCGTCTCCCTGCCGTTGAGGTCGGCGATCGTGCGAGCCACCTGCAGCAGTCTCAGGGCGCTGCGGGTGGTGAGCCGGCGGCTGGCGATCAGGTGTTCCCAGAGCTGCAGTCCATCGCGTTCCAACCGCCCGACCCGGCCGAACTCCTCGGCACTGAGATCCCGGTTGCAGCCACCACCGGGATTGCGCTCCCGCATTCTCTGGCGGGCGCTGTTGATGCAGCTCGCTTGCAGCCAGGGCTCGATGCCGCCTGATGGCGTCGGCTCAAGGCAGCGGCGCACACGGCTGGCCGCTGGACGTTCCAGGCGGAGCTGCAGATCGAGCCGATCCAGCAGGGGGCCTGACAAGCGTTGCCAGTAACGCTGACGCTGACTGAGGCTGCAGCGGCAGCCGTGCTCACGGTCGCCATGCCAGCCGCAGGGACAGGGGTTCGTGGCTGCCACCAGAGTGATCGCAGCCGGGAAGGTGGTTTTCAGGCGGCTGCGGCTGAGCCGCAGCACGCCCTCCTCCAGGGGTTGCCGCAGTTGGTCGAGCACGGCCCGGGAAAATTCCGCCAGCTCGTCGAGAAACAGCACGCCGCCGTGGGCGAGGCTGAGCTCCCCCGGCTGCGGACTGATGCCGCCGCCGAGCAGTGCAGCGGCGGTACAGCTGTGATGGGGCGCCCGGAACGGCCGTGTTCTGGGCAGGGTGCCGGGATTGCGCAGCAGGCCGGCCACCGATTGGATCCGCGTGATGGTGAGGGCTTCGCTCCGGCTGAGGGGCGGCAGCAGCCTGGGCAGCTGATGCGCCAGGTGGGTTTTGCCGCAGCCCGGGGGGCCCACCAGCAGCAGGTGATGGCCGCCCGCCGCTGCCAGGGCCAGAGCCCGTGCCGCCAGGCTCTGCTCCACGCCGGGTTGCGCAAGCGGTTCCGGCTCGGGAGCCTCAAAGGCCTTGCTGCGGGGCATCGTGCGCAGCAGCGGGCCTCGCTGCTGCAGCTGCTCGACCACCTGGCGCAGGTCAGGGGCGCTGAGGACAGTCAGTTCCGGGATCAGGGCCGCTTCCTCGGCATTGGCCGGCGGCACGATCAGGGCCCGGGCCCCCTGATCCGATGCCAGTTCCGCCAAGGCGATCACGCCGCGGCAGGGCCGCAGGCTGCCGTCCAGTCCCAGTTCTCCGGCGCACCAGATGTTTCTCAGCCGTGGCTGATCCAGCTGGCCGCTGGCGGCCAGCAGTGCCAGGGCGATCGGCAGATCGAAGGCGGGGCCCTCCTTGCGCAGGTCGGCCGGCGCCAGATTGATCACGACCCGCACCAGCGGTCCCCGGAAGCCGCTGTTGCGCAGGGCTGAGCGCACCCGCTCGCGGGATTCCTGGATCGCCTTGTCCGGCAGCCCCACCAGCTGAATGCCCGGCAGACCCGGTGCCATGTCCACCTCGACGGTGACCGGCCGGGCGTCAAGGCCCTGCAGGGAGGCGCTGAGGCAACGTGCCAGCATCGGGATCGATCCAAGGGTGCATGGCGTTCATGCCCCACCCGTCACAACACCAGTTCCATGGCGGACGACACGATCTTCGGAAAGATCCTTCGCGGGGAGATTCCCTGCGATGAGGTCTACAGCGATGACCGATGCCTGGCCTTCCGGGACATCGCGCCCCAGGCCCCGGTGCATGTTCTGGTGATTCCGCGGAAACCGATCGAGAGCCTGCGGTCCGCGGACGCCGAGGACGGGGATCTGCTGGGCCACCTGCTGCTGGTGGCGGCGCGCGTCGCCAAGCAGGAGGGCCTGGAGGACTGGCGCACGGTGATCAACAGTGGCGCAGCAGCGGGGCAGACGGTGTTCCACCTGCATGTGCATGTGCTCGGTGGTCGTCCTCTGGCCTGGCCGCCCGGCTGAGGTTTGCCTCGTCAGAATGGGCGAATGACAGTCACCGCCACGGCACCGCGCGCCGGTCTTCGCAGTCAGCTCAACAAGCTGAGGAATCTGGCCCAGCCTTTCTTCCTGCCCCTCGATCAGGCCACGGGCTGGCAGTTCGCCGGTCTGCTGGTCGCCCTGCTGTTCTGTGTCGGGGGTCTGGTTCTGGTGGCCCTCACGGGCCTGATCGAGCTGCTTCAGCAGCTGGTGCCGGCCCTGACCGAGAAGTACTTCGGCGGTGTGGCCGCCACCATCAGCGGCATCTGGAGAAGCTGGTGGGGGGTTGGCTTCAGCGGGCTGTTTCTGCTGGGGGCGTCCGCCTTCCTCGCGATGCGCCAGCAGCTGCGCGGCCGCCGCTGGCTGCACTGGCTGATGCTCGGCGTGATCGTGCTGATGCTGCTCACCGTGAACGGCATCAATGCCGGGATCGGTTTCATTGCCCGCGATCTCACCAACGCTCTGGTGGCGAAGCAGGAGGAGGGTTTCTACCGGATCCTGATCATCTACGCCTGTTGTTTTGTTGTCGCTCTCCCGATTCGCACGGCGCAGATTTTTTTCACGCTCAAGCTCGGATTGGTATGGCGCGACTGGCTTTCGCGCAGTCTTATTGGTGATTATATGCGCAATCGTGCCTACTACGTTCTTAATCCAAATGATGAGCAGGCGACTGATCTAGACAATCCCGACCAGCGCATAACTGATGACACGCGATCTTTTACATCTCAGAGTCTTCAATTCACGCTTGGAATCTTTGACGCCCTTCTGACCTTTTCTCTTAATATTCTTATCCTTTGGAGTATTAGTCAAAGGCTTACTTTCTCTCTATTCGCCTATGCGATTGTTTCTACGACGATCCTTGTTTTTGCGGGTCGTCGTCTCGTCAAGATTAATTATGATCAGCTTCGTTACGAGGCTGATTTCCGTTATGGCCTTGTCCATATCAGAAATAATGCTGAGTCGATTGCTTTTTATTCCGGCGAAGAGCCTGAGCAGCAAGAGACGGCTCGCCGTCTGGGTTCAGTTGTTCGCAATTTTAACTTGTTAATTATTTGGCAAGTTATCATCAGCGCGATGCAGAGATCCGTTGGTTATGCCGGAGTATTTTTCCCTTATTTGGTGATGGCAGGACCGTATTTTTCAGGAGATATTGATTATGGTCGATTCATTCAAGCTGGCTTTGCCTTCAACATGGTTGAAGGTTCACTTCTTTTTGTCGTTAATCGTATTGATGAGTTGGCTCAGTTCACTGCAGGGGTAGGTCGTCTTGAAGGTTTCCAGAGCAAAGTTGAGCAGGTCAGCCGTGAAGCCTCTCCCGAGCTGATCACAAGTCGCGACGCGATCGTGGTGCGCCATGCCGATCTAACGCCCCCTGGTGGCCAGCAGCCGATCCTTCGTGATCTGAGCCTGAGTATTGGTGAGGCGGACCGGCTCCTGGTGGTGGGTCCCTCCGGATGTGGCAAGACCTCATTGCTGCGGATGATCAGCGGCCTGTGGATGCCGACCCGCGGTGTGGTGGAGCGCCCAGAGACCGGTGAGCTCCTGTTCATTCCCCAGAAGCCCTACATGTTGCTGGGGTCATTGCGGGAACAGCTCTGTTATCCCACGGATGAAAGCCGCTTCAGCGACGACCAGCTCCGTCATGTGCTCGATGAAGTGAACCTCGGCACTCTTTCAGCGCGCTACCCCGATCTTGATGTCAAACAGGATTGGCCAAGGATCTTGTCGTTGGGTGAGCAGCAACGCTTGGCTTTCGGCCGGCTGCTGCTCAATGCACCCCGTTTCGTGGTTCTGGATGAAGCCACCAGCGCCCTCGATGTGGCGACTGAGGATCATCTCTACGCCCTGTTGCGGCAGCGGGATCTGTCGGTGATCAGCATCGGTCACCGCCCCACGCTGAAAGCGTTCCATGACACGGTTCTGGAACTCAGTGGAGATGGTGACTGGCGACTGATCCCGGCGACCAGCTATGACTTCGGGCGTCCTTGATCCGGCCGGATGACCTCCACCAGCGAGCCCCCAGAAACTCCCTCCGTTCCGGAGACATCCGCCACCACCAACGATGCGCCCGCCTTCGGCTGGAGCGGTTATGCCGAGCGGGTCAATGGCCGCTTCGCCATGCTGGGATTCATCTCGGTGCTGTTGATTGAAGCCCTCAGTGGTGACACCTTTCTGCACTGGGCCGGCCTGATCCCCTGATCAGGCCACGCGAGCCAGGTCCACATCCCAGCGACCGTTGCGG
>ERZ802822.152-NODE-152-length-52348-cov-7.886648_pt1 | contig 52348 bp, 46 predicted proteins | sample MGYA00345649_ERZ802822 | MGnify/ENA primary metagenome ERZ802822 (study PRJEB30503, sample SAMEA104212359) | marine metagenome | biome: Westerlies Biome; feature: [SRF] surface water layer (ENVO:00010504) within the epipelagic zone...; material: water... | reverse complement strand
ATGCAACTATTTTCAGACTCTTTTATCACCGCCTTTTTTTTGATTATTTCAGGTGACCCTGATTTATTTGAGATCATTTTTCTTTCGATTCAAGTAAGTCTGACCTCTCTGTTAGGAAGTGTTATTATAGGGCTGCCTCTTGGCGCGTTTTTGGCTATTCATCGGTTCAAAATGCGCTCAATTGTCTTGTCGGTACTGAATGCATTGATGGGGATGCCCCCTGTCGTGGTGGGATTAATCGTATATTTATATCTCTCCCGCTCTGGCCCACTTGGTTTTTTAAGTCTGCTATATACGCCAACAGCGATGATAATTGCACAAATGCTATTGGTGATCCCGATAATTGCGGCGTTATCTGCACAAATTATCGAAGACCTACATTCAGAATATAATGACTTATTTCGCTCTTTGAATGTCTCTACAACAAAAGCTGTATTTGCGTATATCTATGATGCAAGAATATCTCTGTTAACGGTTATTCTAGCAGGGTTTGGAAGGGCAATTTCAGAAGTTGGAGCTGTGTCTATCGTTGGCGGTAATATTGACCATCTCACCCGTGTGATGACTACCGCAATTGCACTTGAAACGTCAAAGGGCAATCTCTCCTTAGCGCTTGCACTTGGCATCATCTTGTTAGCCATTGCACTTGGTGTGAATTTATTTGCTGCAAGAGCAAAATACTGGGTAATGGATAAGCAGGATGTCTGATGCAAATGTAATAAAAACGCAGTTGGAATTTAATCTATTACCAATTGAGCTTTGTTCTGTATCATTTCAGAAATCTGGGGTTTGTTTGATTGATGGCGTTTCCGTTACGCTTAATTCTAGGGGCATTACCGTTATATTGGGACCAAATGGTGCTGGTAAAAGTATTTTATTAAGATTACTGCATGGGCTTGAGATCCCAAATGAAGGCACTGTTTTATTCAAGGGTGTTGTTGCAGACGAGACGATAAAGCGCAAACAAGCAATGGTATTTCAAAATGCCGTTTTGCTCAGGCGCTCGGTAATGGAAAACCTGTCATTTGTAGCAAATCTACACAAGCCTCAAAAACCTTCCAATCTTTTAGAATTGCTAGCAGAGGTTGGGCTTGCAGAAAAACAACATATGCCAGCAAGACGATTATCAGGAGGCGAGAAACAGCGCCTTTGCCTTGCGCGTGCATTGGTATCTCAACCTGAATTACTATTATTGGATGAGCCTACAGCCAGCCTTGATCCCTACTCTGTCCAGATGATAGAGACGCTGCTAATTAAATTACAGCATCAAAATACCAAGATAATTTTTATAACCCATGATTTGAATCAAGCGCGCCGATTAGCGGAAGATATTCTATTTATTCACAAAGGAAGATTAGAGGCATTTCAGCCTGCAGATAGTTTTTTTGAAAAACCAGATAGTGAATTTGCAAAAGCATTTATAGAGGGAAGGTTGATTTTTTAAAATTGGCAATCTCACGCTATTTTGCATCATACGGGTTTTCATAACCGCCACCTGAGGGTGTTTCAATAATGATTGTATCAGAAGGATGACATTTAAATTGCACCCTGCCTTCTAACTCTTCAAGACTGCCATCTGCTCGCAAAACTGCATTTCTACCAGTCTTGCCATTTGCGCCCCCATTTAAGCCTTGCGGCTCGATAATGCGCCTGCCAGATAAGATAGAGACATCCATTTCTTGAAGACAGGTTATATGCCGCTCTATGCCATCACCGCCGCGCCAACGCCCCTCTCCACCAGAGCCACGCCTGATTTTGAATAGTGTGAGTAAAACAGGATATCGTGATTCTAAAACTTCTGGGTCGGTAAGACGCGTATTGGTCATATGGGTATGCACGGCATCACACCCATCAAAGCCATCGCCAGCACCAGCGCCGCCGCAAATCGTCTCATAATACTGGAAAGACTCAGTGCCAAAATTTAGGTTATTCATCGTACCTTGAGCGTTTGCCATTGCATTCAAAGCTAGGAAAAGACAATCAGCAACAGCTTGACTAACCTCAACATTGCCGGCAACCACAGCAGCAGGGAAGCTTGGGGTTAGCATAGAATTTTCGGGTAGAATAATAGTAAGTGGGCGCAAGCATCCAGCGTTAATAGGGATAACCTCATCTACCATACATCTAATACAATATAACACCGCAGCTCTTGCAATAGGCTCTGGTGCGTTAAAATTATCTGGTTGTTGCGGGCTGGTTCCTGTGAAGTCGATGATGGCCGTTTGCGTATTTTTATCTATTTTTATAGAGAGCGAGATTTTGCACCCTTGATCAAATTCGACTTCTGCCTTTCCATCAACGAGCGCGTTAATCATACGCCTTACACAAGATTCTGCATAATTTTGAATATGATCTTTATAGGAATGAACGACATCATAGCCAAATTGTGAAATCATGGATTTTAATTCTGAAACACCTTTTTCATTTGCCGCAATTTGGGCTTTCAAATCGGCGATATTTTGTTCTGGATTACGACAAGGATATTTATTCTGAGTAAGGATTTTAAAAATTTCTAGATGCAGGAATTCACCGTTGCTTACTAATTTTAGATTATCCAGAATGACACCTTCATCTTCAATATGAGTAGCAAGAGGGGTCATTGAGCCTGGCGCTGTTCCGCCTATATCGGCGTGATGCCCGCGTGAGGCCACAAAAAATACAGGCTGTGTATCATCTTTATCAAAGACAGGCGTAATCACAGTAATATCTGGTAGGTGCGTGCCGCCATTATAAGGCGCGTTTGTAACAAAAACATCCCCTTTCTGCATGTTTGGGTGCGCTTGTATAACAGATGCAACTGATCTATCCATTGAGCCAAGATGCACAGGGGTGTGCGGCGCATTTGCAATTAAATCGCCATTATTATCAAAAACCGCACAGGAAAAATCCAATCGCTCCTTAATGTTCACAGAGCGGGCAGTATGTTGTAACCTAACCCCCATCTGTTCTGCGATAGACATAAATAAATTATTAAATACCTCTAGCAAAATAGGGTCTGCTTGTGTGCGTGTTGCTAATGTTTTGTTTGTTCTCTGCTTGCAAGACAGAATGATACAGCCATTATCATCTAGTGCGGCTTGCCATCCTGGCTGAACAAAAATGGTGCCTATTTCCTCAAGAATTAAGGCGGGCCCATTTATAACATCAGTGATGGCTATCTGATCGCGGTTAAAAAGAGTTGCATCTTGCCATGAGCCAGCAAAATATATTGGCCGTTTATCGATTGGCTCAGAGTTATATTTTGTAGGGTCTGATTTAATTTTCTCAATTTTGGTTGAACCACCGCTTGCTTCAACTTCTATGAAATCAAAAATAATAGGTGTTCGCGACATTGAAAAGCCGAATTGTTCGTTATGCGCAGTTTCAAAATCTGCTTTCATTTTTGTATAATTTGAAACTGGAATTTCTATCGTGCTATCGCTGTCTTTATATTTGAGATGTCCAACACAGCTAATATTAATATCTGTTGCGGATATATTTTGTTTTATTAAATTTGCTTGTGCATCTGTGCTAAGCGTCTGAATTATCACCGATAGATTGGAGAGTAGATTTTCATCAAAGATACGCTCTATATGCTGTTGATGGTTGGACGTAATTTCAGCCAGACCCATCCCATAAGCAGAAAGCACACCTGCAAATGGATGAAGGATAATTTTCCGTACACCAAGCAAGTCAGCAACAGCGCAGGCATGCTGACCACCTGCCCCTCCAAAACAGGCAATCGCATAATCAGAAATATCATGCCCTTTTTGAACGGATATTTTCTTTATCGCATTTGCCATATTCTCATTGGCGATTTTCACAAAACCCTCTGCAACCTCGCCTACAGACTTTCCAGCATCTTTTGCAATTCTAGATAATTGCTCTAATGAAATAGCAGAATTAAGGGCATCCTTGCCGCTTGATCCAAAAAGTTTGGGGAAATATTCAGGCTGTAATCTGCCAAGAACAAGATTGGCATCGGTTACGCTAAGAGGGCCGCCCCTGCCATAACAAGCAGGGCCTGGCGATGCACCAGCAGAATTAGGTCCAACCTGAAACCGCGCGCCATCAAAGCGAAGGATTGAGCCGCCACCAGCTGCAACAGTGTGAATTTTCATCATAGGGACGCGCATTCTAACGCCAGCAATTTCAGTATCAAATGCCTTTTCCACGAACCCTGAATAATGCGCAACATCGGTAGAGGTGCCCCCCATATCAAAGGATATGATTTTATCAGCGCCTGATAATGCACTTGTTTTAATAGCCCCAACAATACCGCCAGCAGGGCCAGAGAGAATAGCATCACGGCCTTGAAATAAATCAGCAGCTGTAAGACCCCCAGATGATGTCATAAATAATAGGTTAAGAGCATCCAAGCTAGTATCAAACGAGTTGGTTATCTGCTCAACATATCTGCGCAATAACGGGGATAGATACGCATCAATGATAGCTGTATCGCCTCTGCTAACAAATTTAATTAATGGGGAGACCTCATGACTTAGCGATATTTGTGTAAACCCGATATTTTTGGCAATCTCGCCAACCTGTTTTTCATGCTTCGGAAATTTGTAGCTATGCATAAACACAATCGCAACAGAGCGAATGCCAGTATCAAATAGCTGCTGTAATTTAATGTTGGCCTGTGCACCATCAAGGCTTGCCAACTCAACGCCATCTGCATCAACCCGGCCCTCAATTTCGGTTACAGAATGATAGAGCAACTCTGGTTTTGTAATTGCGCGGGCGAATAATAAAGGTCGTGCCTGATAGCCAATTTCCAGAGCATCCGCATAACCAGAATTTGTGATAAGCCCGACCGGATCGCCCTTTCTTTCTAGCAAGGCGTTTGTGGCAATCGTTGTCCCCATTTTTATTGAGGCAATTTTAGAAACTGGTATCTTCGAGCTAGGCTCTAGCTTCATTAAATTTCGAATAGAATGAATAGCTGCATCAGAATAAGCTTCTGGATTTTCGGATAATAATTTATCGGTTACTAATAAGCCTTCTGGTGTTTGCGCCACAATATCCGTAAAAGTGCCGCCTCTATCAATCCAAAAATGCCATTTACTCATTAGATTTTCTTGTTTTATAAATTGCTCTGGCGCATATGAAATCATAATGAATAAAACAAAGCTAGTTTGAATTTAATTTAGGAAAAAATTTTATAAATTTAATCATACTTAAAGTTTGCGCTGGGGCACTATAATAGGTTTATCTGGAATAGGTTTATCTGGTATTGCTATTTTTTATAGCCCCTAAATGGGAGAATAATTTTGACAAAACAAACAAACGGGTATTTTACAGAAGAAAACTCCATAGATGTTGTAATTAACAGCATGTCTGATGAGTGCGAGCCAAGATTAAAAGAGGTTATATCAGTTATTGTTCGCAAATTGCATGAAGCTGTCAAAGAGATAGAGCCAACTCAGGATGAGTGGATGAACGCTATTTTATTTCTAACCAAGACAGGCCATAAGACAGATGATTGGCGTCAGGAATTTATTTTATTATCTGACGTTTTAGGGGTCTCTATGTTGGTTGATGCGATAAATAGCAGACGCCCAAACGGGGCATCAGAAAATACAGTTCTTGGCCCCTTTCATTTAGAAGATGTGCCATCATTAGAAATGGGTGCAAATATAAGTCTTGATGGTAAAGGCGAGCCTATGTTCGTATCTGGGCGAATATTAGATGTTGAGGGTCGTCCAATATCAGGTGCCAAGATAGATATATGGCAGGCCAATGAAGATGGATTTTATGATGTTCAACAAAAAGGTATCCAGCCTGATTTTAATCTAAGAGGTGTTTTTACAACTGGGGATGATGGCAGATATTTTTTTAAATCCGCAAAACCAAAATATTATCCAATTCCAGATGATGGGCCAGTAGGGGCGTTACTGGCAGCATTGGGACGGCATCCCTACAGACCCGCTCATTTTCACTATATCATCCAGAAAAAAGGCTTTCAGACTCTGACCACGCATCTGTTCGATCCAGATGATGCGTATATACATTCTGATGCAGTGTTTGGTGTTAAGGAAAGCCTTATGGCAGAGTTTAAGCGTATTGATAATGCTCAGAAAATAACAGAGCATGGCTTTAACCAGCCTTATTATGAGGTTGTGTATGATTTTGTTTTGGCAAGGTCTCGTTAACAATGGCTCAATTCGTATCACTTCAGGACGCTGTTAGAGACGTAATGAGCGATGGTCTGTGCGTTGCATTGGAAGGATTTACGCATTTAATTCCGCATGCATCCGCACATGAAATAATTCGCCAAGGATTTAAAAACCTTACCCTAGTTCGCATGACGCCTGATATAATTTATGATCAGATGATAGGTATGGGCTGTGCCAGCAAGCTAATCTTTTCATATGCGGGTAATCCTGGTGTTGGATTATTACGAAGGCTAAGAGATGCTGTTGAAAATCAATGGCCAGTGCCATTGGAAATAGAAGAGCATTCACATGCGGCAATGGCAAACGCCTATGAGGCGGGTGCAGCTGCAATGCCATGTGCCTTATTTAGGGGGTATTTGGGCGCAGAATTAAAACAAGTAAATCCAAATATAAAGATGATTTCTTGTCCTTTTACAGGGGAGGCGCTAGCAGCAGTGCCATCTATCAGACCAGATGTTAGTTTTATTCATGCTCAAAAAGCAGATAGAAAGGGAAATATATTGATTGAAGGCATTATCGGTATCCAGAAAGAAGCAGTGTTGTCGGCTGCGAAATCAGTGGTTACCGTAGAAGAAATTATAGATGAATTTGATACTCATCCTAATGCTGTAATTCTTCCTCACTGGACAATTGATTATATAGCCGAAGTGCCAGGGGCTGCGCATCCCTCTTACGCGCAAGGCTATTATGCGCGTGATAATTCAGCCTATAAGGAATGGGATATACTATCAGCTGACAGAGACCTCTTTTTGAAATGGATGGCTGAGCACGTCATGCAACAGACCCCAGATGTTTTTGCAAAGCGTGCGCAATTTACCAATCCTCAAAGCACAGGGCAGGGTGATAGCTGTGATGAATAGCCATGCAGAAAAAAATGAATTTACCTCTGATGAAATGATGACCATAGCGGCCTCTCGTATGCTAAAATCAGATGATGTATGTTTTGTTGGTATTGGTGCGCCGTCCGCTGCTTGCAATGTAGCGCGGCTCTCCCACGCACCTGACATTACGCTGATATATGAGTCAGGCACTATTGGGACGGCTCCAGATATTCTTCCATTATCAATTGGAGATGGTGAGTTATGTGATACCGCATTAACAACGGTTTCTGTTCCAGAGATGTTTCGTTATTGGTTGCAAGGCGGGCGCATTACAATCGGGTTTCTGGGTGCTGCACAGATTGATAAATTTGGGAATATCAACACAACTGTCATAGGCGATTATCATAATCCTAAAACACGCATGCCAGGCGGTGGCGGTGCGCCAGAAATAGCAAGTCAGGCAGGCCAGATTTATATAACAATGAAGCAATCTCTTCGAAGTATGGTGCCGAAAATTGATTTTTTCACCAGCTATGGACATGGCAATGGATATGACGACAGACAAAAGCTAGGCATAAAAACAACTGGTCCGACAGTGCTTATTACCGATCTTGCTATTTGGAAGCCTCATCCTGAAACAAAGGAATTTATTGTTACAAACTTACATGCGGGTGTTTCTAAAGAGGATGTACAGGCTCATTGTGGCTGGGAAGTTACCTTTAGCAAGCAAATTACCACAACGCCGCTACCTGATGCCACAGAGCTTAATGTCTTGCGCGAATTGCATAAAAGAACAAATGCTGCGCATCAACGCATTTAAAAAAACTCTCAAAGGCCAAATTATGGTTTTGTGTTAATCTACAGTAACGGTTAGCTCCCCCAAGCCTTCAATCGAGCCGTGCATGACATCCCCTTTTTGCACTGGCCCAACCCCGGCAGGGGTGCCTGTCATGATAATATCACCTGCTGCAAGTTCATAATATTCAGACAAGATAGATATCTGTTCTGATACAGTCCATATCATCATGCTTAAATCTGATTCTTGTTTTATCTCGCCATTAACACGAAGCTCTATTCTGCCAGAATTTATAAGTCCGGTCTCTTCTCTGAGGTGAAGCTGACTTGTGGGAGCAGAGCCCTCCACAGCCTTGCTTACCTCCCAAGGTCTGCCAAGTCGTTTCATCTCAGCCTGTAAGTCCCGCCTTGTCATATCAAGGCCGATTGAATAGCCAAAAATATGGGTATCTGCTTGTGATACATCAATATTGGTGCCACCAGAATGAAGCGCTACAATCATCTCAATCTCGTGGTGGACATCATTAGAATGAGATGGATATATAAAACCGCCTGTTTCAGTTACGTTATTAGGGTTTTTCTGAAAGAAAAAGGGAGGGGATGTTTTTGGATCATGCCCCATTTCCACAGCGTGATCTGCATAGTTACGTCCAATACAATAAACCCGCCTGACAGGAAAAAGCTGGGTGCTTCTGGCAATGGAAATTACCGGTTGTGGCGCTGGGGCAAAACTAAATTCAGACATAAAAAAACCTTTCACTATTTCTCATAGTAATAATCAGACTGCTTTCAACAAGCGGTAATGTATCATAGACTAATCTTGTGATTTAAAAAAATAATAGTCACTCAAACTACTTGGATTTAAGATACAATGACAAGCTTATATATCACGGGTGCGGGCGTTAGCAAACAAAGCGGCATACCAACTTTTAGAGGCGAAGACGGTTTCTGGACGATTGGAAGCGTAAATTACACACCGCAGGAAATGGCAACACGCCAAATGTATTATCAGCAGCCAGATGAATTCTTGCTGTGGTATTATAAACGCTTTGCAACATATAAAGACGTATTTCCTAATTCTGCGCATTACTGGCTTTCAGATAAAAGGCTTATAACCCAGAATATAGATGGGCTTGATGGCAAAGCTGGAAATCAAAATTATATTCCGATACATGGCAGGCTTGATAAGGTAACTCTTTTTCGAAATCAAAACCAGCCTATGCAGCTAATGGATGCGCCATGGGACGAGGTGGCACAATTACAGATAGAAAGCGCAGATACTACCCGTCTTAAACGCGCATTGTTGGAGACATTTAAAATATCTCAATCTAAAAGACAGCCAGAATTGGAGGTATCTTTGAAGCCGTTTATCTTGCTGTTTGACGAATATTATACAGATTTATTCAGAATGAATGAAGCAGAACGCTGGATGATGGAAGCAGATAAAATGGTATTCATAGGCACTTCATTTAGTGTGAATATAACCTCAATCGCTCTTAGAATGGGGTTGCAGAATGGTGCTAGAATTGAAATTGTTGATCCTGAACCAGTTGATTTAGGGGTGCCTTCCATTAGGTATCATTCGCTTACCGCAGAAGAATATATTGCACGCTTATCTTAATTAGAAAAACCAGAGAAAAAAACCAAAGAAGCAAAACCGGGGGGCGTGCTTATTCAACATTCTCCCAGTTTCCGGTTTGTGTTGATCTGTCAACAGCATCCATTACCTTCTCGATTTTTAAGCCTGCAGTGAAGTCAGGCCAAACATCACCATCTGTTTGAATTGATGAGAGTAGTTCATGCAGCTCGCAGATTTTCACATCCATATATCCAAGGCTATGCCCCCCATTGGGCAGGAAGGATTCATAAGGCGGATGATACGGGCCTGTTAAAATTGTTTTAAATCCGTCTGTTGCTGCATTATCAGATTTTGTAAATAAGCGAATTTCATTTAAGCGCTCCTGATCATAGCAAATAGTGCCTTTGGTGCCTTGTATCTCCCAAGCAAGGCCACATTTTTTGCCCCATGTAACGCGGCTCGCGCCGATATGGCCATGTACCCCATTTTCAAACCTTACTAAAGCGGCAACCATATCGTCATTATCAACAACTTTACGTGTGTTTGGCTGATTTGGGTCATCTCGTTCAGGATGTACAATTGCGATATCCCCCACTACTCTTGAGATAGAAGATCCTGTTAGATAATGTGCAACAGAAATTACATGGCTTAATACATCCCCATTGGCACCTGTTCCTGACATATCGCGGGACATCCGCCATGACCAAGGCCGTTGTTCGTCTGCTTCATTATCAACATCATAACGGCAGAAAAACCCTGCCACTCTTCCAATTACCCCATCCTCAATTAATCTTCTAGCGTGGGTTACAGCTGGGTTTTTCGTATAATTATACCCAATAATGGTTTTGCCAGATGATTGTTCAGCAGCGATACTCATTGCCATTGAGTCTTTCAGAGAGGTTGACATTGGTTTCTCGCACCAAACATGCTTGCCTGCTTTCAAGGCTGCTATAGCAATCTGCGCATGGGTGTCGTTTGGGGTGCAAATCGAAATCAACTCTACTGCCTCGTCATTAACAACATCTTCCCACTTATCACTATAACGTGAGAAGCCAAGATCTGTGGCACGCTGACTAGCACGCTCAGGGCTTAAATCGCAGACGATTTCAAGCTTGGGTCTCAAACCCGTTCCAAATACAGAAGCAGATGCACTATAAGCAATAGAATGTGCTTTACCCATAAATCCGGTGCCAATAACACCAACGCCGATAGGCTTCATCTCAATTCCTTCCCATTATGTAAATCTTTGTTAGCTGTGTTATCCAAACCATTATTTCTGTCAATAGAAATATATCACCACATGTTTTTTAAATTGCATCGGTATAGATTTTGGTGGGCAGCTCCTATTTTTTCTATAGGGTGTGGCGAGCTAAATGACCCAGCCCTGCCCGCTATGTATTTTACCAGCTATGTATTTTATAAATGAGTTAAGAGGTAATAGTAACTAACTGAAATTAGATAAAAATTATAAAAAACTAAATTATTTCAGTATGATATATCCGAAAAATGATATAGATGCAGCTCGCAAAGATACATTAATTTTACGATTGACAGCATCTAAAACTTATAAAATAGTTAGGTGTTTTTGACAAAAAATTTTCTCAGTATTCTTGAAGAGGAATGCAGCAAATGAGTAAGATTAACCATCCTAAACTTACCGTTGAAGGGGAATATTGTGATGTCCGATTATATGTTCGCGATGATAAAAGAAAAAGGGAATTACCAGCTTTATGGCTTCGTGAGCGCGCCCCTTCCAGTGATCAGATAGATAGAATAACCCAGCAAAGATTCATCAACTCACATCAGTTTGATCCAGACCTTAGGCTAGAATTCGCAGAAATAGGGTCAAGCAATATTCAACTTCGTTTCTCAGACGGGTATGCAGCAGACTACCAGATAGAAGAAGTGCTGAAATGGACAAGGGCGCGCTATATGCTCCCAGACACAGTTAGATGGCGTGCGGGCTCTAACATAGTCCCCAGATTTGATTGGAGGCGTGTTCAAGAAGAAGACGGATTATTTGAGGCGGTGGAGGCTTACCTTAAATACGGCTTTATTATCTTATATAATACCGCTTGCAAGCCAAAATCCATTTGCGATATCGCAAGTAAATTTGGATATATCAGGAAGACAAATTTTGGAGAGGTGTTTGAGGTAAAAACAAAACCTAATTCTAATGATTTGGCCTATCGTGCGGTTGCGCTTGGGCCTCATACAGATAATCCGTATCGTGAGCCAACGCCTGGCATTCAATTACTTCATTGTCTGGTGAATGAGACGTCGGGCGGTCTATCCACCTTAGTTGATTCGCTATCTTGCCTAGATGAGTTGGAAGAAACTAATCCAGAAGGGTTTGATCTTTTATGCCAAATCCCAGTAACATTCACTTTTGCAGATAAGGATACCTGCATTGCTCAATCAAGACCAATCATAAGCACTGATAGTGATGGTCAAACGACAGGTATGCATTATAGCCCTCGTCTTGATTGGCTTCCGCTCATGGATCAGAAGATTTTGAAATCCTATCAAAAAGCACGTTTTCAATTATCTAAATTACTGACAGACCCAAAATTTGAATTGCAATTTAAATTATTGCCTGGCGAATGTATGATGTTTGATAATAATAGAGTGTTGCATGGCAGAAGCGTTTTTGACCCAAATGAGGGCGCAAGACATTTACAAGGATGTTATATTGACAAAGATGGTCCTGAATCTCTGTATCGTTATTTTTGTGCAAATCGCGATGTCATTAATTAACTAATTTTATAAATACCGCAGATCGGAATGCGCCAATGAATTCTAAAAACCAAGTCTCCTTTAACAGGATGGATGAGGGTAGTGTCGAAGATTATGCGCTGCTTCATTCGCTCGAAACAGATTATGTAAAAGGATTGCCAGACAGAATTATCAATGCCCTTTTAAGATTAGATGATACTCTTGGTGGATATCAAGTCACCCGTCTTCAACATTCACTTCAGTCAGCTACCAGGGCAGAAGCAGATGGAGCAGATATCGAACTAATAGTAGCAGCGCTCATTCATGATATTGGGGATGAATTGGCACCTGAAAATCACTCACAAATGGCAGCTAGTATTATCCGTCCCTATGTGCGTGCTGAAGTCACCTGGATTCTAGAAATGCATGGCGTTTTTCAATATAAATATTATGGTGATAAGGTTGGCCTTAACCCAGATGAGAGAGAGCGGTGGCGCGGGCATCAATGGTTTGACAGATGCGAGCAATTCTGCGGAGACTGGGACCAGATGTCGTTTGATCCTGAGTATGAGAGCAAATCACTTGCTCATTTCATACCGATGATAACCGAAATTTTTACCAGGCAAGCATTTGACCCAGCTATATTAAAAGAACCCTTTTAAATAGGCGTTTTAGGCTTTTCAATCTGTTTTTTGGACCAGTTTTTCAAGTGGGAAGCTGGTTTGATATTTTATTTCCTGTAGGGATACACTTGAAGACATGGACGTAAATTCAATGTTTGAGATCAAAGATTGCTGAAAAATATCATAGGCTTCGATGGTGGGGCTGACAATTTTTAGCAGGTAATCTGCACCAGAACCTGTTAGGCGATGTGCCTCTATAATTTCTGGGTGTGAATAGACAAGTTTATCAAATTTAGCAGTCCATTCAGGACTATGTTGTCCCACCGAAATAGACAAAAAAACCACTATCGGAAGGCCAATAGCATGCCTATTTAAAATAGTAGCTTGCTTGGTAATAATACCATTTTCTTCCATCCGTCTTATTCTATTCCAACACGGTGTTTTGGAAATGCCTATTCGCTTTGATAAGTTGCTAAGAGAAATATCTGAGTTTTCTTGTAATATTGTTAAGATGTTCTTATCTATTTCATCCATTCTGCCAAAACCCTTATCCATAGAAAATTATTCTTATAAATAGTGCAAAATAGAGAAAAAAGGAACAATTATAAAAAATATATGTTTATTTGAGGATTTTTTTCTCTATCGTACCTTTTTGGTTTCATATCATGGAGGATAAAATGCCGAGTAATTCAGAAAATGCAGAAACATTGGTTTTACATGCAGGTAGTTATCGCTCAGACCCAACGACAAACTCTGTAGCGGTTCCTATCTATCAGACAACAAGCTATCAATTTGATAGCACCGAACATGCAGGGAATTTATTCGCGCTAAAAGAATTAGGCAATATCTATACTCGAATTATGAACCCGACTACAGCTGTTCTTGAGGAAAGACTTGCCGCTCTAGAAGGCGGGTTAGCAGCACTTGGCGTATCTTCAGGGTCTGCTGCAATCGCATTATCTATTCAAAATCTCGCATCTGCGGGAGATAATATTGTCTCTTCTCCTCATTTATATGGTGGCACTTGGAATTTATTCACAAGCACATTCAAGCAATTTGGAATTGAGGTTCGGTTTGCTGACCCAGACAGGCCAGAGAGCTTTGCTGAATTAAGTGATGATAAAACACGTGCTTATTATGGAGAAACTCTGCCTAATCCCAAGCTAAAGCTATTTCCCACAAGTGAAGTCGCAGAATTAGGTAAAATACGCGGGATTCCGCTTATCGTTGATAACACAGCAGCACCAATTACCTGTAAACCGATAAAAGATGGCGCTTGTGTAGTTGTGCATTCTCTCACCAAGTTTATTGGCGGCCACGGCACTTCCATTGGCGGGGTGATTATTGATAGCGGACAGTTTGATTGGGTTGCAAAACCAGAGCAACAACCTTTGATGAATACACCTGATGATAGTTATCACGGCGCAATCTGGGGTCAGCTGGTTCCAGAAGCTCTTGGAGCCCCTATTGCTTTTGCAATAAGAGCGCGGGTGGTAGCGCTTCGTGATTTGGGACCTGCAATTTCGCCAACTAACGCATTTCAGATTATTCAAGGGCTCGAAACATTGCCATTGCGATATAGAGAGCAGCAATCAAATGCTCAAAAATTGGCAGATTATTTTAAGAATCACAAAGAAGTTACGAATGTTATTCATCCAAGTCAATTTTCAGGTTTGGATAAAGAGCGTGCGGATAAATATATGCATACAGGATATGGCCCATTGCTTGGCATAGAGCTTAAAGGCGGTGAAAGTGCGGGCAGAAAGCTAATTGATAATCTGAAAATGATTTATCATGTGGCAAATATTGGTGATGTACGCACACTTGCTATCCATCCAGCATCAACAACCCATTCTCAGCTAACCAAAACAGAGCAGCTTGCTGCTGGTGTAACGCCTGGATATGTAAGATTTTCAGTAGGGATAGAGCATATTGATGATATTATTGCTGATATTGAACAGGCACTAAATTCGTAAATCGATAATAGGCAAGGGGGGGATTCTGGGATTAATAGTGAGTTAGACATTTTGTCCAGCAACAAACCCAGATGACCAAGCCCATTGGAAATTATACCCCCCTAAATGCCCTGTTACATCTATTACCTCTCCAATGAAGTAAAGCCCTTCTTGCGATTTAGACTGCATGGTTTTTGCAGAAATAGAATCCACATCTACGCCGCCGCAGGTAACTTCTGCGGTGCGATACCCTTCGGTTCCATTTGGAATAACAAGCCATTTGTGAATACGCTCACTCAAATTTTGTAGTTTTGCGTGCGATAAATCGGCAAGCCTTCCAGCAAGCCCAAGCTCGCCTAAAATATCTTCTGCAAGTCGTTTTGGCAGATGCTGGCTGAGGGCTGTATGAATAGATTGTTTGGGTGACTCTGATTTACAATTTTTTAAGAAATCTAGTAAATCAAGCTCTGGCAATAGATTAATCGTAATCTCGCAATCCGCATCCCAATAAGAGCTTATTTGTAATACTGACGGGCCAGACAGACCGCGATGGGTAAATAACAAACCTTCTCTGAAGCAAATTGTCTCAAAGGAAATTTCAGCATCAACACTTACCCCTGACAGGGCACGGCATCTATCTAGAAATTCAGAATGAAAGGTGAGGGGCACCAAAGCTGGCTTTAGGCTTGTTACGTTAAGACCAAATTGCTGTGCAATATCATACCCGAATCTGCTGGCACCAATCTTAGGAATTGATAAACCGCCTGTTGCTATTACTAGAGATTCGCATTCAATTGCTTCGACAGCATCCATTGCTTTAACGCTTACCTTATAGCCGATCCCAGATGCTTCTATCGTTTTAATATGTGTTTCCAGCTGCAGAATTACGTTTGCGCGGTCACACTCGTCTAGCAGCATTTTTATAATATCTTGAGCACTATTATCGCAGAAAAGCTGACCTAATTTTTTTTCATGAAAATCAATTTTATGAGAGCGTACTAATTCTATAAAATCTGTTTGAGTATATCGGCTAAAAATAGATTTACAAAAATGGGGATTATTAGAAATAAAGGCAGAGGGGCTTGAATAGTGATTTGTAAAATTGCATCTACCGCCGCCTGAAATCCGGATTTTCTCAGCAGGCTTTTTTGCATGATCTAATAGTAGCACAGACCTGCCTCTCTTGCCGGCGATATGAGCGCACATTAACCCTGCCGCACCTGCACCTATTATTATAACATCAAATTTACGCATTATAATTTTTTAACCAAATAAAACTCATCCAACATTTGCCTCATTAACAATGATGGATATCCCTGCTGTTATTATGGTTTACACCGAACAGGAAAGCTTTTCTATCTTCGGATTATTTTTTTATCAGATACCTATCTAGCAGCCCCAAAATATAAATTTTAATATAATGACGCATCGCGTTAGCTGAGCTAGGGTGCTGTATTATTTTTAAGTTTTGAGGTTTAGATGAGTATTTCTAGCAAATTACAATTTTTATCTATAAAACAGGTTCCTAAATTAATCTGGAGATCGCCAAAGGCATTAACCTTCCAGCCTCCTGTTATAAGCTTATTGGTGTTAGCCTTTGGTTTGGTTTTATTTGGCCTTGGGGAAGCACTTTTGCTGGCTGCTGGAGCCGGCGTTAGTCCATGGACTACCTTAGCAGAAGGCATAAGCATATTAACTGGCTGGACTATCGGATTTGCTACTTTTATCATTAGCATCGCTGTTTTGCTAACATGGATACCCTTGCGTCAAGTGCCTGGATTGGGAACAATTGCGAATGCATTTATTGTGGCATTGATGCTAGATATATCGCTACCCTATCTTCCAAAACCAGATCTTTATTTTTTTCAGATCCTGCAATCCCTTATCGGGGTGTTAATCGTTGGATTTGGGGCCGCAATTTATCTTAGTGCCAATCTTGGTCCAGGGCCAAGAGATGGTCTTATGACAGGATTAACACGCCTTACAAACCTTCCTATTTCTGTGGTTCGAAGTACGATAGAAATATTAGTTGTGGTATCTGGTTGGATGTTAGGTGGCACGGTTGGGGTAGGCACCGTATTATTTGCGTTTCTGGTTGGACCCTCAATTTCTGCTGGCTGTTTTATGCTGCATCATCTAGTCCCCCCACAAAAGAGCCAAAAATAAACGAGAATAAACAAGAATAAACAAGAATAAAAGTTCCGTTTGCTGCCTGTTAATTAAGAATTTCCGTAATGCGAAGTTTGGCTATTTTTTCAACCTGCATACAAGCTTCATCAAATTCAACGGGGTTTGAATTATTCACCCTTATCTTGAATTGAGTTAGAATTTCTGATTTTGTCAGCCCTTTTACCGCGATAATAAATGGAAATCCGTGCTTATTCATATAGGCTGTGTTTAATTCCTGAAATTGCGAGAATTCTTCTGGGGTTAGCTGGTCAAGACCTGCAGATTTTTGCTCATTAGTGGATTCTGGCGTCAGCTCTCCGCGCTGTGCTAGTTTTCCGGCAAGATCGGGGTGCGCCAATAGCACGTTAAGTCGTCTCTCATGTGTGGATGCTTTGAATATGCCTGCCATCGCATTATGCAGGCCATCAGCACTATTATACGCCTCCGCCATACCTGATTGACATAATGCTTCTGCTATCCAGGGTGATTTCTCAAATACACCTCCAAATGTGGCTAAAAATTCAGTTTCAGTTAGTTCTGAAGGAGTGATCTTCTTAGTCATTTATATCTCCAGAAAACATGGGCTTAATGTTGATTTAACAAAAGGTTCTATTTAGTATCTTAGTATTTAATGTCTATCTAAGCAATTTCCAAACGCATTTCAGATATAAACTATTGAGCATGGTTGGGTTTATAAGGGCAGTGTTTTTTTACCAAAAGGGGGATAGTAGGTTCAATGACGAAATATGACATAAGTATAAACCGGTCGCGGGTATTGATGATGATGGCAATCATCGCGATGCTATTTTGTGCAAAAATAGGTTTATCAGAAGAATTAAAGGTAGAAATGCTGGATAAATCTTACGCACCAGAAATTTTATATTCACAGGTGGGTGATAAGATTATATGGCCAAAATCAAAAGGTCATAATGTTGAGTTTGTTGCTGGCCCTGATAGTGTTACACTGCCTAAAAGAAGCAAAATGAATAAGCAGTATGATATTGTATTGGAAACACCTGGGATTTATTATTATTGGTGTACGCCGCATAAGGGCATTGGAATGATAGGACTTATAGTGGTCGGCGGTGATACCTCAAATAAGGCCGCTATCGCAGAGGCAAAAGCCTTTGGAAAAAGCAAAAAGAAATTAGCAAGCATGCTGGAAAAACTATAATATCTCGATTAGTTTTTTTCGTACCATTGGGCAATTAAAATGCGCTCTGCTATCTCCATAGATGCTAGATTAGCTGGTGGCATGGCATGCGAAATAGCAGAATTTACATAAATTTGGCGGGCATGTTTTAAGACATCAAGCTCCGTTTCTAAAATCACATGTTTTGGAGCAATAACAATGCCATCGTAATAAGGCTCTGCTGCATGGCACATATTGCATCTTGTATAGACAATTTCAACAATCTCGTCGAAATTCTCTGCTTTTGCGAGTTCTGCCTGCTTTTTCGTTAAATTTGCTTGCGATATTGTTATTTCTGCGCGCTCATTCATATTATCTTTAAACGCTGGATAGACAGATAAAATAATCACGATGATGAACAACCCCAAAGTTGCAAACCATGTCCAAATCGGGTTGCCCTTCCTTGCATGAATTGTATTAAAGTAATGGCGTATGGTAACGCCCATTAAAAAAACAATGGATGCAATAATCCAATTATATTCTGTTGAAAAGGACAGTGGATAATGATTAGACAACATCAAGAAAAGAACGGGAAGCGTTAGATAGTTATTATGCGTTGAGCGTTGTTTGGCAACAAACCCATAATGGGCATCTGGCGTCTCACCCGCTTTTAGAGCAGCAATTACTATCTTTTGTTTTGGGATAATAACCATGAAGACATTAAAAGCCATTATGGTAGCTGTAACAGCGCCTAAATGAATAAAAGCAGCTCTTCCTGTAAATATCTGGTCAAATCCCCATGCTAATACAACAATATAACCAAACAGAAGGACCATCGTTAAATTACTGCTCTTCCCAATGCCACTCTTGCATAGAATATCATAGATTATCCAAGTAATGCCAAGAGAGGTAATCGATATAAAAATGCCAAGATAAATAGGCATAGCCATTTTATTATCATCAATCAGGAATATATCAGCGCCTAGGTAATATACGATAGCCATTAGAGCAAAACCGGATATCCAGGTGGCATAAGCCTCCCATTTAAACCAAGTTAAATGCTCAGGTAGGTGAGAAGGCGCAACGGTATATTTTTTGATATTATAAAATCCGCCACCATGAACTTGCCATTCCTCGCCTGCAATTCCATTTTCATGGGCAATTCCATCTTCATTAGCGCTGATTTTCCTTAATCCTAAATCAAGCGCAATAAAGTAAAAGGAGGTTCCAATCCATGAAATAGCGGTGATGACATGTAACCAGCGAACGGCAAATTCAAGCCATTCCCATAATACAGGAATTAAAAAATCAGCATCCATAAATTCTACTCTCAGCTCCCCCGATAAGTGCTATATCCATAGGGTGATAATAGCAACGGGATATGGTAATGTGCGTATTGATCCCTTATCATAAATTCGATTTTAATGTGATCATAAAATGGTTCTTCAACAAGTTGATGATTTTGCTTTAGATAATTTTTAACGCTAAAGATCAGAGCATATTTACCTGTCTTAAAGTCCGCCTCTGACAATAAGGGGGCCTCTGTTCTGCCATCTGAGTTTGTCGTGACCTGGTGAATGAGGTCCCCGCCATCATTAAAAAGCTCAATCGGAATATCGAAGCCAGGCTTGCCTATCCCAATATCAAGAACATGTGTGGTCAGATAACCATTATTCATTTTCGTGTCTCATAACAAATTGCATTCAAATTCACAGTAAAACGTTACCTATTAAAATACAAATAATTCTGTTTTAGGTTCATTAACGCCAGCAAACCCATATTTTAATTTTAAAAAACTAAAATATAATGTAATTTTTTATTAGTGTATCAGTAATATGTCCGTTTTAACCTCTTTTCGAAAAAATTTATTGAAATGCGTGAAGATATTATTTTAATGCTGAATGGCGAAATAGAGAGAATACCCCCTGTAAAATCAGACCTCACACTGATGAACTGGTTAAGAAACAATAAAAATCTAACTGGTACGAAAGAGGGATGTGCAGAGGGGGATTGTGGCGCATGTACACTTGTCATTGGAAGGTATGACTATAGCTCAAAAGCGGTTGCATGGCGCGCTGTTAATAGCTGTATTTTATTTTTACCGATGCTTGATGGATGCTCGGTTCGAACTGTCGAGGGATTAGCCTCTAATACGGGTGAGTTGCACCCCGTTCAGACAGCTTTTGTTGAAAATCATGCCTCACAATGCGGATTTTGCACACCTGGTTTTGTGATGTCATTATATGCTGGCTGGTGCAAAAATCGTAATCTGGATAATGCAGCGATAGATGATTTATTTGCAGGTAATTTATGCAGATGCACTGGTTATAGGCCAATTAAACAAGCCGCCTTTCACACTAATGACATACCGGTTAAAGAGCGAGATACTCTGTTTCGTGATGAAGAAGAAAAATTTATTATTGAGAATGTAGCAAGAGAAGATTTATCACTACAGGTTAAGCATTTAGACCGCCAAATTAGGTTTGATGCGCCAAGGCGTTTACAGAATGTTCAAGAAATTTTGCACACTCATACCCCGCTGATTTTGTCAGGAGGCACAGATATTGGGCTTTGGGTTACCAAGAAACATATGGAGCTGGATCATTTCTTATATCTTGGAAATGTTGAGGCGCTAAACCAGCTTGATGAGGATGATGAAGGTTTTGTGATAGGTGCAGCCATAACACATGAAGGTGCTATGCAGAAAATGGGGACGCATTTTGAAGCATTGCAGGAGTTATGGCGGCGTTTTGGCTCAGAACAGGTAAGAGCAAGTGGCACTGTTGTTGGAAATATTGCAAATGGCTCTCCGATTGCGGATATCTCTCCTGCATTTATTGCCCTTGGCGCATCGTTAACACTAAACGCTAGAGGGAAAATTAGGGTTATTCCTATTGGTTCCTTTTTTATCGCCTATGGAGAACAGGATTTACAAGAGGGCGAATTTGTTCAATCTGTTTATATTCCTAAATTAAAGGATAATGAGGTATTTCAATCCTTCAAGATTTCCAGAAGGTTTGATCAAGATATATCAGCGGTGATGGGCGCGTTTCTTGTATCTGTTGATAATGATGGGAATCTTCAAAAAGCTGAAATCGCTTATGGCGGAATGGCGGCTATTCCCAAAGCAGCATCAACTTTGAGCAAGTTTTTAATGGGTCAGGATATTGAAAACCTGCCCTTGGCGGAATGCAGAAAAGCAATCGAAGCTGATTTTCAGCCTATTTCAGATGTGAGAGCCAGCAGAGAATATCGATATGATATGGCACTTAATCTGTTGGTTAAGGCGATTAATAATTTAGCTGGAAAACCAATAAGCTATTTGGCAGGCGCTGATATTCAACAAGTCATAAGCACGTCATTTGTTGCAGAGCATAAAAATGGCTGAGCAGATTAACACGCCCGAATTTCACGATAGTGCAAAGTTACATGTAACAGGACGCGCTACTTATGTGGATGATATTGCTGTGCCTTCGAGCTGTTTACATATACTCCTTGGTTTAAGTAATATTGCCTATGGTGAAATCGCCAAGATGGCGTTGCAGGATGTTAAAAATTCGCCAGGCATCGTGGATGTTATTTCAGCAAAAGATATTCCTGGCAAAAATGACTCAAGCCCGATATTTGGGGATGACCCTATTTTTGCTGAAAATGAGGTTCTGTATAATGGGCAGGTAATATTCGCAGTAATTGCTGAATCTCTTGAATCTGCAAAGGCAGCTATTAAAAAAGCCAAAATAGAATATCTGGAAAAACCCCCCATCATTACCCTAGAACAGGCAAAGCTTGAAAAAACATTATTATGCGCTCCTAAAACGATGTCCCAAGGAGATTTTACAACCACTATTAAACATTCAACTCATATAGTCGAAGGCGAAATTTCAATTGGTGGACAAGAGCATTTTTATCTTGAAGGTCAAGCCGCATTAGCACTTCCAAAAGAAGGCCGCGACATTCAAATCTATGTCTCATCACAGCATCCAACCGAAGTTCAGCATAAGGTTGCAGATGTGCTAGGATTGCCGCTTCATAATGTTACGATTGAAGTGCGACGCATGGGGGGCGCGTTTGGCGGTAAAGAAAGTCAGGCTAATCTGCCTGCATGTATTGTTGCGATTGCCGCTCATAAAACAGGCAGGCCTTGTAAACTTGTTTATGACCGTGATGATGATATGAGAATAACAGGTAAAAGACATGATTTTATCACATCCTACAAAGTTGGATTTGATGAAAATGGTCTGATACAAGCGCTACAGTTTCAACATGACATGCGCTGCGGAATGTCTATGGATTTATCTTCAGCAATTGCAGAGCGCGCGCTAATGCATTCTGAAAATAGCTATTATATCCAGAATATTGAAATCGTAGCAAATCTATATAAAACAAACACACCGTCAAATACGGCATTCAGGGGCTTTGGGGGCCCGCAAGGCATGTTGGCTATGGAGCGTGTGATAGACCACATAGCTCATTTCCTGAAATGTGATCCTGTAATAATAAGAAAAATAAATTTTTACGCAGACCATCAAACCCCTAATAGGCAGGAGCAGCACACACCTTATGGGCAGGTTGTAACGGATTGTATTATAAATGAGTTGGTAGATACGCTAGAGCAAACATCAGATTATAAGAATAGACGCCAAGAAATCGAGAATTTTAATAAGATATCTAAGAACATAAAAAGAGGTATCGCATTAACGCCTGTTAAATTTGGTATTTCATTCAACAAGCTGATGCTCAATCAGGCAGGTGCGCTGGTTCATGTATATTCTGATGGTTCTGTCTATTTAAATCATGGTGGCACTGAGATGGGGCAGGGCTTGTTTACCAAGGTTAGGAAAATTGTTGCAGATACGTTTGGAATAGAGTCTGCATCTGTTAAAATCAGCGCAACAGATACAAACAAAGTACCAAATACGTCTGCAACTGCTGCTTCATCTGGAACAGATTTAAATGGAATGGCGGCTTATTTTGCGGCAACTCAAATCAAAGATAGAATGGCAAGCCATCTGGCAGAGCTATATCAGTGCGAGGCTTCAGATGTTGGGTTTTCCGATGGAAAGATTATCATTTTTAATAAGGCGCAAATGACGTTTTCGCAGGCAGCTGAGAAATGCTGGATGGGACGCGTCTCGTTATCTTCTACAGGATTTTATAAGACGCCTGAAATTCACTGGGATCCAGATAAAAGAAAAGGAAGACCGTTTTATTATTTTGTGTATGGTGCGGCGGTTAGTGAAATTATTCTTGATACATTAACAGGTGAGAGCAGAGTTGTTGGCGTTGATATTTTGCATGATGTTGGCCGTTCTATAAACCCTGCAATAGATAAAGGACAAATTGAAGGCGGGTTTGTACAGGGGCTTGGCTGGCTGAGTATGGAGGAATTAGTATACGCCGATAATGGCACATTAATGACACATTCGCCGGCCACTTATAAAATCCCGACCTGTTCAGATGTGCCTAATAATTGGAATATTGCGTTTTACGAAGGACAAGGCAATCTAGCAGAAACGATTAATCGCTCTAAAGCGGTTGGTGAGCCGCCCTTTATGTTAGCGATGAGTGCCTTTTTTGCATATTCGCACGCCTTGATGAGCCTGCAATCCCAATATCCAAATCTTGATAGTCCTGCTACTGCAGAGCGATTATATTTTGCGCAATAGTAAGATATGGTGGGATTAGCTTTTTGATATGGACAAAAGAAATTCAAAAATCGAAGAGGTCATCGAAACACTCACCCACCATCACAAAATTGCAAGAGTTGTGATTATCTCAACCAAAGGCTCTGCCCCGCGCAAAGCACATTCACACATGATTGTAACAGAGCAACAGGCTTTTGGCTCTATTGGGGGAGGACAGCTTGAATATCAGGTAACATCTATTTGCCGGCAAGCTCTTTTATCTGTGCAAAAATTTGATCGTGAGGTAAGGCGCTTTGCGCTTGGCCCTTCACTTGGTCAATGCTGTGGCGGAAGTGTGAGCGCTCTGATTGAGTATTTTCAACAATCTGATTTACCAGAACTTGGAAAACTTAAACAAAGCGCAATTCTGATACATGAGCTTGATACTAATAAATTTCCGTATGAGGGCACTCAATCCTTATCCCTAGATACTAAAAAGGTTTTTCAAGAGCAGCTATTTCAGAAAAAAACAGATTTATTTATTTGGGGCGCTGGGCATACGGGACGAGAAATCATGGCATCTACCAAGTCTCTTCCCTTGAATAGATATTGGATTGATATTGCAAAGGAGCGTTTTCCCAATTCAATGGATGAAGATATACAGATCATTTGGGCAGATGATCCAACAAGGCTCACTGCAAGTTTTCCAGATGACGGCATTCATTTCATTCTTACACATTCTCACCAGCTTGACTTGGCAATAATTCAATCTCTTTTGAACCGCAATAGGTTTTATAAGCTTGGATTAATTGGCTCAATGACAAAAAAAGCGCGGTTTAAAAGTCAGCTTTCAAAAGCCGGCTTTACATCAAGTGATATAGATAAAATCGTCTGTCCCATAGGGGTGCCAGAAATAAAGGGAGATGAGCCGTTTAGAATAGCTCTTTCTGTTGCAGGGCAAATATCTAACTGGACGTTATGATATCTAGTATTGGATGATATTTGGCTTTGGGTGCAATTTGGGTTAAGCAGAGTTCACAAGGTCAATTGAAAGCGCGCGATGCTGTTGCAATAATGCGTTTAGATCCATTGTGGTTAATTGGCCGTCCTTAACCACTAATTTACCGTTTATAATGGTATGTGTGGTTTTTATTGGGCCACAGAACACTAATGCTGCAAGCGGGTCTGAATGGGTGCCTGCTAAATCAATGGAGTGTGTGTCATAAATTGCTAAATCAGCCATGAACCCAGGTGCTATTTGACCTATATTCCCGCGTCTTAGCACTTCTGCTCCGCCCCTTGTAGCTGTTCTTAGAACATCGCGGGCCCCTATTGCAGATGCGCCATGCACTACGCGTTGAAGCAGCATAGCTTGTCTTGCCTCATTTAGCATATGGCTACTATCATTAGAAGAAGAGCCATCCACCCCAAGACCTACGCGAACATTATGGTCGAGCATTTCCAATAATGGCGTAATGCCACTAGCGAGGCGCATATTCGAGGAGGGACAATGAGCAATGCCTGTATTGGTTTTGCCAAATAATTCAACTTCAGCACTATCCAACTGCACACAATGGGCATGCCAAACATCATCCCCAAGCCATCCAAGGCTCTGTGCATATTCACCAGGTCTCATATTGAATTTTTCAAGTGAATATTTAATATCCTCAGAATTCTCAGCAAGATGAGTGTGCATACATAAATGATTTTCTCTTGCCAGCACCGCTGTCTGTATCATCAAATCATTACTAACAGAAAATGGCGAACAAGGCGCAAGAGCTATCTTTACCATTGCATTCGGGCTGTCATCATGAAATTGCGATATGACCCGCTCACAATCTTTTAAGATGTCTGCTTCCCTCTCAGTAAGCGCATCTGGTGGCAATCCACCTTTTGATTGGCCAATACTCATAGACCCGCGTGTTGGATGAAATCTAATGCCGATATCGCTCGCAGCCTCAATGGAATCATCTAAGCGCGCACCGCCGGGAAATAAATATTGATGGTCTGTTGATGTTGTGCACCCTGATAATGCAAGTTCTGCAAGACCCACTGCTGATGAGATATAGATATGTTTAGGGCCTAACCCGCACCAGATAGGGTAGAGTGTGGTAAGCCATCCAAACAAGCTTTCATTCTGAGCCTGCGGAATTACTCTAGTTAAATTCTGGAATAGGTGATGATGGGTATTGACCATTCCTGGTATAACAACCGATCCAGATAAATCCAGAATTTCATCAGCACTATCAGGCAGGGTGTCAATAAGCCCTATTTGTTTAATAACGCCGTCTTCACAATAAATCGAATGTCCTGTTAGCTCATCATTGGAATCATTCATGGTTGCAATTATTGCAGCATTTTTTAGTAACAGGGTTGCCATAAATTTTTATTATTCCAAGTCGCACCGGAGGATTTAAAAAATCGCTTCCTCCGGTGGAACATTTAAAGTTAGTTAGGGATTTTACCGATTACACCCTCAACATAGTAATCCATGGCCCAAAGTCCGCCATCATCAAGAGCCTCGCCATTTGCTAATATCTGGTTTCCTTCATTATCACTCATCGGACCAGAGAAAATATTAATGCTTCCATCAGCAATGCCGTCTCTTGCTTTTTGAGCAGCGTCTGCTACGCCAGCTGGCATATTTTTGAAGTCTGTTAGAACAAGGAAGTCATCGCTAAGACCCTTCCAAGTATTTCCGGCCCAATGGTCTGGACCCTCTCCTGTGCTCCATGAATCATCCATTGCCTTTTCAATTTGTGAAATATAGTACGGACCCCAGTTATTAACAGATGCAAAGAGCTGAGCATTTGGCGCAAAATCATGCATATCAGAGGATTGTCCAAAGCCATATACGCCAGCTTTTTCAGCAGTTTGAAGCATTGCAGGACTATCAGTATGTTGTGCCAAAACATCTGCACCTTCTGCAATTAGAACTTTTGCAGCATCCCCTTCTTTTACTGGGTCATACCAAGTATTTGCCCAAACAACAGAAATAGCGGCGTCTTTATTTACACTTCGTAATCCTTGTGCAAAAGAATTAATGCCTTGAATAACTTCTGGGATTGGAAAGGCTGCGACATATCCGATTTTATCTGATTTAGTAGTCAGTCCAGCCACCACACCTTGAACATAACGACCTTCGTAAAAACGAATATTTCCGGTGGCCATATTATCAGCACGCATATATCCAGTTATATGGTCGAATTTGATATTTGGAAAATCTTTGGCGACCTTTAAGGTTGGCTCCATATATCCAAAAGAGGTTGTGAAAATCATATCATTCCCATTTTGTGCGAGCTCGCGAATAACGCGTGTTGCATCTGGGCCCTCTGGCACATTCTCAACATAAACTGTTTCAACAGCATCACCGAAATGTTCTTCAACCTGTTGTCGGCCTACTTCATGAGCATATGTCCAGCCATGGTCACCAGGATTGGTAAGATAGACAAAAGCGACTTTCATTTTGCCTTTTTCGTCTTCTACTTGGTCAGTATTTACAGCAAAGAAGTAAATGGCCGCAATCACCAATACTAATCCTGCAAATATCATAAATCTATTATTTTTCATTATTCAAACCTCGAATTGCTAAATTTGTCTTTGATCATTGTTCCATGATATAAAAATTATTCATCATCGTAAATGAATTTAGAACATGCACTATCATTATATTAAATTTTAAGCTGAAATCTATTTTGACGAAATAAAGGGTTGCGTTAAATCAGATGGTGCAAGATACTTCGCAGATCCTCTGCTAGAGATCACAACCAAGACGAAAATAGTAGCAAGATAAGGCAAAGATGATAAAAATTGTGGTGGTATTGTCCAACCACGAGCCTGTCCTGCCAGTTGCATAATGGTAATTGTACCGAATAATATTGCCCCATAAATAATTCTGGATGGCATCCATGATGCAAAAACAACAAGGGCCAATGCAATCCATCCACGCCCACTTGTCATCCCCTCAGACCAGTGTGGCGTTAACATTAAAGGCAGATATGCACCTGAGAGCCCAGCCATCATGCCGCCAAATAAAACAGCACACCATCTAACTTTTAAAACTGAATAACCAAGCGAATGTGCGCTATATTGACTGATGCCAGAGGCTCTTAAAATCAATCCAGTTTTGGTCTTGAATAAAAATACCCACACCAGAAAAACAATAATAACAGAGGAATAAGCAACGATATCTAATGAGAGGAATGCGCCAATAAACGGTATATCAGCAAAATGTTTTGGGAATAATGTTGGAAGCCCAGTGATCGCCTTACCTACAAATTCAGAGCCGATCAAGCCCGAAAGACCGGTTCCAAATATGGTTAGTGCAAGGCCTGTTGCAACCTGGTTTGTTGCGAGCCCTAATACAAAAAATCCGAAAATAGCAGCTGTAATAGCGCCTGAAATAATACCTGCCAGCAATCCAATAAACAAGCTTCCCGTAGCATAGGTAAGCGCAAATGCAGATACAGCCCCCATCAGCATCATACCTTCAAGGCCAAGATTCAACACGCCGCTTCTCTCGACAACTAATTCTCCAGTAGCTGCAAGCACGAGCGGCACTGACGTCATTAAGATAGTTAAAATAAGCGCATCAATCATTAGGAACACTTCGCTGTCTAGGTTTGACGTTTATCTGATATTTTGTAAGTGTCTCACCTGCCAGTAACAGAAATAACAGAATTCCTTTAAAAACGCCTGTGACTACTTTTGGAATCGCCAATGCTATTTGAGCAGAATCACCGCCCATTTCAATTAGCGCAATTAATAATCCAGCTAAAATCACCGCTGCGGGGTTAAGACGTGCCAGAAAAGCAACTATAATCGCTGTAAATCCATAGCCGAATGATATATTGGGCTGCAATTGGCCGATATTGGCAGATACTTCTATCATTCCTGCTAATCCAGCTAATCCGCCAGAGATTATAAATAGCATCATAGTGGTTTTTGATTCATTGAAGCCTGAATATCGAAACGCCTTATGGCTGTCTCCTACGAGTTTAACCTGAAAGCCAAAAACTGTTTTCTGCATCATAAACCAGCATAGTAAACATACTAAAATAGCGATAAAAACGCCCCAATGAAGCTGACCAATTGTGCCAATCCCAGGAAAATTGATTTTTGATATCAGGCCTGCATCAGGGTAATAATTTGTTAAGGGAAACCCAAATGAAGTTGGGCTGCGCCAGGGTCCTCTGACCAGCCAGTCTAGAAAAAGACTGGCAACATAAGTTAGCATAAGAGATACCAGTATCTCATTCGTCCTAAGCCTTACTTTCAATATTGCAGGTAAAAAAGCCCACAGCCCGCCGCCTATAAAAGATAAAACCGCCATTGCAGGCAAGAGCCAGACAGAGTTGGTGTCGGGGAAGGATAAGGCAAGACCGCCCGCAAAAACAGCCCCCATGATTAATTGCCCTTCTGCACCGATATTCCAAATATTTGCCCGAAAACAAAGGACTAAACCTGTGCCGACAATCATTAACGGACAGGCTTTTACAAACAAGTCTGCTATTCTATCGATGCGCGAAAGGGGGGATATAAAAAAGTGATAAAGGGCTTTTCCTGAATCATACCCCAGCACACTAAAAATAAAAATTCCGAATAATATTGTTAATAGGATAGAGGCAATAGGCACGGATACCTTAAAAATAAGCGGTGTTTCTTTTCGCAGGGTTAAATGAAACATCAGCTATGTTCCTTGGCTAATGAGGCAACATCTTCACCGCCCATAAGGAGGCCGATTTTCTGTGAGTTTAGCTCTTTAACAGGTTTGCGCTCAGACAGCTTGCCTCTAAACAAAACACTAATGCTATCAGCAAGTTCAAACAGCTCTTCTAAATCCTGCGAAATTACAATAATACCACACCCCTCATTCGCAAGGTCAATTAATGCATTTCGGATAAATTTAGTGGCGCCAATATCAACCCCCCATGTTGGTTGAGCAACAAAAAAAACGCTTGGCTTTTTAATGATTTCTCTTCCAACAACAAATTTTTGTAAATTGCCGCCCGATAATGAAGATGCCAATGGGTTTTGAAGAGGCGTTCTAACATCATAATCATGAATAATATTTGAGGTCAGTTTTTCTAAATTATCATTTTGGATTATGCTGTGTTTTTGGACTTCTGGATTATTATGGTTTGTCAAAAGCGTATTTTCGGTCAATGTCATACCCATTACAGCAGAATGACCATTTCGCTCTTCTGGCAGAAAGCCTATTCCCATTTGACGCCTTTTATGAGGGCTATAATCTCTGATATCAACACCCAGAACATCTAACACTTTAATTGAATCTCTGGAACGCCACTCCCCCGTTAATGCTTCCATTAATTCACTTTGGCCATTACCAGCAATGCCTGCAATACCAACGATCTCGCCAGCTTTTACATCAAGATTTATGTCCAAGAGCGGGGTTGAAAATGGTGTATCAGCGGGTCGGCACAAACCTGAAATCTGAACTAGAATATCATTGCTTTTAGTTCCAATTTTCGGTTTTACATGTTGCGGGTCACTGCCAACCATCATCTTTGCAAGTTGCTCAGTTGAAACTTCAGAACTAGTGACTGTGTCAACAACGCGCCCACGTCGAAGGATAGTGGCACGCTGAGTGATTTCTTTTACTTCTTTTAATTTATGCGAAATAAACAAAACTGAACACCCAGTTGCAGCAAGCTTATTCAAAATTACAAAGAGCTGTTCGCTTTCCTGAGGCGTCAAGACAGAGGTCGGCTCATCCATAATCAATAATTTTGGATTTTGCAGAAGGCATCTTAAAATCTCAACACGCTGCTGCTCCCCAACAGAAAGGTCACGAATATAAGTATCTGGATCAACAGATATTCCAAATTCCTGTGATTTTTCTATTATTGTTTTTCGGAGCTCTGGCAGTGCTTGTGTATCACTCAACGCCAACTCGATATTTTCAATGACTGTGAGGGTTGGAAATAGCGAGAAATGCTGAAATACCATCCCAATGCCGAAGTTTCTTGCTTCTTGCGGGCCGCGTATTTTGATGGGGTTTCCATTCCAGAATAACGCACCCATAGTTGGTTCTAATAATCCATAAACCATCTTAACAAATGTGGATTTTCCAGCACCATTTTCGCCAAGCAAACCGTGAATTTCACCTTCAAGAATATTAAAGTTGATTTTATCATTGGCAATGAATGAGCCAAATGATTTGCTGATATCGCGACTTTCTAAGAGGGCAGAGTGAGGCTTCATAGATTTTGTTATTTTCTTCTTAAATAGCTCAATTTCGATAAAACTGCATTTTATCATAATTTGCAAGCAAACTATCGGCAGGGATTCCCCAATGGCTTGCGAATAAAGGTTTCATTGAAAACCTAATCAGAATAATTTATTTGCTAACCCTAAATTGTGATTGCTATGTTTGGCGTATGAATCCAAAAAACACACAAATAATATTAGGAACAACCCCTGAAGATAAAGGATGCATTAATGTACGAATTGCGGGTGTACGCATTGCGATAATGAATTATGTGCAGATTACAATCCGCCATTTTATTCCAAAATCAAACAAAGAGACGGGGTGCTGTTTCCTAATTATGCTTTTTTGTCTTAATTATGCATTGAAGTTAGAAAAATGACGCTTAATTTCACCCCGCCAATACCGGACGATAAAAAGAAGAAATGTCCCAGATGCCATGCGCCATGGCAAATGGTTGTGGTTCATGGGCATGAGCAATGTGCCTATTGCAAATCTAATGTGGTTGAATGCTGTTCTGGCGATATTTGCGAGTTACAAACAATGCGAGTTCGAGATACTTAAGGACATAGGTTTCGTGCCTGCCGCGTTACTAAACCGCAGGCATCCTGCTTTTAGTGTACTATGATTATGTTATGCTGTTGATATTCAATCGCAATTTGGGTTTAGGGTACTTTTAAAGCTTTTTATAATCTTGGCCGTTCCCCATAACAAGCACGCCTAGTTTGTACTATCAAAAATACCTAGTTTAATGCCATAATCCACCGCCACACCATATTTAGGATCATCATCGCTATCGATAATTAACTGCCCAGCTTTTGATAATAGGCTGTGACAATCAGGGCTGAGATGGCGCAATTTTATCTGTTTGCCAGCTTCTGCATATTTTGCGGCCACATCTTCTATTGCTTGTAGCGCGGATTGGTCAACAACTCTGGAATTCTTAAAATCAATAATCACAATTTCAGGGTCTTCTGGTATATTAAATAAATCACGGAAACCAGATGCAGACGCAAAAAATAACGGGCCTTGTATATCATATACAAGTGCGCCTGATTCTCTAACCGAAGGTCTTCTCGAAGCATCAATTCGTTTAGCAGAGTTCCAAGCATAGATAAGCGCTGATATAATCACGCCAACAACCACAGCAACTGCCAGATCTTTGGCAACTGTAACAGCTGTTACGATAATAACAATAAAGGCATCAGAACGAGGCATAATAAAAATACTTTTCAGGCTGTTCCAAGCAAAGGTTCCTATAACCACCATGAACATAACGCCTGTCAGCGCCGCGATGGGAATTTGCTCAATAGCAGGTGCTGCAAATAAAATAAAAAACAGCAAAAACAAGGCTGCAATTATCCCAGCTATCCGAGTTCTCCCCCCTGATTCTACATTTATCATTGATTGGCCTATCATTGCGCACCCGCCCATACCGCCAAAAAATCCAGTAGCCAGATTAGCGCATCCCTGCGCTACACATTCTCTTGATGCGCCGCCACGCTGACCTGTGATATCGCCAACAAGATTTAAGGTTAACAGACTTTCGATTAAACCAATTGATGCGAGTATAACCGCATATGGGAATATAATTAATAAGGTATCAAAATTCACTGGGACCAACGGCAGCCTGAATTCAGGCAATCCACCAGATAAACTAGCAATGTCGCCAACCCGCAATACGTTTAGATCGAGAATTAATACAAAAATTGTAACTATCGAAATTGCTAAAAGAGGAGGCGGTACTAATTTTGTAATTCGCGGGGTTACCCATATAAAAGCCATTGTAGCACACACCAAGCCAATCGTGATGTAAAGCGGCACACCAGATAGCCAGATATGGCTGCCATCTCCGGAAATCGTGCTGAATTGCTCTAGCTGTGCAAGGCCAATAACAATAGCAAGGCCATTTACAAACCCTAACATTACCGGGTGTGGAACCATCCGGATAAATTTACCCCAGCGCAATATCCCTGCTATTAATTGCAGAAACCCCATTAATACGACAGTTGCAAATAAATATTCAACCCCATGCTGAGCCACGAGTGAAACCATAACAACCGCCAGAGCGCCTGTCGCGCCAGAAATCATTCCGGGCCTGCCACCAATAAGGGCTGTTATCAAACCCACAATAAAGGCAGCATATAAACCAACAAGAGGCGCCACACCGGCAACAATCGCAAAGGCAAGAGCTTCAGGAACTAACGCTAAGGACACTGTTAATCCAGATAACACATCAATATTGATCTGACGCATGGATAGGGCAGGTCGATTTGAGGGGCTATAATAAGCGCCTTGCAAAAACTGCGTTGAGTGTGTTTTTAAAGATTTTAGCACATGATTCTCGATACGAAATAGGGCGGGGAGTTAGGTGCTTGGTTATACATAAATTTCACTATTTAGATACCCCTTACTTGGCCCTGCCCAAATAATCCCAACTATTTTGGTAACTTTTTGTGAAAGTGTCTGCCGTCACTCTGGTTGGTGCTGTTACCTCGCTGATATAAAGGGGGATAGCGGTTAGGCTATCCCCTCGTTATTTCTACTTTTTGGGACGCCATTTAGGGAGGAAAGTTGACATAAGGTTAGTACAAATTTTAGCTTCATGGGCATAGTGCTAAGAATTGCCATGTGTGATGCAAATTTTGGTGCACCTAATTTAAAAAAAAGGGCAGTCCGAAAACCACCCCTTTCCTACTTTCCCCCAGAAAGTAAAAATCTCCTATAAACAGAGACTATAAATCACGATAGCTAGTTTATTTGAGAAGATACAAATCTATTCCTTAAAAAATTAATATTTTCATTAGGTGAAAAGCTAATTATTAGTTATTTATGAATGAGGGCCAAATAGCAAAACATGCCCCATTCAGATTGAGGAAAAAGGAAGTAATATTTTGAGTAAGCATACCGGCGGTTGCCATTGTGGAAAAATAAAATTAGAGACAGACTTGGATCCAATGCTGGTCTCTATGTGTAATTGTGGGCGATGCAGAACTTTATTTGGGGCTGTGGCACTTGGGGCAATGTATGCTGATGAAGAAGTCTCAGTTGTTGGAGAAACCAAAGCATATGAGTTTATTGGCGGTAGTGGCATGCAGGTGGTAAATCATTTCTGCGCTGACTGCGGGTGTCGTATTTATTCAGTGGCAGAATCATTTCCTGGCATGGCGGCTTTTGTGGTTGGCGTATTTGATAACGCGACATCTTTTCAACCCAAGGGAGAGATTTTTACAAATTATAAACTCCCATGGTTAAAGGATAATGGGTGTATTCAAGAAAGTTTTGAGGAAGCAGCGGTAAGCGAGAGGATAATGATATTGCTTGAGGCGCTTGAAGACAGGTAGTAAATCAGCATTCCGATAACCCTATAAAAATCATTTCCAAACTTAATAAGACTATTTTTAACAACTCTGTTTCGACATTGTGCGGGCTGTGCCAGAACAGGAGTCCATTTCCTTACCGTGATTAAAATAGAATATAAATGTTATTTCATAAGAACATGAATTCTGGTTTAGGTAAGATATTGTATCAGTTTTTTTATTGGTTAAGTGTTAAACAAAAACTAACCTGAAAATCTAATTGCTGGTGGCCATTAATGGCCTGTATTTATTTAAGAGTTTGCTGAATTTATGGTGCGTGTTTGCGAGAGGTTAGAACGCAGGGCGCCATGGTTTGAATTTAAAAGAGCCCCCTTATTATAAATAAGGTTTGATTAACAGGGCGATATTTTTATCTGGAAATTCGCAAATCCACCCTCTTTGTTCTGCAATTATTTGAAAGGTAGTTTTGGCGTAAAAAACAACATGGGTAGGATCACGGCGATAATACCAATTTTCAAACAGCGAATCATCAGTTAGAAAATTTGTCATGATACCAAGGATGCCTGATGGATTTAGCATTTTGTCAAGTAATTCAAACTCACTAAATGGATCATGAAAATGCTCTACGGTTTCGCTACAAGTAATAAAATCAAATTGTTTTGAAAATAAGATTTTATTAGGATAGAAAAAGGGATCAAATTTTTGCATCTCATATCCATCTTCTTCAAGCATAGCGCAAAGTGCTGGCCCAGGTCCACAGCCGTAATCAAGGCCTATTTTATGCGTTGATAATATGTGTTTTAAGGGTGTGCAAAGCTTAGATAAAAATGTACGATAATTTTGGTCGTCGATTACATTCTCATGCGTGCAATAATGTGCGCGCTCATCATCTTGTGATAAAAAATGTACTTCATCCAAAAATTTAGCAGAACAATTTATGCATTGCCAATATGTTTTAGACTCTATTACTGCAAATATCTCAACTCTATTCGAATGACAAACTCTACAATACACTTTAATAAAACCAATAATGATTATTTCCTAAATTTAAAGAACCCTTATCCGACAAAGAAGCAAGGTAAATTATTTCTCAGCCAGATACTTAGTCACTAAGATTATAAATCTGTGGATAATTTATATTTTAAGTGATTGCTTCTATGCTTAGCAGATTTAGCGCTTGCAAATATCACTTGGGAGACATGAAAATACCCCAGACTCAAAGATACTAGACAAAAAACATGGTATTTGTTATATAAATAGAAGCTATTTGGGAGTTCAACACTGTTATAATTATCCGTCGGGGGGCCTTGTTAGGCTGAGAGATTTTAATATCGACCCGTCGAACCTGATCCGGACAATGCCGGCGTAGGGAACGGGTATTCGCATTTTATGCGCACACTCTTCCACGCATGCTTGTCTTTAAATATGGAGTTAAGCATGATGAGGCCAACATCCATTGCCTTGACAATTGCCGGGTCTGACAGCGGCGGCGGCGCAGGCATTCAGGCAGATCTGAAGGCTTTTTCCGCGCTTGGTGTCTTTGGCACCAGCGTTATCACAGCGATTACAGCCCAGAACACATGCGCTGTTACCGCAGTCCATGAAGTTCCAGCCGATATTGTTGCAGCACAGATTGAGGCCGTGCTGTCGGACATCCCAGTAAGTGCCATTAAACTTGGAATGCTGTTTTCGCCAGAAATTATCACCGTAGTTGCAAAAGCACTCGCAGATTTTAAGGGGCCGATTATCACAGACCCTGTCATGATCGCAAAATCTGGTGATGCGCTTTTACAAGATGAATCTATACATGCATTGAGCGAACAAATTGTGCCGATAACAACGCTGATAACACCCAATCTGCCAGAAGCCGCACGATTGCTTGGCATAGATGAAGCCACAACAACGAACGCCATGAGCGAGCAAGGCAACGCGCTGTTGGCAATGGGTTCAAAAGCTGTGTTGATGAAAGGCGGGCATGGCGCTGGCGCAACCTGCACGGATGTGCTGATTTCAACGTCAGATAGTGGGTTTGAATTAAGCGCAAAGCGCGTTCAAACGCAAAATACTCATGGAACAGGCTGCACCTATTCTGCGTCTATTGCAGCGCATATGGCGCAAGGCCAATCCCTGAATGAGGCTGTTGCCAACGCTCATGATTATTTGCAAAAAGCCATTCAGGCGGCAGATAAACTAACCATTGGTAGCGGACATGGCCCTGTGCATCATTTTCACGAGCAATGGAAATGATACCTTCAGTCACCATCATTGGCGCAGGCGTTGCCGGTCTGTGCGTTGCAAGGGCGCTCACAGATAGAGGAGCAGAAGTCACGCTTATTGATCGTGAAGCTGACCTTGGTATCCATGCATGCTCTTGGTGGGCTGGTGGAATGCTTGCACCGTTTTGCGAGGGTGAAAGTGCCGAGGAACCAGTGGTGCGTTTAGGCCAAGAAGCAGCACCTTGGTGGCAGGCAAAAACAGATGCCGTTATTAATAATGGCTCACTTGTCGTATCTTTGGCGCGAGATAAAAATGATCTAAAGCGTTTCTCGCGGCGAACAGAACAATTTGAAGAAGTGTCAAGCACACAAGTTCAAGCCTTGGAACCTGATCTTGGAAATCGGTTTCAAAAAGGGTTGTATTTTTCTTCGGAAGCGCACCTTGCCCCGCGCCGTGCCTTGGCAGAACTAAGAGCAACGCTGCTGGCGGATGGTGTTACATTCATTCAAGAGGATGCTGACCTAGATGCCTATGCTCAAAAAGGAATTACCATTGACTGCCGCGGTTATCAAGCACGGGACTCTATGAATGATTTGCGCGGCGTAAAAGGTGAAATGCTTGTGCTGTCTTGTCCAGATGTTACCTTGCATCGCCCTATAAGATTGCTGCACCCACGGGTGCCACTCTATATCGTGCCTCGCGGGGATGGCATATTTATGCTTGGGGCAACCATGATTGAAGGGGTTGCAGGCCAGCATGTAACCGCGCGGGCACTTTTAGAACTATTAAGTGCTGCTTATGCGCTCAACCCTATTTTTGGTGAAGCAGAGATTTTGGAAATTGGCGTTGATAGCCGCCCTGCTTTTCCTGATAATTTACCGCGCATTCGTCGCAGTGGTAATCTTTTGCAAGTCAACGGATTATACCGACATGGCTTTTTATTAGCACCAGCGGTTGCGCGTATGGTGTGCGAGCATGTTTTTGACCAAACACAACCGGAGTTGATGGATGAAATTGCAGCTTAACGGTACGGCCGTAGAAACTAAGGCCTCAACATTGGCGGCCCTGCTTGATGATGAAGGGTTTGGCGGAGCTAAAGTGGCAACTGCCGTCAATAGCGAATTTGTGCCCGAGGGTATGCGCGGTTGTCATACTCTATATGATGGCGACAGGGTGGAAGTTCTTGCTCCCATGCAAGGAGGATAAACAGATGCGTGATTTTTATGGAACATCTTTGCCAAATGGCTTTATGCTTGGCACTGCGCAATACCCATCTCCCGCCATTCTGGCTGATGCGTTCAAAAGAAGCGGTGCTTCGGTGGCAACTGTATCACTCCGCCGCGAGAGCGGGCAAGATCGCGCGGGACAGGATTTCTGGGAACTTATTCGCGAACTGAATGTTCATATCTTGCCTAATACGGCAGGCTGTCACAGTGCGAGAGAAGCGGTTACTACTGCCTATATGGCGCGTGAGGTGTTTGACACCAAATGGATTAAGCTTGAAGTAATTGGGGAAGAGGACACGCTTCAGCCCGATGTTTTTGGTCTGGTTGAGGCTGCCCGCATTTTGAGCGAAGATGGCTTTCAAGTATTCCCCTACACCACTGAAGACCTTGTTGTTGCAGATAGGCTTCTCAATGTGGGCTGTGAAGTTCTCATGCCTTGGGGCGCTCCGATTGGTTCAGGTTTGGGGCTTAATAATGTGTTTGGCCTTCGTGCGATGCGTGCGCATTTTCCAGATGTCCCCTTGGTCATTGATGCGGGGCTTGGCGTGCCCTCCCAAGCGGCGCAGGCTATGGAATTAGGCTATGATGCTGTATTGCTCAACACGGCTGTGGCTAAAGCTGGCGACCCTGCCGCAATGGCAGAAGCATTCGCCAAAGCAATCGAAGCTGGCACACTCGCAACGATTGCAGACCCGATGGAGCAACGCGATATGGCAGAGCCTTCTACGCCCGTGATAGGGAAGGCCTTTTTATCATGAACCTAGACCGATTTTACCCCATATTTGATAGCGCCGATTGGCTCGAGCGTCTTGTGCCACTAGGTATTAAATTGGTGCAATTGCGTATCAAAGATGCGCCGATAGAAGAATTGCGCCAGCACATCCGGCGTTCTAAAGCTGTTTGTGATGCGCATGATTGCGTTTTAATCATTAATGATTATTGGCAGATGGCGATTGAGGAAGCCTGTTCTTTTATTCATCTTGGACAAGAAGACTTGGATGACGCAAATATTGCCGCCATTCGTTCCGCAGGCTTAAAACTCGGCATCAGTACTCATGACAAGGCTGAACTCAACCGTGCCCTCACAGTTTCTCCTGATTATATTGCTCTTGGACCGATTTATCCCACCATTTTGAAAAAGATGAAATGGCACGAGCAAGGAATTGAGCGCCTGACAAAATGGCGAGCGCGCATTGGGGATATCCCGCTGGTGGCTATTGGCGGGATATCGATATCGCGCGCACAGGGGGCGTTTGATGCTGGCGCTGATATCGTCTCAGTGGTCACAGATATCACATTGCATAAAAACCCAGAAGCCCGCATTCGTGATTGGCTAGAGGCAACACGATGAGCCGTTATGCGCGCCAAATGCAGCTGCCAGAAATGGGCAATGAGGGCCAATCAAAGCTGATTTCTGCACATATATTGGTGGTAGGCGTTGGCGGTTTGGCAGCTCCAGCACTGCAATATTTGGTAGGCGCTGGCATTGGCCACCTAACCCTTATCGATGCGGATCATGTATCGCACTCTAATCTACATCGACAGACTTTGTTTCGTGAGACTGACAGTGATGCTTTTAAAGTTGATGCCGCTACACATACGCTAAATATGTTGAATAGTGAGTGCAAGATCTGTCCCATACGAGAAGCTTTAACGCCAGCAAATGCCTATGGTCTTGTTTCAAACGCGGATATTGTTTTGGATTGTGCGGATAGTTTTGCGGTAAGCTACATACTATCAGATATCTGCCTAGAGACAAAGACGCCCTTAATCAGTGCATCTGTTCTTGGCTTTACAGGTTATGTTGGCGGCTTTTGTGATAAGGCACCCTCACTTCGTGCGGTTTTTCCAGATTTGCCAGAAAGAGCTGCAAGCTGTGCAACAGCTGGTGTTATGGGGCCCGTGGTTGGCCTTATCGGCTCTGCTCAAGCACAAATGTCGCTTAATCATATTTTGAGTCTGAAGCCCTCGCCATTGGGGCAAATGATGACATTTGATTTGCGAAGTTTTAAATCAGGCAGTTTTCGCTTTGATCACGCACCCGAGCCAGAAACAAAATTCGGCTTTATTTCTCAGAGCGATATCACAGATAGCGACCATGTTTTTGAATTACGCGATTTGGCAGAAGCACCCATGGTGGTTGCACCACATGCCACACGTATGAGTGTTGCGGAATTTAAAATGCAAACACCTGTTTTTGATACCAACCGACGCGCCATATTTACGTGCCGTTCGGGTCTGCGCGCATGGCAGGCCGCAACGCACTTGCACCGCTATTGGAGCGGCAAGATTTCTCTTATTGCAATGGGGGCAGATCCCGAAATTGAAAGGCATAATTCATGAAACTTACCTCTTTACTGACCGTATTCGCACTAACGGCCACTCCAGCCATGGCCGCCGATAAAATGAAGCTTCTGCTTGACTGGTTTGTAAATCCAGATCATGGCCCGATCATTGTGGCACAAGAAAAAGGCTATTTCGCAGAGCAGGACCTAGATGTGGAAATCATTGCTCCTGCGGACCCGTCGGACCCTCCAAAACTTGTCGCGGCAGGGCGAGCAGAGCTTGCAATTTCCTATCAGCCACAGCTTCACCTTCAAATTCACGAAGGATTGCCGCTTCAGCGTGTTGGCACATTGGTCGCAACCCCTCTGAATTGCTTGCTTACCTTGGCTGATGGACCTATCAAAACACCTGCGGATTTGAAAGGCAAAAAGGTTGGCTTTTCTGTCGGAGGTGTGGAAGAGGCAGTACTTGGTTCTATCTTGCGTCACCACGGAGCAAAACTTGAAGATGTTGAACTTGTGAATGTGAATTTCTCGCTTTCACCATCTCTTATGTCTGGTCAAGTGGATGCGGTGATCGGCGCTTATCGCAATTTTGAACTGAACCAAATGGATATTGAAGGTGTGAAAGGTAATTGCTTTTTTGTAGAAGAGGAAGGCCTGCCATCTTATGATGAGCTCATCTATGTGGCGAATAGCAATACCATGGATACAGATATGATCAGGCGGTTTCTGGCAGCAACTGAAAAAGCGACGCAATATATCGTCAATCACCCTCAGAAGAGCTGGGAGATTTTCTCTGGCACTTCTGCCGAGCTACAAGATGAACTCAATGAGCGCGCTTGGGCTGATACATTGCCGCGTTTCGCACTCCGCCCAACCGCCATGGATGAAGGTCGCTATGCTGCCTTTGAAGCGTTTCTAAATGAGGCTGGATTGATCCCAAGCCAAAATCCAGTTTCTAAAATCGCCATTGATGTGACGGCAAGATGACGCTACCAGATTACGGAAAAACCTTCGCCCTTTGGCGCGCGGGTGCAGGCCAAACATGGCTAGATTATACCCGTCATGCTTTTGTAGAGGGCATGCGGGATGGCAGTTTGCCGCGTGCGGCTTTCTTGCATTATCTCATTCAAGACTATGTGTTTCTGGTACATTTCTCGCGCGCTTGGTCGTTGGCTGTTGTTAAAGCCGAAACCATAAATGAGATGAAAGTCTGCGCCGGCACTGTGGACGCTCTGGTCAACCATGAAATGGCGTTGCATATTAAAACATGTGCTGCCGAAGGAATTAAAGAGGAAACACTTTTCAATTCGATAGAGGCTGTGGAAAACCTTGCTTATACGCGTTATGTGATGGATGCAGGGCTTCAAGGGGACTTCTTGGATATGATGGCCGCTCTTGCACCTTGCGTTATGGGTTATGGCGAAATTGGCCTACGGCTTAAGGCAGATATGAATGCAGATACGCCCTATAAGGAGTGGATTAACACCTATGCGGATGCGGAGTATCAAGATGTTTGCACAAATGTTGGCATAATGATGGATGCCGCCATTGATCGCCGCTTGGGTGATATGTCTGCTTCACCGCGCGCAACTTTTCTGCAAGAGCGCTTTACTACCGCAACACGGCTTGAAGTGGGCTTTTGGCAAATGGGGCTTAACGGCTAATGCTCGATGCGCCAAGAATATATCTGAAAGGCCAGCATGTTATTGCGGGGGATCCCCTGTTTTCAGCAGAACTCTGCCTGCCTGCTGGGCGATGGACCTGCCTTCTTGGGCCTTCTGGTATTGGCAAATCTACTATTTTAAGGCTTATCTTAGGGCTTGAAACGGGCGGCGATTTTAATGGAAGCATTCAAGCCTCTGATGATGCAGGCTTGGATGGCCGTGTAAGTTTTATGGCTCAGTCAGACCTGTTGCTGCCATGGTTAAGCGTGTTGGATAATATCGTCATCGGGGCACAATTGCGCGGCGATACCCCAGATTATGAAAGAGCCAAATCCCTGCTTGAGCGTGTTGGGCTTTCTGGCCACCAGAATAAAAAGCCACCAACATTGTCTGGTGGTATGCGCCAAAGAACAGCGCTTGCACGCACATTGATGGAAGACCGACCAGTAGTCTTGTTGGATGAGCCTTTCTCGGCGCTTGATGCTGGCACGCGTGCTGATATGCAAGAACTCGCCGCTGAAGTGCTACATGGTCGAACGGTTTTATTAGTAACCCATGAACCCGCAGAAGCAGCACGGCTTTCTCACCAAATTCTTGTAATGACCGCCAAGGGTATAGATATTTGGCCCTCACCAAAGGCAGAAATTCCGCGAGACATCACCGCAGAAGAAACATTATCATGTCAGGGTGCATTGCTGGAACATCTAAGAGAGATGACATTATGAGCCGTGTGTTATGAGACGCCGAGATATTCTTTTTGCACTCCTGTTGGGCCTAGGCATTTGGCAAGCCCTTGTTTGGATTACAGGGGCGCCTCACTTTATTTTGCCTTCACCTTGGCGGGTTGCACAAGCTGCTTATAAAAGCCGCGTCATTATCCTTGATAATGCATGGATTACAGCGCTTGAAGTATTATTAGGGCTTTTGTTAGGCAGTTTATTAGGTGTGGCAACGGCAGTTCAACTTACACTTTTCAAAACAGCTGAGCGGTTGATGCTCCCGATTTTAGTGTTTACTCAGGCCGTACCTGTGTTTGCGCTGGCGCCATTGCTCACCTTATGGTTTGGCTATGGCATTGGCTCAAAAGTGGTGATGGCGGTTCTGATTATTTATTTTCCCGTGACATCCGCGTTCCATGATGGACTTTCTCAAACCTCACAAGGCTATCGCGACTTGGGCGCTTCCATGGGGGCAACGCGTTTTCAATTTCTGCGCTATGTTCAAATCCCTAATGCACTGCCAAGCTTAGGTACGGGCCTGAGGCTTGCTGCAGTATATGCACCCATTGGCGCTGTCATTGGTGAATGGGTGGGCGCATCTAAAGGCTTGGGTTATTTAATGCTTCTGGCCAATGGACGCGCAAAAACAGATCTTATGTTTGCGGCTTTAATCGTTCTGGCATGCCTTACGGTCTTGCTTCATATCGCTATCCGCAAACTAGCGCTTCGCTTAACCAAATATGCAGAGGGGCGTTAAAGCGGGATTTGGCCTTACAGGCGTTCTTATTAAGCGATATAAAGATAGCTTGGTTGGTATTTTCAATCCAACTCACATAGAAATCGAGTAGCAATAGCGTCACATACTCCTCCAGCTTTACCTTTTCTTTCTGAGACAAATCAGCGAAATGAGCTGAATAGAGACGGTCAACCCTCTCATTAATCTCAGGAAATGAAAGGGCCAACACATTGATATTTTTGGGGATGTCGGATAGTGTTTGTTTTGCAGTCTTCCAAGAATGTTTGATGTGTTTCCTCTAAGATATGTGCCGCGAGATTGCGTTGGTCCTGATTATGAAAGGAAAGACAATGGACGCATTCGTATCTTGGCTATCAGAAAACGGCCTTGCCATCATTGGGATGCTTATCGCCGCGGTAGCGGTTCGGGGTGTCATCAAATTTGATGTGAATCAATGGCTGAATGAACGGCGAAAGCGACTTGAAGACGATTTAAGGATGCTATGCCCTCATCATTATTTCATTAAAGAGGATGGCAAGCTCATAATTGCCTCTGAATTTGTATCTCCACTTGGAACGTTAGCTTGGCAATGTCAGAGGTGTGACCATATATCCCATGATAAACGTAAAATGGAATAGGATAGTAAATACTGGGTTAAGAATCCAAATGCATTAATGGAACGGCAAAAACAAATGGAAAAGATCGCCAAAAAACGAGGGCGATAATGAGAGGATTTAGAGCAAAAATTTTTATGCATTTTGGTACACAATTGGTACACAAATTGAATTCCAGAAACTTTTTAAAGTTCTGTTTTTATTTAGTTTATATATAGGGTAAAGTTATGGTGCACCCGAGAGGATTCGAACCTCTGGCCTCTGCCTTCGGAGGGCAGCGCTCTATCCAGCTGAGCTACGGGTGCTTATTGGAATATCATATACACCGTTTCCGCTAATAATGTGAACAATCAAATTTTATAAGAGCATAAAGCGTAAGTAATATAGGAACGGTACATGCAATTCCTAACCCCAACATCCAAGCATCAGCGGGTGAGATCTAGAAAAATATCTTCAAGATCAGGCTGGTAGGTACTGACATCCATTATCTGAATACCAGCATTGCCTATTTGCTTCAAGATATCACCAGAGCTGGTTTCTTCTGGATTAAATCTAATTGTAAATCCGCTAGAAGTCATAATTGGATTTAAGGATTGTATCTCATCTGGAAGCGCTTGGTTTTGCTGACTTTCTGGTATGGTAACACTTAAATCCTTTCGCCCTGCGGATTTTAGCAAATCGGATTTAGTTTTACTCACCATAACCTCGCCATGATTTAAAATGGCAACATGGTCACATAGCTCTTCTGCTTCTTCAAGGTAATGGGTGGTAAGAACGATTGTAACGCCCGCATCATTTAGGCTTCGCACATTATCCCATAGTTTCTGGCGTAATGCCACGTCAACACCAGCGGTAGGTTCATCCAAGATAAGCACTGGCGGTGAATGCACCATCGCTTTTGCAACCAGCATTCGCCGTTTCATTCCGCCGGAAAGTGTTCGTGCGTATGCATGACTTTGTTCTGTAAGCCCTACCATCTCAAGAATTTCTTTTGTGAGCCGCTCTTTGCGCGGAATATTATACATTCCAGCAGTGAATTCTAAAGATTCATGTGGTGTTAGGAATACATCGATATTTAATTCTTGCGGTACAATGCCAATATTAGCTCTGCATTGTCTGGGATTAATGTCCAAATCCTCTCCCCACACAGTCACACGTCCTGTTGACTTAATAACAGTTCCAGCAAGTATATTTATCAAGGTTGATTTACCCGCACCATTTGGGCCAAGAAGTCCAAAAATACATCCAGCAGGTATCGCAAGATTAATATCCTTCAGCGCATTTTTTGGCTTTGACAATCCTTGCGCTTTATAGGTTTTTGATAAACCATCTAGCCGAATTGCTATATTATCTTCAGGCCTGTTCAGAAATGATCTTGGACTGGATTTCATTGCCAAACACTTTCTTGGATGCCTGTCGTAACAGGCATGTCTATTTCAGGATTGTTTTTAAAAAGATAAGGAAGCATCAAAAATAGGTCTTGGTGTCGTTAAAATATCGATAGTCCTGATCTGCCTTAAATTTAAATCAAATGCCAGATGTTTCTTTTATATTTGTGATAAACTGATTATTATGTGAGTTATGACAGAAAAATAATATGCAAATCATGATGATATAAAGCTGGCTTTGGGCTTGAATTTTATTCATCAAATTATGAAGCAAGGAAGTGTTGATGTTAAAACCAGAAAAAAAAACAGGAGAACAAGGCCATAGTCACTCAAGCAAGCGTGTTTCCTGTAACGGTGGGGGCGGCGCATTAGGCCATCCTCTAATCTGGTTAACCTACGGACAGGATGGGAGCGTTACTTGTCCATATTGTTCCAAAAAATTTGACTCTCAACAATCAGAATGAAACACGCGCAGCAATCTGACAGACTGGTATTGGTTGATGGTTCTGGATATATATTCCGAGCTTATCATGCATTGCCGCCAATGTACCGAGCCGATAGCACGCCCGTAAATGCCGTATTTGGTTTTACGAAAATGCTAATAAAATTAGTGACCGATCTTCAGCCCCAATCAATAGCGGTTATTTTCGATGCTGGCAGAAAAACCTTTCGGAACGAGATTTATTCTGAATATAAAGCCAATAGAGGGGAGCCTCCAGAAGAGCTTATACCGCAGTTTGATTTGGTAAGGCAGGCAACAGAAGCGCTTAATTTACCTATGTTTGAGATGGTCGGGTATGAGGCAGATGACGTTATAGCCACATTTGCGAAACAGGCTTTTATTAAGGGTCAAGATTGTCTTATCGTATCTTCTGATAAAGATTTAATGCAGCTTGTAAATAAGCATGTGAAATTATTAGATCCCATGAAAAATACCGTCATTGGCGATGAAGAAGTTCAGCAGAAATTCGGTGTTTTTCCAGATAGAGTTGTTGATGTGCAGGCTTTGGCAGGGGATAGCTCTGATAACGTTCCTGGTGTGCCAGGTATCGGGATTAAAACAGCGGCAGAGTTAATCAATCAGTTTGGAGATCTTGAGGCGTTACTCGCGCAGGCAGAGACGATTAAACAACCCAAACGGCGCGAGAATCTTGTTCAATTTGCGGATCAAGCTCGCCTATCTCAGCAATTAGTGCTGCTTCGTGATGATGTTCCTGTAGATATGCAGATTAGTGAGCTTATTCTGCCAGTATTAGATCGTAAGAAACTACACTCTTTTCTGGTGGAGCAGGGATTTAAAAGTCTGGCAGTCTCTCTTGGTTATGCAGAACAAACAAGAGAGCGTCCGTTTATAGACCCGGCAAGCACACATAATGAAAACGCACAAAAAGATGAGCCTAAATCGAGTGGTGAGCCTGTCAATTCAGAGCCTCAAATGCCCTATGTTGATGAGGTATCCTATCAGCTTATCACGGATTTGCAGCAGCTTGATAGCTGGTGTGAGATGGCGCGCGATCAAGGCAAGATAGCGATTGATACAGAAACAACCTCTCTTAATGCGGCGTCTGCTGATTTGGTTGGCGTTGCACTTGCAATTGCCCCGGGGAAGGCATGCTATATACCGCTGCGACATTCACATAAAACAGAAATTTCAGAACAGGCAGGTCTTGATTTTGGGGATTCTGGTGATTCTGTGAATTCTGGCGCTTCTGGCGATTTTAGGGATAGCTCTGATAGTCAGGATAAGCACTACCAGCAAGTTGATTTTAATGAGGCGATGAAACGATTAAAGCCCTTGCTTGAAGATCCCGCAATTTTAAAAATTGGTCACAATTTGAAATATGACGCGCATATTTTGCAACAAGAGCGCAATGGAAACATAAGGCTATCTCCGCTGGATGACACCATGTGTTTATCTTATGTGTTAGATGCTGGAAGAGTAGAGCGCCACGGGCTAGATTTTCTAGCTATGCATTGGCTCTCGCATCAAACAATTAAATATCAAGATGTGTGCGGCAAGGGCGCAAAGCAAATTTCATTTGCGCAAGTAACCCCAGAAAATGCAAAGGACTATGCAGCAGAAGATGCAGATATCACATTGCGTCTGTGGATGATGTTAAAGCCAAGGCTTGCTAATGAGGGAATGACAATAGTTTATGAGCGGCTTGAGCGCGCCCTCATTCACGTTTTATCCTCGATGGAACAAAATGGCATTGTCGTTGATGCCTCGATTTTAAGGCGCCTATCAAATGATTTTGCGGGTAAAATTGCTCTTTTAGAAACAGAAATTCATTCCCTAGCCGGCCAAGAATTTAATATTGCCTCTCCCAAGCAGCTTGGCGAAATATTGTTTGAGAAACTAGGCTTTGAAGGGGGCAAAAAATCCAAAACAGGGGCGTGGTCTACGGGCGCGGATATATTAGATGAAATGGCTGCTGCTGGTAGTATAATCGCGCAAAAAGTACTAGATTATCGCCAATTAGCAAAATTAAAATCAACCTATACAGATGCATTGCTTGAGAGTGTAAATTCGCGCACTGGACGGGTTCACACATCCTACTCAATGGTGGGGGCATTAACAGGTCGCCTGTCATCATCAGATCCAAATTTGCAGAATATTCCTATTAGAACAGAGGAGGGGCGTTCCATTCGAACGGCATTTATAGCAGAGCCTGGGTCTAAGATTATTTCTGCTGATTATTCACAGATTGAGCTAAGGCTGGTTGCCCATATTGCTAAAGAAAAGACCATGCTGGAGGCGTTTCAGAATAATATCGACATTCATGCTCAGACCGCAGCAGAAGTATTTCAGATTCCAATCGCACAACTTGATAGTGAAACAAGAAGGCGGGCTAAGGCTATAAATTTTGGTATAATATATGGCATTTCAGGCTTCGGACTTGCACGCCAGCTTGGTATATCACAAACAGAAGCAAGAGATTATATCAAAGCTTATTTCGCGCGCTTTCCAGGGATTCGTGATTATATGGAACAAATGAAACAAGTTGCACGAGATAATGGATTTGTGGAAACCCTATTTGGCAGGCGAATTTATATCTCTAACATAAAATCCTCTAATGGCGCTGTGCGTGGGTTTGCCGAGCGTCAGGCCATAAATGCCCCTATTCAAGGAAGTGCAGCAGACATAATCAAAAGAGCAATGATTAAAATGCCTGATACAATCAGCGCGCTGAATTTGAACACAAAAATGCTTTTGCAAGTGCATGATGAATTGATATTTGAAACAGCTGAGAGTGAGATAGATATCGCATTAGAGGCAATTAAAACAACGATGGAAACCGCTCATCAACCTGTCTTATCACTGGATGTTCCCATTATTGTTGATGGCGGTGCTGCGGATAGCTGGGCAGAAGCGCACTGACCCTATCATGACAGCATAATTGGAATATCGCTGCTTGTTTGCAATCACTGCGCCTTAATCTTGCCTTTTAACGGCCGTGTTTTGGTTATTATTATTTTCTTAATTAGGGTAAATATTAGGATAATATCCGTTTCTAAATCGGGGTTAATGGTAGAGGAGAACTAGATGGTCAATAAGATTGCTCTTGTAGATGATGACCAGAATATAATTGCATCTGTTTCAGTTATGCTTGAGCAAGAAGGCTATGAGGTAGATTGTTATTTCGATGGGGAACAGGCACTTTATGGCATTTTAAATAGACCAGTTGATTTGGGTATTTTGGATATAAAAATGCCGCGTATGGATGGGGTGGAGCTTCTTCAAAAGCTTCGACATAAAACAGATATGCCTGTTATTTTTCTTACCAGTAAAGATGATGAGCTAGATGAAGCATTAGGGCTTAGTATCGGTGCAGATGACTATATCACAAAACCCTTCTCGCAACGATTGCTAATAGCTAGAATTAAAGCAGTACTTAGACGCTCCAAATTACAAGAAGACTCCCAATCCGTATCAGAAGATACTATAAAATATGGGGATCTTTTGTTAGATCCTGACCGCCATTTATGCAGATGGAAACAAAAAGATATTAAATTGACGGTTACAGAGTTTTTGATGCTTAAGGCTCTTATTCTGCGGCCAGGTCATGTTAAAAGCAGAGATCAGTTAATGGATGCAGCTTATGGCGAGTCTATATTTCTCGATGACAGGACGATAGATAGCCATATAAAAAGACTGCGTCGAAAGTTTCGGGTAATTGATCCGACTTTCGATCAGATTGAAACTTTGTATGGCATTGGGTATCGATATAGTAATGATTAGCGCTTCATGCATAATTTCTTCTACATTATGGGATAATCTGTTTCCAAATAGCTGGGGAAGTTGCTAGTGCGTGATGATCCTATAGCAAAACGTCTCGTAAGTCCTCTTTCTATTCGAATTTTGCTGATAATGCTTCTTCCTCTGGTGCTGTTTTTTATTGGTATTCTAGCTGTTGACAGATATAGAATTGTGTTAATCGATGCAGAATTAAGTGCCTTAAAACGCCAAGGGGAGACACTTGCACGCTCCCTTGCTTTGGCAGATACAGATACCTACAATAATACGGATAATCCAAGAGGCGCAAATAGAGGTCTTGCCCCATCTACTTTGAGGCATGTTCTTCCATTAGTTGGTTATGGCTCCTCCCTAAGGGCAAGGATATATCAGCCCTCTGGTAGAATCATGGCCGACACAGCAAAAAATCAAATGCCAGATTCTGTGGTTCAGATGTCGGTCAGAACACAAGAACCCTTTCTAGGCAGTTTAAAACATGAAATTATTACCGCTATTTCCAGATTTAGCAATTTTGTAAATGGCGTGGAGAAGCTCCCCGAAATGCCTAATCGCAGACTCTATTCTGCTAATCAGATACCTGCTTTGAAGAATGCAATGATGGGCAGAAAAGTTAGCATGAGTTGGCGCACGCCATCTGGCGCGCTTGTGCTTGGTGTGGCTTTGCCCATACAAGAAGTGCGCGTCGTCAGAGGCGCATTGTTGCTGACTAAAAATGGCTCGGATATCGAAGCAGAGATTGCAAAAGTCCAATGGGCGTTTTTCTTATTATTATGTGCCATGTTTTTTCTGACTATCATTCTGGGTCTGTATTTATCGAGGTCAATAACGCGGCCTATAGTTGAGCTGGCAGCCTCTGCAAGACGAGTTGCAAACGCAAAAGACAAATCCATGAAGCTTACCAACCTGCCAAATAGAAATGACGAAATAGGAGATTTGTCGAAAGCACTTCAAGAAATGACAGATGATTTGCAAGAAAGAATAAAGGCAACTGCAGGATTTGCAGCTGATGTTGCGCATGAGCTAAAAAATCCGCTGACCTCTCTTCGCTCAGCAGCAGAAACATTTTCAAGGATAAAAAATCAATCTCAGCAACATCTGTTAATGGGCGTTATTCTTGAAGATGTAACAAGGCTCGATAGGCTGATCACCGATATTTCTCAAGCTAGTAGAGTAGAGGCAGAGCTTGCCCAGACCCATCGAGATAATGTTGATTTCAGCGCGCTTGTGGATAGCTGGGTTTCCATGATGCGTGATAGATACCCCGATATTAAACTGAGTTGGAAGCAGATTGATAAGCGCCAAGATAAAACTCATTTTGAGGTGAGCATTCACACAGGAAGAATAATTCAGATTCTGGATAATCTATTGGCGAATGCAATTAGTTTTAACCCTCCTGACCAGGAAATCGAGCTTGAGCTTTACATAACAGGAAGAAACAAACAAAAAATCTGTTTTTCTATTCGTGATCATGGCCCTGGCATTCCTGATGCAAATCTTGATACTATTTTTAATAGATTTTATTCGCAAAGACCTAATGACGAAGCCTTTGGTCATCATTCTGGTTTAGGGCTTTCGATTGCAAGGCAAATAGCGGAGGCTCATGGTGGGGACTTATATGCAGGTCACGCAGCTGGGAATGGCGCGATTTTCTTTCTCGAACTACCGCTTGCCAAACAGACCTAAGCTTGACAGAAATTGTTTTTTGCCTAAATCCTCAATTAAGGGATTTGTTCAAAATAAATAGCATCTTGGACAAGATTTGGAGCAATTAAGATATGGCAGATGATCCGAGCATTAATAAAGATGCGGCAGATGTGCGTATTGTACTCGTAATTGGACCATCTGGTGCGGGTAAATCAACAGCTTTGAATGCGCTTGAGGATGCGGGCTTTTCGGCAGTGGATAATCTGCCCTTATCTTTAATCGATCAATATATTGCGTTAGAAGTTGAAACAGCAAAACGAAGAATTGTACTTGCTGTTGACATGCGAACGACAGGGTTTGAAAAAAAGGTAGTTACAGGGCTTATTCAAAATTTAAAATCTAAATTTATGGATGCCTGCCAGATTGTCTATATTCATGCGCACCCATCTGAAATTATAAAAAGATATCAAACGACAAGACGACATCACCCGCTTGTTAATGCAGGGAATTTAAATGAGGCTATAGAAATAGATTTTGCTGCAATGGACGGGCTTGACGCATTTGCTGATATCATCTTGGATTCAACTGACTCAGACCCTTCTGGATTTAGAACTATTCTGCTCTCTCGACTTGGATTGCCTGCTCTTAACCCGGTGCCCCTATCTATCTCGAGTTTTTCCTTCCGTAAAGGTGTCCCTGAAGCAGTGGATTATGTATTTGATACAAGGTTTCTTAATAATCCTCATTGGCAGGAGGAGCTGCGTCATCTAACAGGCATAGACAGAGAGGTACAGGATTTTGTTCAGGCTGATATTGGATTTCAAGCCTTTATGAGCAATGTGACACAAATAATAGAATTGGTGCTACCTGCATTGCAACGCACAGGCAGGCCACAATTAGGGGTCGCCTTTGGCAGTGGACCGGAGGTCTTCAACGACGAGAAGGTAAGTTTGACCATCGATGACAAGCTGCACGCTAGAGGACGTGTCGTGAACACATCGTGGCAGCATGAGGATCCATCGTATTTTGAGTATGACGCATTCCAGCCACATTCCGACGCCAACGGCGAGTCTTTAGAACAACAACCCGTGTTTCGTTACGACGACGTAGGCAAGAAGATGCACGTGACGTCGAACGGCGGTTCGATCAAGATTTTTGTCGACGGCAGACAGCGCCATAGTGTGGATACAATGCGAGACCTCAGCGTCGCGCGGACAGACGGCGTGTCAGTTCAGATTAAGTTTGACGTCAGGTATCGTATCACAGGCGTGTACGACGACAAACTTACCGTCAGAGAAGACAAGTTCTTGGGGGATACGCTGAGACTCACAAACGTCGTACAGACCCGTGCCCAATGTCTAGAGCACGACGACTTTATGCAAATGGCGTACACGTTCTTTTGGTGCGCGCCGGACACCATCGTCCATGCCGATCGGCGTTTGGGATGGGACATGTTTGTCGTCCACGGG